>Ga0209343_10000218_pt1 | contig 79013 bp, 79 predicted proteins | sample RifCSPlowO2_02_FD_184026 | JGI IMG/M metagenome (GOLD analysis project Ga0209343, IMG submission 184026) | Groundwater microbial communities from Rifle, Colorado - Rifle CSP2_plank lowO2_0.2 (SPAdes) (version 2) | ecosystem: Environmental > Aquatic > Deep subsurface > Groundwater | place...
GCTTTGAAATTCTTTTTCTGCTCATCGGGACTCATACTGCCGATGTGGCCGGCAAGGGCGGCGCCTTTAAGTCCCTTCATTCCATACTGCATCTCCGCTTTTTCAAAGTCTTTCAACTGTTTGGCGCCCAGCCTAACTTTCAGGGTATTCATTGTAGCATCATACATCGAAGGATCATTTGCTTTAAGGTCAGCCAGGAACTTGCCGCGCGCCTGCTCGGGTATACTCTGGATAAATTTCTCGCGGCCGGATGCGCCTAAGTTTTTATACCCCTTGGCCCATTCGGCGGTAGATTGCTTCGCCAACCACTCGGCTTTTTCGTCGCCAATTTGTTTTCTGTTGCCGGTGAACGTTTTTTCGCCGACATTGGTCATCGCGGCGGTAGCTTGGCGCCCTATGCGCGTACTCTGGACAGCTTTGTTTTGCTGCAATTTTTCTCCTAATCTGCCAATTGTTTGCATGCCGGCATATCCGGCTAACCACTTCCTGCCGGTTGTCGCCGCTTGCATCACGGCGCCTGCGCCATAAACTCCCATTTGTTTGCTGATTACTAAAGCGGCAATTAAAAAGGCGCATATGATAATCGTGTTAAACAGAAAAGCGCCGTTTGCCTGCACTGCCCCCGACCAAGTATATTTAGCCCAAGTATTTGTAAATAAAATAGCCACATAAAGCAGAAACATAAGCGCCGGCATGAAAAAGGCGTGACTTAGAAATTTATCCCACCAAACACTCCATATTTTGCCGGATGTCGCCGGTAGTATATACGAAATAAACGCGATCGGAGCTAAAACTAACAAGAAAAAAAGCACCACAAACCGCATAATCAATAAAATCCCCCCAAACAGAAAGACAAACAAAAGTGGAAAAACCAGTATATTGGACATCATCACAATAGAAAAATAATTAGCGCCGTTAGCAAAAGTTTGTTCTGAACCCCATTTAAACCAGGCAAGAACGCCTGCCACAAGACCTCCGCCTACAGCGCCTTTTGTAAGCGCGCCAACAATACAACCGGGAGGCCCCCCCACAACAGCTCCAACCGCGCATCCGGCAGCCATGCCGGCTAATGTGCCGCCCAAAGCATAATTAGCAACGGAACTGCCATTGGCGCTTTGTTCTTTCAAATTAAAAACCTGCGAAAGCGCCGTACCGCTCATAAGCGAGCCAGATATTGAACTTTTAGGAGTCGGCACCAAAGCATCGTAAAATCCTCTGCTTAAAAGATTTGAGAAATCAATAATTACATACCCAATTGACAAGCTAAAATTTATAATTAGCGCAATAACAATAAGTTTTGGCAACAAAGATTTGGCTCCATAACTTTGAATCCGCATAATTGTAGCAATAGCAATAATTAAAAGTATCAAAATAAAAAATATATTTGCGACATCCCTGGAAATCGTCCATCCCTGCTCAATCATCGTGCGATTTTTCAAAAATCCGTCAAAATTATATCCAAAAGCAAGATCAAAAAACATTCCGGCTAAGTCCAAAAATCTAGCCGTAAGAAAAAGTGTCGCGGTTAATATTAAATTTAACCCCCAAAAAAATACGTTTCCCAATAGACTCGATTGTCCAGTGTCTAAAACTTTTTGAGCATTCGCCGTAGATTCCGCCAAAGCAAAATTTACCGAAGCAAAATTGAAAACAAAAACAAAAAGCAAAACGACTGCTACTGACCGGAGAAAGAACTTATATTTGTTTGTTTGAATCATCGTAATCATATATGTTAAAAACTCCCGCTAGCGCCCCCACCGCCAAAAGTTCCTCCACCTCCCGTGAACGGAGAAGGCGTTGGTGTCGGAGCAGATATAGACATTGGAGTTGGGGTCGGAGTGGTCCTTGGGGGTGTTGGGGTTGGTTGGCGTGTTGGCGTTGGTGTCGATGGGGGCTGTGAAGAAGAATTTGACGGACTTAAACTTCCCGAAAACAATCCTCCGGCGCTGAAAAGTATTGATTGCACCTCTTGTCTTAAAATCGTATCAAAAAGCTCCTTCATTTCATGGACATCTTGAAGTTTTTCTTGCTCTGATACGGCTACTTTGGTCGTGACTTCCGCTTGTATTATTCCCGGCGTTACAATCGGACAATCCTGATATGTCTGCGTGCCGCCCTCGTAATCGCCGAAATCGTCCGGAGGAAGCGTTATTTCTCTTTCTACGCATTTTTTATCTCCAAGAAAGCCCTGGCCCGACTCCGCTTCCAAGCGGGCGGCTTGAACGGCCCTTGCTTCTCGCGTTCCTTTTTCTTCCAATGTCATTATGTATTGACCGAAAGGATTGACTTCCGGTTTTGTTAAATCAGCCCAAGCTTCCCACCCGCCATTATCGAAATCATCAAAAAACGGCTGAAAATTCCTTGTCGAGCTGTTTAAATTACAATTTAACCTTTGGCTAAACGATGGAAGCCCCCCGCTTCCCGAGGAAATTCCGCCACCGAAACCTCCTCCGCTTATCGCACCCACATTGAATCCTCCGCCAGCGCTAAAAATTCTTTTAAGTTCGCTTCCAAACGGCTCACAAAGCTGTGTTCCTCGGAGCTCGCCCAAAAAAATGGAGCTTGCGTAATTAGCGGCATCAAGCAAATATCTATCCCAGTCGCGCACGAAAAGCGGCGCGCCCGATCCGCCGGAATTGGTCACGGCTCCCGTCCTTATCCAATTTAAAATCTGCTGCTGCAAAAATCCCTGTGCCGTCTCTGCCATTTTTCTTGCCATGCAATCCAAAGAATCGCACTGCCCGAAAATTGACGCCGCCCTTCCGATTAATGAATCTATTGAGCGGGTTAGTGAGGGTAAACCTCCGCCATTGCCGACAGCCTGAACAATAGATTTGATGGCGCCAATCTGCTTTATAATATCTCTAACAGAGCCGATCTTCTTTAAAATATCTTTAGTCGGGCCGATCTTGTTTAAAATGCCTTTAAGAGTATTGATAATGCCAGTGTCAGTAACCGGTCTGCCGGCGCCGTCTTTAAAAACTGTCTCTGTTGAGTCTTGATCTAAATTGACTGTATATTTTTGTCCCGCACTATCTGTTATAGCCAACTCGGTTGAGTCTTGATCCAGGTTGACTGTAGATTCTTTTCCGGCGCCGTCTTTAAAAACCAACTCGGTTGAGTCTTGATCCAGGTTGACTGTAGATTCCTGTCCCGCACTATCCGTCACAAGCCACTCCGCGGAATCTTGGCTCCAGTCAACCGTCGATTGTCCTCCCGCACTATCCGTCACAAGCCACTCCGCGGAATCTTGGCTGTATGGATCGAACGCAGGTTGATTCCCGCTATCAATGGCTGGGCCGGAGGTATTTCCAAAATTTCCTCCGGAAAAAATAGAAGCAATACTGCTAATTTTATTAAAAATACCACCAAAAGATCCTAATCCTGACGACCCGCTTGAACCGGAACATCCAACCGGGGGCGGGCCGTATTCTTTTCGATGCAAATTAGAAATCATACATTGAATATTTCTCGTCATCGTTCTGATGTCTTCTGTCTTGACTAACAACTGGTCCATTTTCGGATTTAGCCCGACATCGAAAGTAGGAACAGCTGCGCGCGCCGAAGGCGTGAAAATCACGAACCATGAAGCATATAACATGAAGCATAAAGCATAAAGCACAACGTGTTTCATAATTATTTAAAATATTTATTAAAAAACGCGCCCGGTTCATTATCCGCAAAAGCTATTTTATCCATTTCTGTTTGCGCTTTTAACGCCGCAAGATACTGGCGCGCTCTCCCAACTTCTGCATAATAAAGATTTACGCCTATAATTCCAAGCACTGGATCAAGCGGCATTTTTTGCATATTTTGCGCGGCGAGCATTGTGTTTTGCATTGAATTCAAAAGTTCCAGATGCAAATCGGCGTACGCCGGTGGAACTTGGTTCGCCTTCATGAAATCTACGGTAGTCTTATATGCTAAAATATAATTTGTGAGAGTTTCGAGTTTCGCCGGATCCCTTGTGTCGGAAAAAGACTCCATAACTTTAAGCTCTGATTCGGAAATGTTTTTGAAATTTTCGTTTAACGCGCGCGCCAAATTATTGAGATATTTTTTTGGATCGGCTGATTTTGAAATATTAATATCCTTTTTGGCATATTCGTCTTTATAACTAGCCGTATTTTTTTGAAGATTCGCCGTCGCGGAATTAACAAGTTCTGTTTTAACTTTTTCCGGCAATGCCGCTCCGCCAACCGCCGTCTTACTGCCCATATATTTTTTCATAAAATCCTCAACAAACTGGCCCGTGACCGTTCCGTTCGCCGGATCATCCGACTTTTCCGGTTTTTGAAGCTCGTCGCTCCACGAACCATTGGCAAGAGGGCTTCTGGTGACAGTCGGGTCTCTGCCATTTTTTGTTTCGTCGTTGTCAGTCATCCCGTCGCCGTCGGTATCGGTTTTATTGGTGTCGGTTTTCCACAGAATCTCTTCCCAGTTTTTTAAGCCGTCGCCGTCGGTATCCGCGTTGGTGTCAGCGTTGATATCAACAGCAAGATTTTTATCGGATTTTGTCGTGTTTTGGATTACGGCTTCTGCAACATACCCGGTTTTCCAGACAAAAGACGCAAAATAACCCGCGAATACCACGACGATAGCGGAACCGATGATCGCTATAAAATTTTTGCTTGGTAAATAGCCCATTACACCTCCTATATTGTATCATTTATAGTCTAAAATGGCTTTTGGGGCCGGTTGTGCATAACACCAAACCTTTTTAATTTGCGCCTGAGGAGTATAATTTAGAAGATGAATGAACGAAAAAAGACAATCTTGATGATTTCCGGGGCACTGATTTTGGCTGGGATATTAATATACTTAGCTTGGAGCGGATTACCCGCAAAATTAGTGCAAAAAGCGCCCAAAAATAGCATATTTTTGCCAAATAAGAGGCAAAACAGCGGAACTTCTAATTTAGGCGCCGTCAATAAAAATTCCGGAACATTAACTTTTTTTGATGAGTCAAGCGCGGCGGGCCAAGATGAATTGCCAATAGCTCCACGACCCAGATATCTGACACAAGACCAAGTTCAAGATTTAAGCAAAGGAAAAAATATTTTTCCGACCAATCAAATAAATTACTCACCGCAAAACTATTCTCAAGAAGAGATTTTTAAATTGCAATACCCAGATTACTATGTGGCCTACTTGGGTACGCTACAGGATTTAATGGTTGAAGGCGACTATATGAAGAAAACAGACGCTAATCTAGTTCAAACCCATAAAGATGTTTATAAATTGATAAAAAATTACTTAAATTATCTTGCAAAAAACGGCGATGTCATTTTCAAGTCAAACGAAGCAAAAGACCAATATATCGACCATGTTATTGCGACAATGTTTCTTTTAGACACCATAGAAGCCGAATTGTTGGAAAAAGGCCTGATTGCCGCCAAATAACATGGTTGCCAGCCATAAATATTCGAAAACAATATCACTGGGTCTTTTGCTGGTAATGGCGGCAGAATTACTGCTCCCAATACCTTTATTTGCATTAACTGAAGACGGAGCCGTTGCGTCTTCGGTCGCTTCTCCTCTGCAGTCAATATCGTCTATTTCGTCCGTTTTGGATTCAATCATAAGCGCCGGAAGCGGTGAGTGTTACGCGGTTAGAAATCCGAATAACAAAGCGGTCGGCAATAATTTCTGGGCTCCTTGTTGTAATTGTTGTAAAAAAAATGGGACTGCCGGTTTTTTAATCCAAGCTTTTGATCCGGCAACCGGTAAGCCTGTTGGCGGAGATTTTCAACATTTATTTTCAAGTCCTCTGTCAATAAACGGAGCGACGAGCAATGCCGCGAATCTCGGTATCAGTCTTACAAAAGGAGTGCTTACTTTTTCAGGAGTTTCGGCGGATTTATCCGGGAGCATATTGGGCACGGCGGCTGGCGCGGTTAGCGGAGGTAATCCTGCAGGATTTATTAGTTCGTTTTTACCGGGGGAGACTGCTGGCGTTCCGAACGCGCTTGGCGGCGCGTTAGGATCCATTGGATCAATGGGTTCTTTGGGATCGGGATCTTTGGGTGGAACTGTAGCAAATATTATTGGTAACACAATCGGTGGCGAAGCCGGCCAATTTTTGACTCAAAATGCCTCAACAATAGGAAATCTTGTTTCAGGAAATTTTGGCGGGGCGTTGAGCGGTGTCGCATCCAGCATTTTTGGCTCGGGATTATCTACCATAAGTGATTCCGCGGCAAGTTCTGTGCTAAGCTCGGTGTTGGGAAGCGGCGGGCTTTCCGGTCTTGGGTCTTTGGTTTCTCTTGGTTCGTTGGGTTCTTTGGGATCATTGGGCGATCTGGCAGGATTAGGTTCTCTAGCGGGCCTCGGATCAATCGGTTCTTTTATTGGGCCGGCAATCAGTTTATTTTCCGGAAATTTTACGGGAGCTTTAAGCAGCCTGGCCGGTACTGTTGTTAGCGGTTTGGCCAGCTCTCTTATCACGAACATGCTTGGTGCCGCAGCGCTTGGCCCGGTTGGCGCTGTTATAGGCGGTCTTTTGGGAAGTCTTTTTGGTTCAAAAAAATGTATACCTGTGGGATGTTTGAATGCGGTTTGCAAAAGAGGCAATGCTATTTGGGATGCTACTACCGGCATTTGCGGATGCGACCAGAGGGCTAGCATCAGCGGTCTATTATCATTTGAATCTTTAGGCTTTGGTCTATTTGACGGACTGGGTTCTAGTTTGTTTGAAGGGATTTCGTCAGGTGTATTAAATGGTTTAGGTTCGGAAGTTTTAAGCGGCTTTAGCCAATCTATGTTATCGGATCTGGGCTCAGGTATTGCGAGTGGTCTTGGGCCAAATATTGCTTCTGGCGTTGGAACTGGACTATTAAGTGGCTTAGGCAGTAGTTCGATAAGCGGCTTGGCTCCAATCTTACATGAAATGGTCGGCGGTTCTTTAGGATCGTCCATTGTTCAACAACTTGGTACAACCGCGATACAGTCTTTAGGGTCGCAACTTGGCATCAATTTGTCCCAAGGGCTAAGCTCGCAGATTACGGGCGTTATCCAACAAGCGGTTATCACAGGAACTTTAAGCGGTCTTTCCGAGAATCAGTTGATAAATTTGGGCCAGCAAATTGGACAAACCATTTTGCAAAATACAGGCGCAAACGGTATTTCTGGAGCTGGACAGCAATTGGGCGCGGGCACGGCGCAACAACTGGGCCAGCAAGTTTTAACGCAATTACTCAACCAAGCAGTACAGACAACCAATCCTTAAGCGAAAACTCCCGCCGACGTATGAAGCCTTGGTGGGCAAACTTCGGGGGCGTTTACTTGTTTCTGCAAATAATAAGCCACTCTTTAAGTGTTAGCTCTTCCGGACGCTTGGTTTCAAATTCTTTTGGTAAATTTATTTTTTTGCCGACAGATTGACGGAGCATTTTGCGTTTTTTTTGGAAAGCCGCCCGCAAAATCTCAAAAAACTTTTTTTCGGCAATTTTGTTTTTTGTGAAGAAGTTACCGGATATGTCGGAAATTTTAATTATCGCCGAATCAACATTCGGCGGAGGAGAAAATGCTCCGCGCGGAACTTTTCTGATGAATTCAGGTTTTCCGTAGGCTTTTACTGAAAGAGAGAGCAAAGATTCCTTGCCATCTTTTGCCACAATTCTTTCAGCAACTTCTTTCTGGATCATTAAAACCATCAACTTTGGCCGTCCGCCAACTGGCGGATTATTTTCGGACAAAAAAAGGCGCAAAAAATGCGAGGTGATGTAATAAGGAATATTTGCTACGATTTTATATGACTTGGCGGCTAAGCCGCCAAGTGGAGGATTAATTGTCAATATGTCTCCTTCAATAATTTCCACGTTTTGTTTGTCTGCGAATTTTGTGCGGAGAATCGGTATTAAGTCCCGGTCTTTTTCAACGGCAATGACTTTTTTGGCGCGCTCTGCCAAAATTTCCGTAAGCGAGCCCAAGCCCGGTCCAATTTCCAAAACAACATCGCGTTTTGTGAGTTCCGCGGCGTCGGCCATTACCTCTAAAATATTTTTATTGCTCAGAAAATTTTGTCCCAAAAACTTCTTCTTTTTTACCCCGTTAGAAATAGGACGCAGACGCAAATTACATAGATTTTCTTTGTTGGTACTCATAAAAATTAATTATTACATGTTATATTTTTAACTGTGCGTCAGCGATTTCTAACGGGGTTAATATTCAATTATACTTTCATCTAAAACCCCATCCTCGTCTCTGTATGGATTTCCCAGAGTCTCAACGAGATGTTTCGGAAGCTCGCTTAAAAACCTTGAAGGAAGGTTCGAAACGCGCTCGCCGAAAATCGTGCGCCGGAGACTATGCGTCAGGTAAAGATGGGTTTTTGCGCGGGTTATCGCCACATAGCAAAGCCTGCGTTCTTCTTCCAAATCTTCTTTTTCGAACGAAAGCGTATGCGGAAAAAGGCCCTCTTCCAGTCCGACCGCGAAAACAGCTTCAAATTCAAGCCCTTTCGCAGCGTGCATGGTCATCGTGCTCACCTTTTCATCTCTCGTTTCTAGGTTATCATCCGCTCTGTCATCAATTGCAAAAAGCGAAACGTGTTCCAAAAAATCTTCTATATTTCCGCCGTCATTCGAGATTTTTCTCGCGATGCTCAATAATTCTCCGACGTTTTGCCAGCGCTCAAGCCCTTTTTCCGTTCCGTCATCGACATATTCCCTGTATCCGGTTTTTTTGATCGCTCGTTTCAGAAATTCGTGCAGATTAAATTCGCTGGCATCGGACCGCAATTCGCCGATAATTTTTTTGAATACACCATATTTTTTTTCTTCCTCCGGTTTTAAATTTACCCCGTCTAGAATTTTTAACATTAAAGTTTTGCCTATCCCGCGCGGAGGAATGTTCAATATTCTTTTTTTGCTTATTTCATCCCTTTCATTTACAGCGAGTCTCACGTAAGCAAGGATATCTTTGATCTCTTTTCTTTCATAAAACCTTACGCCTCCGATGATGCGGTATGGGATGGATCTTTTTAAAAATATTTCTTCGAGCGCGCGCGACTGGGCGTTTGTTCTGTAGAGCACCGCCATTTCTTTATAGCGGACCCCCGCCGCTCGGAGCATTTTTATTTCTTTCGCGGCGAATTCCGCCTCTTTCCTTTCGTCTTCCGCGAAAAATATTTTTACTTTGCCGGTTCCCTTTTTCTCGGTCCATAAATTTTTAGGAAGGCGCATTTTATTGTTTAAGATAAGGGCATTCGCGGTTTCTAAAATAATATCGGTGGAGCGGTAATTTTTTTCAAGCGTGATGACCTTGGCGTCAGGATAATCTTTTTGGAAATTAAGAATATTTCTAAAGTCGGCTCCCCGCCAGGAATAGATCGCCTGGTCAACGTCGCCTACGGCCAAGATATTCTTGTATTCATCCGCCAAAATTTTTGAGAGAATATACTGCGCCTCGTTCGTATCTTGATATTCATCGATGTGAATGTATTTCCATCTTTGCTGATATTCTTTTTTTGACTCGGCGTTATTTTGCAAAAGGAGAGCCGGCTTTAATAGCAAGTCGTCAAAGTCCAGAAAATTTTGCAGTTTCAATTTATTTTCGTATATTTCCCAGACTTGGGCTAGAATCTTGCCGAAATCTTCCGCGCCGCCGTCCAAGGATATATTGTCAATAAATTTCTCTGCTGTCACGAGCTTGTTTTTAAAATTCGATATTTGATTTTTTATGCGCGAAGGATCAAATTGCTTCGGGTCCCTGCCCGCCTCGATCAGGCTTTCTTTTATCAATTTTAGCGAGTCATCCGAGTCTATGACCGTTGGTCTGATTTCCAAACTCATTTTTTTAATATTTTCTTTGATCATCATGAGACCAAGGGCATGGAACGTGCCGATGAATGGCTGACCATGCAACATAAAACCTGAAGCATGAAACATCGGATTTTTTTTCTGCTCTATGTTCCATGTTCCATGTTCCATGATTCGCTCCCTCATTTCCCCGGCCGCTTTATTTGTGAACGTCACGGCGAGGATTTTTTCCGGCAAAACCCCCCGTTTTTCAATAAGATATTTTATTCTTTCGATTATGACTTTGGTTTTTCCCGCCCCGGCGCCGGCAACCACCAAAACCGGGCCGTTGATCGCCTCGACAGCTGTTTTTTGTTCTTTATTTAGGACATTTTCCGCCACCATGGGAGTATGATAGCACAGTGGATAACCTGGTGGACTTTTTGCGTCAAAAAAGCTACCATGTTGGTATAGGATGAATTGGCGCATTTGGGGCAAAAAGCGTTGAAAAATAAGGCTTTTATCCAGCCAAAGGTCAAACTGCCCCGTCAGAAACGACCACTAAATTAGCACATAATTTCTTAATCTATTTTTAATAAGACACATCAAAAAAGGGTGTTTTGGCCCGTTTTAGTGGGTGTTTTTGTTGCCATAATTTTTAACACATTCGCGCCGGCGGCTAAGGCTGGTTTTTTGTCTTTTTTGGAAAATATTTTTAGCGCGGGAGCTTCCAATGAAGCGAATTATAATTCTCAAAATATTCCTCTTCTGCAGGCGCCACAGACAAGCGATCCGGGCGCCGTTGGAGGCGTTTCCATGGACTTCGTCGAAGATTCCGCCATTTTGCCGGTCGTTGGGCCGCTTGGAAGCATTGCCGATGTGGATACTTACAAACTGGATCAGATAACCACATATACCGTACGCGCAGGGGACAGCGTATCGGAAATCGCCAAAATGTTTGGGGTAAGCACAAATACTATTTATTGGGCGAATGATCTTAAAAAAGGACAAGTAATAAAAACCGGGCAAGTTTTGGTAATACTGCCGATATCCGGCATCCAATATGAGGTAAAAAAGGGAGACACAATAAAATCTTTGGCTAAAAAATTCAAAAGCGACGAAGAAGAAATTCTTGCTTTCAATGGTCTCGCGCCTGGCGGTTCATTGGCGGTTGGAGAAACGATAATTATTCCCGACGCGGAAGTAACTATTTTGTCGGTGTCCGGAAGTTTCGGTTCGACAGCGAGACTTCGCGGGGCGGGAGGGCCGGCAATCGATGGATATTATATAAGGCCTATTTTGGGCGGAAGAAAATCACAGGGATTGCACGGATTCAATGGAGTTGATCTTGCGAATTCATGCGGCACATCTGTGTACGCGTCCGCCGGCGGAACAGTTTTGGTTGCGAGATCACAAGGATGGAACGGAGGATACGGAGAATATGTTGTCATTGCACATCCAAACGGAACACAAACTGTTTATTCCCACCTTTCGTCCGTATTTGTTTCCGTAGGCCAATACACGGTGCAGGGCACGACCATAGGAACTGTGGGCTCTACAGGGAACTCAACTGGTTGTCATTTACACTTCGAGGTAAGAGGAGCCAGGAATCCGTTTTAAACCAACGATTTCGGTCTGTATTGAAGTGCCTCCAAAATGTGCGGGCTTTTGATGGATGGCGAGGCGGCGAGGTCGGCGATGGTGCGTGCCAATTTGATGACGCGGTGGTAGGAGCGGGGCGAGAGGTCGAGCCGGGTGGCCGCGGCCTGCAGGTGCGATTTTGATTCGTCGTCTAAAACACAGAACTTTTTAATTTCGCGGATGGACATTTCGCTGTTCGTCATTATTTTTGAACCCAAAAAACGCTTTTTCTGTATTTCCCTTGCCGAAACAACCCTCTTTCTGATGTCTTTGGATATTTCTCTTCTTGCCATTCCGGGAGTGTCAAAGTCATCTTCCAGTTTTTTGTGGTCAATTGAGGATACACCTAGCCACAAATCAATGCGGTCAATTATCGGCCCGGATATTTTTCTTTGATATTTAGCTATCTGGCCGTTATTGCAGATGCAAGTTTTGTTTGAACCCAAATTCCCGCAGGGGCACGGGTTCATTGCAAGAAGCATGGTAATTTGAGCGGGGAAATTTATTGTTGCCCTCGCGCGGGAAACGGTAATTACTTTATCTTCCAAGGGCTGTCTTAAGGATTCAATTACCCTTCTTTCAAATTCCGCGAATTCGTCTAGAAAAAGGACGCCGCGATGGGCCAAAGTAATTTCTCCGGGTTTCGGATATGCACCTCCGCCGACTAGCGAAACATAGGAAGAGGTATGGTGCGGATTTCTGAATGGTCGCACGCGGACTATGTCGTCGTCCGATTTTAGCGCGCCCGCTATTGAGTGTATTTTTGTAACTTCGAGCGCTTCTTTTATGGAAAGCGGCGGCAAAATGGAGGCGAACGAACGCGCGAGCATTGTTTTTCCGGTGCCCGGAGGTCCGATCATCAGCGCGTTGTGCGAACCGGCGGCCGCGATCTCTAATCCTCTTTTTGCCGATTCTTGTCCGCGAACATCGCAGAAATCCAAAATGGTTTCTACGGCTGCAAGGTCAAGCTCTGTTTTTTCCATTTCCTCAATTTTTTTCCTTCCTTCCAAATGCAGAACGATCTTTTCCAGCGAATCTGCTTCGTAAACTTTTATGCCGTCGATCAGCGCGGCTTCCATGCCGTTCCCTTCGGGAACATAAATTTCCGAAAATCCTTTTCTCTCCGCCTCCTCCGCCAGCGCCAAAACTCCTTTTATTGGGCGAAGCGAACCGTCGAGCGCTAATTCGCCCAAAAATATTTTTCCTTTCGGATTAAATTCAGTTTGTTTTGAAGCGAGAAGATAAGAAAGCGCTATCGCCAGGTCAAAAACAGGACCCTCTTTTTTGATGTCGGCCGGGGCGAGCGATATCACAACCCTTTGATTTTTCTTCTGCGGAGATTTCGCGCCAAGATTTTTTATCGCCGCGGATATTCTTTCTTTTGATTCGCCGACCGCCTTGTCCGCAAGCCCCACTATTGCAAAACTAAAAAGCCCGGGTGAGAGGTCTATCTCCACATCGATGATTTGACCCTCAAGCCCAACAACTTCCGCCGAATGAAGTTTTATTGCCATTAAAAATAAGCTAGCATTTTGTTTCATGAAAAGTCAAAAAATAAAAAGCGCCGGAGGCGCTTTTTAAACAAGCAAATTTGCGAGCCAGATGGCGATAAATAGCGATATCGATCCTAATCCCAACAGGATCAAAACATATTTTTCCATTTATAGCTCCTTTCAAGCCATTTCTATTTTATCGTGGCTGACGCACATTGGACAACTGTGGTCTTCGCCGTTCGAGCTGTCTGGCTTTAAGATCAATTCTGCGCCGCAGATGCAACAGTCCTCAACCAGCGTATTATGCACCAGCTTGCAAAACGGGCAATAGGTTTCTTCCATGTTTAAAAACAGCCTCTAATTTGAGGCTATCTTTATTTCAGGTCTTTGTAAACCTTGCCCGCCTTTTTGATGGAGGGTATCAGGGTTTGAGCTCCCTCGTCCCAGGAGGCAGGACAAACATGACCAGGGTTTTTACGGACGAAGTCGAGTGCTTTTAACTGTCTGAAAATTTCTCCCACGGAGCGCCCTATTGCGTCGGCGACTATCTGGACAGATCTTAAAACGCCGTCGGGGTCGATGATAAACACGGCGCGGTGCGATTTCCCGCTCTCCTCATAATAAATTCCGAGATCTTTGGAAAATTTCCCATTGTGGTCGGCGGCCATTTTATATTTTATTCCTTTCAAAATTTCCTCCATCTCAACCCATGCCTTGTGCGAGTGGACCGTATCCGTGGAAACGGAAACTATTTCTGCGTTCAGTTTTTTGAAATCGTCATACCGCCTTTGCAGGTCAACAAGCTCAGTTGGGCAGACAAAAGTAAAATCTGCCGGGTAGAAAAATAAAACCAACCACCTGCCGCTAAAATCAGATATGGTTATTTTCCCTACATCGTCTTTTTCAGGGTCATAGATCTCCAAAGAAAAATCCGGAAATTTTTGGTCAATATTATACATGATGCCAATATGCTAATTTTATGCCAATAATGCTAATTGCTAATTAAGAATTTTATTCGCAATTTGTGGATTCGCATTAGATTTGTAGATTTGCATCTTACCCTGCGTGTTTGATGCATGTTGCGGCGGCCGGGTTTGCGCGGAGTCGCGCCTCATCGATATTTTCTCCACCAACGGTACATTTGCCGAATTTTCCTGTTTCAACGCGAACCAGCGCATCATTAATGTCCCGCAGACGCGATTCCAGCTCAAGTTCGAAGCTTGCGCGGTTCTCGTATTCCTCTTCCTGGTCGGCGACCTCTTCTTTGTCCGCGGCCATTATATTCATGTCGGGGTAGGTTGCGTTCCAGTCTTTCGGCTGGTCGGGGTTTCTTTTGGCAACGGTTTCCAATTCTCCCTCCAGCTTTTGCTTTTCCTCATCCAGCTGCTTTTTAAAAAATTTCGTATCTATAAACATAAATTATGCGTTAACCGGTAATTCTACTGATACGCTTTGCAGTCTTTCTTTAGAAGCAGAGAGCGAAATTTTATAAAACTCGACGCCAATAACACGGTCTTTGTCGCCCATATCAATAAGAGCATTTTTACCGGCTTTTATGGTTTTCTTAATTTTTCCTTTGCCAATATATATGTATAAGGCATCGGCCTGTTTATCGTATTGTATTTTCATAACCAATATAATGTTACCACAATAACTTTGTTTTTTCCACTTTCAATGACTAATTCCAAAATCTTATCCCCAAACTTTCTTCGAAGAATTTTAAGATCATTTTCTTGCGACTCTGCAGATTCAGGATTTTCTATGGCCGCAATAATTTGCGATTTTAATATCTTTCTCTCCCGCATGCGTTTTTTCGCATGATTGGTAAAAATAATCATTTACGGTAAATTTTAGATGATTACGACCACTTAGTCAAAATGATAGTGCGGCTTATTGCGGAGGCAGGACAATAAACCGGCCGAGGACGAGGGAGAGCGCTTCGCGGGAGGGGCTTATGATAATAAATTTTTTGTTGAACAGTGCGTATTCCAAAAGCATTCTGCCGTCAGCTGCTCTAAAGGCGCGGGCGTCATTGTTTTTGATAAGATTGTCCTCAAATTCTTTTCTGTAAAGAGAAGCCGGATCAATATTTTGAAGATTAATGAACGGTTTTAAATCTTGCCAAAGCGTATTGGTTTTTTCTGCGTTTCCTGTTTCCCATTCGAGAAGCGCGGCATATGAGCTTGCGAAATTCTTTGTTTTAAAAACGAAAACAGGTGCGTTGTTGAGCCCGTCTGCCGCCGAAACAGAACCCTGATAAACAACAAGCACATTAAACGCAGAATCCAAATTTTCCAAAAAGCTGTTTGGCGGGCTCCACAGCATTATTTTTATGAATTCTCCGGCATTCAAATAGGGCTGGTTTTCGTTCTGCCTGATTTTTAAATAATTTATTGTTCCAAATTTATATTGCTGGCCTAGAGCGTTTTTTATCGCGTTGGTAAGCGACCCGCCGTCGGCTTTTGAATATATTATCTCCGTTTCCGATTCAACTTGCAGAAAAACCGGATGAGCTCGCGGTTTTTCCGTGGCGGGCTCTTTAGTCGAAATATTGCCCAAATACATTTGATATCCAAAGTATCCCGCGCTTGCGAGCAAAATTACTCCACCCAAAACATAAGCATAAATTTTGTAATTGACTGCTGGTATCTTCCAGCGCTCTGCTGTCTGCGAAACATAATTTTTTGTGTCCATCTCAAGGCGCGTGACCTGATTTTCGTGCATATAGGTCTGGGCATCTGACTTGAACGTGCGGATCTTGGGAATGCCCTGTGGCATAGGTGGCGCGGATTTTATATTTTCTTCAGGAGGCATAATATCAATTATACCAAAAATACTTTTTATCTTCTGTGTCCTCCGCCTCGTCCGCCAAACCCGCCTCCGTCCCTTCGTTCACGCGAGTCTTGCTGACGCCTGGCTTCCGATTCGCCGCTTGCGCGCGCTTCGGGAGATTTTAATTTGAGTTCCATTGCCGCCTTGATCGAAAGGTTCACCCTTCCCTGATCGTCGATGCCGACAACTTTTACTTTTACTTCATCTCCCGGAGAAACCACGTCTGTCACCTGATTCACGCGAAAAGGCGCCAACTCCGAGATATGCACCAAGCCCTCCTGTTTTGGGCCAATTTCAACCATCGCACCGAACGGGAAGATGCGCGTTATCTTTCCTTCAAATGTTTCTCCGACAACGAATTCTTTCGTGAGCATTTGTATTTTTGCTTCCGCGGCTTTCATGCCGTCAGGATTTGTCGCGGTAATGAAAATAGTCCCGTCCTGCTCAATGTCTATTTCCGTGCCGGTTTCCGCGATTATCGACTGGATCATTTTACCACCAGGTCCGATAACGTCCCTAATTTTATCAGGATTAATATGCATTGTAAGAATACGCGGAGCGTATTCCGAAAGCTCCGGTCTCGGCGCGTGAAGCTCTTTTGTAACCACTTCAAGTATTTGGATGCGCGCCTCGCGTGCCTGCAAAAACACCTCTTTCATTATTTTCAAAGGAATTCCTGCCACTTTAACGTCCATTTGAACTGCCGTAATTCCGTCTTTCGTTCCGGCAACTTTGAAATCCATGTCCCCGTGATGGTCTTCCGGTCCCTGGATGTCGGTGAGAATTTTGTAGCGGTAGTCATCCATTCCGCCTGAGGCGGATTTCGCTTCGCTCAACATCAATCCCATCGCGATTCCCGCGGCCGGGGCTTTGATCGGCACTCCCGCGTCCATCAGGGACAAGGCGCCAGCTGTAACCGAGCCCATCGAGGATGATCCATTTGACGAAAGTGTTTCGGAAACCACGCGAATCGTGTACGGAAAATCTTCCGGCTTCGGGATGATCGCCAAGAGAGCACGCTCGGCCAAAGCGCCGTGTCCGATATCTCTTCTTGCTGGGCCCCTCATCGGTTTGATTTCGCCGACCGAGAAAGGCGGGAAGTTGTAATGGTGCATGAATCTTTTTTTTGCGCGAATTTCCATTCCTTCGATAAGCTGGACATCCGAAGGCGCGCCGAGGGTTGTTATAGATAATATATGCGTCTCTCCGCGGTAAAATAATCCCGAGCCGTGTGTTCTTGGAAATAATCCTGCTTTCGCAAAAAGTTTGCGGATTTCCTTTGTTCCCCTGCCGTCCGGTCTCTTTTCTTTCTCAATAATATTTTTATGCACAATCTCATCTATCGCCTCTTCAAAAAGCCCGTCGGAGATAGATTTGGAAACTTCGGGGAAAAATTCAACACAGGTTTCCACCCAGCCCTTTTTTAATTGGTTCAGCGCCTCGTATCTATTCAATTTTTCTTTGATATAGATAGATTCCTCGAGTTTTTTTACGACATTTTTTTTGAACATCTCTTTCATATCCGCTGGCGCCTCGACCAATTTGATTTCGTTTTTTTTCTCTCCAAGTTCGGAAATTATCTTTTTTTGGAAATCGCAAAGCTTGTCAATTTCGCGACTCGCGGTTTCTAGCGCTTCCATCATTTCGTCTTCGGAGATTTCGAGAGCGCCGGCCTCAATCATGTTTACTTTCCCGTCCTTTCCGCAGATAACTGTATCTAGCGAAGCATCGAGCCTGTCCGAGTAGGAAGGATTGATTATCAATTTGCCATCTTTTTTTCCTATTCTTACGGCGCCTATCGGGCCTGCCCAGGGAATATTTGAGGTGCCGAGCGCCAAAGATGCGCCCAAAATAGATAAAATATCCGGATCGTTATCTTCATCGATTGAGAGCGCCAAAATAATTACCTGAACCTCATTCCTGGTTTTTTGCGAAAATAGAGGGCGGATGGAGCGATCAATAAGCCGCGATACCAAAACAGCTTCGTCGGAAGCCTTGCCCTCCCTTCGCATAAAACGCGAACCCAATATCATTCCCGCGGCGTAAAATTTTTCCTCATAGTCAACTGTTAGCGGAAAAAAGTCCGTTCCTTCGCGGGCGTTTTTGGATTGCACCGCCGTTGCCAAGATGACCGTGCCCCCGTAAGTTATTAAACAGGAACCATTGGCCTGATGTGCCATGTCGGTAAACTCGGCGGTTAAAGTCCTTCCGCCGACTTCCGCCGTAAATTTTTTACTTTGCATACTATTTTATGAGCGATGCCCTCCAGATTCTAGACTACTTAAATAGCCTATCTATCTAAAGACCACCGCGGTTATTAATAATGAGTAAATAATATATTATTTGGCTAAAAAGTCAAAGTATTGACAGGATTTGGATAATATGATAACCTCAATGCAGGGAGGAAATTAAAAATGACTGCAATAATCTTTGGGTCGTGTGCTGTGTTTTTTATTGTATTAGGCTACGTTTCCGCTCCAGCAGAGATGGTGTGGGTAGCCAGATTGGGCACAGGCATCGCATTGGCATTGGTCGCGATTACGGCGGCCATTGATACTAAATAAAAAAACGCAAAATATCTTTCACAAGCCGTCCGGAAAATTTCGGCGGTTTTTTATTTTACGGACAAAGCCACTTCTCGATTGCGTGAAAAATCTTTCAGCGCCTTGAGGTTGCTTTTGAAGTTATCGAAATTAAATTCGTAGAAATTAATATGTGAAATTTTGCCATTTTTATCGTAGTCAACAACGACATTACCGCTGATGTCGGAGTCCGCGCTCTTTGTTTTTTCTACTTCTACTGAAAGCACTTTGCTTTCTTTGTCGTATGAAATTTTTGGATTATTTTTTTCATAAATGTTTATTTATATTTGAAGTATCTATGATTGTGATGATTTTAAGATGAGTTTTTGTCCGTTCGGCGACTACAATTAACAGTCTTTTGTTTTTAGCGTACAATTTCTTAAACATTTTTTACCACCTAAATTACTACCATGCTTTTGAAAACTTTATTTCTTACAAAAAATTATTAAAAATTTTCATACGGGGTAAATTTCGGGTTTTTGAGGAAGTCTTTGTATCCCTGCAGTTTTTTATCTATTGCCAAAAGGCTTTCTTTTTTTAGGGAAACGACTTTGGATGTGTCGGGGGAAGCCGATATGTTTCTGTTTGCTTCCGCCTTTTTATAATATATCCAGAGATCCCAGCCCAAAAACACCGCCAGCAAAAGCGCCGTCAATATTAATTCGTATTTCCAAATTTTTTGGATATTGTTGGATTCGAATTTTGGTATTTTTGGAATAAAATTTATTTTCATAATATTATTTCACGTAATTAAAAATTATGTAATTTGCGTTTACTTTTATATTATCCGGCTCTTTGCCTTGTTGGCTCCAATTTATGTTATCCGCGATGCCGGAATAAGGCATTCTATCAAGCAGTATGAAAAATCTGACCAGCGATTCTTTTTCTCCTTCCAGCTCGAATGACAAGCTCGCCTTATCATCCGAGGCTGTCGGCACTTTCGCGCTCTGCGCCTTGAACTTCACGCCGGCTGATCTCGCAAGATCTTCAAAGAGTCTCAAAAGATCAACAAATGTTTCTTCGCTCAAAAATGCCTTGTTCAAATTCGCTATCTCTAATGAAAATTTTTTCAAATTAGCCGAGGATTCTTCAAATTCCCGCTCTTTCTCCCGGAGCATGGCGAGACTTATCGATGCCTCGCTGATCACTCTGCTTGTCTCGTTGATCTCCGAATTTAAGAACCAAACAGCCGAGGATATTATTCCGAGCATAAAGATCCCCGCAATCACGACCCATAATGTTTTTCCGTTGAGCTTCCTCATATACCGTATATTTCCGGCTTAATTTTAAGCTCGATGTTGAATTCAAGGTTAAATTCTGAAAGTAGATTCTTTATCGGTGAGATCACGCCGGAGAAATCCGGGGAAGCCTCGAGAGCGGCCTTGTATTTAAGAAAATCCTCTCTTCGATCGGCGCTTCCCTGGATCGCGAGCAAAAACTCGCCGGTCTTTTCCCGTTTCAAATTCAGGCTGAATATCCGGATCCCGGCGGATGGAGTTGTTCTAAAAAGGCGGATAAGAACGCCTGAAATAGAGCGACGTTTTTTTTCGTTTCGCTCGAACGCATCAATAGCTTCGTTCACTTTTGATATCTCCCCCTCCAATTTACCGAGCTCTTTTCTGGCCAATATCTCTTCTTCGATACGGAGCGTCCTTAAATGATCATCCTTGGAAAATATCAGTAAAAAATAAGATGGCAGCATAAGAGCAAGGCCAAGAATGCCTGCGGCGGAAAGCATAAAGAAAAAATACGCCGAAAGCCGCAATATTTTTTCACGCCTGACCAGCTTTTTGTAATTTTCCGCAAGCAACATTTTATAAAAATTTATTTTCTCTTAATGCGTTTAGGGATAATCCGATCGAGGTGGCAAAACGCAATGAATCTTTTAATTCTATCTCCGGCAAATAATGCCCGGGAAAACGCATATTTACCCATGGATCAGCTAAAGACACCTCAATATTAAGCTGTTTTGATAAATATTCTTTAAAACCCGCAAGATTGGCTTCTCCGCCGTAAAGAAATATCCTCTCTGGAGCTTCTTTTGTTTCTGAATGCGTCTGCCAATAATTGATGTACTTTTCAACTTCTTCGCTAAAAGCCGTTATAAACGGAATCATTGCCTCAAAAACATCCGCCGAAGACGCGCTTTTTATGAATCCTTTTTCCTTCTTTAACAGCTCCGCTTTTGCTAAACCGACATTTAGACTCTTCGCGATCACCTCATCGAGCCCCGACCCGCCTATCGGAACTGTCGTGGTAAACCCCAAAACACCGCTATCTACTATGGAAAAGCTTGTCCGCGTATGCCCCCAATTGATGAGCATCGCGGTTTTTTTGAAATCCACGGGAATAACCGCGGCGACCGAGGCGTTGAGCTCCGATTCAATATATACCGGCAAAGCGCCTGCCTTCGAAAAAACATCGAGATACGATTCAACCGTTATTTTCGGGAACGCGGAAAGAACTACGTCTAAATGGTCTTTTTCTCTTTTGCTTATCGTGTAATTAAAAACCGCGTCGGCCGCGGAAAGCGGAATATGCTCTTCCAATTGAAATTCAAGCGCCCGGCCAACTTCTTCCTCTTTAATGCCCGATAGCTTTACCGTTCTTAAAAATCCTTTTTCCTCCGGCAACGCAAGCGCGGCATATTTTATTCCCCGAAGCAGGAAAAGCGCGCGAAGCTGAGCGACAAGAACATCAGGTTTTTTGATCTCCCCCCTCTCAATAACCCCGTTTGGAATATTCGCGCCGCCAAAATCATCCACGACAACTCCTTCTTTCTCTTCTTTTAACAATAAATACTTATAAGACTGGTCCGAAATATCGAACGCATAAACCGGCAGTTTTAAAAAATTTGGCAGTTGCATATTTTTAAGGAATTACTTCCTGCCAGCTTCTAATATCCCACCCGCCCGAAGGGCCGGAAGAAAAATTTATATTTGCAAGGCCTGATTCATAAGTAATAGAAGCATTATTATCAAGCTCTATCCCGTATCCTGTTGCTTCCTTCGCCGTTGCATTATTTGAAAAATGTATTTTACCATTATTGGCATAATATATCACACCCAACGCGTTGTTGCTGATATTTATTACAACGCCATTCGGATCATTTTGAGCCGATAAAAGCATGAAATAACTTCCTGCCTGTCCGGATCCAAAAAATGTAACGCCATTACTGACGGAGATGTCTCCGTCCGCAATAATTAAACCTGAATTTTCGCTATAAGAAGGATCTAGCCGTATAATCGCATTATTCGAAAGTGAAATCGTGCCTTGCACCCATATGGTGCCGGTCACAGTAAGTGTTGCCCCATTGCTAATAGTCATGCTTCCGGGTATTTTAATGGGGCCCAAACTTCCGGAGGTAAAATTGTCTAATGTGTAATCTCCCGAGCTTGAGCAAGTTGGAGGCGCGCATGTGCCGCCGGCCAAAGCAGCGTTCTTCCAGTCCTGAACTAAACCATCAGATATCGGCATATTTTCTTTCGATGGATTGTCCGTAATGCAATATTGGTTAGGGCAGACTGAACCATGTATTGTTGTGTTTATGAAAAGATTCGCCCGTCCGCTGCCGCTAATACTGTCGCCGATTGTTAAACCATCGATAGATGTATTAACCCCGCCTATCCAAACCTTGAATGCCAAATCGCCGCCAGCGTTGATCCAAGTCGGGCTTCCTGAACAACAATTGCTTGTATATTTTCCGGTATTATTCGCGTAAGCATCTGTATTATCTTTCCTCCAATTCCAATAATTAGTTGCTGAATTCGAGCCATAATCCAAAACTATCCAATATTTATTTCCGTTAGTGAGATTTGGAGAAGAAGAAAAAGAAACATCTATCCATGACGGAGTCGCTCCGACGGAAGAATTCGGGATTGTCGCACTAGCTATATTGCCGGTAGACGGTTTTCCGGAATTATCATTGGCAATTTTCAAAGTAATATTTCCGGAGGGAGCGCCGACTTTTCCCAAATAAACCGACACTTTAGCCAAATTTCCTTCGGAAGCCGCCGTGAAAGACTGCGCTATGTCTCTATTCGAAGAAGCTGTTGCAAAAAACTGGTCTGTGTTATGAGTCGCCCACTCAACGCTCGGCAGAATTGTTATTCCGCCGGCAACAACCACGTCCCCTGTTATGTGCGCTCCATTTTCGCCCTCAATACTGCCGTTTGAATAAACATTTCCATTGACTATTGAATTATTTTCCATCTCTAGGCCTCCGTCGCCCACTTGCACTCCGTAAAAAAAACTTGCGGAATCCGTTCCTGTGAGTAAAGAAGCTTTGAGAATTCGTTGCGCGCCGGAAAAATCTCCGGAAGCATTGATTTCTTTTTGTGAAGCAGCAATATCAGTAACCTCGATATTCGCGGTAGCATTATTTAGCGTAACGGAATACGAAGAACTCAAATTTTTACCTCGCATTAGGCGGTAAACCGCATCCTCGATGCCTGCCTCCGCTGTAAAATACGAATTTTTCGCCTTATTATTCTCGCTTGAGACCCTGATCTCCCTGAAAGCTAAACCAACTATCCCAAAAACTGCGGATAAAGTTATTGCGAGCATGAATACTACGGCAATCAACGCAGCCTGGCCGCGCTTCTGCGCGGAAATCCTAAATCCTAAGCACCAAACCCTAAATAAATTCAAAATTCTAAATTCTAATGTTTTAAATTTTGAGATTTTGGTCATTATGATTTGTTTAGTATTTAGAATTTAGTGCTTAGTATTTTTTTCTTAAAACGGCGCTTCCATAAAAATTTTTTGTTTTAGAAAACGAACCTTCGCCGGCAGATAGCGTAATTTCCGCTTTAATGATCTCTGACGGAGTAGAGGTAGATTGCCGGTAAAAATAAAGCGATACAACATCAACATCGGAAGTGATCGCTTCCGCGACTCCTCCTTGTTCCTCCGCTTGCAGCGGCCCGTTGGGCCCGACCAATGAAAAAGTTTTGCCTCCGACCAAAAGAACTCCGGGGCTCGTTCCAAAGCTGCTTCCGGCAAGGTCCGTGGAAGTAGCCTGGCGGATCTCTCTTATGATTCTTTCGATCGCGTGATCTCCATTTAGATTCAGTCGCCGTTCAACACGGGACCTTCCATAAGCTTTGTAGAGCACAAAAACCGACTCGACCACAACGATTGCGACAACGGAAAGTATTGCAATATAGATGACCGCCTCTAATAATGAATAGCCACTTTTTTTCACGTCAGTTTTCGAATAAATCCGCTAAATAAGTGCTAAGCAGTATTGTGGAAGTCGCCCCCCTGCCCTGCCACGCAATTTCGATATTTATTTTTTTTGTGTCTGGATCGACTGTTCCGCCGGAGCTTACGATATTATCGTCTGAATCGCGGAAAACATTTTCCACCGTTAATGTCCTGTAAAACACGCCGTCGATCGGCGCCGGTGCAGAAGCTGCTATGCTCCACGCGGAATTTATTTTATCGAATAAAATATAATAATTTATTCCGGGAGTTAAACCTGAAATATTCGCCTGCCAGCTTGAATCGCGCAAAAACCTTGCCGCTTCCAGGCCTTCTTCCGCCAAAAAATTTCCGCTGACCTTGCTGCCGGCGTCCGAAGAGAGGCGTGTTCCAAGCGCAAAAACATAATATAAGGAAAAAAGCGTAGCCCCAATGATTCCTGAAGCGATTAGGATCTCGATCACCCCGAAACCGGTGATTTTTTTGACAATTCGCATTACTATTATTTTAACATATTTACGCCCCTACTGAACTCCTCCTGAAGGCAAGATCGTAATTATGCGGGTTTTTGACGGATTATTTGTCGATCTTATCGTTATCGTGCCCGACGCGGTGGTTGTGCCATGCAAGCGGGTAAAGATCAGGTCGCTCGCGCCGCCGGATAGCGCGATCGCGCCTATCTCGGAGCGGCCGGACAAAACATAAGCTTCATTCGCCGGGTCGGCGGCATTATATGTGTTTCCGCGAAAGAGTATGGCCCTGTCGGATTGGAAATGCACTCCGTAATTTGAAGATGATTCTGACGCGAGCGTCCTGCTTCTCGCGTCCCTTAATACTCCGATTAGGCCGGAATGCGCTTCGATCAATTTGCCAGAGTCCGAAAAATTCGAAAAAACGCTTTCGATCATCGTGGCGGCAATAATCAATATTCCCATCGCCACAAGCATTTCCAATAAGGTTATTCCACGCATCGCCGTTAGAAAGCTCCTACCAAGTTATACATCGGCGAAATCATCGATATCGCGAAAAAACCGACGACAATACCTATAATTATCATAAGCAGCGGTTCGATTATCGTGGAAAGGTCTTTTGTGGCCACGGAAACTTCATTTTCATAAAAGATCGAAAGCCTCAAAAGCATATTTGAAAGTTCACCAGTCTCTTCGCCAACCGACATCATCTCTCCGACAAGCGGTGGAAAAAGGCCTTCAGCCGCGACAAAAGCTTTGGAGATAGTTTCTCCTTTTTGGATCAGGCCGCGTGCGTTTTCCAGCACCGCCTGATAATAGCTGTTTTGTAAAACCCCTTTGGTTATGGAAAGAGCCTCGAGAACATCGACTCCGGAAGAAAGCAGCGATGATAATGTCCTGCATGTGCGCGCGGCGTTGAATTTTTGATTAATACCCTTGATCACCGGGGCATGTATGAATGCCCAATCAGCGACCATTTTCCCCGCCGCAGTTTTAATCGCCCGAAACGCGCCATATCCTATAACAGCTGCCCCCAACAGCATTAAATACCAGCTGTCAACGAGAGCCTGGCTTAAGAAAACAATAAACTTCGTTGAGGCAGGAAGTTCGACTTTTAATTCGCCGAAAGTCTGCACAAGCGTCGGAACCACGTAGATCAGCATCAAAATGCCGATGCCGATCATCGCAAGAATAATTATCGCCGGATAGATCATGGCGCTTCTGATCTTCCTGCGGAGCGTGTAATCTTTCTTTAATTGCATCGCAACCAGCTTCAGCGAGTCTTCCAATTTTCCGGATTTTTCTCCGGCCCTCACCATTTCCCGAAAATAGCCCGGAAAAACATTCGGATATTCTTCCAAGGCCTCGGCAAATGTTTTTCCCCGCTTGATCGTATCTACCATCGCAAAAATTATTCCTTTGAATTTTTCATTCGTGGTCTGCCTGGTCATTACATCGAGCGCCTTGGACAGCGATAGTCCCGCTCCGATCATAACGGCGGCATTCCTCGCGAAATTCATTTTTTCCTCCAAACTAATCCGCGCCAAGAAAGATGGGGTATAATGATTCAGTTTAATATTTGCAGAAAAAATCCCCCTTTTTGCGTTTTTCTGATCCGTGATAAAAACCGGCTGGAGATTCTCCGCCCTAAGCGCCTTTGCAAGTTCATACTGATCTTTCGCTTCCCTGTCTCCCTCGAGCTCCGCGCCCTGCGTATCCCTCGCTTTATAATGAAAAACCGGCATGACTATATTTTAACATAATATAGCCGCTATTCCCTCGTAACCCTCAATATCTCTTCAATAGTAGTAATACCTTGAACGCATTTGAAAATGCCGTCTTCCAGCATCGTCATCATTCCTTCCGATTTCGCCTGCGCTTCAATAGTGTCAGCTGTAGCACCCTTCATCACAAGCTCCTTGATAGTTGGAGTAACAGCCAAAACCTCATGTATTCCTATCCGGCTCAAGTAGCCGTCTTCCGTGTCAGACGACGGCTTTGGCTTGTAAAAACTTACATCTTTCCAGGACGCTTTCGGGGAAATTATTTTTTCTTTTTTTAAAACGGCCAAAACCCGGTCTAGATCCACTTCTTTGCCCAATTCTTTGAATTCGGTATCCGAAAGATTGTATGCGGTTTTTTCTTTTGCCAGTCTCCTTACCAGCCTCTGGCCGATCATTATATTCACGGTAGAAACTATCAAAAACGGTTCCACACCCATGTCGAGCATTCTTGGCAGCGCGCCCGCGGCGGAATTCGTATGCAAGGTTGAAAGCACGAGATGTCCTGTCAACGCGGCGTTTATAGCAAGATCAACGGTCTCTCTGTCTCTGATCTCTCCTACCATTATGATGTCCGGATCCTGACGAACCAAAGACCTCAACCCGGTTGCGAAAGTAAAACCGATGTCCGGACGAACCTGCGTTTGATTTACTCGCGGCATCCTGTATTCAATAGGGTCTTCAATCGTGGAAATATTTACTCCCGGCACGTTAAGTATGGCAAGGATTGAATAGAGCGTCGTTGTTTTCCCGGAACCGGTAGGACCGGTAGCCAAGATCATACCGACCGGTTTTTTTATATTTTTATACAAAAGTTCAAGCGCCTCTCCGTGAAAGCCAAGATCCTCAAGTCCGAATCCTTTGGAATCTTCGGGAAGGAGCCTCATTACGACTTTTTCGCCGTCAAATACTGGAAGCACCGAGACACGAAAAGATATCTTGTATTCCGGAGTCTCAATTTTAAACCGCCCATCTTGTGGCAGCCTATGTTCATCTAACTTTAAATTTGAAAGTACTTTTATGCGGGCCACGATGCCGGCGGCGACTTGTGCCGGCAAAACCATCGCGTCATGGAGAATCCCGTCTATTCTATAACGGACCAAAACTTCCTTCTCCATCGGCTCGATATGAATGTCCGATGCTCTTCCAAGAATAGCGTGGCGGATCAAGGTATCTACTATCCTTATAATCGGGAGGTCTTCAGCAATCTTTTTTAATTCCCCGGCATCCGCAACCGCGCCGGAATCTTTCGCAACTTTTGCTAAAGTTTCGGTTTCGCCCTTAATGATATCTCCAAATTCAGCCTCGAGGCTTTTCTGATACTGCGCCAAAACATATTTTATAGACGCGATACTGGTTAACCTCGGCAGAATTTTGAGGTCGGCTTTTTTCTTGATAAATTCTATTGTCCCGAGGTCCTCGGGATCGAGCATGGCGACCTCAAGGTTTGGTCCGTTTTTTTTGAAAGCCACGATATTATTTTTTTTAGCGATCGGTTCCGGAATTATCCCTAAAATTTTCGGGTCGATCTTTTCCCCTTCAAGATTTACGAACGGTATGCCTAAAATATAGGCTTTAACGCGCGTAATATCCGCTTCAGATACTTTTTTTTGGGCCAAAAGAACGTCGTCGATCTTTTTCCCGGATGTTTTCGCCTCTTTTTCCGCCTTCTCGATATCCGCTTTGCTTACCAGCTCCGAATCAAGCAAAAAAGCCTTTAATTGTTGCTGTTCAATTTTCATTCCGTTAAAAAATTACAAAATAATTTTGTTATTTATACTTTTTATAAATCTTATCATGATGGTCGAAATCTAAAAATTTCAATTCTCCGTTAAAAAATTCATAAACCAAAACAAAAGAACCGACATGCAGACGCCTGCGATTCTTTAATGTATAGCGAAGAGGTTTTCCAATATTTGGAATTCTTACTGCTTTTTCCATTTGGACGGTAAGCTGATCAAAAAGAGAATCGTCTTTCTTTTTTAATTTGATAATAACTTTCTCAAATTCTTGAGAATTAGTAATTTTGTTTATCGCGCTTGATTGTTTTTCAAACACCTTACAAATTCTTAAGCCATTTTTTCATCTCTTGCACAGAATTAAACGCGCGCGCCGCTTTGCCTCGATCCATATCGCGACTAATCCTTTCCCAGCGCTTTAAAACAGAAGGTTTTATGTTTGATTCATCATTCGCCAAAACGGTTTTTTTAATCAATGCCAATTCCATTTCGAGCTTATTTTGTCTGCGTAAAATCTCTTTATATCCTTTTTGTATCATTGTTTCCATATTCGGATAATAGCATGAAATGACTGTTAATCAACAAATACAAGTTTTTTTAGATCCATTTTTACTTATGCTCCAAAACGCTCTCGATCTTGGCCATTATGTCTTCGAGTGTGTAATTTGCCTTAACAAGATAGGTCGTTGCACCCAAAGCCAAGGCGCGCTCAATGTCAGTGCTTCCCTCAAGATTGGTGAGCACTATTATCGGTATATCTTTCGTTCCCGGATCTTTTTTTAATTCCCCAAGCACCTCGAAACCGTTTTTCTTCGGCAAAATAAGGTCTAACAGAATGAGGTCGGGCGTTTCTTTTTTTGCGATATTAAGCCCATCCTCGCCGTTAAGCGCTTTTAATATCTGCATTTTTTTCTGCTCCAACATCGAGCCCATAGCCCGCTGCAGAGATTCCTCGTCCTCGATAAATAAAATCTTTTTCATATTTTTTTATTTAATTAATAAATTTATAATGTTTGCCCGCCTAGACTCGGCGAGGCTGGCCTCCTCATTTCTTAATTGGAAGGGAAAACCAAAATGTCGACCCTTTTTCTAATTCGGAGGAAAATCCGATAACTCCCCCGTGCATTTTTATTATAGATTTCGCGATAAATAATCCAACTCCTGAACCTTCAGTTTGATAACGGCTTGCATTCACGGAGCGGAAAAATTTATCGAATATTCTCGGCTTGTCAGTGTCCGGTATTCCTGCGCCCTGGTCGATTATTTTCCAATCGATCCTGTCCCCGTAATTTTTTATGCTTATTTTTATTTCGCTCTTTTTTGTCGAATACCTTACCGCGTTATCCGTCAAATGCTCGATCACCCTTTTTATCCGTTCTTCATCGGCCAGGACCATCGGCAAGTCGTCCTGTGCAAAAACGCCTATCTGCACATTATTGGCCGAAGAAAATTTTTCGTAATTTTTCATGACCCGCTCGGTAAGTGCGCGCAAAGAAAAGGCCGTCGGCCGCAGAATAAGATCGCGGTCCTCGATGCGATTTACCTCCAGCAAGTCATTTACCGCCCTTATCATTCTTTCATTTTGTCCGTAGATTGCCTCCAGATACGCGCGCGCGCGGTCGTTCAATTTGTCTTCCTGCTTCGCATCCTCTGACAGCATTACGTTTAATTGCCATTTTACCGCGGATAACGGCGAGCGGAGCTGGTGCGACATTATACTTATGAATTCGGATTTTGAAAGCGAAGACAGCGCCACTTTTTCGAAAGCGGAAATAATCATGTGACCGATAACAAAGAGCACTGAAGCTAAGATCAAGACCGACAAGGCGGCAAGCTCCGGCTGATCATAGGCGCTTGCCGCCACATAGGCCGCCAAAACTGTCACAATAATAATGAGGCCCATTACTAAAAACAGGAATTGCGGGCATTGCAACACGCTTACCCTGTATTTTCCGCAAATCTTTCTCAAATTTAACCCGTCATACCACTTATTCTCCATATTTACCTATTATATTAAATTTATTGGTTTATACATAATTCTAGATTGGGAATAAGCTGGCTGGCTTGACATCTTGTTTACTTTGCGCTAGACTTGATAATGTCCATGATTAGCATGGATTTTTTGTTACCGAGTACCAATTACTAATATCGTACGAATATACAAATTGGTATTCAAAATTTATTAGTATATTCGTATTTTATTAGTAATTAGTATTTTATGTTAGACCTCAAAAACTTGAACGCCGCGCTGGACCAATTGGCCCAGGATAAAGGAATTTCAAAGGAAAAAATAATCGAGACCATCGAGATGGCTTTGGCCGCGGCATATAAAAAAGACTACGGCAAGAAAACCCAGATTGTTCGGTCAAAATTCGACGCCTCAACCGGCGGCGCCGCTTTTTGGCAGGTAAAAACTGTGGTAGATGAATCAATGATCAAATCCGAGGAAGAAATCGCCGCCGAGGAAGCCGCGCGTGAAGCCGCGGGCGGTGCATATGTTTCCGAATACAAAAGCGAGCGCGAAGAAGCAAGAGAAGCGGCCAGGGAAGAAATGGGAGAAAGTCTGGCCGAGGGAGAAGTAAAAAAAGTGCGCTTCAACCCCGACCGGCATATTATGATCGATGAAGCGAAAGCGCTCAAAAAAGGCGTTAAACTCGGGGAGGAGCTGACTTTTCCTTTGGAAACAAAAGAGGATTACGGGCGCATAGCCGCGCAAACAGCCAAGCAGGTAATTCTGCAGAGAATAAGAGAGGCGGAAAGAGATTCAATTTACGATGAATTTTCCGGCAAAGAAGGCGAAATCGTGAGCGGAATCGTCCAAAGAGTGGAAGGAAGGCTGGTATTTTTGGATCTTGTCCGCGCCATAGGCCTCCTGCCTCCGGATGAACAAGTAAGAGGCGAAAGATACAGGATAGGAGAGCGGATAAAAACTCTGCTTCTTACGGTTGATAAATCGCAACGCGGCCCTAATATATATCTTTCGAGATCCCACCCGAAATTCGTGGCAAAACTATTTGAAATGGAGGTGCCGGAAATCGCGTCAGGCGTCGTTGAAATAAAAAATATCGCGAGAGAAGCCGGTTCCAGGACAAAGATCGCGGTCTCGTCGCACGAAGACAACATCGACCCGGTCGGCTCCTGCGTCGGACAGAAAGGCGTCAGGGTCAGCACCGTGATATCGGAATTGGGAGGCGAGAAGATCGATATTATCCAATTTAACGATAACGCGGAAAAATATATTTCGTCCTCGCTCTCCCCGGCGAAAATTTTGGAAGTGGACATTGACGAAGAAAGAAAACACGCCAAAGTGACGGTTGCCGAAGACCAGTTATCATTAGCTATCGGCAAAGGCGGACAAAATGTGCGTCTTGCCGCGAAACTAACCGGTTATAAAATAGACATCCGCTCTCGCGGCGGCGAAGTTGTAGCCGAAGCAACCACCGAAGGCGATGTTTCGGGGGATGGCATAGCGGCAGAGTAACCACTTAGATTTATAATATTTGTCAATGGTGCCTAAATTTGTTTAATTTATTATACTAAAAACCATTATGACAATTGAAAATTTTGCGCTGGCCACCGCCGTCGTTTCCATAGTTTTCGCGCTCTGGTTAAGGCGCGGGGTAAAAAAACAGTCGGAAGGAGACGAGAAAATGAAAGAGATAGCGGAAGCTATCCGCGAGGGTTCTAAAGCTTTTTTAAAAAGACAATTTAAATCGATCTTCGTAGTAGGCGCTGTCATCGCGCTTGCTCTTTGGTGGGCATTTGATTTAACGGTTACCTCTGGATTTATCGTAGGCGCGCTCGCATCATCCCTCGCCGCGTTTTTGGGAATGCAAACTGCGGTCATGGCAAATTCACGCGTTACAGAAGCCGCGAAGCGCGGTTTGCGGCCCGCTTTCCAGCTCGCGTTCCGCGGAGGCGCGGTTACCGGATTTCTTGTCGTCGGTTTGGGGCTTTTGGTTGTCGCAGGATTCTGGAGTACAACGGAAAATCTTCGAGCCTTAATAGGTTTGGGGTTCGGAGGATCACTGATCTCCGTTTTTTCACGCTTAGGCGGAGGAATTTATACAAAAGCTGCTGATGTCGGCGCGGACCTTGTCGGAAAAACCGAAGCAGGAATTCCCGAGGACGACCCGAGAAATCCGGCGGTTATCGCGGACAATGTCGGAGACAACGTGGGAGATTGCGCGGGAATGGCAGCGGATCTTTTTGAAACATACACTGTAACGCTTATCGCCGGAATGCTTTTAGGAGGAGCGATATTTATGGGCTCAAACGCCGCGATACTTCTGCCGATTCTTTTGGGAGGTACTGCGATTTGGGCGTCTATCATAGGTTTTTATTTCGTAAGGGTAGCAGACGAAACAAAAATAATGTGGGGATTATATAAAGGGCTCATTGCTTCCGGAATATTATCCGCTCTCGGTTTTTATTGGGGAATTTCACGGCTTGTCTCAAGCCCAGGAAATGGCGGAACAGATTTTTTTACGAATATAGTAAAAATTCCCGGGAAACCTATGGATTATTTTTTGGCCTCGCTTGTCGGACTTGTTGTAGTTTTAGCGATAGTGCTCATTACGGAATACTACACTTCAAAAAAATTCAGGCCCGTTAAATCAATAGCAAAAAGTTCCGAATCCGGACACGGCACAAACGTTATCATGGGACTTGCGATGTCTTTGGAATCCACCGCTCTCCCTTCGCTCGTCATCGCCTTCGGCGCGTACGCCGCATTCCAATTCGCGGGGCTCTACGGCGTGGCTTTGGCCGCAGTTTCAATGCTTTCAATGGCCGGGATAATTGTTGCGATAGATTCGTTCGGGCCGATAACCGACAATGCCGGCGGGATTGCTGAAATGGCGGGGCTTTCAAAAAGTGTCCGCGCAATTACCGATCCGCTGGACGCAGTCGGCAACACGACAAAAGCTATTACAAAAGGTTATGCTATCGCCTCCGCGGGACTCGCCGCAATGGTTTTGTTCGCCGCATATACTACGGACCTCGTTGCCCGAGGATTGGCTGCCGTTTTTGATCTTTCAGATCCTTTAGTCGTTACCGGACTTTTTCTCGGAGGAATGCTCCCATATGTTTTCGCTTCGCTCGCGATGAAAGCTGTCGGCAACAGTGCCGGCGGAGTGGTGCTTGAAGTAAGAAGGCAATTTAAGGAGATTAAAGGAATTATGACAGGCGAAGCAAAGCCGGACTATGCCGCCACCGTGGATATTGTAACGAAAGCGGCACTGCGCGAAATGATATTGCCGGCACTACTTCCGATTTTAGTAACGCTCGTCGTGGGCCTTTGGTTAGGACCAAAAGCGCTCGGCGGATTGCTTATCGGAACAATTCTCACAGGATTTTTCGTCGCCATCTCAATGACTTCGGGAGGGGCCGCGTGGGATAATGCCAAAAAATTCATTGAAGAAGGAAATTACGGAGGAAAAGGTTCCGACGCGCACAAAGCCGCCGTCACCGGCGATACCGTCGGAGACCCGTACAAAGATACCGCCGGCCCCGCGATCAACCCGATGATAAAAGTGGTGAATATTGTGGCGCTTTTGCTGATACCGTTTTTATAGAAAAATAAGCGTGCCAACCCAAAATACGGCCTGACCATGCCGTTTTTTGCTATGCTATTGACTTTTTCCTATTTAGGTGCTATAATTACGCCGTAAGATTTGTATCCATGGATTGAGGCTTGGGAGTTCTTTAGAAAAATTTATTGGATGAAAGCGGGAGGTTGTTATGAAGTATATGCCAATTGGCGGAGGTGCAAGCCTCTCCAAAACAATCAAACGATTGCTTCGGAAACGGGGGAAAAAATAATTTCCCCTTCCATCAGAGAGCCTGAAGCAAGTTCGGGCTCTGCGATGGGAGTAGATTTAAAAATCGAAACCGAAGGGATGTTCTTTTGAAAATTTAGCGGGTTTTTTTAGAAAGCAGATATGCAAGAATAAAGCCGAGCAAAAGCACCAAAGTTACGGGAATATAAGGAATTAAATCTTGAATGTTCATAATTATCGGTGTTTATTTTGGGTAATAAAAAGCCAAACCAGCACAGTTAAACCGAAAATGCTGGCAAGTGTATAAAAAAACAGAGCCGAAAATAATCTTGGCGCCGTCAAGAAAAAACTCAGAAAATGTGCGCGAGTAAGCATCCGATCGCATGCATATAATGTAGCAAATTGACTCTAAAATAGTCAAATTTCCATCCGAGGATTTGTTCTCATGAGCGAACGAATCTTGCGATGGGAGTAGTTTGAAAAAAATAAATAAGGAAAAAACCAGAAGGAGAAAATTATGGCAATGAAAAGATATGCATGTAATAATATCGTGGCAATCATCACAAACCTAATCTTTGGGACAATGTGGTTCTTCCTCTTGGCGATTCGCCATGTTGCCGTCATCTTTACCGGCAAAGACATATTTAATTGGAAAGATGATTTTGTGGAAGACGCGCCGTCGGATGACGAAATCTTTGATATCGCCAGAAGAATATGTCCGAAGTGCGGCATTTATGCCGAAGACGAGGCCAAAGAAATCGGCTATCACACCGGCTTTAATGAAAAAGCGTTTGAGTGCGAGCGGTGTGGAACGATTTTTCTTGGCACGGTCCGGGGGGTGAAATTCTCCATAGTAAAGACGGTGTTGTCCGAATCCAATAAAAGGAGAGACCGATGATTTTTTTTAATTGGCGTAAATGGTTTGAACCGGAAAACATGGAAAAGGAAACGGTGCCGCAAGAAATACCGATAGATTGCAAAGCGCTTGCTCGCCAAAACCTAAAAATCGCTCTCGACCAGATGTGCGAGCACGCAACATCCGCAGAAATGTTGCGCGATGGAATTAAGAATATCGCTTTTACGGAGCCGTTCGTTATGTGGAATCCGAAAAGCACCTTTGTGATGTTGCGTGTTCCCGGCATGGAAATGATCTATGCCGGATGCAGGCGGGATTCACAATGCACGCCGCCGGCAACGTTTACTGTTTATGGTTACGACAGGGTGCCGGTGAAATATTTTGGCTGGTTCATCCCGTTCCGTTAACGGCTCGCATTGTTGTGCGGGCTGTTTTTTTATGCTAATTTTTTGCTAGATTCGTTTTGAAATAATGGAAAAAATATCCTGCTTATCGGCAGGCAGACGCACGCCGGCAGATCTCCTTGTAACTATGTTTCGGGACCCTCTTTTAAAAAATAAACTGTGCTTGGTAGATTCCGACACCTGCCGCGCCTTTACTTATTCTCAAATGGAAGATGAAACCGCGCTTGCGGCCGGACTTCTCAAATCGTTCTACGTAGAGCCGGGAGACACCGTAAGCCTGCTTTTGGAAAACGGCCTCCACTTTTTCATGCCGTGGATCGGCGCAATGCGCATCGGAGCGAAAGTCCATCCGGTCAATTGCCTATACACGTCGGAACAGGTGCTCTACGCACTGGAACTTTGCGAAACAAAACTTTTGGTCACGCAAGAGCGCTACGTTTGGGATAAAATAAATAACAAGCCGTCGCTACTCCTGGAACTTTTACTAAAACAATTCCCCGGATTGCGCATCGTTGTAATGCACGATGCCGAAAGATTTGAAAGCCACAAGCAGCGTATTGGACAGGGCTATCCTGGAACTTACACCTGGAATATTCTAAAACAATTTATTCGACCGTACTATCGTCTAGTTCACCGTACATTAGATGACCCTTTCCAGCTTATTTGCACTTCTGGAACGACGGGAAAGCCCAAAGCCGTAGTTCAACATTGCGGGATGTTTGAGCCGAACGTGAGGGACATCATAAAAACTTACCGCCTTACGGAAAATGACAGAAGTCTTCTGATAAATAAGCTTTTTCACGTTAACGCGCAGGTTACCAACGTGTTTGCGATGACGCTACTTGGCGGCACGACCGTGCTCGCTTCTCCTAATCCGAAAACATTTTTGAAAACGCTTGGAGATTGGAACATTACTTATTCGAGTGTCATCCCCCCGTTCCTCAAATACGTGCTCGCGCACCGCATCCCTCCGGCAGAGCATCGAAAAGATATGCGCTTCCTGATAGTCGGCGCCGACATACTTTCTCCGGAACTACACAAAAGATTCATGTCGTTTACCGGCATCCAGGTCCGCCCGGGCTATGGCCTTACCGAAACTCTTTGCTGGTGCACGGGCACGGACATTGATGACCCGATATATTGGGGCTCCATCGGCACGGCGCTCTCTCACGACAATATTAAAATAGTTGATCCGGAAAATAATTGGGAAGAAATAAAGGGTGGAAAATGGGGCAGGCTTATCGTCAGCGGAGACAATGTTTTCAGGGAATATTTTAAAAACCCCGAAGCAACAAGGAAAGCTTTCGCACCGTCCGAACGCTGGGGAGGAAAATGGTTTGACACGGGAGATACCTGCCGAAAACCTTTCGAAACAAAAAATGTTTTTTATTTCGGCTGGCGCGCGTCCGCCGATGCCTGGAAAGTGCGCGGAGAATTCGTGCAAGGACCCGCGATAGACGAATGTGCCAAAACCCATGAGTCTGTGGACGATGCGATGGCTGTGCCGGTTAACATGGACGGAGAAACGGAGACAGCTGTTTGTGTTGTTCTTAAAACCTCGCCAGGGAAGGATTTCGAGGAGGGCGAGGCTAAAACCGACCTGCTCAATTTTTTCGAAGCCGGACGGAAAAACGAAAAACTCGAAAAACATATCAAAATAAAAGAAATAATTTTTATTGAAAAGATAGAACTCGGAGACACCGGCAAAAAAAGCCGGAAGAAAATGGCGGAAATCGCGCAGAAAATTATTGATAAAAAAATGCCAGTGCCTTGACACCGGCGTTTTTATTTTGCTAGTATCCGGATAGATTAAATTTAAAAAAGGAGTGTCGGTGGGGCGGATTCTTGAGCTTGAAAGGTCTTTTGGAGAATTGTATTCGGCGAAAGAAAATCATTTAAAATTACGGCTTCTGCTGACAGGAAAGGCTTACGCCATTCTCGAACTCGAGGGCAACAAAGAAATCCTTACAATGCACAACTTTCCGATGGTGCGCGGAAAAAGAATCGAAGATTTCGCAGTAATGGTCGGCATCTATGCCGCGATGACTTTAACAACTCCCGAGGAATATGTTCTTTATATAAAGACCGAAAAGGGCAAACTATACGCCCCGACCATCCAGGCCGAAAGAGGTTTGAGAATAAACGCGCGCGTCATAAATGACAGGCTTGCTAAACCGGACCTCATTTCGGTGGCCGTTGAGGTAAAAAATCTAAACAATGTCAGCCGGCCGCATACTCTAAAAGCTCAATATATTTTTCATTACGCCGTCCGGCCTGCCGTACTTTGGGAAGAAAAATTGAAACAGATCGAAAAAAAAGAACTGTCCGCCTTCTAATAAAGAGGCGGCTTTTATTTTCTCCTGCACTCTGGCCTGAAATCTGTTTAGCTCAATCGCTTGGAGTTTCGGTTGATAAATTGCTAAAATAAGAATATGATATGAATATGAAAAACTCACAGCAAGGTTTTATTGGTTTGGCAATAGCAATCATTGTAGGTTTAGTTTTGATTGGAGGAGGAACATATATTTATTTAAATAAAGGAATTACAAAATCTGAAAATAAATCCGAATCTTCGAAAATAGAGGACACTAATTTGGAAGTTTCTACACCATCCTCGCCAGCGACAGCGAAATCAATTTCTAATAAAACATATCGCCATCCATCAGGGTTATATAATATCTCAATTCCATCAAATTGGATTGTCAGTGATGTAAGAGAAGGAGTAGCCTTTTTCTGATCTTGGAAAAAAGGAACCGATTGGATACACCTCAAATTATACTTACTTTGATCATGAGATGGGAATTTATCTTGTCGATAAAGACCCGGCAATAGAGGCAAGAGGTATGGCAGAATATTCAGGTCGTCCTTATGTTGAAGAAAAAGTAAAAATAAGTGGGATTGATTCCAAACAAATAATTTACAAAGAAACCAAAGCTAAAAGCGACTCATATGTTATACCACTAAATAACAACAAATTCATTGTTATTTCTGTGGTAGCTCGAGATGGTTCAGACGAGTGGCTCTCGCAAGGATACAAAGCAACTTTGACGATGATTATTGATCAGAGCAAGAGCGCGACAGCGGAAACTCAAAAAGACAGAGTCCAAGATGATCTTGCTCTCTTAAACTTAATAGCGACCACACGTCCTTCAGCTGAAATGTACAGGGATTCCCATCCAAATTATGCAGGTTTTTGTAATACAAAAGAAGAGCCCGCACATAGAACGTTGGCAGAGATAAAAGAAAAATTAGGGAGTCAACCATTTCGTTGTACTGATGGAGAGTCCTACGCAGTATCAGCCAAACTATATAGTGGAGAATATTATTGTGCAGACAGTACAAATTTTTCTGGAGTTATTTCTGCACTCCACACTTCTCATTCTTGTAAATAATTTTTTAGATTTTTATTTTCTTTAAACCTATCCGTCCAACTTCTCGCGACCGCGGAAAGTTGGACTAGTTACATTACTGTTTATAGTATTATGTGAGATCAAAATCCAATAGCAAATCGGCATCATGATTCATGCTTGCTACTTCCAATATCCGCACATAATTGCGGACATCAAATAACTCAACAATAAAATCAATCGCGTTTTCGCATTCGTAAGGGAAAATCCAGGCGCTTTTTTGAAGCTCTATAAAACCTATTTTCTTGAGTTCCCAACGCAAAGCGTCCCTTGCCTTCTTTTTCTTCTCCGGTATATCAAAAATAACAACTCTCCATTTTCCGTCCCATTTCGTCGGAATTGAAATTTTGATCTTTTCCGGATTATATTTTAAGGCATGATGTTGTCCGAGTTTCGTTAATACGACCGACACTGTGCCGTCTTTTTCTTCTTTGAAATCAACTAACCGTTTATATTTAAATTCTTTAATGATGCGCCGGAGCGTAATACGCCCTATTTCTTTCCATACTTTCGGAAGGCTTTTCCATATTTTTGCGTGGGTGCGCGGCGACTTTGAAAAACCAAGCATGAAACCTGCCGCGAGAAGCATAACAACGCGCTGTTTTATCGGGCTATAATAATACTTTGCCATTGGTTCAACTTTACGCGATCGCGTAAAGTTGATCAATGTATGAAAAGTAGAAAAATAGAAGGGAGTTATTTTCTATCTGCAAACCGGCAATCGACTTTACGTCAGAATTTTCTTTTGCTAGCTTTTGAATAGATTTACCCGCCTAAGGCGGGATTGAAAACAGGAAAAGGAGCATAAATGCTAACATTCGGCAAAGGAAATTTGAGGGTGCCTAAGCTATCGCGGAATGTTTATATTGTAGCCGCTGGGATGACGGATTTCAGGAAATTTTATCCGGAAAAGCAGACCGTTGAATTGTGCCTTGAAGCAATAAGAATGGCCGTTATGGATGGCCTCGGGATGGAACCTAAAAAATTTCTGGAAGAGCCGAATTATTGCGTGCATTCGCAATTTGCCGACCATTTCGGCGACCAATTGCTTGCCGCAGCAAAAGTGCATGACTATGCTGGATTTGATCCTCTCGGAAATATCGAGGTGAAAACAGGTGGAGCAACAGGCGGTTCGGCAGCGCAGGCAGCCATAATGGCTGTTGCGTCAGGCGTTGCTTCTTGCGTGCCTGTAATCGGCTGGGAGAGAATGGATGAAGTTTCGACCAGGCAAGGCAACTCATACATCGCATCCGCCGCGTGCAAAGATTTTGAATACGAACTTGGCAGAAGCTACACAACTTATTACGGTTTGCCAATGCAAAGATATATCCACGAAAACAAGCCGCTACGAGAAACGCTTGCAAAGATCGCACAAAAAAACCATCATTACGCGCGCTTCTCTCCGTATTCGCAGTCGCCGAAAGATTATACGATTGAAGAGATACTGAACTCGCAGATAGTTTCAGACCCGCTTACATTTCCAGAGTGCTGCGTAATGAGCACGGGAGCGGCATCCGTGATAATTGCGGACGAAGAAACCGCGTTCCGGTTTACAGACAAGCCAGTGCGCGTTTTGGGAATGGGCGCGGGATCGCACACATTGCGCACGGCAGATCGCAGGAACATGCCGATCTTGCTTCTCCCAAGCGAAACACCGGAGATGTATAAAGATTGGCCAGAAAGAGATTGGCCAGGTTTTATAAGCTTTCTTGCAGCCCGTTTCGCCGCCTGGCAGGCGTATAATATGGCAGGAATTCATAATCCAATCCGCGAACTTGACCTGCTTGAAACGCACGACGCGTTCACGGTTTCAGACATCATAACCTACGAAGATATCGGGTTGCGCCCCTATGGCAGAGGCGCCGAATTTATTGAGTCGGGTGAGGCATATCTGGAAAGTGATCTGCCGTCAGAACGCAAATTGCCGACAAATCTTTCTGGCGGCCTTATCGGCTCGATGCATTCGGTTGGAGCCACCGGAATTTTCCAGATCGCGGAAATTTTTTGGCAAATCCGCAATGAATGGGAAAAATTCCACGCGGACGAAAAATATTGGAATAAATATGGCAAAACAAAGCCGAAAGATTTCAAAAGTCTTCAGGTGCCGAACGCGACGCGCGGAATGGCAATCAGCCACGCAGGAACCGGCTCGCACGTAACCGCACTGATCCTTGAAAGGGGCTGGTAAAATGAATAACAGAAAAATAAGACAACATGTAATGATACCGTCGGACGGCGCGCCGAAACTTGCCAAAGAATGGTTCAAGGAAAAAATTCCGGACGATTTACTGGTGAGATTCAATCCGCGGGAGATCGTCCACGTACATACTTATGGAGGCCTTTCCAAATTTTTCAAAGGACTTACGGAAGGCGCGCTTTTGGGAACTAAATGCTGGAATTGCGGAGGGCCGGAAGGAAATATTTGGCTGCCTCCCCGGGTTCATTGTCCGGACTGCTGGCGCAAGATGACTTGGATGACCATTGATCCGACGGGTGCTAAAATTTACAGCCACTCAACAACAAATTTGCCGGGAGCAGGATTTAAGGGAACAGTCCCGTGTCCCTTGATATCGCTTGAAATACCAAAAGTGTGGACACGGCCAATGAGCTATCTTTCAAAATTTGCCGAAGATGAGCCTTACATAGGAATGCCGGTCAAGCCGGTCTTTCGGAGACGAAACCCGACTTACACCATCCTTGATCTAGCATGGGTGCCGGTGGATTGAGGTGTCGGCATGAAAAAAGAAAAATCCTTTCAGGAACATTTTCCGGGCAATATCTGTTTTGGTTGCGGACCGGCGAACAAAAGAGGCATTCACGTCACAAAAAGCTATTGGGTGGGTCCTGACCACAAAGAAACCATTTGCAATTGGCGAATTAGAAAATTTTGCACCGCGACTACCAGGGGCAGAATCAATGGCGCCATCCAATACGCATTGATGGACTGTCATTCCATCTGGACGGCGATTGCGGCAAGGTACGATTTTGAAAAACGTCCTTTTGCAAGCGACCCCGTCATTATGTATGTAACCGGCGGTTCCGACTACGTAAAATATTTAAAGCCGATACCGATTGACTCGGAAATAATCACTGTTCTTGCCAGAGTTGAAGAGCTGAAAACAGAAAGCAGGCGTTGCACTATTTTTGCAGAACTTGTTGTAAAAGGCGTGATTTGCGCGGAGGCAAGATTTTTTGCAGTCAGAGTCGAACCTGATCCAAATGAAATACACGCACTGCTCTATCCGCCGAAAAAATAACCCGGCATCCGCCGGGTTTTTGATTTTCTTATTATTGCTATGCTATTCTTTTTGTCAGATTGCGAGATTAAAAATGGCCGGAAGAAAAACTCTCCGCGAGCTGTTATCGGAGAATGAAAATCTTATCCTGCCGGGAATTTTGTCCCCTATCGAAGCGTTGCTTGCGGAAAAGGCAGATTTTAAGGCGTGTTATATTTCTGGCGCAGCGCTCTCCACTTCTTTGGGTTTTTTGGACGAAGGGAAAATAACGCTCGCAAGAATAACAAGCCTAGTCCGCGAAATAAGACGCGCGAGCGATATGCCTCTTTTGGTTGATTGCGATACAGGCTTTCAATCGATCGCAAAAACCGTTAAAGCGCTTGAAGCCTCCGGAGCAAGCGCTGTTCAAATAGAAGATCAAGTTCCTTCAGAAAAAAGATGCGGGCATTTGGACGCAAAAAAAATCATTCCAATAGACGAGATGGAAAAGAAGATCAAGGCCGCGGTATCCGCCAGAAAAAATCAGGATTTTCTTATTGTCGCAAGAACTGATTCAAGAGCGACAGACGGCCTCTCCGAAGCAAAATGGCGCGGTTATGGATACAAACAAGCCGGAGCGGACATAATATTCCCTGAAGCGCTGGAGTCGGAAGATGAATTTCGGATATTCGGGAGAGATGTCATAAATATCCCGCTCGCTGCAAATATGGCCGAGGGAGGAAAATCCCCGTCTGATCTTACCGCGGAAAAACTTTTTGTTTTGGGCTATCAAATCGTCCTTATTCCCGTGACACCTTTGCGCCTCACGCTCAAATATTTCGAGTCGATCCTGACGGAAGCCGCGCAAACAGGCTCATTAAAAAATATGATCGAAAAAAACGGCCTCATCTCGCGAAACGAGATGATTGATTTCATAAAAAATAATTCAAAGGTTTATACAAAATAAAAAGCGGGCGGTTTCTTTTTTTCAGAAACCTACCCGCTCTTTTTTTGTAATTCGTGTAAAATACTTACAGCAATTGAATTAATACTGTCTTTCCATGCATCCGTAGTTGTATCAACTGTTTCGAAAGTTACAAATGGAAATTTCCTTAAGGCCAATTTTCCGCCGCTTATATTTTGCCATTTATAATGCTGAGGCAGGCGGCGAAGCATTTCACGAAATTTCACGTCTCTGCCATGATTTACCGACGCCGATTTTGTCTCTGCCTCATTAAAAAATTCTCCAGGATCATTTTCTCTGATTCTCTGCGAAAGCACATCAAAATCGCAGATCGTACGGACAAAATAAAGCTTCGCGCCTGCTTTTTTAGCGATTTGCCGCAAACTTTCCCGCTTATTTTTATCTACAAAATCGGAGTCGAGCACGATACTTCCACCGGCAGTAATCACAGCGCGCAAAACATTTTCTCCGATTAGGCGCGCCTTATCATATCCAACGCCCTCATTTCTTAGGAGAATCCGGATCTCGTCTCCGGAAATTACTACCGCACCAATCAAATCCGCTAGGTATTTTGCAACCGTACTCTTACCAGAGCCGACAAGCCCGATCGCAGCAACAATTACCGAATGCCGAGTTTTCCTTTCAGGAACTCTCAGGCCCTCAAAATATCTATTTTGAACGAGCCTTTCGCTTGGAAGTAATTTTTCCATTTTCCTTGCCATATAGACGATTATAGGAGCAGGCAGCATTCTAAGCAACAAATCCTTCATGTAAACCTCCTTATTCTGTCTCTCATTAGTAGAGCATAAATATTATTGCAAGTCAATCCTTGCGGACGCGCATTATCGGATTAAGATGGCCTTAGATACACTTTGACAGCATATGCCGCACTCACGGGATTTTACCCCGAGACGGAAGATTTTTATTCCGACTCCTGAAGAATATTTGTTGATGTATCGCCGGCTCGCCGAGATGACCTATTTCGGAAAAATGCTCGACGAACGAAAAGAGGAATTCAAGCCACTGAAAGTTTTTACAGGCCTCGGCCAAGAAGCGATCTATGTCGGCGCAATGTTGGCGGCGGAATCGTCTTACGACCTGTTGGCTCCAGACCACCGCTCAACCTGCGCTCTTCCCATCTGGGGAATTACCGAAGAAGAAATAATCGCTCAATATGGCGCATATGCCGAGTCGCTTTACGGCGGGTACGACTTCGGGATTCATATCGGCGACATCAAGCGTCGCACCATCAGATTTATTTCCGATATGGGAGCGAATACAACGATAGGCGCCGGTGTAATTGATGGAATTTATTATCTGCGCGATTATATTGATAAAAACGGCGCCGATGAAAATCCAATTCTACTTGCATTTTTTGGTGATGGGGCAATGTCGCACGGAAACATCCATTCGGCCTTTGAGCTGGCCTCAACTAGACACCTTCCGGTAATTTTTATTTTAAACAATAACTGTCTGGCAATACGAACGCCGAATGAGTATCAAAATCCTGAGCCGGAATTTGCCAAAAGAGCCGCCGGTTACGGGATGCATACCAGAACTATTTTCGGCAATGACACGGTTTTGGTCTGGCGGACAGTCAAAGAGGCCGCGCACCGGATCAGAAGCGCCAAAGACCCGCATCCGCCGCACTTTATTGAATGCCAGACGGTGCGCGTGTCGGGACACAACGCGCACGAAACAGGTGAAATGTGGAAATATTTTCCGCGCGAACTTAAAAGAGAATGGGAAGGCCGAAACCCTTTGGAACTTTTTTCTTTATTGCTTCTTTCACAAAAAGAAGATGTTTTTAACGAAAAGAAAAAACAGGAACTTTTGTCTGCCGCCAAAGAAAAAATAGAAAAAGCATTTGAAATTAAGAAAAAATTTACCGCGCCATCAAAACTCCGGCCTACTTTCAAGCCGTCCATTCAAGTCCCGGCAACGCCTGCAAGCGTCGAAAGAGAGCTTCGCTACGGGGACGCCATTACGGAAGCGCTTTGTCAAGCCATGGATATAAATCCAAAAATCAGAATTTTCGGGGAAGATGTCGAGCTTGGCGGCGTGCACGGAATTACCAAAAAAATATTTGAAAAATTTGGAAGCGAGCGTATATTTAATATGCCGTTAGATGAAAATTGTATTGTCGCGTTTATGATTGGGCAGGCATTAAGCGGTGTTGTTCCCTGTGGCGAAATTCAATTTTTCCCGTTTACCGAATACGGGTTAGCTTTTCTCACAAGATTTGCCGGAACGCATTTTGCAGTAACAGGAGAAAATTTGCGAATGGTTCTCCGTGCGCCATGCGGAGGAGGGTTCGTATCAAATGAAGAACATCAAAAAATGATTGAATCGTCTTTGGCTCATGCTGGCGGGCTGAAAATTGTTTTTCCTTCAACCGCTTTTGACGCCAAAGGACTGCTCCTATCCTCACTATCTGACGGAAATCCAGTAATTTTTTGCGAACAAATAGAACATTACACAAAAAAGGGGCTGGTTCCCATAGAACCATATTATGTTCCGATCGGAAAAGCGGCTCTTCGCAAAAACGGCGAAGATATTTCTTTGATTACTTACGGCGCGTTAATGGTTGAACGAACGCTAAAAGCGGCGGAAATTCTGAAAACAAGCCATAATATAAATGCAGAAATTCTAGACTTAAGAACAATCGTCCCGATGGACAAAGAGGCTGTTTTAGAATCCGTGGATAAAACGTCGCGAGCTCTGATCATCCATGAAGCGAAAAAAGATTTTGGAGTCGGGGCAGAAATTTCCGACTTGATTAATCGGGAACTATTTGATAAACTCTGGGCGCCGGTTGAGCGTCTAGGCGCAAAAGAAGGACCAGCAACAGCGCGGCAAGAATTGGAAATATTGCGCCTGCCGCAAGTTGAAGATATAGTGAAAGCAGCAAAAGGAGTCGTATTATGGGAAAGAAAATTGAGATAAAGGCAGAGTGGCAAGACAGTTCAGAGGGAAAAGAAGAGCAAGAATTTGAGTTGGTTGATTTGTTGGTCGGCATTGGATCAAATGTAAAAAAAGACGAGACAATAGCTATTGTTGAAACCGCAAAAGCAGCCGTTGAAATATATTCTTCCGCAACCGGAGAAATAGTTGAAATTCTTATGAAGGTCGGCGACAAGGCCAAATACGATGCCGTTATCTGTATAATTGAAGAAAAGTGACCCCGCTAAATAGCGGGGTTTTATTTTTTAACAGGAAGCGCTAGTATTGCGGCAGACGAAAAAGCTCCATGAGAGAAATAAAAGTCTCCCAGCTTCGAAAAGCCGTGGCGCGGAACTTGATGAAGGGGGGCGCAATACCAAGACCATCATGCGAAGTATCCGTTGACGCAAGGGCGATCCTTGAAATAAAGCAATATGGGTTTAAAATTGACGCTATATTCCTTTCAGCGATGGCTGAAATAGTTTATTGTAAAATGCCCCAGATGAACATTGTCTGGATAGATGGCAAAAAAGATCCTATTACTAAAAAGGAGGCGGAGCCAAAAATATTTTTATACGACGAATTGAATTTCGGGCTCGCGATGGAATCCAAAAACGGCCTTACTGTTGTGACGATAAAAGATGTGGAGCACAAAAATGTTTGGCAATTGAATGCGGAGATAAAAGAGCTTTCAATCATCGCCACAGAGGGTAAATTGAAAACCCAGCACTTTGAGCCGAAACCAAACATTATTTTTAATAATATAGGAGTGTATCCGAACATCGTCAACGGTTCGCCGGCCCTGCTCGCAGAGCACACATTTATGATAAGCGCGTTTAGAATTACAGAAATTCCGGTCGTTTACAAGGGGCAGGTTGTAATAAGGCCAATGATGAACGTTAAAATAACTTTTGATCATCGCCCGCTTGATGGAAAAGACCCAGCCAAGTTTCTTGGCTTGCTCAAAGCAAAAATAGAAAACTTTACATAAAAACCCGCTACGCTTAGCGGGTTTTGATTTTTTTTAGTTCGGCCGAGTAAAATTGGCCGTCGAAAACCTCTTTGCAATGCGGACATCGCCAACTAACATTATATATAAAGACATGTTTTCCGGTAAGCCTACCACCGAGCCATTTAAGATTATATTCCTCGTCCGGTAACGTTGGGCCGAGAATTTTCCTCACTTTGCCGTCAAGCTTGTAATACTTATCATAGCTTTGGCAATGACGAGGCTCACACCAAGTCACCCTCTCCCCAATTTTGAATACTTTTTCTTCCGTAATCTGGGCTTCACATTGTAGTGCCTTTGCTTTGCTCCGATATTTGGTTTTACATCTGCTACACTGATACGATGTGATTGTTTTCGCGGGAACATGCTTGGTAATCGTTCTCATTTTTTGAACCTATCTTCTTTCAGAAAAGCACAAAAAAACACTTATTGCAAATAAGCGTTCTGGTGCTATAGTTTTGGCAGAATATACAGTCAAAAATGTCCCTTGAAAATGGATTTTTCGGGCCGGCGGAAGTGCTTATAGATTATTTGACAAAGCTGAACGACCCGGGCAAATATCCTTTTACGCGCGGGATTTTCCCGGAAATGTATCGGAATAAAAAACCGACGGTAAGACAATTTGCCGGGCATGGGTGCGCGCGGCACACAAACGAAAGATTCAAGAAAATCATTTCTTTGGGAGGCACGGGACTTTCAACCGCCTTCGACCTGCCGACGCTATACGGAGACGACTCCGATGCGCCGCTCTCGCGGCACGAAGTCGGCTGGGACGGCGTTGCAATAGACACGATCGAAGACATGGATGAATTATTTTCAGGAATACCGATAAACAAGCTTACGGTTTCCATGACTATCAACGCGCCTGCCGCCGTGATCATGGCAATGTATATTGCCGTTGCGAAAAAACGCGGCATCCCACTTTCCTCTTTGGGCGGTACTATTCAAAACGATATTTTTAAAGAACATATCGCCCAAAACGAAGTTTTGTATCTTCTAAAGCATGGTGTCCGGCTTGCGGTCGATCTTATGGCGATGCCTTCTAATTTTCATAAAGTTTCCATCAGCGGATATCACATCCGCGAAGCAGGTTCGTCCGCGGTTCAAGAAGTTGCATACACGCTTGCGGACGGTATTGCGTATGTTGAGGAGCTTTTAAAAAGAGACTTGAAGGTCGAGGAATTCGCTCCGAGATTTTCTTTTTTCTTTGATTCGCATAATGATTTTTTTGAAGAAATCGCGAAGTTCCGCGCGGCGCGGAGGCTCTGGGCGGAGATCATGCATAAAAGATTCCACATGCCGATTCCTGAAAATTACAATTTGAAGGACACGAAGCTTCAGTCGCTATGGTGCCGGATGCACGCTCAAACGGCCGGATGTACCTTAACCCGCAATCAACCACTGACAAATCTAATGCGGATAAATAATCAAGCGCTTGCCGCACTTTTGGGAGGAGTTCAGAGCATACATACCAACTCTTATGACGAGGTTTTGTGCGTTCCGACGGAGAAAGGCGTTCGAATGGCCATCCGCACACAGCAGATATTGCTTGAAGAAACGAACATCACGAACTGGGTTGACCCGCTGGCAGGCTCCTATCAGGTAGAATTTCTTACCGAAAAGATCTACGAAGAAGCGAAAAAAGAAATTTCGGTTATCGAGAGTTTCGGGGGAATGGTGCAGGCAATCGAAGAATTGTATCCGCAAAAAAAGATCCACGAAAACGCCATCGCAGACCGCGAAACCTTTGAACAATGGAAAAATGATCCGAATAAGAAATATTTTTTTGAACAGGATGACACGGCGAATGAAGATCTGGCCGAAATTTCCGAAGAAGTGGAAAAACGGCACGGATACGAAAGCGAACAAAAGGACAGGCTGTCTAAATTTAAGAAACAAAGATATCAGACCGGCGCTTTGAAAGCGTTGGATAAAGTGCGGAGAGCCGCCGAAAAAAAAGAGAGCCTGATGCCCGTCTTGCAGGAAGCCGTTGAATTTTCGGCAACGCTCGGGGAAATTTGCGGAGCGCTTCGCGATGTCTGGGGTTCCGCAAAGGAATCTGCTGGCGTTTCATCGTCCTTTTCACATAAAAAAGCTTTGAAATTTACAAAAGGATATAGGTTTCCGAGACCGGTACGGGTTTTGCTTGCAAAAGGCGGACATGACGGCCATACTGTCGGATTTTATATTCTCCGTGATATTTTCCAGGCAATGGGAGCGGAAGTCATTCATTTGGGATTTCGGACAACCCCCGAAGCGGTAGCCAAAGCGGCGGTTGAGGAAGGAGTTGATTTTATCGGTTTGTCCGCGCTGATAGGATATGTTCCCGGATTTTTTGAAGACCTCAAAAATTCTCTGAAGTCTTACGGCGGCTCGGACATCGAAATAATCGGCGGGGGTATCATGCTTCCCGCGCACGAAAAATATATCAAAGAAAATCTCGGAATAAAAAATATTTATGTCCCGGGATCGTCTGATTTCGGCGAGATCATCCAAAACATGAAAAAGAGGGCCGAATAATGAAAAAAATAGGAATACTTGAAAGGCAAGCTTTGGCTTATATTATCGGCTGCTTCCAAAAATATCCGACTATGGAAATGCATATCGACAGCTCGGATACCTGGGTCATCGGCGTCACGGGCGTTACCGGCGCAGGGAAAAGCACCCTTATCGGCCGGCTTATCCCATCATTCAGAAAAAAGGGCATGCGAGTAGTCGCTCTGCTTATTGATCCAAGCTCAAAAAAAAGAGGATGGGCAATACTGGGAGACCGCAGGAATTTAAGGAGTGACGAATTGGATTGTGACAAAGGACTATTTATCAGAAGCCTCGCGACAAGAGGAGAAGGGTTTGCTCTCACAGATTCCTTTTCCAAGATCATCGCTTATTCAAAATTATTCTCCGATGTCGTTATCGTCGAAACCGCTGGAGCGGGACAAACCGATGTTGAAATACGCGAACACGTTGATACGCTCGTCCAGGTAATAGAGCCTCTGGGAGACTCCTTAAATCTGGAAAAGGCCGGACAGAGCGAAGAAGCGAATATTTTTGTGGTTAACGACCGCGAAGATTTCAGATCAGGCAAAAAATTCTTTGCCTCGGCAAAGCTGGTTCTCGGCGAACAATGTCTGGATGACGGCTGGCGAAAGAAAGTATATCTTGCGAACGCCGAAACCGGTTCGGGTATCACAGAGGTCGTTGAAGGACTTTTTATCCATAAAAAATTTATAGAAAAAAAACAAACGGCTAAGCCTGCCACTTAGCCGTTTTTTTAATCAAACTATATCCGATCAAACTAAACAAACGCAACCGATCGGATAAGATTGTTTATTTAAGTTAAAAAAACAAAAAAGCCTCATTTGGAGGCTCATCGTTTATATTCAGTTGAATAAACTTCTAAGTTCACTCTTTTGGCTCCTCGTCTACTGATTAAATAATCTGCAAAAGACTGACAATTGAAACCCTTTTGCGATTTTTGCCAATCTTTTTTTTCTTTACTAACATTCAGGTTGTTTGGTACTTCTAAAAAATCTTCTTTCATAAACACAGTTAAATCGTATATTCGGATATTAACGATTTTCATTTTTCCTCCTGAAACCTTATGTCTCATTTGAATCCGAACACTTGCAGACCAATTCTGCAAGCTAAATTCAACCATTCCTAATTTTCAAGGAACGAAGAAAACGTATAAAATACAACAAAATTCTACGCTTTCTCCGTTCCTCTACAGGAAATTCCTTATCCTACAACAAGATTTAAGGTGTTCGGATTGAGCCCTGTCGGTAGGGAAAATTTTCTATTTTGAGAATATCATAGTATATAAATCTTGTCAATAGTACTTGATGCTAACTGGTGCTATATTTTTTGCAGATTGAAAGGACCAAAAAATGAAGTTTTCCGAAGAGCATCTGATGGTGAGGAATAACGTCAGACACCGGCTTTGGGATGAAAAGACGCAAAATATACGAAAAGACATCAAAGAAATGATCATAAAATACGAATTTCACGGGGCGCCTTTTCCATGGGAATTTGTGCATGCGATGGCAGAGCTCGGGCTGACCGGGATAAATATTCCGGAAGAATTTGGCGGGCAGGGTGCGGACAATTTGTCCGGCGTGCTTGCCATGATTGAGATGGCAAGAGTTTGGTCGGGCGGATCATTGATACTTGCTGTCGGAAATTCTCTTGTCAGCTATCCCCTTTCAAAATTCGGAAGCAAGAGCCAAAAAGAAGCATATCTTCCGCGTCTTGCTGTGGGGAAAATTTTGGGTTCCTTTGGGCTAACGGAGCCGGATTACGGATCAGACGCGGGAGGCATCAAAACTTTCGCGGAAAAAGTTGTGGGAGGATGGCTGGCAAGCGGACAAAAACAATTCATCACAAACATACCGGTCGCAGAGTTTATTATCCTGTTTGCCCGCACCAATCGTAATAAGCCGGGCCCCAAAGGCATTACAGCTTTTTTGCCACATCTTCTTAGGCCTACTCCTCCAAGTTTGACCATTCCATTACCGGACCACAAGCTAGGAAATCACGCCGCGCATATGGGAAAAATTTTCTTTGATAATTATCATCTGTTTGAGAGTAATCTTTTCGGCGAATACGAAAATGGTTTCAAAATCGCAATGTCAACACTCGCGCATGGAAGAAACTGGATCGCGGCGCAGGCCATCGGCGTTATGGAACACGCCATGGAACTGGCTTTAGAATACGCGCAGCTTCGCACAACTTTCGGAGAGCCCCTGATTAATCATTCAAAAATTTATGATGAGATCAGCGAGCTGGCGCGAGATATAGATATTTCCAAAATTTTACTTTTCTATTCGGCAAAACTGGAGGACGAAGGCAAGGAATTTTATCATTACGCATCGCTGGCTAAGCTTTACGCATCGCAAGCCGCGAGAAAGAGAATTCAGGCGGTAAACCGAATTTTTGGAGGATCTGGATATGTTATGGAAACTCCGATAACGCCGCTTGTCGCGGACAGTCTTGTTTTTGACATTTATGAAGGCGCGTCGGAAGTCCAGATCGGCGTTATTTTAGACGCATGGTTCAAAAACAAATTTTTGTTTTCTGCTTATGTGGAGCATTTGGAGCTTATGGAGCTGAAACACAGGCTTAAAGTCGAAATGGGAGGCGGAAATTTCTTAAAACTCAAAAACCAAAGGCTTTCTGCAAAAACCGCGAATATCATGCCTTTGGTGGCCGCATGGGATCTCATAAAAAGCGAGTTTTCCAAGGAATGGCCTAAAGAATTTATGATTTTCCAAAATTCGGAACTTTTGCGTGATCTTATTTTCGATCAAATCCGCCTAAAGTGGCCAAATAAATACCACGCGGAAACGGAACATTTGCTGGAAAGCGCCAAAGAATATCTGCTTCAAAGCAGGTAAAACCCTGCCGCCTTGCAAAAAGGCGGCTTTTTTGTTAAGGTTTGTACAGATTATTTTTCGATTTTGGAGGGTTTTGACAATGAAAAAGATTATTTTAGCGGTTTTGGTGGTTTTGGGTTTTGTAATAAGCGTTGGTTATAACGATGCGTCTTTTGCTGAGGAACGAGGTCAAGTCATATTAAGAACATTCAAATATAATATCCAAAGGGGTGATAATCTGCCTCGCATCGCGAAGCGGTTTGATACCACCAAAGAAAGGCTTTTGTGGGCCAACGAGGGCAGTCGTTGCATTAAAAATGAAAATCTTATTTTGAGAGGATGCAAAATCACTATACCCGATATCGTTTCCGTAAAAGAAGCTTTAAGGGTTTTAAACGAAGAAAGCCGTAAAGCGATTGCGGTGAAGCAGAAAAACGCTGAATTAACAAAAGCAAATTCCAAAAAATCATTTTTGCTTGGCGGAGTGGGTATTATAGCCGGATTTCTCTTCATAGGACTGCTCGTCATAATGATCCGTACTGCAGCATTTAAAGACGGAATGGAAAAAGACTTAGAAGAAAAAGATGTGGCCCTGAAAGAAAAAGAAACGGCCCTGAAAGGACTGGAGCTTTGGAGAGATGGCGCCGTAAACCAAATAAATAATCTAAAAACCAAATTAAGTCTAAAAACCGAGGAATTGAGCCTGCAGGAAGGCTCATGTGATGAAATTAAAAGACTGAAAACTGAAAATGACAGCTTGGTTTTAAAACTTAATGAATGTATGACGGAATTGGACCGCACTCGCATTGAAAGAGGGGCGCTATACGTAGAGCTTGCTACCGCCGCATATATGCCACGATTTAAGACTCGAAGCGGTCAATACATAATGTTCGACACGGTCAAGGTGAGATGTAAATTCAAGGACTGCAATACCGAAGTTTCGCCACAAAACGCTCTTTCACATTATTTCCAACAACACGGAAAAACAAAGGAATCAGAACTAAAAGAAACTGTAGATAACGCATAATTTTTTCCGGCGAGAAAGTCAAAGGAAAAAATAACAAGATTAAGCGGAGGCCCGAAAAGAGCCAAAGCTTGATAAAATGCGGTATTACACAAAGCACAGAGTAAAATCTGTGCTTTTTTTATAACAAAACTATTCTAAATTATGCCTAGAGTGCTATCATTTTGTAATGCAGAAGAAAAAATATTATTTGATTGGAATTGCTGGCGTTGCCATGGCCAGCCTTGCAGGGCTCTTGAAAAAGAAAGGATATGAGGTTGCTGGATCCGATCAGGATGTCTACCCACCAATGTCAGATATGTTGAGATCCTTAAAAATACCTGTATTTACACCATATAATGGGTTTCATATGAAACGCTGGAAGCCGGACATCGTAGTTGTAGGTAACGCAATAGGCAGAGGAAATCCGGAACTTGAATTAGCAATTTCTAACGGACTTCTCTATCGGTCAATGTCCGATATACTTCGATCTGAATTTATTGAGGGTAAAAAATCTATTGTGATTGCTGGCACGCATGGCAAAACAACCATCACGGCTTTAGTGAGTTGGATATTGGAATATGCAAAGTTGGATCCAACAGTTTTTGTTGGCGGTTTGGCAAAAAACTTTAACTCAAGTTTTAAATTGGGCAAAGGAAAATACGTTGTTTTGGAAGGCGATGAATACGATACGGCATTTTTTGATAAAGGTCCTAAATTCTGGCATTACCGCCCATTCATTGGTTTAGTAAATAATATCGAATTAGACCATGTAGATATTTATAAAGACCTTGATGCCATCAAATTTGCATTCGGAAGATTCATAAATTTAATACCTCAAAACGGCCTGATAGCTGTTTCATGTGAAAACAAAAACACCCTTATTTTAAGCCAAAAAATGGCCAAATCCCCTATCGCAACCTATGGGGTAAAAAGCGGAGATTATAAAGCAAGAAATATTAAATTTACCGGCGATTATATTTCTTTCGATGTCCATTATAATGGACACGCACTATCGGACATACGAACAAAGCTGATCGGTAAGTACAATATCTCAAATATTCTTGGGGCGATTGCGATTGCCAAGTTCTTAAAAATTCCGGATGCGAAAATTAAAAAAGCCATTGAATCATTTGAAGGCGTAAAACGCAGACAAGAAATTATTGGAGAGAAAAACGGAATAACTATAATTGATGATTATGCGCATCACCCAACTGCCGTACGCCTTACGCTCGATGCCGTACGAGAAAAGTTTCCCATGAAACGTATTATCTGTGTGTTTGAACCCGGCTCTGCTTCATCGAAGCGAAGGGTGTTCGAGAAACAATACATTGAATCTTTCAAACGTGCCGATTTAGTTTATCTTTACAAGCCTTTTAAAGCCAACTCTCTTAAAAAGCGTGAAACGTTTAATGGTAAATATGTATCATCCCAGCTTAATAAGTTACACGCCTTGTCTACCGGTAGGCAGGTGAAATCATGGAATTTTGAAGATATTAAGCCAATGTTGTTACACATGAAACGTCAAATTAAGCCTGGGGACGCGATTTGTATCATGTCCTGCCGTGGATTTGATAATCTGTACAAACTGATTTGGAACACGCTTTGACAAGTGTAAAAGAAAAGCCCTTGTTTCATATGAAACAAGAAAACTCCGATTCATATCGGAGTTTTTGTATTTAGCCTATAGATCGGCTTTTTATATAATACAAAACCCATTTTTCAGGTAAAAGATAATTCTCGAAAAAATAATCATATTTTTTAGGCTGTTTAAGAAGAACTCTTTCAAAATAATCCAGATCCCATAAACTAGAGGTTCCTGCGATCTCCAGGCCACATTCTTTACAACGAGGGTGTTGTTCTAATATTCCAAAATATTCACGCAGATTCCATAGTGACTTGAGGCTATGATGCGGTGGCTTTTCTGCCATGCCTCTAGCAAATTTAACAAAATCATGCATAACCTTTTTATTAGTTTGTTTAGTCTTGTAAGCAACTAAATATATATTTGCCCAGCGCATAGTGGTTTGCCAATTTATTTTGTCAAAAGGATGCATCGGCATCACATTATGGAATGGAAAAGGATCGCCAAAATTTGAAGTTAAATCCAACAAGTATTGTCCGGTCATTGTTTTTCCTCCATTTCAGATTCTTCTGGCTATATCTTAGCTTAAAATTTAAATTAGGTCAATATCTTTTACTAAAATTGGTTCGCATATCAAAACTTGCTTATTTTATAAGGATAATATATACTAAATATTGTAGAAATAATTTACGACAATGGCTGAAAATTTACAAAAAATACTTGAAGGGATTGGGTTTGACGACAAAGAAGCTACTGTATATTTGGCTTGCTTGGAGCTTGATGACGGCTCAAATACCCAAATTTCCAATCGGACAAGATTAAATAGGATCACAAATTACGAGATTTTGAAGCGGCTGGAAAAGCGTGGTATTGTGCGGATATTTTTAAAAAAGAAAAAAAAACATTTTGTGGCAGTAGATCCGCGTATTATTGTGAAACAAGTCAAAGAAAAACTGGCTCTAGCCGAGGCGGCTGTTCCAGAATTTTTGGCTGGCGCAAACAAAATAGCCAAAAAACCAAAAATCTACTTTTTTGAAGGGATTGGTGGGATTAAATCAATCTATGACGATTCGTTAAACTCAAAAAGCGAGATTTTGACATTTACGAATCCTGAAGATATTGAGTCGGTTTTGGGCAAAAAATATGTTGACCGATATGTTTACGAACGAGCTCGACGCAAAATATCGGTTCGCGGCTTAGCGCCGGATAACCCCGCAGGTAAGCACGCTCAAGAAATTGGTGAACTAGTTTTGAGAAATGCGAGGATTTTTCCGGAAAATAAGTATCATATAACCAACGAAATCATGATTTATGACGATAAAATAGCCATTTTTTCGAGCAAAGACGAAATAGGTTTAATCATAGAAAACAAAGATTTGTCCGATACGTTCCGCAATATTTGGAAAATGAGCTGGGATAATGCTAAGGATTAATAATGCCGAAATCAGAAAAACGAAAAATAGGAGATATTGGGGAAGAATTCACTTGCCGATTTCTGAAGGGTAGGGGATATAAAATTGTTGAAAGAAACTATTTGAAGAAATGGGGAGAAATCGATATTGTGGCTCAAAATAAGGACGGATTGCACTTTATTGAGGTGAAATCGCTCACTTGGAAACCGGGTTTCCAAGTGAGCGAATATATGCCGGAGGCCAATATGAGATTATGGAAAAAACAAAGGCTAACGCGCGCGATCAAGACATATCTATTGGACAGAAAGATTCCTGATGAAACCGATTTCCAAATCGACATCGCCGCCGTTTTCCTTGATTTTGAGCGTAAAAAGGCTAGAATCCGGATGCTGGAAAATATTATCCTCACTTAGCAATCGGATTGCTAAGTGAGGAAATTAATAAAAAAAAGCCGATCCATAATCAGGACAGGTTTTTTGTTTTGTGCTCAAAAGCTTTCAACCACCATAGCTGTGGCTTCGCCTCCGGCATTACAAAGACTGACAACGCCATATCTCGCGCCACTGTGTTTTAAAAAATATAGCATTTTGATCAGCAAAATTGTCCCGGTCGCGCCGATAGGGTGCCCAAAAGAAATCGCATCTCCATTTACATTAACTTTTTCTGCCGGAAGTTTGAGCGCGCACATCGCGTAAAGCACTACGGAAGCAAAAGCGGCGTTTATTTCAAAAAAATCAATGTCGCTAATCTTCAAGCCGGCTTTTTCAACCGCAAGGCGGATAGCGAACGGCGGAGCGATAGTAAAACTCTTGGTATCTCCATGGTGAGCATATGAAGCATGTTCCAAAATTCTGCCGAGGGGCTGAAGCCCCGGCATTTTCGCGATTGTTTCGTTTGCCACTAAACACATCGCTGTTCCGTCAGCGTTTTTTGAGGCATTACTTGCGGTGATTGTCCCGCCGACAGTTTTGTTCAATATTTCAAAAATAGTTTTATCGGAAAGAATATATTTTTCATCCGGACCGATGAGCGGCTCTTCATCTTTATACATTCCGTTAAACGACAATATCTCTTCTTGGAAAATATCTGAATTTACGGCGAAGCGCGCTTTTTTGTAGCTTTCTATTGCCCAATCGTCCTGTTCATCTCTTCCAATGCCGAATTTTTCCGCACACCATTCGCCGGCTTCATATGCCATATAGCCGTCAAAAGGGTCGCGAAGAAGCGCCAAAATATTTTCTTTTGAAAATCCGCTCAAACTTTCCATCCCGCCGGCAAGCACGCACTTAGCATGCCCCGCGCGTATCATCGAGTCCGCAAGCATTACGGACCGGAGTCCCGAACTACAAACTTTGTTGAGAGTCCATGCGTTGAGAGATCCGAAACCCGCTTCCGTTACCGCCTGCTTCGCAGGATTTTGTTTAAGACACAGTGTTCCATCAGGTAATTCATAAACACCGCCATAATTACCGATAATAACATCATCAATATAGCCATGATCTATTCTGATAATGCTCCTGATGACTGCCGCCGCGAGAGTTTCCGCGGTAAATTTTTTGAACATTCCTTTTCGTTTGCCGATAGGCAGTCGTTTCGCCGCTATAATGAACGAGTCGTTTTTTCGCGCCTTAGCCATAAAAACACCAATAATTCTCAAATCTCTTTACAAGCTAGCGCAAATAAGCTAAAACTCCAATAGACGAAAATAACCTTGAGAGGAGAATAACATGGCCCAAAAAACCGTTTTGATAACCGGAGCAGCGGGAGGAATAGGACAAGCGGTCGTCAAGTGTTTTGCCGACGATAAAAATTTTCAAAAACTTGTATTGATTGATCAGCCAAACAAACGCGAATATTTAGACGTATTTATTGCATCACTTCCAACATCCATAAAGCGCGAGAGATTTTTGAATTATTGTTTTGACTTAACCGATTTAAATGCTAACCAATGGTTTAGGTCTCTTATCATTGTATGTAATAAAATAGATATCTTGATCAATGTCGCGGGTATCGCACCGCAAATTATGACCCCGCTCATAAAGACCGACCTTGACGCTGTGCATAAAATAATGGCCGTGAATTTCTGGGGTACCGCAAAGTTGTGCCAGTCCGTATTACCGTTCATGCAGGCAAACGGCTACGGGCGAATCGTTAATGTAGCTTCAATTTCTGCTTTCATGGCCGACCCCGGAAACATGATTTATTCCGCATCCAAAGCAGCTGTCGTACAGCTTACGAGAGCTCTTGCAAAAGAAGCGCCGTTCAATAAAAACGGCCCGCCGCACGATATCGCGGTGAATGCTGTGGCGCCTGGAATTGTTGATACGGATATGGCGAAACAGCTTTCTGAAAAAATGGTGGCTGGATATAAGCTTGCCACTCCATTCGGCCGCCTGGGAAAACCCGAAGAGATTGCCGAAGTTATTTATTGGCTCGCAACATCTGCCCCGCAATTTTTGACCGGAGAAGTCATCCGCGTCGATGGGGGATTTCTGGCATGATATCTTTGAAACCGATAGGCGTTGTTCTTGATAAGTCGACGATCGAGGTTGCGCATGAATGGAATGAGGCGCTTGACGGCATAAGCGGATTTTCACATATCATCGTTTTATACTGGATGCACGAAGTGACTCCGGAAAAACGTTGGATGAAAAGAGCAAAGCCGTGTAATATAAATCAATTAAAGGGAGTGCTCGCTACGCGCATGCCATATCGCCCGAATCCGATAGGATTAAGCATTGTGAAATTAATCAGGCGCCATGGAAATTTTTTAAAAATCGACGGCATTGATGCGTATAAAGGAAGCCCTGTGCTTGATATAAAACCTTATACCGGACATCCGAAAGATCAAATTGAAAATTGCCGTACTCCGGCATGGATAAGCAAGAAACGTATTCAAAATTGACGATCCCGGATCGTCAATTTTTTTATTTCTGATACGGATCAACAAGGATTTCACCGTAATTATTTGGGTTATGATATCCGCCTTTAGTCGGGTCATACGCGCTAAAAGGCACTGTATAGATTTGACCGGTCGAAGGAGAAATCAAATCGGTTTCCTGTCCCATGATAGCATCGGAAAACTCGTGAGACGTTTGCGCTTCCGAGCGATTTCGGTATTCCCACGCTTCCATCAGTGGCGATGAATCGTTTGCGAGGTCTGCTGCTGTAGGAAGACGAACGGTGTGTGCACCTCCGGCCATAGATGGGTTGATTATAGTGATTGATTTCGCGATGCGTTCAAGTGTCGGCGCCCATTGGCTCCATTTTTCCGGCGTTGTTTGGAATGCTGTCATCAAGGCAATATATTGGCCGTAACCATTCATAACGCCGGCGCTTGCTTTGGCTTTCAGCGTCTTTCCACCTTTTACAAAAGTAAATGTTCTGGTTTTTACAACCCAAGGAAGACCGGTTGACTGATCATTGTAAACCGCCTCGGTAGATTCGTTTTCGGTTTTAATATTTGATGCTCCTATGGATTGAAGCAAAAAATCAATGAAGCCGTCCGGCGTTTGAGTGCCGAACCAGCCTACAGCGACTACTCCGGATACTCCTGTGTCCGCGTCGGCGGGATCAATAATATCTATCCCGCTTTGGTTTGATTCTACCCGCCAGCCACGCGGAATTTTGGCGCCAAATACTTCACCTGTATGCGCCACGAGTGTATAAGCCGGCACGCTTGGCGTCGAGGGATTTGGAGTTGGCGTCAGAGAATTTGGTGTTGCGGGTTTTGGCGGTAGAGGCGGCAACGGTTTTGGTTTGCTTGGCTGATTTTCAGATGGTTTTGCGGCTGGAGCCGTAGAAGGCGTTGGCGCGGTAATATTATTTTCAAGTTGGTTTGGGTACGTGTTCGTTTTTTCTTGTTGCTCTTGAAAAATTTGCGGTGGCGCAAACACGCGCTTTTTAGGATAAAAGAGGGTCGCACCGCCAACTCCTAGAACAGCGAGAACTAAAATTAAGAGCGCTATTGGCATAAGACCTAATTTCTGATCCATTGCTAATTTATCCCGTTTATTTATTATAAATCGCGACGATTCTGTCAGAACGCGTTTCGTCAATTTCATTTTGGCGCGCTTCTTGTGAAACGCGGTACATAATGCCGTTCGTGTCTCTGATTTGCTCGCGGACTACTGAAATGCGCAATGTTCCTCCCGGTCGTTCATATAAAATTATAGCATCAGGCGCGATATTGTTACGGTCTTCTATGCATTTAGAAAATATGGCTAGTTGCCCATTTTGGAAAATAGGCATCATTGCATCGCCACTAACCCTGACCGGATATTGGCAAAGTGTGGTTGCCGCAGATCCGATGTTGTCAGCTGCTTTTTCTATCATCCGAGTCGGAGCAAAACGCCAAAAAGCAACCAATGCGGCTATCAAAAAAGCAATTACTATAAAAATGATCTTGATGATTTTCATAATTTCATTATAACAATATAACAAAAAGGGGCTACTTGCCCCTTAACTCTCTCCGCAAAATTTTTCCTGACGGATTGCGCGGGAGCTTGTCTATGAATTCGATCTCACGCGGGAATTCGTGCTTGGATAATTGCGGCTCTGGATGATTCAGAAAAAAATGTATTTCTTCCGCGGTTAATGCAGGATTTTTGGCGACCACGAAAGCTTTCGGCACCTCTCCCATTTTTTCATTGGGTACGCCAACAACTCCGACTTCGGCCACTTCCGGGTGCTGTAAAATTATCTTTTCAATTTCCGCGGGCCATGCTTTTTCACCGCCGACATTAATCATGTCTTTCAGGCGGTCAACGATGAAAAGATACCCTTCATGATCAATATACCCGATGTCTCCTGTGTGAAACCATACTTCGCGATCAATGGCCTCCGCCGTTTCTTGCGGACGGTTCCAATAACCTTTCATCACGTTATGCCCTTTTACGCATATTTCACCAAAGAAACCGCTCTTGTTTTCGATATCTGTCGCTTTTTTCATCTTTAACTCGGCGCTGTGTTCATCAACAACTTTCACATCAACTCCGGGAATCTGCTTGCCGACGCTGCCAAGCTTATAGATTACTTCGTGATTTGAAGTTGCAAAAGGTGAGGTTTCCGTAAGCCCCCAGCCTGTATAAATTTTCCTGCCATATTCTTGTTCCCACGCCAGAATTGAATCGACGGACATTGAATCCGCGGCGTAGAAAAAGTATCTGACGGAAGAAAAATAAAACGGACCAATCTTTTGTTTCAGCATCATGTTGTAAATCTGCGGAACCGCGAAAAACATGGTGACTTTATTTTTGACGAGCGAATCCAAAACCAGCGACAAATCGAATTTTTCGTGGAGCACCAAAGTAGCGCCGGTATACAAGCAAGCTCCCAAAATAAAATTGAGCCCGAAGCAATGGGTAAGAGGAAGAAAACAAATCATTCTGTCTTCGGGGGTCATTCCTGTAAGCGCGCTTGTGTAGCTGATATTGCTGTGAATATTGCTTACCGTAAGCTCGGCGCCTTTTTGTTCGCCGGTTGTTCCCGAAGAATAAAGGATAGCCGCGGTGTCCAACGGACCGCAATCCGCTTTCGTCGCGCCGCAAGTCAAAGCCACGAGAGAATGCGCTTTAGAAAATACTTCTCCTGCTCCATTTTGGTCTATCAGTAATTTGGCGGAAACATCTTCAACGATTTTCTTAACGCGGTTTTTGGGCAAGACCGGATTAATCAACACCGATACCGCTCCCAATTTAGATAGGGCCAGATAAGCTGTTATCATAAGCGGGGAATTGGACAAACACAGACAAACATTATCTCCCTTGCCTATACCGCTCTCTTTTAAGCCACGCGCAAAAACTTCTGTATCATAAGAAAGTTTGTGGTAAGAATATGCCTCTTCTTTGCCTTCTGCGTTAACAAAAAGTATCGCGGTTTTATCGGAAAAAAAACTTTTACTTCTCTCAAAAGTTTCCCAAATTGTCAAGGGTTCCATAGGATTGCAATTCCTCCTACCGGTAGTATAGTCAAAGCAGATATTTTGACAAGTAATCTGGAGATAGACTTATGGAGTCTTCAATGATCGTTCCTCCGGCCGGCCGCATTTCTTTGCTTGATGTTTTTGATGTGGCTAGAAAATTGGAAAAAATCCTTCTAAAAAAAGACGGAGCGCGCGCTCAAAAAATATACACAGCCCATGCGAATTATATGCGCATGCGCGTAGTAAAGATTATTTACGGTGACGGCACCGGGTACGGTGAGCGGGTCCGGTTTTATGTTCCGCCCGAAAAAGACAAAGAGAAGCAGAGGAATTTGGTATTTTCCTTAAATTGCGGGTCGGGGCCGAATCTTGTAGCAGATCAGGTTCGCGCAGCGATATTCGTGCGTCTTTTGGTTTTGGGACAGGGACATTCCGGCGTAAGAATGGAAATTTTAGACGTTTTGACCGACATGCTCAATCAGAATTCTATTCCTGAAATTCCGTCGCTTGGATCCATCGGAAACAGCGGAGATCTTGTGCCTTCTTCCTATATCCCGATGCAATTTATGGAAAAACTTGTGCTTGAAGGAAGAGAAGGGTTGGCTCTTGTGAACGGCACCCATTTTATGACAGGCATTTCCGCTCTGGCTTTGATAGATTTTACTTATATCCTAAGCATATTACAGGAACTGATTGCAATTTTGTTCCAGTGCCACAGAGGTATCGAAAATGTTTTTGCTAAAAAACTTCACTTGCTAAAGAAGCACAAAGAGCAAAGGGAGATTGCGGAAATTTTCACGCGCGCCCTGGAAGGCAGCAAATCTTTGAGAAAGATTGAAGACGTGATAAATCTGTCGCCGACAGAGCTGAAAGAAACCGATCCGATTCAGGACAGATATTCTTTAAGATGCCTGCCGCAAATTTTGGGGCCAATTGTGCATAGAATCAGAGATTCGGCGCATATGGTTGAAGATGAATTAAACAGCGTTTCCGATAACCCAGTCATCATAGGAAACGATATAGGGCATGGCGGGCATTTTGACGGGTCTTACGTCGCGGATGCGATGAATTGCCTCAAGCTTTCAATGAAAAGAACCGGAGAAATCGCCCGTGCATACATCAGAAGTACGACCGATTCGAAGCTGAATCACGACACATTGCCGATGTATTTGGTTGCGGGAAACGATAGTTTACACAACGGCTTACAAGGGCTTACGGGGCTTTCGATAGAATCGGTCTATAATTCCCTGTGCAAAGAGGCAATTGCGGAATCGCTGTTTACGATGAGCGATGGCGAGGCTAGTAATCAGGATATTGTCAGCATGGGGATGAACAGCGCGCTTTCCGCCACGCGGATGAATGATTTGTTGCGGACCATTATCGCCGCGCTAGCGATTACCACAAGACAAGCCGTTTCATTGCTGAAGATCGAGGACAAACTCTCGCCTCCGACAAGAAACTTTTTTGAAAATCTTGCCGTGAATATTCCGTTCATAGACAAAGACCGCTCACTTCATTCCGATCTCCGTAAACTGGAAGGAATGCTTTACCGCCAAGAATTGTAAAATTTTAATAACCCCTGACCCTATTGATAAGGATCGGGGCTTTTATTTTGCGCCTAAAAAAGCTAGTATTTTGTTAAGAGCGGGGTGTAGTATATTGGTAGTACGCGTGCTTTGGGAGCACGAAGGCCGAGTCCGATTCTCGGCACCCCGACCACAGAGCATAATATAATCTTGCGAGCGTAGTATAACGGCTATTATGGCTGCCTTCCAAGCAGCAGACGCGGGTCCGACTCCCGCCGCTCGCACAAAATAAAAACTCTACTTTTCGGCAGAGTTTTGTTTTTCTTCGTCGTGCGGTAAAACTTTTGTGAGGAATGGTATCCACGGTGTAACATAAGCAAGCATAATTACTTCAGGAATAGTCATGTTTAACCGTTTAAATTCGCTTGCTTTGAGGCCAAATTTTCTTGAGAAACCTCCCCAAAAAACGACCGCATCGTATAGTCTTTCTCCGCCGCTCAAATAATTGTGATTGGAAAATCCGTACATCCATCCTCCGCCTTCTGCCGGGCATTTTATCGGAAAATATGATTGCTCATCCGCTACTTTCTTCAGCCTAAATATCCAAAATCTGGTAACCGGGTAAAGCCCCAGCAAAACAGTTATTGTGGCCACAATGACCGCCATCACAACAAATACAAAATCATTGAATGCGGAAAACCTCACAAAGAGCGCGTGCGTTTGCATGACAAAATCATATACTATCCCGTAAAGCCATAAGAAAAATTTATATGTTATCGCCAAAATCAGCAGGTTTTTTATAAACGTGCCAAACCAGTTTTTTATAAATACGGCAAATTTTAAGAGCAAAATGCCCCCAGAAAGTCTGGTGGCATCTTAGCATAATTTGAATTAATGTCTATTCATTGCTTTAGCAATGATCCCCGCCAATGGCGGGATGAAAGCTAAGCTTTCACCGCCTCTTTCAAGGCTTTCCCGGCCTTAAAGCGGGGGACTGTGGTCGCGGGAACCTGGACCATTTCTCCGGTTCTCGGGTTTCTCGCAGTGCGGGCCTTGCGCTGCTTCACAATGAAAGCGCCGAAACCGGCGATGGAAACTTCGTCTCCTTTTTTAAGACAGCTTGTAATGGTGTCGAAAATAAAATCGACTACTTCATCCGCGTGTTTTTTCGAAACGTCAACGCCTTTCTTGGCGTGCATTTCGTGCAGTTTCTCTCCTAACTCCGCTTTATTCATTGTTTTTAATAATTATTAGTAATGCTCAAATTTTATACTCTGTAACGATTTCCCGCAAATGCCTGATATCCACAGCTTTACCCGCCGTAGCTTTAGCGGAGGCTGGTTTGCTAATTCCATCACTCAACTCCAGCAAAATCGCGTTCACTTCTATAGGTCCGGTTTCAACCGGATTTTTCGGAGTCTTGATGTTTTTTACGAATCTTTCGATTGATGGTTCAATTTCAACGCCGATAATTGACTCATAAGGGCCGACCATTCCTATGTCGGAAATATATGCCGTACCCTTGGGTAAAATTTTCGCGTCCGCGGTCGGTACGTGAGTATGCGTTCCGAATACGGCGGAAACTTTTCCGTCCAAATACCTTCCCATGATAGTTTTTTCGGACGTTGCGTCCGCGTGCCAGTCTAAAATAATGAACGGTGTTTTTCCCTTGTACTCTTCCAAAATTTTGTCTATCGCGATAAAAGGGGAGGCATATTCCTGATGCATGAAAACCTGCCCGATGAGGTTGATGACAAGAAGCTTCGTCTCGGCAGCAGATTTTTCAAGACCCGCATATTCGCCTGCTGGCGAATTGCTAAGTCTCGTCCCGCCGTGGCGGGACTGCGAAAAGTCTTGAAAAACCTCTGCCTTCGACTCAGCTGTTTCGCTTTCGAGTGAAACCCTACCTTCGTTTCGGATTCCTGCCCGTCCGGCAGGCGAGTCGGATTTCTGGTTTCGGATTTGGTAAAGCACCGCTCCCCTGCCGGGAAGATCTTCGCGCATGTTAGCGGGGCGCGTAATCGCAATGGTTTCATCGTTCAAAATTTTCTCAACATCTTTTCCTTCAACAGAATGATTCCCTCCGGTAAAAATATTTACGCCCGCGTCGCGCAATTCCCGGATCTGCGCCGGGCCTATCCCTTTCCCATGCATTATATTTTCTACGTTCGCAATAACAACATCCGGAGAATATTTTTCACGCCAAAAAGATAGTGTATGTTTTACACCTTCTCTGCCAAGTTTCCCGACCACGTCCCCATAGATTAGAAGTTTCATGTTAGTTTTTCATCATAGCGTTTTATACTGCTATTTACAAGCACAAAACAATATGTTAGTTTCACATCAGATAATAACTTTTTAAGGAGCGTATAATGATAAAGTGCCCTTTTTGTGGCGTTGATAGTTTTCTTTCGCTCCCATTTTTTTATTTAGACTTTTTCTACCTCGCGTATTCAATCGCACGCATTTCCCGAATCACATTCACTTTGATCTCTCCGGGGTATTTTAATTCGTTCTCAATCCGGTCCGCGATGTCGCGGGCCATTTTTTTGGCTTCGAGATCGGACAAGTTTTCAGGAGTAACAAATACTCTTATTTCGCGTCCCGCCTGGATCGCATATGCTTTCTCAACTCCTTTGAATGATGTCGCGATGCCTTCGAGATCCTCCAGCCGCTTTACATAATTTTCAACCGAGTCCCTTCGCGCACCCGGACGTGATGCGGAAATCGCATCCGCGGTCTGGACGATAATGGATTCCAATGTTTCATAAGGATATTCCTCATGGTGCGACTGCATTGCCTGAATGATGCGGACATCCACATTGAATTTCTGCAAAATTCGGCGTCCAATCTCAACGTGCGTTCCCTGGATCTCGTGATCAACCGCTTTTCCTATGTCATGGAGCAAGGATCCCTTTTTGGCAATATTTACATCGGCTTTTAATTCGCTTGCCAGCATTCCCGCGACATGAGCCATTTCAATCGAGTGCTGAAGAACATTTTGGCCGTAGGATGTCCTGAATTTCAATCTCCCCAAAAGCATGATGAGTCTTGGATCTATGTCAAAAACGCCGATCTCGTAAATGGCTTTTTCTCCGGCGTCTTTGATAATTTTTTCAATTTCTGTCTTTGCCTTCTCAACCATTTCTTCTATCTTTGCAGGCTGTATCCTGCCATCCAAAATCAAATTTTCCAGCGCAACCCTTGCGATCTGCCTCCGTACAGGATCAAAGCTCGAAATTAATATCGCCCCCGGGGTATCGTCCACAATTATCTCTACTCCGGCCGCGCGCTCAAGCGCGCGGATATTTCTGCCTTCTTTCCCGATAATTTTCCCTTTCAAATCATCCGAAGGAATAGTAACCGAAGTAACCGTCACTTCAGACGCGGTAGATGACGCGATACGCTGGATGGTTGAGGCCAAAATATCACGGGCCTTTCTTTCTAACTCTTCCAGGCCGAACCTTTCCATCTTCTGGACTCTGGCCAAAATATCTGATTCGTATTTTTTCTCGACTTCCGTGATGAGTTTTTCTTTTGCCTCCTCAGTCGACAGTTTCGCGACCTTCTCAAGTTCAAGGCGCTTCTCCGCGTCAATCTTCTCAAAATTCTCCTTCATCGCCCTCAATTTCTCGACTTTTTCCTTTATCGCGTTGGTCTCCTTATCAAGCTCCTGCGAGCGCCTTTCCAGGGTTTCGTCTTTGTGCGTTATCCTTTCTTCCAGCCTTCTTAAGTCGCGTTCGCGCTCTTTTTGCTCGTCCTTTGCCCCCTCCAAAACCTTCTCGGCACGCGACTTGGCATCGTCCAAAACTTTCTGGGCGGATTCTTTGGCGTCCAATAAAATTCGCTTAGCCTTGAGTTCGAGCGAATCGTTTTGTTTGAGCGCGATGAATTGACGGAGAAAATAACCAACTGCCGTACCAACTAATAAAGCCGCCGCCGCCTTGATGAGCGTGAGAAAATCCATATATTTGTTTAAATTCGATTAAAATTGGTAACATATACATTAAATATAATAACAGTTTATCAGAATAGGTTTCGAGTGTCAATATGCTAAAATAATTTTATGGCTAAACGATACAAGCCGGTGGTGTTGCTGATTCTGGATGGGTTCGGGGTAAGCAAAACTCCAAATTCAACCTGGAAATACGCAAAAATGCCCGCATTTCGTGAAATTGAAAAATTTTTCCCGTTCACGACCTTGCAGGCTTCCGGTACCGCGACGGGCCTGCCTTGGGGTGAAGAAGGAAATTCCGAGGTCGGCCACTTAACTATCGGCGCGGGGCGTCCGATTTTTCACCACTTTCCGAGAATAATCATGTCTATCCACGACGGTTCTTTTTTCACAAATAAAGCATTTTTAGATGCCGTGGCTTTCGTTAAAACAAATAATAGCAAACTGCATATAGCTGGGCTTTTTTCAAGCGGTTCGGTGCACGCGTATGTCGAGCACCTATACGCGCTTTTGGAGCTTGCCGGAAAAGAAGGCCTGAAAAACGTATATTTGCATCTTTTTACCGACGGCAGGGATACGCAGATGAAAGAAGGGGCAAAATTCATTCAACAGTTGGAAAATAGGATTCAGACTCTTTATCCGTATGCAAAGATTGGGAGCGTTTCCGGTAGAGATTTCGCGATGGATAGAGATGAAAATTGGGACCGCGTTGAAAAAACATACAAATGCATGATAGGCGTCTGCCACAATGAATTTAATAAGGCGTCAAAATATATCGCTGAATCTTACGAAAAAGAAATTTCCGATGAATTCATTGAACCCGCGATGTTAAAGGGCGGAGAGGGCAAAATATCTTCAGGAGATTCATTGATATTTTTCAATTTTAGGGAAGATTCCATGCGCGAGCTTGTCTATTCTTTCACCGCAGACGTTTTTTTCGGATTCGCAAGAGATAAGCTTTCGGATATTTTTACGGTCACGATGACTGAATATGACGGCAAAATTCCGGCACGGGTCGCATTCCCGCCGTTGGATGTTCCGTGGCCTCTCTCCAGAATAATTTCAGAAGCGGGGCTATCACAGATTCATATCGCGGAAACTGAAAAATATGCCCATATTACTTATTTTTTTAACGGCGGAAAAGAAACTCCTTACAAAGGCGAGGAGCGGATTCTTGTTCCGTCGCCAAAAACACCGAAGCTTGATTCGGTGCCGGAGATGTCGATCGGCAAAATTACCGAAGAAATTTTGAATGGGCTTGTGAAATATGATTTTATTCTCGCGAATTTCGCGAACGGCGACATGATCGGGCATACCGGCAATTTTGACGCGACAGTAAAAGCGATAGAAACGCTTGATGGCGCGATCGCGAAAATTTATCCTGAAATCCTTAAAATGGGCGGCGCCATGATAGTTACGGCGGACCACGGAAACGCCGAAGAAAAAATTTACGCAAGTTCTGGAGAAAAAAGGACAAAACACACCGCCAATCCCGTTCCATTTTATATAATTTCCAATGACGTAAAAAATAAGGAGCCGAGGACGGATCCTGAAATCGCAGCGCGCTACGGCGAAGTGCGCGGAGTGCTTTCGGACGTTGCTCCGTCGGTTCTCGGATTGTTAGCGCTTCCTAAAAAAGAAGAGATGTCAGGCATAGATCTTCTTCCGAAAATCCTCTGACCTGTCCCGCTCATTGTTGCGGGGTTTCCTTGATTTTTTTCTCTCATCCTGATACAAATCAGGGAGGTTCTTTGTATTTAAATGAATGATCAGCCGAAGAAATCCGGCCTGTTGTCATACATCTTGTTTATTTTGTTCGCATTAATAATCTGGAATGCTTTCGTCCAGCAATCTCAAACCGATTCTCCAATATCCATAGACTACAATGAATTTCTCCGCATGGTGGAAAGCGATAAATTTCAGTCCATTGTCATACAATCTACGGAAAAAGGCGGAAGCGAAATAACAGGCTGCTGTGTGAAAGACAAGGACGGCAAAGATGCGTCGTATAATGTTTTTGTAAACAACGCCGCACTCCCGGCATTTATGGATATCTTGCGCGCTAAACCGAAGATCAAAATATTTCCGAGGCCGATTCGGGAAACATCGTGGCTCATGTCCATACTAATAAATTGGGCGCCGATGTTGCTTTTCATCTTCATATGGATTTTCTTTATGCGTAAAATGGGCGGAGGTGTGAGTGCTGGCGGTATTGGCGGGATCATGAATTTTGGAAAAAGCAAAGCAAAGATGAGCGTGGGGCACCAAGTAACTTTCGCGGACGTTGCCGGAGTGGATGAATCAAAAGAAGAGCTTGTTGAAATGATTAATTTTCTCAAAGACCCAAAAAAATTTACCAGATTGGGCGGCCGGATGCCGAAAGGAGTCTTGCTCATCGGGCCCCCTGGAACGGGGAAAACCCTTCTCGCGCGCGCGGTTGCAGGAGAAGCGGGCGTAGCATTTTTTAGCTTATCTGGCTCCGAGTTTGTCGAGATGTTCGTGGGAGTAGGCGCAAGCCGGGTGCGCGACCTTTTCGAGAACGCGAAAAAAAACGCCCCTTCAATTATTTTCATCGATGAAATCGACGCCATAGGAGGAAAACGTGGAATGATAATTGGCGGAGGGCATACTGAACAGGAGCAGACACTAAACCAGCTGATGGTCGAGATGGACGGGTTTGATCCAAACGTGGGAATAATTATTATGGCGGCAACTAACCGCCCGGAAACACTTGATTTCGCGCTATTGCGCCCGGGCAGATTCGATAGGCATGTGGTCGTGCCACGGCCGGATGTTAAGGGAAGAGAAGAAATTTTGAAAGTCCACGCAAGAAAAAAACCTCTCGCGGAAAACGCAAATCTGACTGCCATCGCAAAAGGCACGCCGGGGTTTGTCGGGGCTGACTTGGAAAATCTTTTAAACGAAGCTGCGCTTAAAGCCGCTCAAAAAGAGCAGGAAACCATAACCAATAGTGATCTTGAGGAAGCAAAAGACAAGATCATAATGGGCGGTGCCGAAAGAAAATCGATGGTTATGTCTCCGGCCGTAAAAAAAGTTACCGCTTATCACGAAGCGGGACACACATTGGTCGCGAAATTCGTGCCAGGAAACGATCCTGTCCATAAAGTTACGATTATCCCGCGCGGCATGAGTTTGGGTCTTACCGGCACATTACCAGAAGAGGAACGGCACAACTACACAAAATCGTATCTGGAAGCGTTGCTTCCGATGATGATGGGAGGAAGATGCGCGGAAGAACTTGTTTTCAAAGACATTTCCACCGGAGCTCGCAACGATATTGAGAGAGCGACTGAACTTGCGTCCAATATGGTAAAAAAATGGGGAATGTCCGAAAAACTCGGCCCGTTAAATTATGGTAAGGACAGAGAACATGAATATTTAGGATTTCAAATACAGGGTGCCCAGGATTATTCCGAAAAAACCGCTCAAACGATCGATGAAGAAAAAAAACAAATCATTGACAAGGCTTATCGCAAAGCAACGGATGTTTTGGCCGCAAACCGGAATATTTTGGAAGCGCTTGCAAGCGCGCTTTTAGAAAAAGAAACTCTCACTGGAGAGGAAGTAAACAATATAGTTAAACAATTTAAAATCTCTCAAGCCAACTGAGAGATTTTTTTATCGCGTTATTTTTTGTGTATTCCGTTCTTCGATTTCACTATCTCGTCCACCAGACCGTATTTTTTCGCGTCTTCCGCATCCATATAAAAATTGCGGTCGGAGTCGCGCTCGATCTCGGACAACGGCTTCCCGGTATGTTTGGCTAAAATTTTACTTATTTTTTCCTTGACATGAACTATATGCTTCGCGTCTATCGCGATATCCGAAGCCTGGCCTTCCGTGCCACCTAAAACCTGGTGAATCATTACTTCGGCATTTGGGAGCGCGAAGCGTTTGCCTTTCGCGCCTCCCGTAAGCAAGATGGCGGCGCCCGATGCGGCGAAACCCACGCAAAGCGTCGCCACGTCCGGCTTGATGTGTTGCATAGTGTCATAGATCGCCAAAGTTGCCGAAACCGAACCGCCGGGGGAATTTATATATAGCCAGATATCTTTTTTCTGATCCTGTAATTCCAAAAACAATAATTGGGCGATAACCGTATTCGCGACGGGGTCCATGATCGGGCCGCCCAAAAAAACTATCCTATCTTTCAAAAGTCTGGAATAAATATCATAAGCTCTTTCCCCGCCTTGCTCTTTTTCGATGACCGTCGGTATTAAGTAAGTATTGTACATTTCATCTTCCATAATATACTAATTACAAATAAGCTACTAATATACTAATTAAAACAATTCTACTTCAAATTTTCCAACAAAGCAAGAACCATCTCGTTTTGGAGTCTCCCGAAAATGTGCTCTTTCAAGTCGGCGCGCGATGTTTTTTTTCTGTCCTCCTCGCTAGCCTCGAGCAATATCTTATCAACCTGCGAATCAAGGTCTTTTTCCGGCGTAACAAGGTTTTCGCGTGAGGCGATCTCCCTCAAAACCAACCCGAATTTTGCTCGTTTTAGGGCATCGTCTTTCCAGCCGTCTTTCAGTTCGGTCTCTGTTTTTTTAACATGAGCCAGATAATCTTCCCATTTAAGCCCCATATCTTTTAACGAGTTTTTCAGTTCAAGCTCCATTTTTTCCAGTTCCGAAATAGCGAGTATGTCGGGAACAATAATTTTTGAATTGTTAACTATTTTATCCAAAAGATCCATGCGGTGCTTGTCTTTTGCCTTTCTTTTTTTCTCAAGTTCCAGATTTTTGCGGACGGCATCCTTCATTTTTTCTTCATCTACCTGCCTCGCCGGATTATTTTTTTTAAGCATCTCGAGTGTTTCAATTATCTCCGCGTCGCTTATGTCCGCTTCTTCGATTTTCGCCGAGTTAGCTTCCTTTGCGATATTTTTATAATCCGCCAATTCGATGGGCCGGAGCACCGAAGTTTTTATTTTCAGCCCCAGCGGATTTCCCTTGGCCAACTTTGTAATGCTAAATTCAGGCCGCCCTATCGCCTCTATTTTTTCTTCCAGAAGAATTTTTGGCCAAAGATCTTTGATTGCAAGTTCCGCCGCGCTCTCCAAAACCATAGCATCCCCGATCTTTTCTAAAACCATGCGCTCGGGTACCGTTCCTTTTCTGAAGCCCGGCAATTCGACTTTTTCCCGAAAATCTTTGAGCGCCAGCTTAAAAAACCGGTCGAATTCTTCCGCCGGCACTTCGTGCTCTATTTCAACTTGAGAATCTCCTATTTTTTTTATGTTTGTCATGTTTTGATGAATGGTCCCGCTTTTTAGTTGGCGGGACCGTATATGTTTTGCCGCATCTTCTTTTCTCTTACTTCTGCCTCCCACGCGGAGTGTGCTTTTATAAAATCATCAGCCGCTTTTTGCACTTTTTGCAAATTATCCAAAAACTCATTCGTGCCTCGGCTTTTCCGATATTCAGCCGTGGCCTCGTTTTGCCTTTTTTTCGCTTCCCAAACCGCGTCCCATGCCTTTTCTTCGGCGTCTTTTTCTTTTGCGGAAATTTCTGTGGCTTTTATTTTTTGGGCATTTTTTGTTTCTTTCTTTATTCTTTTTCTTTCGCTTTTCAATTTTAGCCCCCTTTTAACACGCAAAAAATAACTCTAAAAATGGTAGCGCTAATTCCGGACGAAATCAACTCGAAAATTTTGGCTAAACGCGTTTTTTAATTTTTTCCCAAAATAACATTCTGAAACCGAGAATTCCAAGACCGATAATAATAAGCCATGCGCCGGGCGTGAAAGGCGTAACCAAAGCCAAAACGCCGACAATGATTGCAAGTACTCCGATTATTTTTTTTAGCATAAATTATTTATATTTATCCGTTTCCCCATTTAATCCATTCCGATTGCGGAATGCCAGATTGTTTGATAACCGCTTTAAGTGTGCGGGGGGTGAATAGATTTTTGGCCATGATATTGAATATGCGTCTGGCGTAGTTCGCCGCCGGAACGGCCGACATAATAAAAATGGCTTCCGCGAGAATGAGCCTGCCGGAAACCATTTCTCTTTAGAAAATCTACGATATCTTTAAATGTCCAATTGTTGAGTCCTCGCGGCATAATCTATCTTACTGCAAGATCCAGCACGCCCGAACTAAAAATCGGCAAGTTGTTTACTATCTTTTCGTATTTTGCTTTCAATTTAGTATCCTGATTTGCCTGCCACATTTTTTCGTATTCAACCTCCGGTTTTTGGTTTAAAACAATCGGTCTTAATTTAGCTTTTCTTGCGGATTCCAAATAACCCGAGGCCGCCTCATTTAAGAAAATGTATGCTTCCTGGGGATTTGCCGCTTCAACAACAACATTAAATTCCAAAGCGACCCCAAAATAGGATTCCCCGTCGCGAAAAATCAAAAAACGCACAGAGCCTTTTTTGAGGGTATTTTTATATTTCATATTGAGATAATAACATAAAATTGATGTAATTACGATGTTTTGGACTACATTAGGTTTAGTTGGAACTCTTTAGTAGCCGAACTCAGGTTGTGGAATGAGCTACGACTTGAACTTACTTCTTTGGCACTAGGTCAACATTAGAACCTTTTATCACTTTACCCAAATATGGAAGTAACTCTTTTTGATAATAAGCAAATAGTTTCCTGTCGTTTTCGGTTATTTTACCCTTCTTTTGCAATTCTATTTCAAAAATACCACCAACACCTTTTACATTGTCTATATGAAAAACAGTATTCGTTTTTCTCCACACCTCACGTTTTTTATCAACGACTGCTTTTGTACCAAGTGACCGTTTCAAGAACGGAAGCAAGTTATTATCTTTTACATCATATAGCTTTATATCAGAAGTCGTGTCCTTTGCTTTCACAAAATCTGGTCTCTCGTAATAAATCAGAGTTTTTACTTTTCCTTCTACGCGTAACTTCAGTCGCGGAGAAGTGCCTCCACGTTTATTGGGTAACTCAAAAAAGTAATCTACTTGTCTTTTTACAACTTCTTTTTTCGCCCCTATCTTACTCAAAACTTTTCTTACGCTTACAAAGTCAGAGCAATGGTGTTTTAGTTCAAGATTTGTTTTGTTCATACAAAGTTTTAACAGAGTATCTTATGGTGGACTTAATGCGAACCCAGTGGAACCGGGTTCTCAAGGAATTGTACGATTGGCACATCCTTATCAACTCGGAAACCATGAAATACTACGCAAGCCAACCAGCATAACCATTATTGCCGAATTTCTGCCGAATGTTAAGGCACTGACCCACTCAACCCAAGCGGGTTGCCCTGTTTTTGCCCCCGTGGCGAGCGATTGCCCACGGGCCAGAGCTTTGTACCACTGTCGCCAGATTGACCCAGTTTTGACGATTTGTGAGAGCTTGTTAGAAGTTCTCGCGCGCTTCGTAGTAGCGACTACGAGAACCCGAAATAGAACCCGTATCAAAGAGGCCATAAGCGGTGTAGAAAAACCCGACAACAAGAACTGCCAAGAGAATAACCACTTCGATAATATCCCCGAAATCCGTTTTTTTCATAGCGGGGGTATATTACCTTGCGACAACCACTGGTCAAATCACTTCTTTGGTATTTCCCCGTTCAAATCTTTCGGCAATTTCCACACCTCGTCAGAGTAAACCGCCTTATACAAATTTACCAACCTGTTGGCCTTATCCGTGGCTTCCTCATCCGAAAGCTCCACTCCGTAGGATTTTTTATAAATCTTCTTAAATTCTTCAATTGCCTTTTGTGGAAGCATGACTTTAATCTTTGATTATTTCGCGAACTTTTACTTGTACTACACCCTTGTCAGCAACCGCCCAGAATGATCCTTGCGACTGAATGCCTTCACTTTGTATTGATTCGCCAGGCCCAATTGTTAGTCCAAGCTTTTTCAAGTCGTGTCCCATCCCTTTCGCAACCTTAAACCTAATAAGGCGTTCTGCGGTAACCCTCGGCGCTGGGAACATATTTAACAGGAATGGCAACTCTGTTTCATCGGTCTCTGCCCCTACAATAATTTTCACAGAAAAGTTATCGATCTTCGGCTCATAATCAAAATAGTTCGTTTGTAAGTAACCCTGTTTTACTGTGCGTCTTTCAGAAAAAAGAATAGCCATTGGGAATTGATTGTCTGTAGTAATTCTTTTTTCACCACCTTTTGTCTTAGATAAATCAACACAGTCATCATCAAAACTCACCCATACTTCGGAAATAAATGTTTTTAACTTTGATCTCGTAGAAATCCCAAATGGTACATTGCCTTTTTCTGATAGTTGTATCGGCTCCATGCCCTGTTGGTCTCCGCCAACTTTGATAATAATTTTCGGCGAATAAAACCATCTCAACCAGAGATATGCGCAGAAGGGAATGAGGGCAATTATTGATAAAATTATCGCGGCTATTTCCATCATTTCATTTTATTCTTCAGGTGCCAATACTTACTTGGATTCTTATCCAGTAGTGAAGAAATTATCTTTTTAGCATCTTTGTCGGTTTTCGCGATTTCTTCAATAGCAGATACTAACCCCGTTGACTCATGAAGGTCAATTTCTTTCGGAAACGCGAAAAATATTTTAGCGGCCTGCATAAATTTGTCTTGTCCCAATTTCTCATTAATTAACTCCATAATTCTCGAGTGATATAAAGTTGGGTACCAACGGACATTTGCTACATTGCCACTCTTTACCTGTTTCTCGTAAAATCCCTTTTCTATTTCAAGACATTTGTTAAATAAAACAAACCATCTATTAATATATTTATCTGGGCTCCCGAGTTTCCTTTCGGCAACTTGATAAATCAGGGTAAAAATATTGTGGGCATAGACGCTTGAAAGTAGATTGAGATATTCGAGCGCTAATTCAGTATTCCTTTCGATCTCGTCACCCGATGCTTCTCGCATCGCATGTTCAACCGATGACGCAAACCGAAAACAACTATCAGGATCTTCTTTCTGCAGTTCTTGGATCGTCTCAATCAGGATTTTTTTAAACCTTTCCTCGTCATACTTTTCCGGGCCGAGATCGTCATATAGCCCAGGCATACCGAATCGCCAATTCTTATAAGCATTCTTTCTGAACTCGGCACAATAAATAAACAACGGCGCAGATTCCTCTGTTACATCTGCTGGAAGCTTGGCGAGAGTGGTAATGAGTTTAAGCGAGTCTTTCTCATTAAGTGCCCTGAGTGGGTCAAATACATGCAGAATACTTTTAGTCATAGCTTTTTGCACTAATGCTGGCCATGAAATAAGCCTGTCTAAAAGCCCGAAGGCTATTGCTTCAACTTCTTTTGCCATACGCAGGGCTTTCTCTTTTTCATCGTTAAAAAAGAGTGTGTTTTTGTCAGAGGGCAAAACAGTAAGACGATTTCTTGCTATTTGACCGAGGGCAAAACAGGCCATGTGAATCGCATAGTAATTTTCATCGTTGATTAACTTTTTGGTAAGCTCGATCACTTCAGGAACTTGATCCCGTCCATCAAGAACGGAGCATTTCATAAGAACCCAACCGCACCAACCACGAACCGACCTAATCGAGCTTGGCTCCTTACCTTCCAGAACACTCTTGTGTTCATTATATTTATCTTCGGGGTCATGAGGGTCTTTGCCTGGGAGATATGGATCAGGATCATTTACGAAAATACGGATAATCCTTAACGCATCGGCCATTTTTTTCTTGACCGCTAGTCTGGCCGCAAACTGGACAAAAGCTTCACGACAGTTGGCGTCTGTTAGTCTTTGGCAGATTTTACCAATATCATCACCGTGTTTTTTTAAGAATGGGTTAACTACCTCGTTATATACCTTCAGTAACAATTCCTGATCGTCCGAGTCATCGTTCCCGTGATGATTGAACAAGCTGAATGAATAAATAATTTGCTGGTCATCGCTCAACTTCTCTTCCTTCTCCAGTAGGCGAAGTATAGACAATCCCATAGCATAATTTCTTCTGATGATCTCGTTTAACAACGCCGCGACAGTGTACGCACCGAAATGGTCGCTCTTCCCATTTTTTATATAGTCGCTTGTGATAAGTACCTTGAATAACTCGACGGCAAAAGCCAGATCGCTATCAAGCAGTGCTTTGATACTGGAAACTGAATCTAGATCAAACCTAAAGTTTTTGTAATACTTTGGATCAGCAAACCACTGCTTCAATGTGGTCTTTGCCGGTCCGTAACTCTTTTTTGCAAGATCGGTGACTATCTGCTCAGCGAAGGGATTGACCGGTATTCCGTATTTCTTAGTTGTAATTTCAACCAGTCTCCACTTTTTATCATCCAGCATATTAGAACCAACGACGGCTTGATAGATCAAGTCAGTTTTGTGTGGTATTCCTCTTCTGGAAAGAATAAACTCTTTCAGAATAGTGAACGCCTCTCCTGATATTTTTTTATCAGAATCTGCATACCGGCCTAAGACTATTTCGTATACTGATCGGTTAAGAAAATCTGGCTTGGTTTTACTAACCTTTGCTGTTTTAGTAATGCACTGCTGTTTGATAAATTTCCATCCTTTAATTTTATCTGCGTCGTAATATTTACGGATAGCTGGTGCAAGAATGAAGCCAACAAAATGGCGATCCCCAACGTGGTGGCCACCCGGTCCAAAAGAAGTACCGCCACCCATATGCTCCCAACCCTTAAACTCAACCTTACTACCAAATTTCTTGTAATAACGCTGGTACTGATCGCTAGAGAGTTTAACGATCTTGTTAAATCTGCCTTTAAAATCATCATCCAACCATTCACGAAGTATCCCGTATACATCTGTCGGCGCATGGTGAATGAATTCTCCATCGTCCTCGGTAACGTTAAATCCGGAAACAAGCAGATCGAAAACTTTCTGTTTTAGAGTTGCATCTGCACGTGTATAAATTTTATGCAGGAGTTTACAAATTTCTCCCTTTTCCCATTCGCCACGATCATAACCACTATCCTTAAGATAGAAAAACTCCTTTTCATTAAAAGTGATTAAATCTTTGATGATAATAAAAGCATCATTAAAATACTTTGCCCCATCAGCACCTTCAATAATTTTTGTGACAATTTTTACAACATCCACATCAAAGAAATCAGACCGGTAAAAACCTCGAATTGTTTTTGTGTATTTTTTAATATAGCCCAATATGTACTTTCGGTTTTTGTCTGTTTGTAGATTGGCTTCAAAAACATGGAAAATACCGAAGGTAAAATAATAAACCCTGTTTAATTGCCAAAGATCGCCCCATTTTTTCAAATCAAGATCGCTTCTTGTCTTGAGTCTATCCATCGCAAATGACATTAAATCCCATCGAGTCGAAAAGGCAGAAATTGAACGACTGCCTAAGGTGATTTTTCCATTACCCTTAACAATCTTTTCCAGCTCCTTAAATTGCTTATCTTTTTTTGTTCTTAAGTTGAAGTAGTCACTCCCTTTCTGAATTTCTTTCTTAAATTCCTCTATTTCTTTAAGAATATCGGAACGACTGTAAGTAGCTCCGCTGGCCGAGCCTTTATAAATCTTTTGGATCAAGACACTGTCAACAAATCTTTTGATATCCTCCGGAGGGAGCCAGAAATTGATTAGCTCTGCAAACAAAGAATAGATGACCTCTTTGTTGAATGATGCTGGCACCACCCAAAACTGAACCCTTGATAATAGGGATAAAAGTTTGGTCGAGTAACCCTTTTTGGTGAATTTTTTTTGAAGCTCATCAAAATATTTCACATTACGAACGTCGGAAATTAAATTGGCGTTTGCTTTACTACATATAACAAGAATTTCATCTTTATCACTTAATGCACCCTTGTCGGAAATATTCTCTAACAGTGCTTTCAGATGCGGGTAACTGAATTTTTCCTTTCTATCCTTTGATTCGCAAATAATCTTTTTGCCGTCGTCAAAAGCGAGATTGAAATCTTCAAAGTTTGCCGCCTCGAGGTGGATCGAGGAAAATTTCGGATCACGCAAGTATTGCAAAAATAACGACATTGCCGCCCATGCCTGTGCATTTATCCCTTTGTAATTGTATTGGCCTGCTTTGCTCATATTTGATGTGCTTCTTTGAACTTAGTCAAAAACTCTGCAACTCTACTTGATAGACTTTGAATTACGAAACTCCATCTGTGGATAATTTTCAACGCACCGCAAAAACTCACAGATTTCTGTGATTTTGCAAAAATCAAGTTTTTTCTTTAAGCAATTAATCTAG
>Ga0209343_10000219_pt1 | contig 78890 bp, 57 predicted proteins | sample RifCSPlowO2_02_FD_184026 | JGI IMG/M metagenome (GOLD analysis project Ga0209343, IMG submission 184026) | Groundwater microbial communities from Rifle, Colorado - Rifle CSP2_plank lowO2_0.2 (SPAdes) (version 2) | ecosystem: Environmental > Aquatic > Deep subsurface > Groundwater | place...
TTTTCAGGCACCTTGCGCTCCTTCTGTGGTTTTCAGAGAACAATACTACGTGTTTCATAGCATATTTTAAGAGAAAAATCAATTGTTGCGAATAATCTACATAGTTTCTTGTGAAGTTTTACCTCCGCGGAGAAGAAGCAAATAAAAAAGACCCTTTTGAGTGGTAACTCACGGCGTATGGGTCAAAGCCGTTTTGTTGTTACTCGGAGAGAAACAGCTTAATTGGTTTGCACAGTATGTAGAGCATGATGAATGATGCAAAAATTGAGCATGCGATCACGAACGGTCGGTCAACACTCCAGAGATGTTCAATCAACTTATACCAGAAAGGGATTGCAAGCAGTATGCATGTTACAGCATAAACAAACGTAAACAGGTCAGAACGGAAACTGTTCATTCTCGCCTTTTCTTCTCCAAGCTCTTCTAACAATTTTTCCTGAACTTCTTTTGTTAAGGCCATTTTACCTCCCGGTTTACTGTAAACCTTTGTAGCCAAGATAACACCACACCACGAGCACTACTATGTAAATGGCACGGATAGCCGTGGTGTGTGATCCAAATCTCAAAGGATGCGGCGAACGCCATAAGTCGTAAAAGTGTCTTACTTCTAACCCTAACCTGGTTTCAACTTCCGCACCGTTAATGAGACAAATGGTGTATAGCTTTTTTGTCCGCGCTTCAATCAGCCAAACAATAAGAGTTACAGTAATTCCAAGCGCTGGTACAGCCCACAATGCTGTTTGCCCTACATCGCCTAATCTATCTTTGTTTGTTAACATGTATTGATAGGCGCCGAGCAAAGCCGAAAGAACAGTTGCAGCGAACGCAAGCACCGCAAACCGTATCCCAACCAAAAACCTCCAATCTGCCCCCACCACCGTGTATTCATTCCGCAGTGACAGACGTGTTTCTTCGTCGTTTTCAGGCACCTTGCGCTCCTTCTGTGGTTTTCAGAGAACAATACTACGTGCTTCATAGCATATTTTAAGAGAAAAATCAATGATGCGTAATAACCAGACACGTCAGAACTCAAGCACTCCAATGTGGGAAGTCGGACTTCCCACATGGTTTTACATTTAGTTATCAGCCGACATTGTTGTCGGAGATTCCTGTTTTGATGTAAGCGATTGGCGCTTGCTGAACTTAAAAATATAAAAAATATCAACAATCGCGAGGGTATTTAAGACAAGCAATACAATAAACCACCGCTTATCGCTCAACCGGGCGGACTTCCAAAGCGCGTATCCTTTCCACGGCAACGTCCAGAGAGCAACCGCGAGAATAAATATTACAAAACCTGTTGAAAGTTCTTCCATATTTTATGATATATAAAACCGATAATAATTTTTCATCCTATTAAATTAGGAACCAAATTCCTCACCACTGCCCCTATAATAACCGCAACGCCGCCGATAATCAGCATCTCAAAACTGCTTCTAAGGACATTCACGTGAAGGAATTTTCCTCCGGCAAGACCCAACAGAAAAAGCGCGAACAATGAAACAGCAATTGAGGTTGGAAACGCGGTTGACACATCAAGCACAAGATATGGAAAAAGCGGAATAAACCCCGAAAGAAAATAGGAAATAAACATCACCGCGCTTGCCGGAAGGGCGCGCGCAAAAGACACCTCCCTTCCTTTAAGATATTTTTCAGCGGAATGTTCTGAAAGGAGGCTCCCCACTCCCATAGAAAACGCTTCAACAAAAATCAGGATAAGGCCCGTAAGCAAAATAATGTGCTGCGCAACGCCCGCAATGGCAATTCCTGAAAGAAGGCCGACAGTTGATACTAAACTGTCTTCAACGCCGAAAATAAAGTTTCTTACATAGGGCGCGAAATGCTGGCGCAGTTTATAAGTTTTCTGATCCATTAAAACTTTTCGTACGCATCCTGAGGAATCAGCAGCCTGCCTGTTAATTCATCAAACTGCCCATCCGTAACCGCGCTGATGACAACCCCGTTTTCCACTTCTATCGTCATCATATGAGACGTAACGACTTGGGCGAGTATTTTTCCTGCGCGATTGCCGTACCCGGCGTGGTTGGATTGAAAAGCAAAAATCAACCTATAACACGAAATACACTCTAACGCATACGAGGATTCCAACTTAAGGCCAAATCCGTCAAAGACGTAGGTTGGGGAGGAGGCAACAATCCACTTTTCGGCAATAGCTTTTGATTCCTCAAGAGTGAACCTTTTGTCTTCCTTAGGCAGGAGAACGTCCGAAACATCTTTGCTGTTTGATCTTAAAAACATAATCGCCACAGCCGCAATAAAACCAAGTGCAATCAAAACGCCAATAAATAACGTTTTTCTGTTCATAAAGTTGTAATCAGTAATAATTGCCACACAATATATATTACAGCACGGAACTCATCACCGCGCAAACAAAAAAGTTCAGTGCATAGAGTAAATGAAAAAACGGGACGCGGCCTGCCTATGCTTCCGTAACGATCACTGGATCATCTTCTAGAATAGCGTCGGCATCAACCGTGCCATTCTCCGCGTCAGCGTCTTGCTCTTCTGATTCATTTCCATCAGCTTCCGCATCCGCCCTCTCGCCCGCCTCCTCTTCTGCTTCAAAATCTCCGGAGGCGCTTTGATTTTCCGGTTCTTCATCCACCGCTCCCGTTTCTTCTGCAGTATCTCCACCATTCATAGCCCCAATATTATTTTCGTTCTCCGCAGTCTCCGTTGTTGAAACCGCCGCATTATCATCGGGTATAACAGTGCTATTTCCCGAATCGTCTGCCGTTGTGCTTGCAGAATCAGATGGCAAATCTAAGATTAAAGGCGCGGTCGTTGATACTGAAAAATCACCGGCAGAAACATCAGTTAACTCATCAGCAAGTTCCCCACTTATATTTGTCCCGACATCTGCGTCTTCTTCAACTCCAATGTAATATATGTCGTCGTCATTGATATCTCCGCTGTTTTCTGCAGAAATACCTGCTCCGTTCACGCTGAAGGATAACGGGATATCGTCAGGACTAAAAATACACATCGGCGCAAGCGGATTTTCTCCTCCATAAAATTCATAAATTCGCCGCGCAACATACATTACGTCCTGCAGTTCCTGTATCGTAGATACGGGATTGGCAATCACCGCCTCAATAACGGTCAGCGCTTCGCCGATAGTGGAAAACGGCGAAAGACCCAACCGATCAAAAGCAAAATTGCCATCGTCAGCTCCAGCAATAAACGCATCTGCGTCCAAATGGCCGGAAACGATATTTAATTCATCGGTAAGCGCATGAATCGTTGCCCGGCAACGGCGTCCTTCAACAGGATCTCCCGCCGGGCAATTCGCAACCCATAAATCCTCGCAGATCTGCCCGCCGCTATGCGACGCAAACACGCCGGAAAAATCCGAAGAGAGATCATTAATTTCACTCGCCCATATACTGGAGCCCGTGCCCCTAAAACATCCTTCATGATCCCTCCAGTATCTTAAAGAAAGCGCATCGCACTGCGGAGGCAATTCAAGCACGTTAAAACAGATATCGTCCACTGCTCCGGAGCCCGGGAAAAACACATGCATCTCTTTAATGCCGTCTTCAAACACGGAAATGGTCTCGGCGGCATTATCCCCCAGCGCGGAAAGCGCGCGGCTTGAAAAGTTACTGCCGCCCGCGTTATACAGTTTCACCTCTCCGCCGGCCTCCTCTATGTCAAATATCCGCAAAGTCTCTACGGTCGTTTCCTGCGCAAAGATGAATTTTATAACTCCTCCGGCTCCTTCATCATCGGGTGTGTCAATAAGGCCGTCGTTGTTGTCATCGTCATCGTTCTCCGCGATAACAAGGACATTATGCTGGGCTATGGAATTTTCCCCGAGCGCTCCTGCCATGCCACCTATGCCGATACCCGGCCCTCCGAAATCTTCGTTGGGGGTTCCTAAATCCATATCTTCGCCGGTGGGATTATCTGAATCAAACGCTATCCCAATATGGGGGCCGCCGCTGTTGTTGTGAACGTTTATCGCAAGCCCCCACGGCATATATTCATTATTAATAAGCTGTCCTGCTGAAATTGCCTCGCCGGACGCATCCGAATCAAACGTAACAGTAGTACAAGGGCGAGGTTCAATTTTTGCGGTAACATTAATGACATGCGCTTCAAACGCGGAAAGCAGCGGCAAAAGGGCAACGGTTATAATAAGCGCTCCCGATGTCATGCCGACAAGCGAGCGCCTTTGAAAGAGCGATTTTATGATCCTTCCCGCAATGGAACTTCTCCGTGAACGATCTAGCGCAATGGATTTTTTATAGGCATGTCCGGTTCCAGCGGTTGTTGGCCTGCAAGGTGCCGCCGGAGGAACAATATCCGTTACCGGCACGTAGCGGATGCGCCGTGGCACTTTTACGAATCGTAATATCATGCCGTCGGCTTCTTCCGTTATTGCCCAATCCCAAAGTCGCGGTCCTTCTTTGAACCCGGTGACGCTTCGCTTTTTCAGATTTTTTCCGGCGCGTTTCATAAACAATAAATAATTCAATTGGCGGATTCCAGAATGTTTGCTCCCATCACTGAAATAAATCCAAGATACGGAATGCGCGCGGTTTTGCCGCGAAACGTCAGCGCCTCGCCAACGACGTTTTCATAGCGCACCGGCTCGTCCTCGACGAAGTTGGCATCTCCTTTCGTAACGAGCATCTTATCCTTGAGCGCCACAACCCTGTGGATCGTAAAGCCGCGCTCGTTTTTCCAGACGATAATGTCGCTTTTTTTGATCTCATCCTTCCCGACGCGCTTTATCAAAACAAGATCGCCCTCTTTCAAAGCGGGCCACATGGAGCCGGAAGTAATCGCGGCTAAAGGATAAGGAGTTTCCAGCTTCCACGACAAAAATTGAGGGAGCCCCCATACGATACTCACAATTATTAAAATGTAGACAGCCGCGTTTAGGATTACGCGAGCGGCTCTTTTTATCATCCTCAGCTCTTACGCCAAGGCCCTGGAACTTTAAAAAGGAATACCCTACCGGAAAATTCTTCCCCGACCGGAGCGGAAGCAGGAATAAAGACTGTAAACTGGAGGCGCTCGGTCTCTCTGGCAGAAAGCACAAAATTGTTTTTATCAAGATCCATAAGCTCGGAAATTCCGCCCACCCGCAGCACCATAATGAACATGGGAATAGGAGTGGCATTCACTATTTCAACTCCTCTTACGGCGGAGGTGCCGCGCGAGAGATCCCCGAAATCTAGAGCTTCGGTCGTGGGATTTACCCCGACTCTTCCCTCACCCTCAATCACCCGCACAAGCGCTTTATATTTATTGGCATCCAGCGTGACGTAGAAAACAAAAAGAAAAACAAGGGTGATTGCTCCTATCAAAACTTTCTCGCCTCCCGTAAATTTTCTTGATTTTATGGCGGTTTCTTCCGGTTTTTGACGATTTACATTCCGTAAATCCATGACTGGGTCCATGACCTTATAATATACCAAACGACCTTTGGTTTGTTAATCCCCCAATCCTCCGGTCCCGGCAAGCCGGAACCGGAGTGATCGAGGATCAAATATTAATTCCTCTTATGCATCCGATTCATCATCGTCAGTCGGATCCCAATTACCACTATCGTCTAAACAACCTAAATCTGCTGAATCAATGTCTTCGTCACTATCATTATTAAGACCATCGCTGCATTGCGGCAATATTTCTCCGTTTGACTCGCTTACTCCCGTTACCTCTACCCACAAATCGCATCCGAATACTTCATGCTCAAGTCGGGGGTCAAGCTGGTAGTCCTCCGGAATGACATTATCCTGCGCGCAGCTTCCCTTAAAGCAAGGCACATGGAGGTCAATAGTCCAGATGTCTACAATGTCTTGAATGGACTTGGCAAGATAGCCATTAACCAATCCCTGCTGACCTTCTTCATCTTCGTCGTCGTCATATTTCGATGTGCACTCATTGTCATCAGGCCAATCTATATCTCCATCCAGATCATTATCCTCTCCGTCATCGCATTCAGCGCGGTGAAACGCTCCAATGCTTCCGTCATTGTCATTGCCTAAAGAACCCTGTTCATCATCGTCCGAATCTTTTGACAAGTACGGACAAAGACTTGGATAGCAGACATCGTAGTAAGGATCTTCAGGATCCCCTGGATCCGTAGGACGATTTTTGTGACAGAATTGAGTGGTAGATATCTGTAATTCAGGCGCGCAATCTGTTGTGCCGTCGCGACAGACTTTCCCTTGAGGATCTATCGGCTTATCCTTCTGCTTGATATGGTACTCAACGTCATCAACTCGCCCTTCCTCTCTGAAGGAGTCGCTCAATTGAACGCCAAAATCCTTAAAGAGCACTTCTTCTGGGAAAACAGTCCCAAACTCAATTGCTTCGGTCTGCACTTGAAGAGCGTTTTCAATTTTCGCAGTCACATTAATGACATGCGCTTCAAATGCCGCAAAAAGCGGGATTATCGCTGCAGCCGCTCCTGCCGAACCTAATGCAAGTAAAATTCTTTTTTTCATTTTTTATTATTATTCGTCTTTAACTAATAATAATTTATCGACCATTTTGTAACCGAAAGCTCGCTTAAGAGCTATTGATGACGCACTTCTTAAAAAAATTATTTAATGCGCCATTCACAGCCCTTATCTTCCGGCTACGTCTCTCTTCTCCTAAAAAAGAAGAAGAGAATGTAGCAAGAAGCTTAATCCGCTGGGCACTCCGCAAGCCCTATAAGAATCGGTTCAAGATCCTCAAAATCAGCCGCACCGAAATAATGCGCCTCTGAATCGGCAATTTCAGTTTTTAGATACGATTCAGTCGCGGGGCTCACGCCTATCCCCACCACGAATATTTCTATGCCTGCCGCGCGCGCGGCATCAGCGGCAGCTGCCGCATCTCCTGCGGGATCACCGGCCGGCCTATTTGGCAAACCATCTGTGAGGATTACCATCACGTCGGGCGTTGCCGGCCGCTCATGTTCATGCGCGTCATCAAGTTCATCTGTAGCAAGCTCAATACCTTTTTTGAGATTGGTAAATCCACCCGAAACCAGAGCATTTATCGCGTCATGTATATCAGACGCAACGTCGGTTAAATGAAGGTCTAAACTTCCAGTAGTAGAAAAACTCGTCTGCCCAATATGCACTGTATCTACTGAAGGAGCTAAGGCATCAACAAACGAATTAGCGGCGTCCTTAAGCGTCGTAAGCTCACCAGCGTCAATTGATCCTGAACGGTCCAAAACCAGCATGAGATCAAGCTGTTCCTCGCATCCGGGGGGGGTTGATGTGGCAGTCACTTCAAGCCACAAATCACAGCCAAAAATGCTGTGCTCCAAGAGCGGATCAAGCTTGTAGATTTCAGGATCAATATCGGGATTTTCCGATGTATCCCTTATAAAATCAGACCAATCCTGACTGCAGTGATCCTCAAAACAAGGCACTTTAAGGTCAATATTCCACTCATCTTGGGAATCATTCGCTGACGCTATGAGGCGTCCAAATGTCTCGTGGGCTAAAGTAGTGGCGAGTGTCCACGGTCCGGGAAGTCCATGAAATGGAGGTATAGCGGGGCCGTCGTTTTCGCCTTCATCGCCGTCTAAGGTAATCTCGGTCTTAGATAAATACGGGCAAAGCAATGGCATCATTGTTGATCCTTCAGGGCAGAAGAAATTGCCATTTTCGTCCTCATACACAGGAGGATGGTCGGAAGGATCGTTATCATTTACGCATTTCGGTTTCTGCCGGAGTACGTATTCAACATCGTCAACATTAAAATTCGCGATTGATTCAGAGAGAGAAACAAGAAACGTTAAATCGAGCATTTCCTGCGGAAAGGCAGTCCCGAAATCCAGATCCGGAATGGGGTCCAGAAGAAAATTATTATCAATCTGCGCGGTTACGTTAATGACATGCGCCTCAAACGCTGAAACCAATGGCAATAACACAATGGCTATGCCGAACGCGATAAGACTTAAAACAACATTCTTTTTCATAAAAATTCACTTAGTACTTAATAATCAGATATCGGCAATATTTTCTGTTTAAATGAAGTAATAAAAAAGCGCAGGTACAGAACTTGATGAAAAGCGGTTTCCCTGCGCTTTTTTAAGTTGTATTAAAAACCAACATTCATAAAAACCTGCGCTCTTATTTCCTTGATCTAAGTTTTCTTATTTCGATATTTCTATGCCATGTTCTTACCATTACAACTTTAACAATTCCAAACACTCATGGTCAATAAAAATGAACCAAAATTCATAAACACTTTGGTCACAAAATATCCACAAGATATACCCATCCCTTAAAGGGCGTTCCGTGCCAAATCAAGCGCATACTCAAGCCAGAATTTTCCTGCTGGCGGGCCGCCGTTGCAATCTCCATCCGACTCGCCCGGGGGCTTTATCCAAAGATAAGCGTCCACCAACGGCTCGCCAGTCTTGATTGTTGGCTTCAGTCCCAATGCCCGTCCCCGCGCATTGCACCATTCTTTATCGCTGGGAGGGCCGTTTCCGTTGCGGCTTGTATCCACAATAAATGACGTGTTGCCCGTGCGCGCCGAAACCGCGCGACCAAATATCAGCTCATCGGAGAGTAATTGATAGTTTGATACATTCACGATAAATCCGTCCGCTCTCGCGATTCCCGCCTTCAGCAGCAACGCTGAAATTGCATCCGGCGTTTTCCAGAAACTGTGCCCTGCATCAAGATACACCCGAACGTTTAGAGAATGTTTTTTTAGTATTTCAACGGCATCGCGTATTTCTCCTAACCGAATTGCCTGATCGTTTAAACTAAGGCCGGTGGCCAGCGGGAGCGCATCCGGCTCAAGAACAATCCATGCCCGTCTTATGCCAATTCCTTGGGCAACGGCGCCAACCCAATCGCGATAGACTTCGTTCTTTAAACCGCTTCGCCATGCGGGCGTCGTATGTGAAGGAATATTATAAAGAACAAAAAGCGCAATTTTATTTTGATCCGCTGCTCTAGCGTTTATTTCTTCCACGCGGGCGCGCGCTTCGGCCGGGGAACCTCCGATAATCCATGCAGCCTGCGGAAAACAGGAAATTTCCCTCAATACATCGGCGTCTTCCGTGCGTCCCTCTGTGGCAAGCGCCATTTGCGCTTTTGCGGCTTGAGATTTCGGATCACGGTAAAAGGGAGAGGAGTTGATCGCCGCCTCACATGCCTCTCCGGTCAGCGGTTTTCTAAGAATGGAAGGGGGCGGCGGAAACGACAATGCAAGCCCCTTCACTGATTGATCCTCATGTTCTGTTCTCTGGTTCTCTTCCTTTATAGCTGGCGCTTCTTGATATTTGGAATCAACAGAATCCTGATCTGTGCTGTGATACGAAATAGCTGGCGTATTATTCTCTTTTTTGGTATCCAACAGCATATTAAAAAAAGAAACAGCAATAACTACGCTTGAAACAGCGATAAAAATGAATATAAAACCAAAAAGGAGTATAAATAGTCTTACGGGGCTCTTAAACTGCATATTGTTTTCCCGAAATGATCATGTTTCTTGATGGACAAAACAGTTCTCTCCTCTAGAGAACAAAGACAGTGTATCAGATTATTTGCGCTTTAGTGCCTGACCGCCTCAATCCCAGCGATCTTGGGATTTTGGACTTCGCGGGAAAAGAGGATGTTCAGCGTGCCATCGGAGACCTCAACATGGAAGGTTTTCGTAAGCGCGGTGTTTGCTCCCGCTTCGGCATAAATGTCAAAGTCGTCTAGAACCGTGGCGCCTTCAATGGCCACATCAAACACGCGCGCGCCAACCGCAAAGGCGCCCGACCAGATTTCGGCAAAATGGAGGGTCACTTCGTAATGACTATTGTCTACCGGAATAGCATACGCTAATTCCGGAGCTGGGGTATCATCCCACCGCTCGGTCTGATAGAGCAGGTCATCGGCCGTGTTGCTGATCGCAGCAGCGGTGGAGAAGGTGTTGCCGGTGTTGAAATGCGCATCGGCTTCCCAAGTGTTGCCGCCGGTATCAACGAAGGAGAGGCCGCCGGTGTTGATGCGGATGCCTGCTGATGGCGCTTGGTGCTCATCAATACCGTAGGGATTGTACATTTCGTGTATTGCGCTATGGGAATGACCCTCCATTGTCCCACCGGCGACCACATGGATATCATCCCCAACCAGCACGGGATAAATACCATGCCGGGGCGTGGGGAGATCCGGCAGTGCGCGCCATGTGTTTGTTACGGGATTATACGCTTCAACATTCGGATACGTCCCGGACGACGGTCCTCCGCCCTCCCCGCCAATTACAAAAAGTTCGTCCAGCAGCGCAACAGCTGTTCCCATGCCGCCTCTTGGCGTCGGAATGGGAGCGAGCATTCCCCATGTATTAGAGGATGGATCGTACACGTACGAATCGTCAAACGTCAATTCGTTTGGATCATTCTCTCCTTGCCTGCCGCTAAAAACGTAGAACTTGCCGCTGTAACCCACGCCAGCGGCGTGATTCCTGCCGGACGGCATTGGGGCAAGTTCCGTCCATATGTCCGCCACCGGATTATACACGAACGTGTCAGTTGGATTCCCGGCAAGATTCCCATCGTGGATGCCTCCCGCAATATAGAGCTTTCCGCCAATAACGCCGGATGCAACCGAGCCAAGCCCATACGGCACGCCTTCTTTCATGAGGGGTGAACCAAGCGACCATGCATCCGTGACAGGATTATAAATCGCAAGTGTGTTTGATTCTCCTTCCCCCGGAGGTAAAATCCCGCCAAACATATATATCTTCCCGTTAATAACCTCAACAGCTGCGTGATCCGCCAACGGGGCTACCGTCTGCGGCGCCATACTCTCCCAGACATTTTGCATCGTATCATACCGGTAGAGCGTATCGTTATATGCGCCTTCGCCGTGACCAGCCAGCACATAAACAAAATCTCCAATCGCCGCAGCCGACATCTCACCGATTGCAATGGGAAGCGGCACCTTGGCAAACCACTTGCCAACCAAGGGCGGCGGAGGCGGAAGTGTTGAATCCATATAGGTATATCCCCCGGGAAGAACGGCGGTCATGCCTGCGGTAGTTACCACTATGTCTACCGCTCCCGGCGCGTCGCCGGCTGGAACCATGCACTTTATAGCTGTTGATGTAACAGAAACGGTTGGACAATTTTTTCCTCCAAACGTGACCATGGCCATACCGCCCGCATTAAGCCCAGAACCGGTAATAAGCGCTGTTCGTTCTCCGGTCAGCGGACCTCGGTAGGGTGTTGCCGATATAATATGAGGAACGGAAGGGACGGGTTCACTGGGCTTATGATAAATAATCTTACCAGCCAGATGTTGGGCGATGAAAATCGTTCCATCAGGACCAGTCGTTACATCAAGACCCCCCTGCGGCGTTAAGATGTTTTGGCTTGCCACGCTCTTGCCATCACCTGAAAGCTCAACGTCATAGAGCTCCCCTTCCCAGCGCGAGGCAAGCAGATGGCCCTTTAATTGCCCGCCGAAGGTGTTTGAGCGATATTCGGTAATGCCATTGGTAGATGGGGTGAATGTTGTCATGGGAGCGGTATATTGCGCGTCGCTCGGCTCAAAGATACTGCGCCACACGCACTGCCGAGGATCGCTTGCTCCGCGCAGACGATTTGCGTGGCCATAATATCCATTCTCAACAATGAGATTGAGCTCGTCAGGCTCTTCAGGGTCAGGGCCTTCTGCCGCGCACCCGGTTGATTTCCCTCCATACCCGAAGTTCGGGCCGTTGTCAGTTCCATAGAGCCCTCCGTTAGAATGCAGAACCAAATCATAGGGGTTGCGAAAACCGGAAGCAAAAACCTCAACATCAAACCCTCCAGTTTGCTCCCCCGCTGAGTTATGAGTGACATTCCCATCAAAATTTTCCCGCTCAAGATGGGCAACCAGCGTGGCCGCTGAAAGCGCCCCTTCATCCAGCTCCCCCGAAGAACTGAGCACTCCCGGGACACCGGCATTGGTATTGCCTCCGACTTGAATATACATTTCCCCTTTCATTCCGAATTCCATGCCGTTCATGCCGTGATCGTGATCGGAAACCGGAAGACCCGTGATAATGTCTTCTTTAACGCTTAAACCGGGACCGCTCAAGGTGCTTATTTTTCCTTTATAAAAATCAATATCGTCTCCATGAAAAAGAAAGCTGTGCGCCACATAGAGCTTTGGGTTTAAAGGATCATCTAAAGGATTAAAGGCGATGCCAAGAATACTCCGAAACGTCGACTCTGAATCCTGAATGATGCCGGTAGAATAGGAATTAATGACGTTGAGATTATCATCAAGCGTTAACACCCATACTGTCCCGAACTGCGTTCCTACATAGAGCTTGCCGTCAGGTCCAAAAGCAAGGCTTGTCGGGCCATTAATACCTGAAAAGAGCGTCCCGCTCGTAAACAGAACGGGCGGCGGAGCATCTTCGATATAAAGATAATTTTCTCCTTTGCTTACGCTATTTGGCGTTGCCACGCTTACCGCTACCGTTCCGATTCCCGCAGGTGCAATAACCTCTATAGTATTTTCGTCAATAATCGTAAGGCTGCTCCCCGTAAGCGCTGTTCCCCCGAAATTGACCGTTGTTTCATCTACAGAAAAAATAAACCCAAAACCGTTTATCGTTACTTTATTGCCGCCGACCTCGGGCCCTGAAAGAGGATCAATAACATTGATGACGGGGAGGAGCGCTGGATATTCATAAAACAACGCGCTTGAAGGAACAATCTGCTCTGCTATCGCAGGAGGCGTCCAGTAAAATTTCAATCCTGCTTGCCCGCTTGCCTCAAAAAATTCAATCATAACCTTATGCATCCCGGCAGATAACGCGCTGACCGCGGACATCTTCTTCATCGCATGGAGTCCGTCATTGTTGATCAAAAGCGCGTCGTCTATAAAAAGCCGCGAGCCGTCATCGCTTTCTATCGCGAAGCCGTATGATCCGCCAACCGGAATATCTATAAATCCCGTATAGCGGGCGGCAAAGTTTTCGCTAAAAGGAGTTCCAGCAAAATTTCCTGATGTCGCATCATAATTAAGATTTGGCTCTATTTGCGCCCAGTCGGCTTGCAGGGCGCTTACATCCGGTATGGATGTAAGCGGGGTGCCGGTAAAATCAAAATAATAGCCGGCAAGGCCGGGTACATCGTTCGGCGCAAGCACTGTGACCATTACCGCATCGCTGCCGGTATTTCCTGCACTATCTGTTGCAACAAGCAAAATTTCATGGACACCGACCGAAAAAGGTGCGGTGATGACTTCAGTTGTGCCAATGGTTTCGACGCCTTCCGCCCAAACCCAGCTTACAATTGTTTCGCCAAACGCATGGGTGTGGGAATCACCTGCATCCAGCGTGACTAATTCGGCGCCATCACCGTCATCATCCACTACGGTTTGATCAGGACCCGCCACCACATGCATAAGGTGCGTCTCTTCCTCATGTTCCATCACCTCAATCCCAGCGATCTTGGGATTCTGGACTACATGGGTAAAAAGTATGTCCAATGCGCCGTCGGTGACGGTGGCAGTAAAGGTTTTTGTAAGCGCGGTGTTTGCTCCGGCCTCGGCATAGATATCAATATTGTCTAAGACGGTGATTCCTTCCATCCCTACATCGAACACCCGTGCACCGATGGAAAAAGCTCCTGACCAGATTTCTGCAAAGTGGAGGGTAACCATGTAATCGCCGTTTGCTACGGGAATGGCATACGCAAGCTCTGGGGCGGGCGCATCATCCCACCGCTCGGTCTGATAGAGCAGGTCATCGGCCGTGTTGCTGATCGCAGCAGCGGTGGAGAAGGTGTTGCCGGTGTTGAAATGCGCATCGGCTTCCCAAGTGTTGCCGCCGGTATCAACGAAGGAGAGGCCTCCGGTGTTGATGCGCATCTCATGCGCATCTGCAACACCGGCAAAGACAAGACCGAAAAACACAAAAAATGCTACAGCACAAAGCGGGCGTACGAACGTTTTTGTCAGTGGTGTAGATATATTTGTACTCATCGTGATAATGATATTACTGATATCGTCAATTATCTTCAGCATCCTCATCGGTTTGCATCTCAAAACCTAACGTCTTTGCTTCGTCAGCTTTCACCATGATCCCCTCATAGTAAACTCTCAACTTCCCTGTAATTTCAGCATATACCGTCCTTGTTTCCCACCGAACCATATCAGGATTCAATGAAGGAATAGTTGATGCATCCATACCAATCATCGCGGCTTTTTTTCTTACAACATCTTCCCTTAAACGGTATAAACGTTCGGATTCGTTTTCAAAAACAAGCTCATATGCTTCACGAAATTCATCCGAATTTGCCCAGCGAGCCGAAATGCGTTCGTTTTCCTTCCTCCACTCCACAACCGCTATGTCGGGGTTATACATAACCACCCATCGCGCAAAAAACCACGGCAGTTCCAGCGCTTCATCGAAGTAAGGGTAATTGCTTTCAACAATATAGCTCTTGAGCGGAATTTGTGCCGTAACGGTTATGTGGTTCTGCATAGCGCGCATAAGCAAAATCTTCCCGTAATCATACTGACCCCTCAACGCCAACGCAAGTTCTCTCTGATCCGGTATTAATGAACCCTTACCGGACATTTGGATAACCTTAAACGTGTCCGCATAGGTTACGTTATAAAAAAGTAAGGCGCTATTCCAAAAAAGAAGCCCCATGATCAAGCCCGTCGCGATTGCAGTCACAGGCCAAAGTACCCTTTGCGACAGCGCCCGCTCATACAAAAAATATACAAACATTCCTGCCGCAAAGACCGTGAACCCGAACGGATAAAGACCATATCGCTCGTTCGCAAACTCTCCGAAGGGAGGCAGGTCCGGGACATAAATAAGAGCGCTGCCCTGAAAAAGGGCAAACCAGTCAAAAAAGAAGGGGCTTATCAGCACCAAACTTACGGCAATAAAATTAAAACGGTTGTTTCTAAGCAAGAACAGCAGCGCCGCAAATGCACCTATTGCAAGCAGACCTAAGGTTTTTCCTATCAGGTGGTATAAAGCGTAAAGAAGATACAGAAATGAATTTACAATGCTGTGTTTGGATGGTAAAAAGTAGTCCCGCTGTTGAGCTTGGGGGGAAAAGGGGTTATTGAGAAATGCAAACGGATCACCCGTAAATACCCATCCGTACATAACAGTAAAGACGCCTCCGAGCACCGCTATCAGCCCGAACAAAATAAGCAGCGCCTCAATCTCATGATAGTGTTTCTTTTGCAATACTAGTTTTAGAACAACAATAACTACCGCGATCGGAACGAGCAGAAATCCCTCAAAGCGGGCAAGGCCTGCAAGCGTTATAGATATACCGAGATATAATAGTGAAGAAAATTGCTCTGTAACCAACCAGTGTGCAAGAAAATACGCGACAATAAAGAGGGATGATATGAAAAGCGCTTCGGTCATTGGCGTTACAGAGTAGTAAAGCACGTACGGATTAGAAACAAACAGAAACGCGCCCAGAACACCTGCTGCTTTTCTTTTTGTAAAAAGAAACAGCAGTTTATAAAGAAAAAGCGCCCCCACTCCTAAAACCGGCACCAGCGCAAAAGGGGCGGCAAGACCGCTTTGATACAGCACATCAATGAACGAAAACGGAATCATGAGTATATGGAGAAGCGGGGGCCAAAAACCGATCTGACTGATTCCAGGCGTTAAACTGTCAATGATAAGGCGTGAAATATTTAAATGGGCATTTTGGTCAACAAGAAACAAGGTAAACCCAAGCTCGTAGACATACCATGCATACAGCGATCCGATAACCAATACAGCAGCAAACAACAGAACCTCTGTTCTTGCTAGTTTTGCTGACAACGTTGTTTGTGTGGTGCGCTTTAGCATACGTTTTTAATCTAGCCGGATTGTTTTGATAAGTGCGAGCCGTGTTTTGTCTTTTCCCATCCGTGAGGATTCTTTATAATCTGTAATGCTGCGCGTGTGGTTGCTATAGCAATCATCACCCAATATATTGGCGTGAGCATGCCGTACTTTACCAAATAAAACTTTTTCCTCCGGTAGGCCCCAAGCAGATTGAGGTACGTAAATATGAAACTGCCGACGATAAATGCAACCCCTGACATATAAAGGACCGGCTGCGGATAGAGCGTTTGAATGAACGAAGAGTGCATGACAAGCCATATGACAAGAATCACCCATAGCACTAAATTAAGAATGTTAACCGCCACCGTCCCGGGCACGGTTAATAAAAAAACGAAAAAATTTCTCCACCCTCCCACTTCCTGTTTAAAGCGCAACGGATGCCTCAAATGCACAATGCTTGTCTGGATAAACCCCTTCATCCATCTTGTTCTTTGGATAGTCCAGCTTTTTAACGTACAGGTGGCCTCTTCATAAGTCACTGAATTCATCATTCCCGTCTTAAACCCCTGACGATACAGCCGAATTCCGATATCGCAATCTTCCGTTACATTATACGGATCCCACGCTCCTATCTTCTCTATGACGTGACGCCTGAAGTGAATGCTGTGACCTGAAAGCGGAACGGGAAAATTATGCTTTTGCAAACCGGGCAAAAAGAGATCGTAGTGGAAAGAGTATTCGGTATTAAAAAGTTTTGTCAATATATTATGGTTTGCATTGTAATGTTCAAGGCGGGTTTGGAAACACGCAATATCCGGATGTGATCGAAACGCAAGATACGCTTTTTTAAGCTGATCCGCATCAGGAACAGTTTCAGCATCGTAGATGACTAAAAACTCACCCATTGCCTCAAGAAAAGCGACATTCAGCGCTTTCGGCTTTGTTTTAGGACATACATCGGGCAGTATCAGCGTCTTGAAATGGGAAGGCAGACCTGACTTTTTAAGAGCTGAAAGAGTTTCCGCATCATATTTTTCTAGTGTGATGATAATATCCAGCTTGTCTTTTGGATAATCTATGGCGGACATCGCTTTTATGACTTGGTCAGCTACTTCGGCTTCTCTGTATAGAGGAATTAATATGGTATAGAGAGGCAAATCATCGTCGTTTATATGCTCAATCTCCTTTTTCGAAAAATCGATCAGCGGATAGGACACGCCGTGATAAACAATCCAGAGTTTAAACGCCATCAAGACCAAATAAAAAAAAGCAACAATGCTGGATATCACAACCAGTCCCGGAACGTGAAAAAATTGTACCGCGCCGTACACGGCCCCAAAGAACAGCGTGAACACCACAGTCATCAGCGAAACGGTCTCAATATGTATGTGTTTTTTAACACTGTGAACGAAAGCAAGAAAAAGATAATCATCGCTGTTTTGAAAATCTAGGGAAACCTCCTCGGATATATGAATGGATCTAAGAAATGGGAATACCGCAATAACCGTCGCCTTGAGTTGTGCAACAAATATGCTCCACTCAAACAAATACCTTTTTGAATATTGGATAATCTTATCCACCATAAAACATGACCTCGGGAATCAAAACGATAAACGGTTTACAATAAATCTTTTCACTTCCGAAACAACAGCGATATACATACCAAGCTGCCAAACAAAAAGCCACCCTTCAGCATGGAAAGCAAAGGCTGGCTTTTTATCCCTTAGAAAGAGTCTGAAAGGAGAAACCATGCGCTGTCCGCTGAAACGGTTCTTTAAGCTTCACAAAAACACCGGCGTCTTCGGTTTCCCCTTAAAAGACACACTAATATTATATATTTGTTTCAATTCGCTCCCAAAGCACCTTGCCCAGCAAACGATTTGCTTTTAAGCAGTCTGCTTTGGCGGAACGAACACCACCGTAACCTTACTGCTTTATGAAGGAAATAGCAAGCCCCACAATCAAGCGTAAAAAGGCGCCTATAGCAATGCTTCAATGAGCACGTCGTCAATTTCAGTGTCTTCGCCGTTGCTGTTTTCTTTTGACGTAAAGCGCACTTTAAAGGTATTCACCAGATAACCGGAAAGATCAACGGTTTTATAGTACCACTTGTCATCGGCGCCCGATCGGTACGTCCAGTAAAAAACCGTGTCCCACGAACTCCCATTGTAAAGCTCCACTTTTAAAAACTCACCATTATCAAGCGAGCGATCCACATACCTCCAGAATTGAAGCGATGCGCTTGAATAACCGCTTAGATCAATGGCGTCCTTCAGCGTCAAAACACACCCTTGAGCGCTGCTGCACTGATCAGCGTGTGCAACGAGATTGCCGGAGGCGTGGCCGGAAATATTGCGCTCTGCCGGTTGCTCAATAGTCCAGTTGCCATCACCTGACTCTGTCCAGTGAGTAGCGGGGTTTCCCCCTTCAAAATCATCAAAAAACATCGTGGTCGGCCCGCTCGGCTTTGGGTTTACCGTAACGACAACCTCATCTAAAGACGCCGCCCCTTTATCATCGGTCACAGTAAGCGTTACTGTATGAATGCCTACTGCAAAGTCTTTTACTATCAGCGCTGATGTTCCAAAAACACTCGGCCCTTCTTTCCATTCAAAGGCAACAATAGAACCATCCGGATCGTAGGAACCAGAGCCGTCCAAGGTCACCGGCTCCGAACCATTATTGTCATTGTCAGTAACCGTTTTATCAGATCCGGCGTTGGCAACAGGCAACATGTTTTGATATGCCAATACCTCCACAGTAACATCATCACTTCCTGCCGCGCCTTTATCATCAACAACCGTCAGTGTTACTACATGAATGCCCACCACAAAAGTTGGAGTAATGATTGGCGACGTTCCAAGAATATTCGATCCCTCCCTCCATTCGTACGCCGCAATTCCGCCATCCGGATCGCTGGAACCGGAGCCGTTGAGGGCAACTGATTCAACGCCGTCATCATTGGAATCCATCAATGACTGATCGGGGCCTGCGTTAGCAACCGGCGGATTATTAATGTTGTCAACAATAACATATATCAAATGCTCTGCGGTTTGACCAACAGTATCAACGGCAACAACCTTCAGCGCGTGCGAACCATCAGCAACACTTGCTGAATTCCACGAAATTTCATATGGAAAAGCAGTATCAGCGCCAATAGGTGCGCCGTCAGCATAAAAATCAACTTTGTCAATTCCGTTGTCATCCGTCGCAGCGGCTAAAATGTTGATCGTGCCCTCAACGGTTGCGTTTGCAGCAGGAGATGTTATCGCAACCGAGGGAGGATTATCTGCCGGCCCTGTAGTATAGCCAAGAGCTGCTCCGGCGTTAACGATTCCCCAGCCAAACATATCATCTCGGCCAGAATCTCCCAAGTCATCAGCCGTTGACTGTAAAGCCAGCCGCACTTGATCGGGAGTTGTCGCAATGCCGCTGGAGATCACAAGCGCCGCAACGCCTGCAATATGCGGTGTGGCCATTGAGGTCCCCTGATAAAAGAAGTAGCCGAAGCTGTAGGGACGGTTGTTGAATGTTTGCTGTAACACTCCGTCGCCGTAGCCATCACCATTTTGATCAACTGAAAGGTCTCCGCCGGGAGCGACAATATCAAGAGCAGAGCCGTAATTAGAATATGGAGCGCGCGCTTCATCAAAACGCGTCGCGCCAACGGCAATGACATAATCATCATACGCGGCCGGATACGACACAACACCTGCGCCGTCATTTCCTGATGCCGCTACAATGGTAACTCCTTTCTCATAAGCGTACCGTATAGCGCTTTCTAAATACGTTGCGGGCGTCGGTCCGCCAAGCGAAAGATTAACAACCGTAGCCCCGTTATCAGCCGCCCATCGAATGCCATCCGCCACGTCCGCATACGTGCCGCTCCCCCGACTATCAAGCACTTTGACCGGCATAATGCTTGCTTGAAAGGCAACTCCTGCAACGCCGGTATTGTTATCAGTGCTTTGTGCAAGCGTGCCGGTTACGTGAGTACCGTGACCGTTGTCATCGTTCGGGTGTGTATCGTTATTTACAAAATCGAAGCCGGCAGTAAAAGCGGTATTCACAAGATCTGGCGCTTTTTTATAGAAAGACCCGTTATTTTCATATGCAACGCCGGTGTCAACAACGGCAATCGTCACCCCGTTCCCTCGCGCAATATCCCAAGCCTGTTCAGTCTCAATGCCGCCGTAAACGGCATTATCTAAATGCCACTGATATGAATAATAAGGGTCGTTGGGTGTAAAAAATGCACGGGCAATATAGTTTGGCTCTGCATATTCAATGTCACTTCTCCCTCGAAAACGCCGAAGGGCTCCTGTAACATCTTCTCCAGAAGCAACAGATACGCGCTCAAACCATGCTTCTCCTTTCCGTTTGATAATGACTTCACCTGCGCGATACAAAGGCCGTTCCGTTTGAACAAGGCGTTCTGTATCCCCTCTCAAAACGCCTTCAGCCGAGCCGGCAGAGAAAATGAAAATGCCAACGAACAATAATGCTAAAAACAGTGGTCTTTTCATGCCTCTTACCTTACTACTATTGCGCAAAAAAATCAACTATTTCCTGATCTCTCTTTGGCGCATCAACCAATACAGGAAAAGCGCGAAAAGAAGCGCTAATAAAGCTGCCAATGCCGACCAAGCAGATTCAAAGAGGAACGGAACGGCCGCCATAGCAAGGCCTTTATGCTTCTTTTCAATGATATATTCAGGATAGGAGTGCACTTGAGCCACATTCACGTGGTCAAAAAACACCTTTTCAAATCCATTGCCCTCGGGGTTTTCTCCCCCGCCATCTGCGCCTGCTACAACAGCAGCAACGATGGGAACAGGGGTTTCGCCAACACTTGCTTCGTCAAGCGCCAATACCGTCTCGCTATCCTGTTGAACGCTTTCTGGTGGGGGCACGAATTCAACGGTTTCACCTCCTCCAACGCCTCCCACTTCAAGTTCCTGTGTTCCATAGCCTGAATAATAAGGAAGCATCGCTCCTCCATACGGCATCAACCCTTTTGCCTGAGCGATATTGATGTATGTTCCATATGGCGCATTTGATGCAAGCTCTATGGTGTAATCAAGGGTAATCCGCTCGTCAGGAAACACCTCTCCCAAATCCCACATCTGTTCGCTGACAACTCCGCCATTCGGATCCTTCATGATATCTTCAACAACAACATCATATGCAGATCCAATTCCTTGATTATAGATGGCGACCACGTAATCCACTTTATCCCCCGGAAGGACAATCCCCCCTCCAATTCTTCTTTTCTCAATCTTCAAATCAGGATAGTAATGAGTTTTGGAAACATCGTAATTTCTTTCGTATACATTAAAAGTGAGCGAATCGGTGTTGTCTGCTGTACTTACATCATCCTCAAACGCGGTTATAGATACGGTATTCGTCACCCACCTATTTTGGCCTTCCGGAACGTTGCTGGGCGTGGGCACTTGCATGGTGTAGGAAACCGTGCCGTACTCGCCCGGCTCAACCGTGCCGATATCCCAGCTTATTTGACCCGCAACACCGGTATTCCCGCCGCCGCTGTCAAGGAAAGTTAAGTGGGGACCAAACACATCGGTGATACTCACCCCGGTAGCAGCGGCATTGCCGTTATTCCGATAGGTAAAGGTGTATACGATCGTTGAACCGGCTTCAAGCGGCACCGAGGAAGGGGTCGCAGATTCTCCAATCCATAAATCCGGTCTTCCAAACGCGAGATCTCCGTTCCAGTCTCCAAAAACATTGACAATGGCAAGCAGCCAGTTACGGCTTACCACATTGATGTTTGCAAAATTTATCACGTTAGCAGCCGCATAGGCGTTTCCCGTAGTGATGGAAGTTTCTCCGCCATTGGCGTTCGCCGTATTAGAACCAGTTGATGCGTTGGCGCTCACTTGATTTACAATTGTTGCGCTATTCTCATTCGCCGCGTTCAGCGCAACGGAAGCATTCCCCAAAACGGTTGAGGCATTTGAGAAAATACCCATACCGTCAAGAATAAAACCGCTGTCGGTTTTAATAACCTCAACACCCGGTGGAAGACTAAAAATGTTGCCGCTCCATCGTCCTTGAGTGCGTATGAAAATAAGAATGGAGTTGTTCCCGAAAATATTCATATTTGCAACAGTCATCACATTTGCTTCAGCTACAGCATTTCCTGTTGTAATTGTTCCGCCGTCACCATCGCCGCCATTTGCGCTGTTAGAACCGGTATCGGCTCCGGCAGCAACGCCATTTTCAATGTCGACCGTATTGTCGTTGGCAACACTCACCTCTCCAAAACAGTTGGGACATCCTAAGCTCCCCTCTTCTTCAAAAGAGGAAGCGGGGGGAAGGACTAAATCGCCGACCCATGGTCCAAACGCGTTTAAAATAAACGAGAGAAAATGCGCGCTTACGACATTGGTATTTACAAAATTGACGACGTTTGCGGCCGCATAAGCATCGCCGGTGGCAATCGTCACATCCCCCCCATTGTTGCTGGCGGTATTCTCACCGGTCACTGCATTTGCCTCAACGGTATTCTCCACCAAGGCACTATTTCTATTTAAAAGATCCAGCACCGAGATATCGCATCCGAACGTACTGCAAAGCGCGGAACTACCATACTCCATCTCAATATCACCAAACATTGCTCCAAACACCGTCAGTATATTGAAAAACCCTTCAGCGCCGATAAAGTTGCTGTTTACAATATTGGCAACATTTGCGCTGGCGTAGGCATCGCCCGTATCAATGACGACATTTCCTCCATTATTGCTTGCTTCATTGGAACCCGTTCCAGCTCCAGTCTCTACGGCATTTGAAACTGCTGCTTCATTGGTATTGTCCGATGTTATGATCAATGGGGCAGTATTTGTAGCAGCCATATCACCATCAGAAACATCAAGGGTAGATGCGTTAGGATCTTGCATGTTATCTGACAGATGGGGGGTGGATGTCGCATTGTTTTCTATAAAATCCGTATTTAAAGAAGGGTCATTCTGATCTTGTGCTGCTGGAGTGGTAGAAGTGGCATTTACTGCTTCTTCGCTACCGCCAGCATCTCCGTCACCTTCGTTGGTTGTCCCGTCTTGGCCGGAATTTTCGGAACTGATCGTATTAGTATTTACCTCGTTTACCACATCAGCTCCGGCTACAGCATCGCCCGTTTCTATCACTGTATCTTCCCCTACATCACTTGCGTTGGGTTCGGAAGCATTTCCCGCCGTCACCTCATTACTTCCTTGCTCTTCTAAAGGCGCTGGAGATTCATTGACATTAGTTGTGACAACTTCCTCTGTTGATTGATCTGTTGTCGCTCCTTCTGTTCCTTCCGCAGACAAGGAAAATAAAGGTAAAACCGAATAACTTATTGAAAGCGTTGCAATCAAAAGCAATGCGGGTACGCGTTCTTTTTTAACTCTATGTAAATGTAAAAAATGAAAATACATGTTGTATAAATGATGTTAATGAAACAATGATATGGCCAATAAATCCCTTTTTCTTATCAATGCCGGCCGGCGCTTCTTTTGGTAACTCATTGCTTTTCTCTGACGTACCAATATCTTCTTCTGAAGTATCCGCCGCCTCATCTTCTCCGGTAAGCGGTAACGGCAACGCTCCATCAAAAAATTGCTCCTCTCTGTTTGAACTCACCTCCTTCACATATACGTCAACGGATGCGGTGCTTCCTGCTTCAGCTTGAACCGTTACATTGCCTGCCCGTATCTCTTGCTTTGTAGAAGTTGCCTCACCTTCAACGGTAACCACAACATCAACTTCTGTTATGTCATCGTCTGTCTTTGTTTCCACAACGACCGATGCTTTCGCGCTCCCCGTGTTTATCTTTCCTTCTTTAGCCGTATTGCCTCCCGTGTTTGCAGTGGCTTCTACTTTATTCGTGATCACAATCGCTTCATCGCCCCAAGAAAAAAAATCATTCACATCAATGTTCTCAAAAAACGCCAACGTTTTTACTGGAATCAGCACGATCATCACTGCCAGCCCTGCAAGTATAAAATTATTACCTGGTGCTTTCCGTTGTTTGCTCATGAGTTCGTTTTAAAGCCGTAATGCTTTTAAAGATCTCCCTCACGGCAAGGTTTGGACCACGATCCAAACCTTGCCTGAAGGAGGAAATAACCCTATGAAGTTATTTCCATCCTCCAAGAAACTTAACGTCGAATGCGTGTGACGTTTCGGTTGATAACATTTACGACTGACACTTCTGAAAGAGCATCGAGTGTCGTAATGATACCTCCCATGCCGCCGTCTCCGGCATTGCCGCCATCGGCGTTATTGCCGTCATTGCTGCTGCCATCGCCGTCTCCGGCATTGCCGCCGTTTCCTGCGCCGTTACCGGTATCGCCGCCGTTAGAATTGTTTTTACCGGTCTTGGCTTTAGCGAGCACTTCATTTCCTACCTCGGCGCCATTGTTGTTTCTGACGCGAACGTCGTTGTCGTGATTATGCTCACTGCAGTCGCATGGCTCCACTTCTGTTTTATTCCAGTTCACGTTGTTCGTCACACCAGCGACAGCAACTGCAAAACCGGTGAGAATATCACCGCCGTTTCCGCCGTCACCGCCGTTTCCGCCATCAGCGCTGTTTTCGTCGTTGCTGCTTCCGTTTCCGTTTCCGGCATTGCCGCCGTTTCCAGCGCCTCCGGCGTATCCGCCGTTGGCATCGTTACTGCCAGTGCTGGCAAATGCGCCAACCCAATTGTTTACAACGGCGCCATTGTTGTTTTCAACAGTGACGTCATTGCTCCAGTTATTGGCAAGCGCCGGGACCGCAAAAAGACCCAACGACATGATAAACGTCATGTGTCCTACAAAGATTTTTTTCAACATAGGTTCAATATCGTTTATCCTTTAATGTGTGTTCGACCTTTGCATTGGCCGTCCGCCCATGGGCAGTGATTCCAGCCAAATTCAGATTTCCTAAAAGGAAACATTTAAGAAACCTGCATCTCACTGGAATCGGATAAAAAACAAAAAGACCAACCCTTGGTCTTTAAACCAAAGGTTGGCCTTTTTACATTTGTCTTTCCTTTATGGGAAACCATAAATTTCTTTCACTCTGCTCTGTCTTGGTTTCCCCTCAAAGACACTTTTATTGAATTGTTACCTATAGTGTAGTAGTCACGCCAATATATGTCAATAGTTGTACACAGTTTTTCCAAGAAAAAACCACATACAATATATGCTGTCAAATTTGACTATACACTACAGAAAATTTCCATTTCTTTGTCAAGTTGTTATAATGGAGGAAAAGTTAATACACCCTTGGGCGCCCTCCCGGGATTAAAAAAAACCTGGGTACGGACGCCGAATTTGGGGAAACCAAGCCTTTTAAGGGCTTTGCTCGGCGTCCGTACCCAAGTCTTTTCAAGCTTTTAATTTTATAAGAAAGCATAGATCCGGATTGCTTGTCAAGAGCTCTTCAATATCAGACTTCCCGCTGTCCTGAAAAGGCCGCTCCGGAACTTATTAGTGCGTAAAGAAAAAAAACCGTCCTTTATTTCAAAAAGACGGCTTTGTAGTTTTTTTTAAAAAAACAGAGCCGAGCGAAACGTTGATGCGAAACCATCACAACATCTGCTCGCGTTAAAAATGTAACATACTATCCCTTAATAACAGCAATGGGTCTTAGACGCGCAACTTTTTTTGCGATACCGGCTTGATGCACCACATCAACAACTGCGTCAACGTCTTTGTAAGCGCTGGGCGCTTCCTCTGCAAGAGAGGGAAACGATCCAGCATTTATCACAATCCCCTGTTGTTTGAGTTCTTCCTTTAACACCGAACCGCGAATCGTCTTTCGCGCCTGTGTTCTGGACATTCTTCTTCCGGCGCCGTGACACGTTGATCCGAAACTTTCCTCTAATGATTTTTCTCCTCCAATCAGCACATAAGAAGCGGTCCCCATGCTTCCGGGAATAAGCACCGGCTGATTTGGAAAAGCGCGCGTCGCGCCTTTTCTGTGAACAACAACATTTTTCTTTTCTTGAGAAATTTCATGCTCCTCAAGTTTTGCAATGTTGTGAGCAACATCATACACAACGTGTAGCGTCCCTCCCGTTTGTCCGAACACATGATTCCAGGCATGCCGAACTTCGTGTGTAATGAGTTGTCTGTTGGCCCAGGCAAAATTCGCGCTTGCAGCCATTGCGGAAAAATAATTTTTCCCCTCGTCAGATCTAAACGGCGCGCAGGCAAGCTCTCTGTCTGGAAGCGTAATACCGTACTTCGGCATAACTTTCATCATAGTTGTGATGTAATCCGTCGCAACCTGATGTCCAAGCCCCCGGGAACCCGTATGGATAAGAATCGTAACCTGGTTTTCAAAAAGATGAAGCGCTTGTGCAGTTGTTTTATCAAAAATCCGTTCAATGCGCCCCACCTCAACAAAATGATTTCCGGCTCCCATGGTGCCGAGTTGATCATGCCCTCTTTTTTTTGCACGCTCCGAAACACAATCCGGGGCTGCATGTTCAAGCCAGCCTTCAGATTCAACATGCGTCATATCTTCTTCTTCCCCATATCCCATGGCAATGACGCTTTGCGCTCCTCCCATGAGAACCGAATCAAGATCTTTTCCTTTCAGTTTTAATCTCCCGCTCCTTCCAACACCGGAGGGAACTTCCTGATAAATGGAAAGCCCCAGCGCCTCGAGAGCTGGTTTTACTTCAGGAAAAGATTTCTCGGACCGCAGCAACCGCACACCGCAATTGATATCGTACCCAACCGACCCGGGGGAGATAATGCCCTCTTCAACGTCAAAGGCGGCAACGCCTCCTATAGGAAAACCGTAGCCCTCATGAATATCAGGCATGGCAATGGCGTATTTTTGAATGCCGAGCAGTGTGGAAACATTGACCAATTGTTCAACAGAGCGGTCGCGGAAAATATCCTCAAGCATTTTTTCGGAACTATAGAGCCGCGCTGGAACACGCATATCGCTTCGATAGCTTTTTGGAATCTCCCAAAGAATATCACTGATTCTCTTTAAATCTTTTTTTGTAAACATACATTTATTGTAGTGAACATGCGGCTATTGATTCGTAGTCAGCCCCGCCTTTTAAAAGACGCGATTCCATAAGAACAACTGATGCCACTTTTTCATTCCATAAAACTTTTTCATCCAGTTGCTTTATGGAAAATGTTGAGTATATTTCCGGCTTAAACCTCGCGACGGTAAGATGCAAAAGAAAAGAGCGTCTTTCGCTTTTTTTTCTCAACACTTTTTCGAGCTTCATTGTAAGATCAATAAGCTTTTTAGGGCTGGGTCCTTCTATCCAGATAAGACGCGGACGATTCTGGCTGGGACCGAATGTTATCCGATGAAATTGCAAATCAAAAAAACCGACATGACATACAGCTTCTTGTATCGCCTGTTTTACTTTTTCCACGTTTTCCTCATACCATGGCGGGATAATCGTGACGTGTAAATTCTTTTTCCCGATCCATCTGACTGGTAGTGTTGAAAATTTATTTTGCCACTGAGAAATTCTACCCTTCAGCTCCTCTGAAATGCCTATCGCCACAAAAACGCGTTTTTTCATGCAACACCTTAAATATCAAAAACAAGCGTTACTTCCCACTTCCCTTCCTCATTTTGCAAAACCTCGGCCTCGTGGTATGTCACCGCTTTAATATCTCTATCAAAGCCTGATACCCCTCGACCGGTTAATTGGGCTCGGAGGGCTGTATCTGAAAAATGTGTGAAAATAACTCCGATATAGACTTCCTTATTAATGTGCGCAAGTGCGAGTGCTTCATTTAAGAAATCAACCAACAGCGCTGTTCTGTCTGCCGACTCAACAATAGCATTTCTTACGATTTCCGGACTTGACTTGTCAACATGCTCCTTCAGTGTATTACATACGCCAGCTAAGGCTTCAGACAGCAAATATTTATACGAATTGGCTGTTACATGCAACCTTATATCCGCCGTATGCTTAAGAATTTCATACGACATACCATTATATATAACCCCTTAAGAAGCGTTTCTTTGGAAACTGCAAAACAATCTCCTCCCACGGAAAGCCCTCCCTTCCAAAATGTCCGTAGGAAGCGGTTTGGCGATAGATGGGACGACGGAGATTCAACCGCTCAATGATTGCCAATGGACGAAAATCAAACAGCTCTTTTACGAACGATGCGAGGTCTTCCCCTTTTTCGTTTATTGCCTCCACCATCAATGGTTCTGCGCGCCCGATAGCGTATGAAACTGATATAAGACACCTCTTTGCATGCCCGGCCGCTACAATATTTTTTGCCGCAAATCGCGCCATGTAAGCAGCGGAGCGATCAACTTTAGTGGGATCTTTCCCTGAAAAACACCCTCCGCCGTGAGGAATAAGGCCTCCATAGGTATCTACCATGATTTTTCTTCCGGTAAGACCCGTGTCTGCGGCAAAACCGCCTCGTACAAACTTTCCGGTTGGATTTACGAGTATTTCGGTATGGGAAACATCACCTATAAACGGTTGAATAAGTTTATCGGTAATTGTCTGGCGGATTTCTTTAAGAGAAACATCTTCGGCATGCTGGCAGGCTATAAGAATCGCTTTGGTTTTTCCCCCTTCCATTGTTACTTGAGACTTTCCGTCAGGACCAAGCCAAGGGACTGCACCGCTTACGCGCAATCGTTCAAGCCCCTTCACAAGCTTGTGCGCCAGTACAACGCCTTTTGGTAAAAACTCTTCTGTCTCATCCGTTGCATAACCGTACATAATTCCCTGGTCTCCGGCTCCTCCGGTGTCCACGCCTTGCGCGATGTCTGGCGATTGCGCAACAACATTGGTAATGATATTAATTGCATCGTCATACCCAACATCTTTATAAACATCTTTAGCAATGTTCTTAACATCAACTTTCGCGTCCGTTGTCACCTCTCCTCCAATCACCAAAAGACCGTGTGCACCGAATGATTCTATGGCAACGCGGCTTTGGGAATCCTGACGAAGGCATGCATCCAAAATAGCATCGGAAATCTGATCACAAATCTTATCCGGATGCCCCGCTGTAACACTCTCAACAGTATATGTTTTTGCATACTCCAACATAAACAATGAAAACACAGCTCGCCGTGTAAACCCTATTGTGGTGATGGTTTTTATTCAATAGCAAACCGGAGAGTCACATTTACTCTCACCTCCTCCGAGCCGGGCTCAATTGATGGAGGAGTAGTGTCCGCTCTGCTGGCAACCTCACCCCCAACACCAAGTTTATAATAAGGCACGGGCGCATAGAACCCCTCGTCAATTGAAATAAGTTTGCCAAGCCGAAAGCCGCCTGCTGTTGCAACCGCCTGCGCTTTTTCCTTTGCCTTGGCGATTGCTTCAGTTCTCGCCTGAGTTTCCGGTTCCGTCGGATCGTCAACGGTAAAAGTGAGCCCGGAAACATCGTTTGCTCCTCTATCAACAACGCCGGAAAGAATATTCCCCGTTTTATCAAAATCTCTTACCTTCACCTGCACTGCTTGCGTGACCGTGTAGCCAACTATCTTAGGCGGCGGACACGGTTCAGCGCTCCCTTCCCCAAGCGGCCCGTAGATACGGCAATCATAATACTGATACCTCGGCTGTATGTTATAGCTTGTTGTTTTGATGTCCTTGCTGTCAACACCTTCAGATTTCACAAACGCAATAGCGCTATTTGCATCTTTTATATTCTTTGACTGCAAGCCCCCGAGATCCGTTCCGCCCTCTGTGATGATACTAAAATGAAATATCGCCACATCAGGAACAGCCACAGTTTTCCCTTCTCCCGTAACAGTAAAACTGCGCAAAGATGAAGGATCAATGCTTTCAGCATATGAGCGCACAAAATTCCAAACGCCATAAGCCCCAACAAGCAGTATGATAATAATTGAGATATTGAGCGCATCTTTTATGGTGATTCTCATAAAAAATAACCGATTATAAATAATACTTTATATTATAATCCTTCCACAAAATTTTGCAGCAACAGAACCTGTTTTTTTATTGCCTCTTTGGCCGGATCAACCCAAATAGGAGCATCGAGCGCTTCAGCGGGAAAACGTTTTATAGCATCTTCTGCAACGGATTTGGCTTGCGACAATTGCCCTGCCTGCATATATATATCAACAAGGCCAAAAACAGGCTCAAGGTCTTTGTAAGGTGCGAGCTGAAGCGCTTTTTTGTATGACTTTTCTGCTTCTGAAAAACTGCCTTCCTGGCTTAACAAATACGCTCGGCGAAGTTCAACAACTCTTTCGTTTTGCTGAACAGGGATTTTATCAAGCAACACGAATACAGAGGCGATGAATAAGATTATTGTACTCCCCCAAACTCCCAACTTCCATAACCGCGCCGGCGCCACCAGCGTGGTTGATTGAGAAGCAGGATTTGACAGAATCGAGCTTATAGCAAAAAGAAGAAAGATGTTGGCAGGAAATTGAAAATCAACGTCCCCGCCGTTATGTATCAGCATGCCAACAAATCCCGCATAAAAAGCGCCGTATAACAGATCCTCCTTATTTTGCAACAGGTACCGTAAACCGATAGCGAGTATCCACACAATAAAAATAAGGAAAAGGCCTATTCCAATAACACCGAGTTCTGAAGCAAACCGAAGATAGAGATTATGAGGATCACTGCTGAAAAAACGAACATCGTCTTGCACTTTTCTGGCTTCCGTGCCAAACGACCCGAGGCCAAAACCGGTAAGCGGCCTTTCCTTAAATAAAAGGAACGCGTGCCTCATATAATAAAGCCGCGCTGTCAATCCAGTCTCACCGGGCCTTTCAAATTCGTGGGGAGCGGCGACTTTTACTTTTTCTTCCGTTCCTGCTTCCGCGATTGCCGCGCGCCGCGCTTGTATTCCTTTGAAAGAAAAAATGCCATATGCGGCGCCGATGCTTAATATAATAAGGAGTGCTAAAATCCCGAGTTTCCCTATATACCATTTCGTTGCAAGCGAGGACTTCCATAATATGATTAAAAATATAAGTAACGAAACACCCAAACTGATGTATCCCCCGCGCGAGAATGTAAGAATAAATCCGGTGATAATGAGAAACGCCGCGAAGAACGCAAGTATTGGAACGCTTGGTCTATTGGAAAGCGCAAACCATACTGAAAGGGTGGCTAGTAAAATGAGAAATCCCGAAAAACCGTTATGATGGAAAAACGTTGATATAAGGCGCAGATATGAAAAGTTTTCTGATTGTATAAAAAAGATAAGGCCAATAACAACAAGCACTGCGGCGCCGGCAACAAGCATCGGGGCAAAAACCGCTCTTCTGATTTTTAGTCCAACAAGATACAGCATTCCGGCTCCGGCAAACGGCAGAAAAAGCTGCGAAGATATGTAAGGAACGCGCGAGAAAAAAATTGTTTGAATAATGACCCATATAAGAAAAACAAAAAAAATCCAAAACGGATGCTGGACGTGGGGCGGTATAAACGAGTTTCGTTGAAAAAAAACGGCCGCTGCTAACAAAGCAAAAAAGAGGAATAGTGCCGTGTTTGAGCGCCCGCCATAGAAAAAGGCGGGAATAAAAATAAGCAATACAAAAAGGCTTTCAATGATATAATCCTTCAAATGCATATCTTACAGTTTAATATGCTCCGCGCGGAAACAAAAGATGAGGAACGGTTTTTAAAATGATTGCAAGATCCAAAAACAACGATTGGTGGAAAACGTAATAAATGTCGTATTCCAAATTCTCTTCAAGCGGGATATCTTTCCTTCCCAATATTTGCCATGCTCCGGTAATGCCGGGCTTTACTGTAAGTCTGATTTTCTGCCACTCGTTATACCTTTCCGCAACAAAAGGCATTTCCGGCCTCGGGCCAACGACACTCATATCTCCCTTTAAAACATTCCAGAATTGAGGAAACTCATCTATACTATACTTTCTCAGCGCTCTCCCTGCTTTTGTTATCCTGCTGTCGCCGCTATCTCTTGGAGATTGTTCATAAAGCGGCGTTTCGATTTTCATCGTCCGGAACTTATAAATCACAAACTTTTTTCCATTCAATCCAATCCTGTCCTGCTTTATAAGTGTTTTCCCCGGGCTGTCTTTCCGGATAAAAAAAGAGATCAGCGGAAACAGTAATACAGTAAACAAAAGACCAATGATCGCAAACACTATATCAATAATGCGCTTTGTGATGAAATAAAACGCGCCCGGTATTCTGCGCACACGCAATCCTTCCAATAACGAAAGCTCATCGGAAGAAACTCTTGAAAGACGAACCATTTCACTTATCGTGTTTTTGATTTCCGTATCCCCATTTTCTTTCGTAGCTCGCGAGAGACGCCACGCAAGAAAAAAGCGCGATATATACGCGAAACCGGAAGCTGAAGCGAAAAACATAATGACCACCGCTCTTGAATAATCAGTTCTTGTAAAATAGGAAAAAGCCACTACAAAGGCACCCCAAAGAAAAAGCCCTTTTAAAAAATCAACCAAATATGAAAGTGACAGAAGCACTCTTTTTCTGTCGTAAACTCCAAAAAAGGTGAAAGAAAACACAAAAGCTACAACCGAGGCAATAATAAAAGAAGAGTAGAAAGATAACGGCTGGATCGAAGGAAGAGGCAGGGCAAATTCACGAAGGCCGTAGGCGAGAGAAAAGCCCCCAAGAACGACAATGATATCAAGAAGCCACACGTTGGAGGATGGTGTTTAGTTCGTCAACTATTGTTTTCATGGCATATTTTTCTTCTACAAGTTTAAGTGAATTTTGGATCAGTTCTTTCTGGAGAGTATCATCTTTGAGAAGCATTATAATTTTGTCGGCGAACAATTTGGGATCATCAGCCACAAAAACATGCTCGTTGTCAATGGCTTTAAGACCTTGAAGCCCCTTAGAAGTCGTCACCACTGGCCTTGCCATTGCCCATGATTGGAGTATTTTATTTCTAGTTCCTGTCCCTGTCTTTATTGGTACCACGACAACTTTGCTCCTTGATATATATCCTCTTAAGTCCTCTACTCCTCCAGTGATTATAATATTATGGCGAGCCAATTTCCTTAGGGATAGCGGTGGATTGGGACCAACGATATAGAGCTTGACATCAGGAATTTTCTCTAAAATCGCTGGCAAAATATCTTTTATAAAATATTGAGCAGCCTCTATATTTACAAATTTATCCATAAGACCACTCAAAAGTATGGAGTGTCGCTCTGGCGCAAAATCCGTCGGCGTATAGAAATCAGTATCAACACCATTAGGAACAAGAAAAAATTTTACATCGGCCGATGTTCGCCTCTTTAGATATTCCAGCTCGACAGGCGAGCATACCACCCAGTTCTTAAATGCTCGAGACATTCGTTTTTCATAGAGGCGGTACTTGAATTGCTCCTCAAGGAAGAGGGGCTTCCGGTACCAGGGAGCGCTCTTTGTAGCTTCTCGGTAATATCGGCTCATCGCATCGGTGGTATCAAGAACGACGGGAATGGTAGTTTCTGGATCAACGAATTGGGCAGCGCGTAGGCGTTTAATATAGATGAGATCAATTCTTTTTTCTTTCATCATTTCTTTCACGGTTGAATTCATTTTTTTATTTCGGCAGTAGGCAACCTCCAATGGGACTGGAGTAAACAAAAAAAGAGCCGAGTTGGCGAGAGCTTTCGCTTTTGGCTGATAGACTAATTTAAGTTCCTGACAAAATGGCTCATATTCTTTTGTATCATTTTCTCTCTCGAAGGTAAGCGATACTAAATATATCTTATGAGACAAACTAAGATATTTTATGAGATTTAATGTTCTAATCCGATGAAATCGTGATGGCGGAGAGGGACTAATAAAGAGAATGTTCATAGCAACGATCAATCACGTGGTCAGTATTTCTTCGTATACTTTCGCAGTTTCCTGTGCCGTTTTCTCCCATGTAAAGTTTGCCGCTCGTTTTAACCCCTTTTCTTTTAGAGATTTCCTAAGATCATTATCAGATAACAACTTTAGAATACCAATTGATATGTCCTCAGTATTCATTGGATTGACAAAGACTGCCGCATCTCCGGAAATTTCTTTAAGTGAAGGCACGTTAGAGGTAACCACAGGTGTACCACAAGCCATAGCTTCAATTAGGGGAAGACCAAACCCTTCATAAAGAGAGGGAAAAGAAAGGAGTTCTGCTCCATTATACAAGACAACTAAATCAGCGGTATCAACAGCGCCACAGAAGATAACCGACTTATCCAGCTTAAGTTCTTGCATCTTGTTAAAAATTTTAGATCGTTGATGTAAGTTTAGTTCTATGTCTCCACCAACCTGTACAAGATAAACTTTTTCTTTGTAACCCTTTTTAGATAGGAGGGAATAAGCCTCAAGGAGTCGTATAATATTTTTTCTATGATCAACACCACCGACATTGAGGATATATTTTCCCTTGACACCGTATTTCTCTTTTACTCGCAAGACCTGATTGTGGTCATTGGTGGGTTTAAAATACGGGGCTACTCCGAGGTAAATCGGTACAATCTTCTCTCTCGGAATTCTTAAGACATGATGAATGTCTTCACGGGAGGTATACGATAAAGTTATAATTTTATCCATTTTTTTTAATTGTTGAAGAGCACGTTTATATAAATAGCGCCCATAAAAATTTTTATGTTTGAAGTCTTCCTCAAATAAAAGGGGGATAATATCGTAGACCGTCGCAACTGCCCTATAAAATCTCGAGGGCGGTAAAACACTCAGCGGATCCGTCGAGTGAAAGATGCTAATATGATCTTTCTTCGCTTTATGTTTTATAAAAAGCGACCGTATAAGCCATTCGGCGCGTTCCATCCTATATAAAGTACGTCTTCGGGACCTAAAGGACGTTTCTCTCCTCAAAAAATCAACAACGGCGTTTGATTGTGCATACGGCACGATTTCATACGCTTGATACTTTTTTAATTCTTGGACTAAATTAGCAACATAGATTCCGATGCCACGAGTACGTGAGGTAGCAATATGTAGCGGTCTAACATCTACTCCAATCCTCATAAAGATATCTTAGCCATATACATAACAAGCGCTCTTTCAATTTTTTTGTTCCACCAACCAGCAACTTCTTTGGAAAATTCATAATAATTGGTCGAGTAAAGCATCCTGAAATTACTACTTAAAAACCCATCCCAGTATTCTTTTGTTAGCAGACGTTCATTCCCAATATCTTTTTTTGGATAGAAGTTGTTAGGAACACTCAATATAACCTTCTTTCCCACACGCAATTGTTCTCGTAAAAAAATTATTATCGCGTCATCCGTAAAATGCTCAAAAAAACCCTGAGAGAATACGATGTCAAAATAGAGATTTTTGAATGGTAAAGATGATGCATCGGCTTTATGAAAAATTGCGTGCGCTCCTAAGATTTTATTAACACCATTCGCCGCTGTTACGATTGCGTCGTTATTATCAACCCCAATACATTCTATGCCAGATAAGGACAGGAAGGCACTCATTGTTCCTGTTCCAATACCTACTTCGAGCACCGCTCGGGGCCGCTCCTTAAAAATCTCTGTGAGGAGTGCTCGATGGACGCAAATATTTTCTAGAACAAAATGCGGCGTTACTTCTTTTTTAGTATAAAAATCCTTCCACTCCATAAAGTTTAACCAATCATTCCCGATATCCTTTGATAAGGAGCTAGCGCACTATACATTTAAAATACGACGTATAAAAAGTAAATCGGTGTGCTCTGTTCCTTTCAAGCGAGTAAGAACTACCTTTGGTGAAACAGGAATTTTACATAAGATAGCAAAGTCGTAGATCATAAATCCAAGGTCAACAAGTTCTTGCAAAAAGGTGTTAGGGTTAGCGCCCGCCTGAAACAATCCATGAGGCCAGAATTCACTAACCATGATAATATCTTTATTTTTCTTAAGTGTCTCTTTCATGCCCTGCAACGCTTTATACTCAGCGCCTTGAATATCCATTTTTACCACATCTATTCCTTTTGGATTTATGTCATAATATTCATCTAAAGCAACTTCTCCGATAGATATTGTACTTCGTTCTACTCCTAAATTGTAAATCTCATTATCGTGCGACTTATATATTCTATGATCTCCGAAATAAATTTTAGATAAGTAGAGTTGACCATGCCCTGATTTGTCTGACACTGCTCTTGGTTCAATGATAATATTGGAACAATGATTAATCCGTATATTTTTTCTAAGTAAGTCGAGGTTAACTGGATCTGGTTCAAAAGCAAAAACTCTTCCTTGGGGCCCAACAGCATCGGAAGCCAAAACTGTGTAATAACCGATATTAGCCCCAATATCGACAAAAGTCATTTTCTGTTTAAGTAATTTTAATAAAAGCGATGTTTCATAAGGTTCCCAGATGTGATCACGGTAAAGTGACAGTGAAACTCCCTTATCCTTAAGATTGACATACATTGATTTACCTTGCACGGTAACAGAAATAGTCCTGCGCCATTCTTCGATTAATCTCATTAAAAATGTCGAAAACCAAAATTTGGGGAAAATAAAACGTATAAATCTTCCTAGATACTGGCGAGCAGGGTTACCCTGTGTGCCTTTTTCAATTTTTACAATTACATTAAAAACAAAGGACATAAAACCCTTATTGAGCTAGATAAATCTTAGCTACATCCTCACTAGTGCCACTACATCGAACCTTTCCATTGGTAATAAGTAGTGCGGAAATACATAAGTCGATTACCTGATCAAGATCGTGAGAAACAAAAATAATTGTTTTCCCCTCCTCACTCAGCCGATCCATTGTCTGAAGACATTTTTGTTGAAAACTCTCATCCCCAACAACAAGTGCCTCATCCACAAGAAGAATATCAGCATCGACGTGGGCAGTAATCGCGAAAGCGAGGCGCATCTGCATCCCCGAAGAATAGTTTTTTACCTTTTGATCCATAAATCGCTCAAGTTCCGCAAATGCAACAATGGTATTATATCGCTCTTTGATTTCTTTTCGCGAAATGCCTAAAAGAACGCCGTACAAAAATACGTTATCCTTTCCTGAAAGTTCAGGCTCAAAACCGACCCCTAGCTCCAAAAAGGGCGATATTCTGCCATTTACTGTAATCGATCCTGCGTCTGGTTTTAAAACACCGGCAATGAGTTTTAATAATGTGGATTTGCCCGCACCATTTGGACCAATGATACCAAGAAACTCGCCTTTTTTCACTTCCAATGAAACATCGTCTAATGCCTTAAATGTTTCATATTTTAGCGGACGAAACAGGTGAACAAAATGTTCTTTTAACCTGTCACGCCTCTCGTGGGGAATTTTAAACTCTTTGGTAAGATGTTCAACTTTTATCGCAACCTCAACCATAAACATTAAACAATATTCATTAATTAAACACCTGGTGTTTGATAGTCGATAAAAACATCATCAGGTAATTTGTCCTTTGCACCACTTGTCTCAACAAAATCTTTATACTCACTTTTACTCGAAAATTGCTTTAATACAATTCCCGGCTCAATGAGTTCGCCCCAACGATTCTCTCTAATATAGTCTTGATAGCTCGACCATGGATAAAGGTGTTCTCTATTCTTCCACTTCTTAATCTCGCGTTGATTCCGATGAACATATGCCGAGAGATAAAGAAGTTGTTCGTTGTCTTCTATATGCACGGCTTGAAATGGCGCTTCAAAAAGATGCCCAGATCTTTCATAGCGGGTATTAAAATATTTCGCATACGCATTTAAAACACGCTGCATATAAGAGGAAATTCCATTTTTCACTCGCTCGAGTAAAGTCAAATGAAAGTGATTTGGCATTTGAGTGAAGTTAACCAACGACACAAGACGATTTTTGAAAAGTTGCTCCTTTCTCGAACCACGTATATTAAACACCTGGTGTTTAATAAAATAAGCAGCAGCATTGCCGACGTTATATACCGAAAACGGCGACTGAAAGTAAAGAATGAGAAATAAAAACCGTGCGTAGTCGTAGTGAGAACGAAAAATAGTACATTTATCGTTTCCCCTACTATACACATGATAATACTCACCCGGAACAAATTGTATTTTGCGCATACCGCTATTATTTTAATTTATTAAACACCTGGTGTCTAGTTATTTAATTAGAGTTCTTCGGCAAAATAGGGCGACCGTTTTTTATAAACATAGTAGCCAATAAAAAAAATAATGAGGGTCATTAAAAAAAGTGCAAACACTCCATCTAGATTAGAAACCTTCTGCTGCAAAATTGCCTCACGTGAATACTGGATCACCCGAGTCATGGGATTTAGATACACAAACCAATGCAGTTTCTCGGGAATCATGCTCACCGTATAAATAATAGGAGTGAGCCAAAATCCGAGCTGTAAAAGCACTTCCCAGATATGGCGAACATCCTTAAACTTTGCGTTTAAAGCCGAAATAAAAAAACTCGTCCCAAGCGCAACAAAATAAAGGCAAACAGTAAATATAACAAATAAAAGCGCTGAAATAGATAAAGATAAATCCGAGAAAAGAAAAAAGATTCCAAAAACAACAATATTAAAAAAGAAACTTAAAAGAGCCGTCAGCGTTGAGGAAACAATAATGATGCTCCTTGGGAATGCGATCTTTTTAATAACGGGCGCTTTGCCGGCAAGGCTGTTGAGAGAAAGGATGGTCGCTTCAGCAAAAAAATTCCAAAGTATGATTCCGAGAAGCAGATACAGAGCATAATTTTCTATGTCAAAACGTATAAACACCGAGAAAACAAGATACAAGACACCGAACGTTAAAAGAGGCTTTAAAAACGACCAGAAAATACCAAGAACTGATCCGTGATATCGAAGCTTAAAATCACTCAACGCGATTGCTTTGGTTAGTTCAAAGTAATTTTGCTGCATTTTATATGTATATCATACATAAAAACGCGGCTTTTAAAACTCTTGCGGCGAGAAATCTACAGGGCTTCTTTATCTATATCAACCAGCTTCTGCAAATAGGAGCTTAAACAGTGCTGGGTAAAATCAATCCTTTGCAGGGGGTTTCCCAATCCCGTTAAAAATCCGCCAACAGCCCTTTCGGGATTTTTTATCTTAAGGACAGTACGCTCCCCGCCGGCGTGTATGTCAAGCGTATCATGTTCCTTCACTTGCAAGTTACTGCTTTGAGAAAGCCAGAAATTTATTTCTTCAATGTAATACTGTTTTTCATCATCATTGATAACCGGTTCTAAAACAGAATAGGCGCTTATAACCCCCTCAATGTAAGCACACCTGTTGTGGTCAGAAAGTCGTTTGGACTTATGTCCGCTAATCCGCCAGTCCGTATACTCTTTTACGAAATCAACATATTGCTGTTTAAGATTTTCACGATATAAATCCTTTATGGCCATCATCCCCCAAAGGTAAAAGTTGCCGTCCCATTGCTGGCGGTATTGTGTGTTAAAGTAATCAAAAGCATCATCAATGACAGTTTTGACTTCGTCAGAGGGATAATTTTCGTAATATCTCACCAGCGCTAAAAACGCCTCTCCGTTGGAAAAAGGCGACTCGCTCGCCGTTTGATCTCCTGCAAAATAATAATACCCGCGAAACCCTTCGTTGGGCTTTTTCATGGCGAGTATATAACTCGCATATCCACCAATCAACGGCCGGTACTGACTTTCCAGTTCAGGATGTTTCTTAATCAAATCCAGAATTCCAACGAGCGCCAAACCTGAAGTGCCGAGCGTACATCTGTTATTGCCGCCATCTGTAATACACAGAAACGTTGTTCCATCTAACTCACCTTCCGCTGTTCTTTCTGTAAAATACGATATAGCATTTTCTAAAGTATCTTTAAGAGTGTATCTGTTGTTATGATCTCTTATGAAAACCTCCCCAAGTATGTAAAGCGCTCCGCTTTGCCGAACAATATTATCATCGCTTCCATATATATTCATAAATGGCGCGTATTCATAGCGAAAATGGCCGCTTTGTTCCTGGGCTTCCTTAAACCACTGGACACTTTTCGCGATGATCTCCCTTATTTTTAAATGGTTGAGTGGTTCACTTACAGGGGGGATGACAATTTCCTTCCCGCTGTTCTCGTTTTTGCCAGCTTCACGATGATCAGGGGCGGGTGTAGGAAAATCGTCAGGTAATATTTGCCCGTCCACTCCTGTTTTCGCTTCCCGTTCAAGCGTTTCCCGAAGCGTCTCTATTCGCCGTGTCTTTACCTGTTCGGCCTTGTTTTGATAAAAATAAATACCACCAAGAGCCAATATGCCTACCGTTGCCAAAATTATCACAACCAGCGCAGATCTTACTTGTTGATACATAATGTTCTTATGCCACTTTATTACAAATTACAAATAAGAAGCGCGCCTACGCTGTCATTTAGTGTAACAGACTCAATAAATTTGTTAAGCTATTTCCTCTCTATAAACCAAAAAATCCAGAAACAGGAACCACTGGAAGAAAAGCGGCAGTACATGTGATAAGTAAATGTTAATGCCGGATGCGTAATCCCCGCTAGATGCGCTATGGGGTGGGCGGTAAGGTGTAGCCGCGCTTACAGTCTGACAGATAAATCTTTATACATCTGCTAAAAGACGTCCTCCGCCTCAAAGAAGATAAGATGGCTTAGGGCAATGCTTTACCTGAGCTCTTTTTCTTTTTTAATGAATGTTACCAATGGATTTTTGATTATTAAACCAAGTATTTCTATTCATTAAAATATTTGTTAATGTGTAGTGTGTCATTGCCGGGTCATCTAGCGGTAGGATGCGACGCTCTGGACGTCGTCACCTAGGTTCGAATCCTAGCCCGGCAGCACTTCGACTCGCTACACTCGTCTCAGTGTCTTCGACCTTCTAAATCAAAAGCGAGGAGAAGTTCCCGAACGAATGTGAGGGATGCATTATTCCGCTCATCAGAGCCTTCTGCCTTTTTAATAATAAAAGCGACGAAGACACTGAGTCTTCGATCCCGAGGTTTCTCAGACCGAGGGGTGAAACGAGGTGCCAAAAAATAGTATGAATTATTTCGTCTACATTTTAGAATGTGCCGACAGGTCGCTTTACGTTGGGTGTACTAATAATCTGGAAAAACGAATCAAACAGCACAACGAATCAAAACGCGGCGCACAATACACAAAAATTAGGCGACCAGTTATACTTGTGTACTCAGAAAATTTTAAAACTTTAGTTGAGGCCCGAAGACGAGAAAGGGAATTCAAAGGTTGGCGTAGAGAAAAGAAATTAAACTTAATCAATAACTTGAGCTAGGACTTTGGCTATGAGCACAGCCGAAAGACCAACTCGTGATAGGTTCTCCCGCTCGAGGAGCATCGAGGAACTACACGATACTCTTCCGTCATCACATACCGGCTGCGAGCCGTATCCAAAGGGAAAATAAGGATTTGTAGGATAGACAATTTGGGTAGGTTATTGAATTAAGATTCGCCATTCCGTGAACCCTCTTGAGGAGTGAAGACAATGTTCGCTCAGTTCCTAGAATAGTTTTTGATTTTGAAGGATAATAAATTACATGGATGAGTCGACAGGACTTAGCTTGCCAGTAAATCCACCTCAACCCAACATTCCCGCCCAAGTGCAAACACCAGAACCACATCATTTTCACCTCAAAAAATGGGAAGTGGTTTTAGGTGTGTTTGCGGTAATCGTCATCGGCGGTTTTTTTATATTCCAAAAATACGGAGGCAATCTACAGGGCGGGTACGAAGAAATTTATACGCTTGTTCCGGATAAAATCTCACAAAGCGCTGCTATTGTGGTGCGGTTACCCGAAGGCATCAAATTCAACGTCGCCGAAGCAAGCACTAAAGTGACGTTCGAGCCCGCTGTTGCTGGTGATTGGAGGGCTGGCAATAAGGATGACGAGCTGGTGTATCAACCGAAAGAGAAACTTGAACTTGGAAAATACTATACAGTTATTCTGGCAACGAACGAAATACGCCTCGAAAAGGACTTTCTTGCGGATGAAGATCCGAAGGTAATATCCATTTTTCCTGCAGGAGGGTCGGAAGCGTCGGAATACTCCGAAATAACAATTATATTTAATAGGCCAATGGTTCCCCTTACCGCGCTTGATGTTTTGTCTGAAGAAAATATTCCTGTCGAGATACATCCAACAACTCCTGGTAAATTCAAATGGATTACGACACGTGATCTACAGTTTATTCCAGAGAGTCGCCTGCAGCGTTCGTCTCACTACACGGTCCGTGTGAAGTCTGGCTTTGTTTCAACGGATGGTCTTTCGGTAAACGAAAAAGAGTATGCATTTATTACATGGCCACTCCGTTATGAAGGTGAGATCCCACAAAATCATAATAGTTCGAAAACATTATATAACGAACCAATTCGCATTGTTTTTAATCAACCGATCAATATCGAGCGAACGAAAGGCGAACTTACTCTAAAGCGTGGGAATGATCGGGTTAATTTTATCGCTTCTTATGGATCTCGGTTTGTACATGATGATGCATCTGGAAAGCGAATACGCAAACTCGATAAATCAATACTTGAGATTTACAACGAAGCTGATCAGCATGGGCGTAAACAATTTTGGGATTTTAATACTGGGTACACGTATACTTTAAAGAAAGCATATCCACTTGAAGGAGATATAGACCTCAATCAGGTACGTGCGGGAGCAATGCAAACGACAGACATTATAGACACGGTATCGGCTGAATCGCCTCGCACACAGTTTGCTGAATCAGATCTTTTTGATCCCCAAGGAAAGATTTGGGTTTCATTTTTTGAAGATATAGATAAGGATGCGAGTTTCATTTCGGCGGATCACATTTCAAGTATCGAATATGGCGAGAAATGCCGCGAACCAGATGCGGGCGAGGAAGTCTCATACGGTAGTAATTGTGAAAAAGTTCCAGATAGAAAGCGGGTTTCTATCAAATTTGACGAGTCAAAATTGCAACGCGGACAATCAATATCTATAGAATTTAAGCGCATATACAATACAGCCGGGTTACAACTCAACGCAGAAACAATAACGAGAACCGTTAAAACGTTCCCCGATCTTGTTATATACAAAACTTCTCCCGAAAGTGGTGCTCAGGGCGCTGATTTGAAGGCATTAAAGGTCTGCACATCAAACCCGCTCACTGTTCCTGATGAAGAAGTTTTTTACGAGCGCGTTAAGAGTAATGTGACTATCGGATTGTGGAATTGGTACGGGCCATATAGGGTACGCGAGAAAACCTCGGAGGTTGCATGTGAGGTTGGGCAGTTTGAAAACACAATCTTGTACGGTCTTGTGCCCGAGTTTCCCTATGAAATCACATTGAATCTTCTTGATGATTTTGGTCAAAGTATATCGAGAAAGGTAAGCTTCACGAGTGGCAAATTGACTTCGTTTGATCGTACCTTCTATCAGATGCAAGGCATGTACAACATTACTTCTCCGGGACGTACAAAACTGACCTTTGCTTCAGATAACCTAGAATACGTCAACTTACACATATGCGAAGTCTCACCAGAAGTAATGTTATCGTATATCGAAGACAGACCAGAAATTACGTCGCCACCAAGTACATTGAATTGTATAAACACAATTCAAGATCGCATCAATTTACCAAGGAAATACTGGTCACGTAGTTACTTCCAAGTCAATCTCAAGAATTATATCGGAGACTCGCTCGGGCACTATGTTTTAACGTTTAGTCACCCTGATTATAGGAGAGTGCACCGCATATGGAATGCACAAGAGAGAAAGTATGAGGAGAGGGTTGACCAGGCGCTTTATGAAAAATCATATCTTTCCATAACACACCTTGCGGTCCAAGAGAAAAAAATTGAGCGGCGAGACTTTGGTAGCGCTTCCGCGAGCAAAGATGTGTTAACGAATGTTTTATTATCACAAACCCCACAAAATCTCTATTGGGTTTCCGAAATTGGGAGTCTTGCCCCAGTCGCTGGTGCACAAGTGACTCTCTATCGCAAAAATCAGGAAGCCGTCGGCTCTTACTTTACAGGTAACGATGGTATTGCACTTACGAATACGTTCGATAATCTTATGGCTGCCATCGTTCGAAAGGGTGGTGACAGCGCGATTGTCGCCTCTAGTTACGATAAGCTACAGTACGCATCAACTGCTCAGGCTGCTGAACGAACGTATCTCTATACGGACCGCCCTATTTACCGCCCGGGCCACCAGGTCTTTATTAAAGGAATCTTTCGTCTTGGATATGATGATGAGTATGAGATATATCGTGGCAAGAAAGCAGAAATAGAAATCCGAAATAGCAAGTATGAAACTGTCTCCAAGCAGTCTGTAGATGTAAGTGAATACGGAACATTTACTGCCAATTTCACATTGGACGCAAATGCCCCACTTGGAACGTACTCTATCTCGGCACTCGGTGGTTACGTGTCGTTTGATGTAGAAGAGTACGTACCCGCAGCGTTTAATGTTGAAGCAAAAACCAATCAAGAAGAATATGTTGCGGGCGATACTGCTCATATCGCTGTGAATGCTGAATACTTCTTTGGCGTTCCAGTGGAGAGCGGGACTGTTGAATACTCGCTTTCAAGTCAGGACTTCTTTTTTGACCGTTACCGTGATCAATACTTTAGGTTCGGGAATCCCTGGTACTACGGGTTTGATGGCTATTATGGTGATACATACATCTTACGAGGCAGTGTTCCTCTTGGAACTGACGGGAGTGCGTCGCTTGAACAGAAGCTTGATTTTGAAAAGTTATTTAAAGAAGAGGAAAGTGTAAGAAGCAAGATATTCACACTCAACGTAACGGTAAGGAATAGGAATGGCCAATCTATTTCGACTCAAAAATCATTCATTGTTCACCGCGGGGGGCACTACACAGGCATTAATCTTGATCGAAGTTTTCTCGGTCAAAACGAAAGCACAACGGCACGTATAAAAACTGTCGATGTGAAGGGTGCGCCAATATCAGTTGGCGGGCTCGAGCTTGAGATTAAGAAAGTTACTTGGGAGTCGTTTAAGCGTCGGGAAGTAGATGGCAACTATTACTATAGAACCGAACAGAAAAAAGAGACCGTCAAAAAGACAACTCTCAGGACGAACGGAAATGGGGACGCTTCTTATGAGTTTTCTCTTGAAACGCCAGGAGAATATGAGGTTTTTGTAGCAGGGAATGATGATCGTGGTAACCGCGTTGTTGCAACATACGATCTTTATGTCTCGGGAAGAGGAAGTGTAAGCATACGACCAACCAATAACGAAACGCTCGAACTTGCAACAAATAAGGCGGAGGTTAATGTTGGCGATCAAGTAAAAATAATTATCAAGTCTCCATATGAGCGTGCAAAAGCTCTTGTAACCCTTGAGCGCGGCAAGGTATTTCACTATGAGATTATTTCTATAGTCAACAATTTAACAGAGTATGTATTTCAGGTGAAAGATGAGCATATTCCGAATGTATTCGGTTCCGTTCTTCTCTTATCTCCAGAACCAGAGATCAAACATAATCAGATTCAATATCAAGTAAACACAAAAGAACGAGAAATTGATATAAACGTTCAGTCCAATAAAAATAGTTATCTTCCTGGGGAAACGGTTGAGCTCAACGTTGAAACAAAGGATAAATTTGGCAGATCGTTAGAGACGGAGGTTTCTCTTGCAGTTGTTGATATGAGTGTACTCGCGCTCAAGGGAAATCCAAAGAAGAACCCAGTACTCTTTTTCTATCGAGGAACTCCGCTCACGGTGAGTACCGCTTCAAATATTAAAAATATATTACACGAAGTTGATATACCCACTGGCACGAAAGGTGGTAGCGGCGGCGGTGAGGATCCGGCAAAGAAAAAACGAGGTGTATTCAAAGACACCGCATATTGGGAGGGCATAGTTCGCACTGATACAAGCGGTCGAGCAAGAGTTTCATTCATCTTGCCGGATAACTTAACAACGTGGCAAATCGAATCTGTTGGTATCACAAAAGATTCCAAAGTCGGTGTTGGGTATCGGGAATTTAAGGCGCAGAAGGAAGTGACAGTAGTGCCACTAAGACCCCGCTTTATTGTCCCGGGTGACGCGTTCTTCATTGGTGCCCAAGTATTTAATGAAACAGAGAATCGCCAGAAACTCGACGTCTCTCTTGAAGGTGGCGGCCTTATTCTGACTGGGAAGAAGGAACTCTCAATAACATTGAATGCACATGACTCTATGACCGTGTATTTCCCAGTTGAAGCACCACAAGCAGTACAGGATGGATCGCATACATTCATCGTTTCTGCCAAGAACAGTGACTACGAGGATACCGTCGAGAATTCGATAAGCATCACACGAAACAATACGTATGAATCAGTTGCAACCGCAGCATATACGGACGTTGCAACAACACGAGAGTATATATATCTACCCCCGAATGTTATTCCTGATCGTGGTGGTCTTGAAGTAAAAACTAGCGCTACACTTGCTGTATTCCTTTCCGATGCTCTTAATTACCTGGTTGAATACCCATACGGTTGTAGTGAGCAGATCGCAAGCAAGTTAAGCGCTCTTGGTATTCTCAGGCGTGGGCTCTCTCTAAAAAACATTGGTGATGCATTCACACTTGATAATGTAACATTTGAGGGGCAAACCTATTCTCCTGACGATGTGGTTCGTATTGGTCTTGCACGGCTATATGAAAATCAATCATCAGACGGAGGGTTTTCATATTACAAGGGCATGCCCTCTAATTACTATCTAACCCTTCATGTCGTAACTGCCTTAGTAGATCTTAAAGAAGCCGGCTACGACATTGATGCTTCGCGGATCGATCGTGCAGGAACATTTCTTCGCGGGCAACTTCGTCAAAAAAATGAGCTTCGGGATAACAACGATCTTGTTATTTTGAGCGATTACACGCTTTCTCGTATTTATGGCCACAACTATGACGGGGAAATACGAAACAAGACTTTAACGCTTGCTCGTAATCAGCAGTATGTGAGCGAGAAAGCTTCAAACACAAGTCTTACATATTTAGCTCTCATTCTATCGGGTAGTGCTTCCCAGGATCTCGCGAACAATGTCTTCACCGCGCTTGAGAATAAACTTGTTATTGATTCTCGAGGAGCATCGATAAGGCCGAATGTAGCAAATACACTCTATCAATTTTATGAAACTCCAGTTAAAGACACCGCACTGTATCTAAAAGCATTAGCTGTTGATGAGCGTGATAATCCAGTGATTGATAAAGTACTGCGGTGGATCTTGCGAAGCAGGGCGAAAGATGGCGCATGGGGTTCTACGAATAATACTATTGCCGTTGTCGATGCATTTACCGATTTTCTCTTATGGAAACAGGAAACCGAGTCAGAGTTTGATCTTAATCTTTCTCTCGATACAAACCCACAAGCAACCTTTACTTTCAAAAAAGATTCAATTTTTAAGACGTTCACAAAGTTTATTTCCACCCAAGACCTAGGTCTTGGAAAATTGAGGTCGTTTACTTTGACAAAGACAAACAAAAACGAGATGCCAAATAATTACTACTACGACATCCTGCTGAAATATTACTTGCCCGTGGAAAATATTCCACCTCGTGATGAAGGCTTTTCCGTAACTCGTGAGTTCTATAGAGTTGATGATGAGGAAAGAGAAACCCCAATACTCGAAGCTACTCAGGGAGATATGCTTAGGGTTCGTCTTGTGATCGCTACCCCGCATCAGAGAAACTTTGTGTCGATTGAAGATTACATTCCTGCTGGTATGGAGATTGTGAATTTGAGTCTCGCCACAGAAGATCAATCTCTACAAAGTGAATTTCCTGGAAATGATTACTACTATGATAATTACTATAACGACGATTATTATGAGGGCGGGGTCGGTATGTTGAGTAATCCCGGTCTTGCAAATATTTGGTCGTCATTTCGTCGATTCTTTAGACTGGACGGGCCTGCCGTTTCTCCAGCCGTTGAAGGTGAACTCGAAGACGATTTTTATGGCAGGCAAGTAAAAATCGTATCTCCTCTCTACCCGGATGCAGATGAGTTACATGATGATCGCGCCTTTCTCTTCAAAGAACGCCTTGCTCCCGGTGTATACGAATATGAATATTTTGTACGTGCCCTTGTTCCTGGAACATTTCACCATCTGCCTGCCGTCGCAAGTGAAATGTACTTTCCTGAAAACTTCGGTAGAACTCGCGGAGAACTATTTACTGTAAAAGAGGCGCGCTAGAATCCTCTCGCAGTAATTGATATCGTTAAACGTTCTATTGTTCCATCGAAACTCTCTGCGGTGATGTTAAAACTTCCTTCAGATTGTGGCTCCCATGTTATCTGTGATTCCGTCCCAATAAGAGCGCCATTGACGTACCAACGTGCCACCTCGCTTGCGCTGAAAGGCACTTTCATTCCTTTTTCCAATTGCAACGTATCACCATGGTGAGGCTCTAAAACAAGGCTTTCATAATCGAGGAGTCTTTTTATTGATTCGTAATCATCTCCCCAAAGCCCGTATTCTATGGTATTTTCATCCCAATACTCTACAACCTCATCAAAGTTAAATTGCCTGCTTGAATTATACGGAGAGTTTAGAAGAATATTCATCGCATCGTGCCAGATTTTCCCAGCACCAACCGATCCTGAAAGGTGTTCCATTGCCGTATTATCACTGTTGCCAAGCCAAACACCAACGACAAAATCAGGTGTATAGCCAATTGTCCAACTATCGTGGTAATCATATGTCGTGCCTGTTTTTACAGCATAGTTTTGTGTTGGTAAATTTAAGTTACTTTTGAGACCAAACTGATCGACGCCCGTTGTCCGATCAGAAAGCACTTTTGTCACCAACTGAGCATAAGCAGAATCAAAGGCCTCTCTTCCTATAATGGGTTGTGTCATCATTGGCAATTCTGGATATTGATTTTCGCTGATGGCAAGTGGCTTTAGTATTCCTTCATTTGGAAAAATGGTGAAGTATTGAGCAAGATCAAGTAAATCCATCTCAAGTCCACCAAGAGCAATACTCAATTGATATTGTTCGAGTTCTTGTTGTGGTCGAAAATCGAGTTTTTCTCTTAAAAATTCCGCAAAGTTTTCAAGTCCCACGTACTGCAATACACGTACCGCGGGCACGTTAAGACTATTTGCGAGTGCATAATGAAAAGTAACAGGGCCGTGGTATTTGCCATCATAGTTTTTTGGATAAAATGCAAATCCTGTACCAATGTCGTACTTGTATTCTCTGTCCTCGACAATTGTATAAGGTCGAGCTCCTGACTCAAAAGCTTTTGCGTATATAAATGGTTTTGATGTAGATCCTATGGGACGCGGCCTGGTTGCCATATTGATTTGATATCCATCGCGCGATACATGAGGGTATGGAGATCCTACTATGGCCAGAATTTCGTTTGTATTTTTAGTCTTGTCCAGCCGTATAACAACGATTGCGCCGTTTTTTACACTCTCGTACGCCGGACCTTCTAAATGTCTCTTAAGTACTTCTCGAAGAGTGCTTGTAAGATTGCTATCGATACTGAGTTTGCACGAGGTCTCGCAGTTGTAGAGGGAAAAGAGCTCAAATATATTTTCACTCTTTCGTTGATATGTAGGATCCGGCGTGTCAGCTAAAGTCTGCCCATCTATTTCGAGTTCAAAACGACTTGCGAGGGCGAGAACCCGTTCATCGTTTCTGCGTGTCCGTGGCCCATCTGCTGGGTAGTTTAAAGTTGCAAGCAACTGGAGAGTCTCGATTGTACTTAAAGATTGAGTATTTTTGTCAAAGTAGAATTTTGAGGCCTCAACAATGCCCTCGGATTGATTCCCGAAATATGCTGAGTCAAAATACATTTGGAGGATATCTTTTTTTGATGTATTTAGTTCAAGGCTTACTGCATACAGCATCTCCACAAGTTTATTTTTTATGTTTCTCTCATTTTCATTGCCCAGGAGGTTTTTAACGAGTTGTTGGGTAATCGTGCTTGACCCCGAAAAACGGCTTGTAAAAATATAGCTCGCAAGGCTACGAACGATGCTGACAGGGTTTACCCCTAAATGGTAGTAGAAAAAGCGATCTTCTTTTGCTATGAGTTGTTTTGAGAACTCATCGGGAACAGACTCCACGGGGCGCATATAGTGCCCCTTAGTGTTTGGTTTTATGAGAATTTCGTTTCCATTTCGATCTACAACAATATTGGACTTCTGGGCCTCGTAGAGAAACAGAATATGATTGCTCATTGTGCGCGATACCGCCCATACGCTAAAGAACGCCACGATTATTACTTTCCAATGGGTTTTGAGATACCGCATAGTTTGAATGTAACATAATAGTTGTGCACTATAAAGATTTTTTATTTTGAGTTTTTCTTCAAAGACAAGCCAGTTTTCAATCCAGAGATATTATGAGAGGAAGGGGTTGAAGCCGATGAATTAGAAAGTAGTCCGTTATTACCCGTGGTTTGAAAAAACCATTACCAAATGAAGCTCGCTATTTCCACTCAAGTGTGCCCGGGCAGTTTGAAGGTCTTTTAAGCGCACGCCTCAAAGATTCCGGTTTTGCGCCTATAACATTCAAAGAAGAAATGTCTATCGGCAACAGCAAGAAACCGATTTCCTGCTCATAACGAAAGTTTGCTCTCATACGCTCAAGAACATGAAAGTAAAACAAATAAAAAGGGCCGCCCAAGGGTTGCGAGTTGGGCGGCCCAGCTATTGGGTTTTTAGGGCACAATCATATATTGGAACCCTCCCTCGAGCCATGGAACGAAGGAAACGAACATCGCCTTTTTTAAGGGTAATATATGTATTACTTCCTGTCGAGAAACATTGTTGATAACTATCCAAGTTAAAAATTAAAATATAACATCACGTAAAACCGAAATGCTATGGCGCGGAAAGCAAAAAACATCATTATCTACGGGAAAAATTCATCCAAAAAAATCAAAAACAAATTCTTGAGCAAGCGGGAACGAAACTTAGAAAATTGTTCGGAAAAGAATAATGCGATAATAAAAAATTGCCCCGAGCGTGGTTCAAACCACACCCGGGGCACATGCTACACCTTGGCCGCCTTCTTCCGATCACGGCGCCGTTTTCCGCGTTCACTGATCAACTCCTTGGCAAGTTGAACAGCGACGATCCGGAGTAAACCATTATCACTCCGGTAAACGAGAAAGGATACCGTCCCCTCCCAGAACGTGTCCGAGGAGGTCGGTTGCGGGCCGCGCTTGTCCGGGACGAAAATGGTGGTGACACCGTTTTCATTCCGGCGCGCCTGCCAGCTTTTTCCTTTGCCGTTCCCGCGTTCGACGAGCTCGAAACAAAGCTTCACCACCTCCCCATAGGTGAGGAGCTTTTCCTGCAGATGTACCGAGACAATCTGCAGGTCATTCCCGTTGAAGATTGTCCGTCCCTCCTCGCACCGCCACCGCTCGTTCTCGGCTTCCGGATCAGGAGAGGTGTCGTCCGGAGTGTAGACAACAGTGGCAGTATTCCCCTTTCGGCAAGCCTGCCATTGCTTCTGGCCCGGCTTGTCGCGCCTTTGGACGCGACGGAAAACGAGATCGAGCGGAGGAAAATCGTTACTTGGCGCCATTACTGGCCCTCCTTCTATTTATTGGCCTACTGGTCATTGACCTCATAGGCAGGTTATATAAAGTGCGACTGGGAAGGAGTGTAGCATGCTATTATAGCTATGTCAACCCCCCGTTATGGTTCAACAGCTTGGAATCACCCTGTGCAAGAATATATGCATATGCCATATACAACCAATCCCAAGATGCCTCTTGTTCGCATGGAGGCAGTCCGCCTCGTAAAATACAGGGACTGGAGTGCCAGAAAGGCCGCTTGTCATCTGGGTTATGCACAAGGGACAATAGTACAATGGTACAAAAAAGACCCGACCGGAGGATGGCAGCGGATACCACACAATCATCACGGCCTCATCATCACCCAAAGGAATTATCACAGGAAATGATTTGGACAATCATAGAAAAGAGAAAGAAGGTCAAACGAAGCGCAGAAGTTGTCCATCGAGGGCTACTCAACGATGGAATTGTAGTAAGCCTGTTTTCGGTCAAACGCACGCTGGATCGCTGGGAACTATTGAACAAGCGCAGTCCTTTGAAACCGGCGCCGGCGGCGAGAGAAGCCGCAACGCCAAAACCGAAACCGACGCAAACATTGCATACAGCATATCAGCCGCTCCTTTCCCGGCTTATAGCTTATAGCCGCGTCTAAGGAAACCATCTACAGTACAGCATCAATATCAAAAAAATACCCCGAGGCGCGTGGGATGCGCCCCGGGGCTGATTTGGCGGTCGGACCGCCAAGTTTAATTTAGGAGAAAGTGGCCGTGTTGGCTCGCTACGGACAGCCGTAGCAGGTCCGGCAATCGTTCCCGCAGGAACCGACCACCACCAGTGTAGAACACGCGCAAGTCGGCGGGTTCGCCGACCAGTCGCAGAGCTCCCCCGGATCCACTCGCCCGTTGCCGCAAAGATCATGCGGTGGATTGGGTGTGTGGTGCGCGCCGACCAACGTGATACCAGTCGGCCGGCCGTTCTCATCATAAAGCTCGATCGGCGTCGGGTCCTCGTAGGTCTCGCCTTCCGCCGGCGGCTTGTGCGTGATCACGGTCCGCATGTGCTTCGGCTGCTGATTGTGCAGGGTCTGGCCCGCCACTTCGATGTCAAAGAACACATCGAAAAACGAGTCAGCCAACCCTGACGGCGCAAGCGGCGGCAGATCAAGTACGCCCGGCGTATTGTTCGTCTGCTCCTTGATCATGCCGCGGCTCGGCATGGTCGGATTCAGACGAACATTCACCGGCCCAAGCATTGGGCTTGTGCCCGTGAGCTCGAGCTGCAGCATCTCGGTCTCAACCTCCTCACGACCGTCACCATCCATGTCGCTGATACCTCCAAGCCGAACCTCTACAGTCGTCGGCCCAGACATATTGATGATTTCAGATGCGCCGTTTGGAAAGCGCACCTCCACCTGAGCGGTGGTGGCCGAGAAGATGTCTGTCTCATTGCACTTGCAGTCTGTACTGCAAATGCCGAACCCACCAGCACATACCGATCCCGGGGGATCGCATTCTTCGCTCGGCTGATTCACCGTACCGTCGCCACAGAATGGCTCCGTCGTTGGACAAGTGCAATCCGGCTTGCACTGGCCTGGGCATGCGTTGTCGTCAGCGCCGTCGCACTGCTCACTTGCCTGATTGACGGCGTTGTCGCCGCAGGTCGGCTGAGGGACAATGATCTCCTTCTCCGCGGGGATGCAGAAGATATCTTCCTTGACCGTATCCAGTACCTCGGAGCCGAACTGGTTGTTGACACTCACGCGCCGCGGCTCATGCTTTGGCTGACCCTTTGCGGGGCGCGCAATGTAGCAAAGCAAATGTCTCTGCGGAATGTGCCGCGGTTCAACTTTGCCTTGCCAGTACTTGTCGGCCGGGTTGCAGAGCCAGCGCGGTAGAAGATTGTAGAGCTTTGGCTGAAGGAATTGGTCCTCCACCTTCACTCCAGTCACCTTGTCCCACTTCATGCCCTTGGGCGGCTTCGCCTTGTAGCACATGAAGTGATCCACCACGTGCGTCGCGGGATCCGGCGGAGGCGGCACGACATTGCCGAGATCCTTGCTCGTCGGCACGAGCAGAATCTGCGCGCGCTTGGTCAACATGCGAAGGCCGTTCCTGTGAAACTGATCCTTCACAAGCGACTCGCGCTCGGTTGGCTTTGCCGAGTCGCGCATCGCCTTGATGGCGTACGCCTTCAGGTGCGTTTTGGCATCGTAGACCGGTTCTTCAAACTTCTGCGCCGGATTGCAGATGCCAAGCGGCTTCTTGACCTCGAAGGTTACGCGCTCGAACTGATCCCAGAGCATGACTTCGGAGATCGGCACGAACTTTGGCGTGCCCTTGGGCGGCTTCGCCTTGTAGCACATGAAGTGATCGAGCGGAAGCGTACCCGCCTGGGCGCGCGCCTCGGCTGACGCGCACACGATGAGCGCGACGGCAACCAACAATTTCATTGCCAACTTCATCTCTTTCTCCTTTTTCGAAGAACACAAAAACCGCACCATGCGGTTTTTGTGTACTACTCTACACTCTATTCAATTTTTTTGCAACCCCCCCTATAAACAGAAAAAACCTTTATCTTCTACACCTTCAAATATCGCCTTGTTGCAATAAAACTGGAAAATACTCCAAGAATGACGCCGGAGAGGAACAAAAGAAGAAAGAACTGAAAAATATTGGCAATATAGTACAAATATAAATCAAACCCGAAAAACTGCACCGCACGAGGACTCAGCCAATACGTAAGCGGCCAGAACAGCAGCGTTGTAACAATGCTCGCTACTGCACCGTATAAAAACCCTTCCACCAGATAGGGCGAGCGGATATAGCGCCGCGAAGCTCCAACCAGTTTCATGATCTCTATTTCGGTTTTTGACGTAAAAATCGCAAGCCGAATCGTGTTAAACACGATGAGCATCGCGATGGCTCCCAGAACAACGGTAATTCCGATGCCGACTTTCTGCGACCCTGAAATAATCGCGGTGAGGCGGTCAATAACAAGCTTGTTCTTTCGGTAATTTACTTTATCGATAACGGGAAAATTGCCCTCTTCAAGAAACAGAGCAATGTTTTCATAATGCTGGGGGTTTTTTGCGCGAATATTGAGTGCCGCTCCAAGCGGATTTTCACCAAGCTCTTCAAGTGAACTCGAGATAAGAGCGTTATTTTGGTGCCTTTCTCTAAATATCGCGAGCGAATCCTCCCGGGAAATATATTCTATCTCCGAAACCTCCGGAAGCGCCGCGAGAGAAGCTTGCAAGCTCGCAATTTCACCTTCCAACGCTGTTGCCTTAAAATACACGCTTATATCAATCTTGCCTTTTACCGCATCCAGTGTTGCTCTTAACAATACTTGGGAAAAAAGAAGGCTTCCTATCATAAAAAGCGCAAGCACCATAACAAGAATGGATGCAAAAGAAACAGAACCGTTCCTCCAAAAACTGGTAAATCCCGCTTTGATAACTCTTCCGATATAGGTAACAATCATAGTTTATAACACGTATCTCCCTTTTTTTTCATCGCGTATGATCTTTCCTTTTTCCATGGTAACAACGCGCTTTCCTATGGCATTAATAACATCCTTATCATGCGTCGCGAGAAGCACCGTCGTTCCCAGATCGTTAATTTTACCCAACAACCGCACGATTTCCCAGGCGTTTAATGGATCAAGGTTTCCGGTCGGCTCATCCGCAATAATCACGTCCGGCCGGTTAATAAGCGCGCGGGCAATGGAAACGCGCTGTTTTTCGCCGCCTGAAAGCTCGTGTGGGAAGTTATCCGCCTTGTCCGAGAGCCCAACGAGTTCCAGAATTTGCGGAACGTCCGACGCTATCTCTTCATTGGTTCTCCCGGAAGCCTCCATAGCAAAGGCAATATTTTCATAAGCGGTCTTGGCGGGGAGCAGTTTAAAATCCTGAAAAATAGTACCCATGCGCCTTCTAACCATAGGAAGCTCTTCGGAAAGGAGCCGATGAACGTCCAACGATTCAAAAAACACGCTCCCCTCCGTTGGGTATTCTTCGGCAAGCAGCAGCTTAATAAGCGTTGTCTTCCCCGCGCCTGACTGCCCGACAAGAGAAACAAACTCTTTCGGCTCAACAGAAAACGTAATATTCTCAAGAGCTACGGAAATTGCATTATAGATTTTTGAAACGTTTTCAAAGTATATCATGTGTAAAAATTTATTAAATGGCAGTGAAAATGAAACCCTGAACACCCCAAGCATTTTTTACCGCTCTACGCCTCGCGAGGTGCGTGTGTGCAGAGCTCATCCTTTGACGGACAAGACACCCTGTTGCGCTTTTGTTATGAATAATTGTTCTGCTTGTTATCATATGTACTCTCGCAAAAAATGGCGGGGTTGCTTTTGGGCTTTTACTTTTTTGTCCCCACTTCCAGTCTAATTTCCGCATCAATAAATGCATCAATAACTCCATCAAGCACCTCATCAACGCTGGACGTTTCAACATTGGTCCGGTGATCTTTTACAAGTTTATAGGGATGAAAAACGTACGAGCGGATCTGGTTGCCCCATTCAATTTTTACCGGATTTGCTCCTTTAATGGATTCGACTTCCTTCTTTTTCGTTGTTTCCATAACATGCATCAGTTTTGCTTCAAGAATTTTAAGCGCCTTTTCCCTATTACCCGACTGCGAACGCCCGGAATCAACATGCACCTGTATGCCAGTGGGTTTATGCATCAAACGAACTGCGGTGGAACGTTTATTCACATTTTGTCCCCCCGGGCCGGAAGAGCGCGCAAAGGATACATCAAGATCCTCTGCTTTTATATCTATATTACCAGTTTCCGTAAACACTGGGAGCACTTCCACAAAGGCAAAGCTTGTATGGCGCAATTTCTTTGCAGAATAAGGCGATATGCGCACCAAACGATGCACTCCACGCTCTTTTTTTAAAAGCCCGTAGGCATATGGCCCTATCATCTCAATCGTTGCGTTTTTTAACCCCCCGTGTTCGTTTCTATGTTCGTGAAGTATTGTGTGTCTCCAACCCTTCCGCTCAGAAACCCGCGTATACATCCTATACAAGATCGCAGCCCACTCTTCGGCATCCTGCCCACCAGCGCCTGCATACAGCGAAACGACTGTGCTACCTTTGTCGTGGGGGCCGGAAAGAAAGAGTTTCTTTTCAGCATCAACGTATTCTTTGTAAAGAGCGTTATAACGATCTTCTATATCACCAGCCAGAGATTCGTCATGGAGCGCTGCGAGCTCAAGCAATTCGGAGGTGTCCTTTTGTAACTTTTCCCATCTTGTGCAGTCTTCTTTCAGTTCAGCAATTCGGCTCGTTAACTCTTGCGCGTGCTTTTGATCACGCCAGAATCCCTCCTTTTGTGTTTCCTGCTCTAACTTGTGCAACTCCTCTTGTTTTACGGACAGGTCAAAGACAGTCCGCCGTGAGGCGGATTTTATCCTGTAACGCTTCAACTGCCTTTTCCATCTGATCCATGAAACTATGGTAACGCTTTTCACATAAATAAGGAAGAGCTGCAAGGGATTTAACTACAGTAACTTTTATGCTACGGTAGTGTTGTCTTGTAGAATATGCTCTTTGTAAGCTGCAAAACAATGCTTTTGCTCTCACATGTTATACCGCAGTAGCTTAGCAACACAGTCCCGAAAAATCATTTGCCGATGTAGCTCAGCTGGTAGAGCAATCCCCTCGTAAGGGATAGGTCGTCGGTTCAAATCCGACCATCGGCTCCAAGATTGTACAGGCAGGAATTTTGCCCACCAAATCAGTGGGCAAAATTCCTGCCTGTACAATCTTGGTGCGGAATACGGGAATCGAACCCGTGCCTCAACCTTGGGAAGGTCGTGTTCTGCCATTAAACTAATTCCGCAAACGTTATTTATCCACCAACGTTCCATTTTGCCACCGATACGGAAGAAAATAAACCCTCACAGTGGCGGCAGTAAGATGATCAGCAACCCACTCATTGTAATGAGCGCCCTGTGTTTCTACAACCGAGCGCAATACATTTTCCCGCGCTTTCGGCAAAAGTATCATTCTGTTTAACATGTTAAAGTTAAGTCCGAAAATCTGCCGGGATGCAGTCTGAAGCGCCGCTGTATCTTTTCCGCCAATAACTTCCTGCAAATAAAGAGTAAGATCTTTTTTCACTGTCGGATCAAACTCATGTTCAAGCGCGTCAGCAAGGACTTTATCGGTAATCAGCTGTGTAAGCACTGCCCGGGAAAGCTCTTTATCCGACAACTCCGCAAACTTAAAGCCGCTCGGTATTAGTTCGCCAAATACTTCAGAGCTTTTCTCGAACCGTTCAACAGCGTGTATATATCTGCGAAAATCGCGGTACAGTATGCGTTCTCCATCAACCATTGCTACGGGCAATGCACTATACATAAACGCAATACCAGCGGTAAGCAGTACAACTACCACGCCGATATATAATATCTTCTTCATAATCAATCCCCTTAAAATCCCAATAGCGACTTAAGCCAAGCAAACAGTCCTGCCGTTTCTTTGCGCTGCTCAAGCTCCTTTCCACTCTCGGCATCTTCAACAATAACTACGGTGTTTTCACCGGATTTTTTCATATTAAAACGCGTGCGCACCTCCTTTTCAACGCCCTTTCCTTCTTTTATCATGGCAACCTTGTCTTTAAAATCCGAGGTTCTTGCCTGAAGTGAAACAATTTCATTTTCTGTTTCAGAAACAATATCTTTTATGTCGCGAATTTCGAGATATACCCCAATCACTTTTACTGAAAGCACCAGTATAACCGCCCATAAAACAACCGAAACCGGGCGGGAACCCAACAACTTATGCCATCTCCGATGCTCTTGAAACAAACTCATATTTTCATCATACTACAGGAAATATGAAGCAAAAAAGGAAAAAATTTCACGTCATCTGGATGGTGATTTCTATTGCAGCTATTATTGGGATGATTGGCTTTACCATTATCCCGTTTCTTTTTTAAGTCCACGCTCTTTCGCAAACACTACTTTCGGAGAAGTTTTAGAAATGTCTCTGTTGAAATATGCACTTTCCCTTTTCCCTTTAACTTTTTCTTGCCTTCTTTTTGTTTTTTCCATAATTTCATCTTGCGGGTCCTGTCTCCTCCGTAAAGATAACCTGTGACATCCTTTTTAAGGGGCGACAGTCTCTCGGAGGCTATGATCCTTCCGTTACAAATAGCCTGAATCTTGACCTCAAACTGCTCTTTTGGAAGAATGTCTTTCAGCGCCGTTACAACAGATTTGGCCTCCCGCACTGCCGACGCAGGAGAAACAACACGGCTTAACGCTTCCACAACGTCACCGGCTACCGCAACGTCTATTCGAATAAGCTCGGTTTCCTGCCAGCTGGCGTGCTCGTAATGTATAGAAGCATAGCCGGATGTCACGCTATGGAGCGTGTCAAAAAAATCTTTCACAAACGTTCTAAGCGGCATCGTTGCTTGCACCATAAGCCGCTCGGCGCCAAATGATTCCATATCCCCGACATGCATCTCAAACCTCTGATTCAATTTCAAAACAGACGCAACGTGCCGTTCGGGAATAATAATTGTAGCTCTTATAATCGGCTCCTCAACTTTATCGGCTGCTCCTTTTGGGGGAAACAAGTGAGGAGAAACAATAATCTTTCGTTGGCCTTTTATATATACCCGATAACTAACAGACGGAGCTGTTATAATAAAAGAAAGACCAAATTCACGGCGGAGGCGTTCAGCGACTATTTCGAGATGCAGTGCCCCTAAAAATCCGCATTGATACCCCCTTCCCAGAAAACTGGTGGAACATTCCTCAAAAGCAAGCGCGGCATCATTTAAACGCAGTTTTTTCAACGCATCTCCCAGCTGAACAAATACACCTGCCGTTTCCGGAAAAAAACTCGCCCACACAACCGGCTTCGGCTCTTTATATCCGCCAAGCGGCTTTACATTATAACGACTTGCGGCCGGCAAAGCGGTGATGGTATCTCCAATCCTCACCGCATCCATTGACTTCAGTCCCGTTACCACATACCCAATCTCGCCGGCTGCAAGGATGCCAGCCGGCTTTCTGGCCGGAGTAAAAAAACCAACTTCTTTTGCCTCACACTGCTTTCCAGCGGCTAAAAGAAACAGTTTGTCGCCCTTTTTTATAGCTCCGTCAAAAATGCGAACGTACGCTATCACACCGCCATGCTCATCGTATAACGAATCAAATATTAATGCGCGGGGAATTTCCCCCGTGCTTTTCGGCGGCGGTATCTTATGGAGCACTTTTTCCAATAACTCCTCAACACCTATGTTTTCTCTCGCAGAAACCTTGTGGATGTCCTCTCTTTTAAATCCGAGAGTTGTCAGTTCCTCTTTAGCCCCTTCCACATTCGCGTAAGATAAATCAATTTTATTTATTACGGGAAGAAGCGGCAGCTGAAGAGAGCGCGCGACATGAAAATGCGACAATGTCTGCGCCTGCACTCCTTGAGACGCGTCAACAAGCAAAATCGCCCCCTCACAGGCCGCAAGGGCCCGGGAGACTTCATAAGAAAAATCAATGTGGCCGGGGGTGTCAATCAGATTTAATATATAGTTTGCAGTTTTTAATTTGTAGTTCATCCTAACAGGCTGCATTTTTATGGTAATACCGCGTTCCCGCTCAAGATCCATGGTATCCAGCATCTGTGCACGCATATGGCGCGCATCCACGGTATGCGTCAATTCCAAAAATCTGTCGGCGAGCGTGCTTTTACCGTGGTCAATGTGACTGATAATAGAAAAATTCCGGATGTTGCTTAATTGTTCCATTTCCTCGCGCTTTCGATATTCTTATAAAACCAACCAATATAAATTAGAGGTGTTCTGTTTCCGGCTGTAACGGTTTTTTTCTCCAAAACCGGCTCTTAAACGCACCGATCACCTCTTCCATCTCGCGATTACGCATATGCTTTAGCAGCCAAATGCCGGCAACAATACCAATCGTCCCCGAAAGCAAGCCGTGCAACAACACTCCAAAAAACGTGTTGATATTCAAAAAGGAGGCAAACACGCGTAGCATAATAAATGTTACAACGGCCATAACCATACCGGCCCCGAATATCTCCCTAAACGCCCGCCGCAGCTCCCATTTTTCCTCTCCTTTGTCAGTATGCCAAAGAGAATAAATCAGTAAAAAGGCATTCACTGTTGTGCCGAGCACGTACGCAAGCGGGAGGACGAGAATGCCGACTCCACGAAGATCCTCAACACGCAGCAAACTCATGAAAAAGTGCTTCAATAAAGGAAAGGTGTTTGCCATATACAAAAACGCCACGGAAAACAGCACGATCAACGCAAACCCAAAGAAGTTATACATAACCGGTTCGCGCGTTCTCCCAAGCGCGTAATAAGAACGCACGAAAAAATGGATCAAACTTTGCGCTACAATACCAAAACTGAAAAGCAGAAGGCTTGCGGCGGTAAGACGTGTATCAATCCAGTCAAACGCGCCGCTCCCAAGAACAACACGAACAATGTGCGCGCGGAGCACAATAAAAAGAAAGCTTATCGGAACAGTCCAAAAAAGAATGTGACGAACTACAGAGGTAAACTGCCGAAAGAACATGCTGCGCTCTTTTGCAAGAGAGAGCTCGGAGAGCGTTGGAAACGCCGCAACACTATACGAAAGCCCCACAATCGCAAGCGGCAACGATTGTAAGTTATATGAGAGCTGAAAAACGGCGATAGCGCCTGCGCCGAGGGTAGACGCAATAGCAGTGATGGCAAAAAATGTAAGTTGATGAAAAGAAAGCGCCAGCGCGCGGGGGAATGAAAGCCGAATAATCTTACCAACACCTTTTTTAAACACTTTATTAAAAAAAGGAAAATAACCGAGCGTAATGAGACTAGGCACTTGAATAAGAAAATGCATGAATGCTCCCAATATCACGCCCCACACCAGCCCGGTAAGCCCAAACCGCGGCAAGAAAAACAGAATTCCTATGATAATGCCAATGTTATAAAAAACGGGACTTAAGGCATAAATAAAAAATCTCTTAAATGATTGGATGACTCCGGCAACAAGATTAGAAAGCCCCAAAAGAAGCGGAGAAAGCAACAGCACCGATGCGAGTTTCAACACCGTGGTACGCGACTCGGCATCAAAGCCCGGTACTGTATAAGGAATAACAAACGGGAGCAGGAGATACGCCATAAATACCAATAATCCAACAGCAAGGAAAAAGGAGGTAAACGCCGCATCCAGCAACTCTTTTGCGCTGCTGCTCGATTGCTGGCGATGTTCAAGGAACACCGGAATAAAAGCTGTTGAAGCCACAAACAGAAGAGCAAACGCATAAATAATGTCAGGGACACGAAAGGCAGCATAGTATATATCAAGTTCAGCTGATGCGCCGAACTGCCCGGCAAGCAGCCGATCTCTCAAAAGAGCAAGCAACGCGTTGACAACGGAAGCGAGCGCTAAAAGGAGTGCAGCGGCATGCACTCCTTGTTGCTCACTCTTAAACAAGTGAAAAATGTTCACGGTGTTATTCTATGTCTACATCTCCTGTTTCTCTGCTCGGCTCATCTATTGGAGGAGAAAGGCGATCCTCGGGCGAAACGGCTGGAGGAACAATACCCTCCAGCGCGTCTTTCTCGCTCTTGAGATTGGTTAATATACTCCTTATCTCTTCATTCCCGGGATTGAGTTGAATGATGTTCTCAAATTGCTCAATTGCGCCGTTGGTGTCCCCTTCCGTAGCAAGGATCAAGCCTAAGAAGTATCTTGCATTCGAATATTTTTCATTTAAAGTTATAGCGCGCTCAAATGCGAACTTGGCGCTTTGGAAATCTCCGGCCTGGTAATGAAGCACGCCAAGTTGAAATGCGACACCAACGTCCTGCGGAACTAATTGAAAGGCCGTTGCCGCACGCTGGATCGCCTCACTTGTTCTTCCCTCAAACGCGTAAAGCTGGGCCAAGAGAAAATGGGCTGAAGCATAATCATTCTTTAGCACAAGTGTCTCTTCAAGAAACTTAACGGCACTTTTGCGTTTTTCTGCCGCCTGCGGTGAATCCACATCACCGCTTCTCTGTATGATGGCGTTGGCAGCGCTAAGATGCGTGCGCGCAAGATCGGCGGCAAGAGAGGGATCGCGCGGAGAAAACTCCCTTGCCTTTGTATAATGCTGGACAGCAAAGCTCTCGGCGCCGTCAATAAATGGAATCGCGGTTTCATATACTCTGCCCAGCACCCTCCAGTTCTGCGGATCAGCGCCGTTTATTTCAGCGGCTTTTCTTCCGTACTCAATTGATCGCCCAAGGGCATTTTGAAATCTGCTTGCTCTCTCCGCTTCTGAAATATCCTGCACATTCAAAGCCCGGTTCATCTTAACAATCTCCAGCTCCGCAAGCGTTCTCCAATATCTGTCTTGTTCCCCATAAAATTCAATACCCCGTTGTATCTTGTTTTGAGCGCTATTGATTGACCCTTCAGTATTATATATATCAAGACCGCTGCGGTAAAAAATATGTGACACATACTTTGCCGTCCCAAAATACAAACCAATAACCGAAACGATTACGGTCACTATCATCGCAAGTGAGGCCACAAACCCCTTCGTCACGCTTGAAAATAGATACACTGTTGACACTTTCCCAACTCCAACAAACGTCGCGGAGGCAATGAAAAGCCCGGCGACAACAAATGACAGCAGGACGAGCGTAACATTTACCGGATAAACAAACCACAAGAAAAAAAGAAACAGCGTTGCGCTGAAAAAGGAACTCAACAGGGCGCTGTCCCATATATCTTCATCGCTATAGGGGTTTTTCGTAATTGCCTTGATGCCGCTTACAAGAAGCAGGCCCAAGAAAATCAGAAAAAACACCGCTCCGGCAATCCCGCCTTCTACAAGAATAGTGGCAACTGTCCCGCTTCCCTGATTAAACCGCACATTCCAAAACGGCGTGAACAACACGCCTTGCGGCTTAAATTTTTCCCACGCAAGCCCGAATGTATTGGGGCCGAAACCGAAAACAGGCGAGGTTTCAAGTACGCTTTTTGCAACCTTCAATGTCCCTTCAAATGATGGAACCACTTCAGCCGTTGCTCCAAAGTTTTCAGCTATTGATCTTAAAGGACTATTCAGCAACACGAAAAGAATAGACGTAATAATAAGGAGAAACGTCACAACAAACAGGGGTGAACGCCGCCTTCCAGTAGAAAAATAAAGAGAGAAAAATATAAGAGCAACAACACCGATACCGGCCCAAGCCCACAAAAGATTGATCACAAGCGTTGCAAGAAAGCCGATGATTAAAAATATGAATGCTATCTTGCGAAAAATATGCGCGGAAGCGGCTCCTAAAAACGGAAAAACAATCGCCAAAACAAAACCCGTAAAGGCGCCGAGTCCATTCCAGGAACCGATGGTGTTAAACGCCCGCTCACCAAAAAGCGGTATATCCAAAATGCTCCTTAGGAAAAACCATACAAAAACAAGCAGGGCAGACAAAAGAATAATAACATATGCTTTTACCAAATGTTCTTTATTGGTAAGGACGGAAGGTATAAGAAAAAGCATAAGCCCCCCCGCTATGAACGTAATGAGTGTTGTTGGTTCGCCGCCAAAGCCAAAAAGCGACAAGGATATATTTTGTGAAAACAGCGACGCAACCAGCCATACAACAATAAAAGCCGCAAACGTCCAAATAACGGGAGACCGCGCCACTGTTATCCTGCCCTCTTGCAGGCTTCTTCCAATCCATGCCACAAGCGCAATGAGTGAAAGCGCAAGCGCAAGAAAGGCTTTGTTCATCTCAACAGGGAAAATGGTCGCCGGCAAAAACCAAATCGGCAAAAACAATATAAGAAGATAGAGCGCCCAGCGCGCAATACTCTGGAACGTCAAACCTCCGCTTTGCTCTACTGTGTCGGTTTCCTCCATCAGGACGACATCTGTTTCTGAAACAAACCCATCGTCAACAATATCACCCTGCGTGGTATCTGTTGATGTATCCCGTTTAAAAAGTGATGTAAATAATTTCATATACCATCAACGTGCTGATTCAACATTATACCCTATAGTATAGAAGACAGTTTTTCTTTTCAAGTGAGTTATCATGTCAGTTTTTATACCCGTTTCACGCGGGCTTCCAATAATATCAAACATATCCGCGCCGCCAAGCCGCTCAAGTTCATATAACTTACAAAAGGTAAATACAAAAGCAGCAAGGTCTATGCAGGTTTGATAAAAATAACCAACCTTACGGGCATGGCTTCAAAGCAAGGCGAGTTTTTTTATAACACGCCTTTTAAGGAAAGGAAAATGACGCATAGCAAATGCATACGGCCGAAATACTGATTTCCAAAAAACATTTGGTTTTAGATAATAATTGAGCGCTCTTTTGTGCGACCAAAACATTCTTTGATTTCTTCTGTCAAGCTCGCGTGCAAGTTCAGCGGTAAGCGACCCTTTCGTCGCAATCTCCCGGGCAAGCCATTGAGCTTGCAATGCCCAATAACTCACAAACTGACCGGTTAGTGGATGGAGACGAAGCGATGACGCTCCCCAGTGAAGATGTTCTCCGTCCCATGAAGGCCGATACCCTACATTCGCAAGAGGAAACCACCGCTCATAAAGAAGGTCACCAATGGCAAGAAAAATAAAGTTACGCTTTTGCAAAGTGAAGTCGAGTTGCGTGCGAGCAACCGATTCTTCAAAATCTTTCATGACACTCTGCTTCGGGATGCTCCATAAAAGGATCTTTCTGCGCGCAAGCGGCGCAACTCCGATATGCGCTCCGGGCAGGTCCCATATAATCTGCCTTGCTGGATCATACAATTCACCACGGACAACGCGTAAAAATATCCCCGGACACGGAGTAAAACTCCACATGTGCTTTTCTGCTACTCCCGCCTGCATAGAGAACTCGAAACTTTCAGGCGCACATACCGTACGCAGCTCCTCAAGTTCTATACTGCACCCTGCGGGCATTGCCGGAAACTGACGGGTATCGAACGATAAAAGCGTTTTCGCTCTTTTATCAAAGATAACGCCGCGTACAATGCGCGCCCCTTTTTTATAAAGAACATTAGGCGAGACGCCGAGTTGCTCAAGCGCTTGTATGCCTCCTGGCTGAATTAAAATTGCAACGGGCTCGGCAGCACTCTTTTCTGAAAACGGCGCGGAAGAAATCTTAACTCGCCCAGAACAAATGCCAAACCGGCGAAGCGCCCGCGCAAGCAAAAATCCGGGGATTCGGGTCGTATACACCTTTATTGCATCCATGCCCCTGACTCTAACACACGATCAAAAAAGAGCGTAGAGCCGAAGAGGCACAAGCAAGGACCGAAACGTGTATGTATGTGCATGTTTTGAGAGTCCTGCAAGAATGTGCCGTAACCATGTCCTCCGCGCACGGCTGATAATTTTCCGGCAGTTTCTCTCGAGAAAGCGTAATCGACACGGCGCGGCAAGATGCTTCGAAACCGTATCGTTCAAACCAACACGTTCATGCTCTTCCTTAAAAATCTCATCAAGCTCCGGCGGCACAGCAATCCTCTTGCTTTGCAACTCTGTCCGAAATACATCAAGAAATACAACAAAACCGCCTTCGAGGATTTTTTGAGAAGAAAAAAACTCAAGTGCCAATGAAATTCGTTCTTTCTTGTGCATAAGCGCCTCTCTTGACTACTCAATCTCTCATGCAATATGCGATGTAAATCGCAGCTCTGGCACAACTGCTTCCAAGGCGCCGATTTTCTCTATATTATGTCACGTGCTGTCATATATGCACTACTTCTCGCGCTAATGCTCAAGTAAACAAGTATGAAGATAATCTGGCAAAGCACGAATGTCCTCAAAAGATGAGCGCCTGTGCTCCTGCCGCTCGCTCGTCGCTTAAGAGAACGCCAAATATTAACTACCATGCACCGTCGTTGCACACAAGCTCCACTCCAGTAACCATAAACGCAAGAGCAACTATAAAACTCTCATGGCGTGCGCCCATTTCCAAGAGGCGTCCAATCAATCCAGACGCCGCTGAATACTGCGCGGTCGCCCGGCGCTGTCTCGACATGAATCCGAACGTCGTTATTACGCGGGGTGAGCATCCGAAGTAATTCTGGATCTTTCCAGCGCGTCACCATACGCGCTTCTCCTTCAAGTTCTTCCCATGTGTCTCCTTTGAAGGCATATTCGCCTTCTCCGACATCAGGTCCCGGCGCAAAATCGCAACGCGCCTTCGGCGAGCCTCGTTTTTTTTCTGCGCGATGCGTCCCTTCAAGAAACTGCACGATGCAGCGAAGCTCTCCGATGGGCTCGAGTAACGGATCAAACGGGAACACCACCGAATCCTCAAACACAAAATCCTCTGTTTTTGAGACTCCATCGGATGAGTCAAGAAAGCCCGAGTCGGTCGCGTAACCCGGGAAAATGGGCGTTACGTTGCGTAGCGTAGCAAACCCAATACCGAAAGATGCCGCAGAAAGCAGAAAAACTGCGCTTGCGATTTTTGCGCGAGACCATCCAACCTCAAGCCCTCTCCATACGATCAAACTTGCCTGCAGAGGAACAGCAACAATAAATCCAAAAACAGAGTCGTCGTATTTTCCTCTGATCCAACCAGACCGCCACACAAACTCTTCAACGAGAAACCCAAGGTCTTCTAAAACGATTTTCGCAAACGGAAGCACGGCGAGCGATGCAAGGAGCGCCCACAAGACGCGCGCCCGCAGCCACACCCGCAGAAAAACAAAAAACTCAAGAGAAATGGCGACCGCGGCAATAATAAGAGAAAAATGAAAAGGATGAGTGCCAAAAAAGGGGAAAGAAAGAAGAAGAATGGGCAAAAAAAGATGCGGAATGTCAAAAAGAGGCAACATTGCCCATACTATAACGAAGTTGAAAACGGCCACTTCGAAAAACCGGAGAGGCAAATCGACCGAGAATATCCAGAACACTCTTTTGAGAAAAAGAGAAACTCCAAACCATACAACGACGGGAAAAGCCGCAAAAAGCAACGTGTAAAGAATCCAACGTGAGGCATCGCTCCATATCGGATCTCGGAACAAAAGAAAGCTGTGGATATGAATCCACACAATGCCGATGATAACAAGAAAAGGAACTACTGTTCGGTAACATATCGATCTGTGGCAAGAAAGCCGGGAAAACACCGAGCGCGGAAAAAATGGCGCCTTCAAAGCATCCATGAGAAGCGCTTTCAAACCAATGGGAGGCGTAATTTCGCTGACCATAAAACAAAAAGAAAAAATGGGTGACGGGTTATCGTAAAAAGGCGCCTTGCGACGACGCTCACCGACGCAATGCGTGATGGGCGTTGTATCCGCTTTGCCAGCTTAAAAAGCAAAGCGCGTTCTCGGAATGATGCAAGTATAGCAAGTTCTTTCCGCGCTTGTTTTATATATATCTTTTCGTCCTGAACAATGTCGCTGAGCAATGCACGTACATCAAAAAAGCCGATGCTGCCGAGAGCTCGCGCGTACGACAGCAAACTTTCAACATCTTCCTGCTTAAAAAGTATAGCTGCGGCGAGAAAAAATTCATAGGAATCTTCTCCAAACATTGATCTCGTTTTGAGAATGACATCTCCCTGCGTAAGCGGCACATATTCAGCCGTAACGCTCCCAAGAGAAAACATAATGCGCTCAAAAATCGCGCGGTGTTTTCTGCTTGTTGCGGCGATATATTCAATATGCCGCCGCATCCGCGCGTCACGTAACTTCTCTGCAAGCATTTGCTTAAGCTCACAGCCAACGGTCTCTTCAGCAATAAAAAAAGTGAGCATAAATACGTGCGCGCGGGTGGAGCGCACAATCACGCGCCATGCATAATCCCGGGCATATCGCCTGAGAGAAAACCGCAGCATGCCGTAAATCATATCGCTTACAAACTTTATAGCCTTTAGAAAAAACGGCTGGCACACTCCCGCGCCGGCAAATCCTATCCCACATGGCACAAAGCGGCCACCGTCTTGGCGCCAAATGGTAATGCCTCCCTGCCAATATCGAAGTCCGAAAAACTTATAGGCGCCGACAGCACGGTGATCGTAAAACGGTTTTGCAATAAAGTTAAGATCAAAAACATCGCTTTTAACGCGCCACTCTTTTGGCGCGCGACCAAAACGCGCGCCTGCTTGGTCGCGCCGAACCATGCGAAAGTCGCTTCCGTACACCAGCTTCGCGCTTCCGTTCTTTTCAATAAAACATCCTGCCGCCGAAGGAAAAAATGTCCACTGTTTCTTCTGTGCTTGTGAGATCATCGCTTCTTGTCCGTCATCAAAAAGCGCGTGGAGCCACTCATATTCAAGAAAAGCAATGTCGTGCGGAACACTTTCTCTGCATGCGCGCTCGTACCACCCAACACCTGTCACTGCGCGCACATCGCCCGCGCGCGCAATCGTGCCTGAAACGCACAACCGCGAGAGCACAAAAAACTCTGCTGTAAAATCAAGGTCGCGCTCGCCACTGCCGTCCTCAGAGATACATACCGGCTGCTTCTGCGGCGAGAGGTCGAGATCGATTCTATAACCGCGATGCACACACCGAAACGAAACAACATCGCCTTTTCCGTCTGATTGCAATACCCAGTCACCGAGCGAGACAGAAAAAGAGTTCTTATGCTCTAAGACTTGAAAGTCGTAAAACGTGTTCGTGCGTTCCTTGGAAAAATACCTTCCTCCAGCAACATCTTCCACGCAGAAAACTCCGTACACGATCGGGCTTTTCGTCACCCTTGCAAGAAAAGGAACAACACCGACTGCGTTGCTCTCACCGAAGTATGTCACGAAGATCAGCAAGCTAACGGTGTATTGCCTGCCTTCTGTATCATGAACGACGCACCACACGTACCACCACTCGGCAGGAATCAACAGCTGCGTTTTATTTTGCTCCTCTTGCCCGACTCTCACATTCACCGCTCCTTACCCTCTAAAACATATTCTTTGTATTCAAAAAGAGTACGGAGAGCTGTTGCAGTTACAATCTCACGCGAACCATAGAAAACGGGGTTGTAGAGATCGGGGAAAACAACCGCATTATCCCACCCTCCGTCGCCGCGCTGCATTTTCAAAATATGCTCCACGGCACTGCTTACTATGGCCCCCCTTTCTTCAAGTTTCACCAACGTAAAAGTTGCCACAACGTTGCTGAAAAAATTCTGAGACCACGTTCCGTCTTCACGCACGCCTTCGAGAAGCGTGCGTTTAATCTTCGGGAGAGATGGCTCCAGGCACGAAGCGCCTTCATCAACGGCCGCAGCTATCATAGACGTAAAAAGTATATACGGCGATCGATAGTAAAATGTACACTGGGGGTAAAGTTCCCTTTCAATAACATCGTTGAGGTAGGAACATATCTCTTCGGGTTGTTTTCCTTTTGCTGAAAAATAAGCAAGGACGTCTGCGTTAACGACACAATCCACCCCATAATAATTCGGATCAGGAAACTGATTCGGATCGCCCCCAGCAAAAGCATGGCGATCAGTCTCGCTCCGATTCCATTCGTGAGAAAGCCAGTTATAAAAAAGCCCTCCTGAGTTCCGAAATTGCAAAAGAACCGTCTCGTCGTCTGAGAATGAAACGCCAAATTTTTTAAGCGCGAGCGATGCTACCGAAAGCCCGTCAATATCCGAAGGGATGCGTCCGTGCCGAATGTCATCGGGAGAAAAAACGTTCCAGACCGCATGAGAGAAACCGGGAGATCTCACGTTTGCCTCAACGGCGCCCACAATATAGGCAATTCCTTTCTGCGCCATACGATCAACCCGCTCCTCGCCCCTAAGCGGCCAAAGCGCAAGAAATACCGCTGCGGTATTCGGTCCGGAATCAATCGGGTCGCACCGCTCCGGCTCCGCATTATCACAAATATAAAGAGAGAAACCGCCGTCAGGATTTTGCTGTTTCTCCAAAAAGAGAATGCCGCGATCGATTGCCGAAGAAAGATTTTCTTCTGAAAGAGACGCGTTTCTATACACCACGGGGGGAGTTTTTACATAACGCACAAAGAGCATCGCTCCTCCTCCAACAACTAATATACAAAAAACGAAAATGAGAAATCGTCTCATAAAGTGGAAGAAAACATTTTCACTATGCCAACAACTGCGTAAATTACAAATTCTTCAAGGCGCCATACAGAACTGAAAACATTTCTTCGGGCAACTAAAACCTTTTGCGGTATTATACGATAAACCGCGCAGAAACGCAAAAACCACCCGGCAAGTGAAACAACAAATAACGGATGGCGAACAACAAAGAACGCGCTCACCATAACTCCGAAAAGCGCCGTAGCTTTTAACCGCCGCATCGCTCTTCCGGTGCTTATTTTTATGGTCTCATGCCGCTGCAATGAATCGTCAACAAGATGCAAAAATTCCAGATACCACGCAAACAGGAATACGATCACCGCCATCATCCATCCGAACATATTCGGCATGGCAAGCAGCGTGAGTCCCTCAAAAAACAAAATAAAAATACCGAGGGGAGGCGTTACAGTGCCAAGCACCTTACGCTCTTTTAAACGAAACGGGGGGAAAGCGTAAACAAAACTTAAAAGAAAACTTGCCCATAAAAGCAAGAGAGCGAGATTTGTGACGGGAAGTTTGAGCAAAAGAAAGAATAATCCAAGAGCAACCAACCACGGGATCAGGACGAGAAACGGCACGATGTTTTTTTTAGCTTGTCCTTTTAAAAGTACATTCCCTATTGCATTGCGCTCGCCTAAAAGCGCGTAATCATAATAATCATTGAGCAAAGAGGCAAAAAGAAGGCCTCCTAATACAATAAGTGTATTTATAACATATGCCTTCGGGTGAAAAAGACCTGATACAGCATACCCAAACAGCACATACGCCAACAACCTTAGAGCGCTCACTTTTTCGCCGTGGCGAAGGCGGTATATATCAACCAAACCCGTCATGTATAAACTGCGTGAGTTCCGCTAAGATATTTTTATTTTTTTCAGGAAACCTGACCCGCATAACGTCTTGCAGTATCTTTTTATGCAATGCGGACTTTTCCTTATACACATCAAGGTTTATCTTTCCAAGCAAAGATTCCGGCTCTTTCTTTCTATCCGCCACATCGTCCTGCAATTGATACAGCAATCCCATGTTTTTACCTATCTTCCTATAAAGAGGGACGTATCTTTGCCTGCCCGCAAGCGCCGATCCCATAATCAATGGGGCCACGAAACTATAGCGGGCGGTTTTAAGTTCGTATATTTCATACAATTCTTTTTTTGAAACTGACGTTTTGCTTCTAAAGTGAATGTCCAGCGCCTGCCCTTCCCCGGTGAACAATGCCGCGCGCAGGAATTCACGAATTGCCCATTCTTTTTTTTCTTTGTTAAGAGAAGCTTGGAGCATAAAATCATATCCTAACGACCACGCAATGTCTCCCAGTAAAATCGCCCGCGATGATCCGTATATTTTATGCAAAGCCGCCTTTCCGCGACGCATACTGTCACCGTCCATCATATCGTCATGAATCAGCATTCCGGTATGCACCAATTCAATGCCGCACGCCATGTCCCATAAGCCGTGCTTCAGCTGGTGGTCAGTGGTTCGTAGCCGGCTATCTGAAATTTCATCAGCTCCCAAAAAAAGAAGAAAAGGGCGCAGGCGCTTTCCACCGCGCAAAAGAAATTGCTCCAGCTCTGAAAAAAGTTTTTTCGTAAAAGGCGCATTTGCAAGTTTTTTCTTTTTAAGATACAGCCGATACCGTTTCCTGAATTCTTTGGAAAAATCGCGCTGGATGATTTGAAGTTGTTTTTTAAACATAGGCACTATTGCATGATAAACACTGCCGCCACTTACTGCAAACGCTGAAACGGCATAAAAAAAGATGCGAAAGATTGCCAATCTCCACAAAAAATGTATACTTATAACAGATGCAATTTGACAATGTGCAATAACCAAAAAGGAGGACTGCACGATGACGAGTTTTTTGAAATACTGCGCGATCACTGCGAGCGTGCTGCTTACAGCAAGCCCGAGGATCGCTGATGCCGACCAAGTAGGGCGGGCAACATACCAGCTCGTTGCCACACAAACTCCGCCGATCATCGGGTCTTTTACGTTTGACGACCTGTTGCTGTCTCCATTCGGACAGCCGGTAAATCTGAACAGCCTCGGCCCGGTTAATTTTGAAATCACGTTCACTCCCCAAGAACCGCCGATCCCTTTTACCGAATCGGTGGTGAATGCTGATTTGAGCTTTGCCTACTCCGGCGCGTTTCTCGGCGACATTGGTGAACTGTTTTCCGGAGCATGGGTGCCAAGCTTCGTTGAAGCCACGCAGCTGCAGCAAAACAATGTTCTTCCAAGCAATGTCACATGCATTTGGGACACAAAAACCAGATGTCTTGCCAATTGCTCCCAAACGCAAACGCCCACGCTTGAAACGACACGGGCTTTCAACTGTTTCCTGCCGGTAAATACGCCTGCCGGTCCGGATGTTACAATTTCTGATACTCCAACGTACTTTGACCCGATTTCGGAAACGGAACAGTCACAGGAAATCATCATCACCTTCTCTGAAGTGACCACTGCGGGGGAGACTACGATTGCGGCGTCGTCAAATACGGCTTCGCAATTCAGCTTCGGCTTTACGGTGTTGGATATCCCGATTTTCATTGACATCATCACAACTGCCGCCTTTACCCCTCCGGTAACGGTTTGCCTGCGGTACACAGATGACGATAACGACGGGGTCGTTGACGGGACAGTCATTCCAGCGGTAAATCTAACGCTGATGCATGAAGAAGACGGCGTGTTTGTGGACCGCACCATTTTGCCCATTGATACCGCAAACAAGCTTGTCTGCGGAGCGGTCTCGGATTTCTCGCAGGTTACGATGGGCGCGCCGGTGGAAGGTGATACGGACGGCGATGGCATTCCCGATGAAACCGATAACTGCCCCGACGTATTCAATCCGGCGCAGGATGATGAGGATAATGATGGTGTTGGCGATCTTTGTGATAATTGTCGCGGCAAGAATCCTTTCCAGTTTGATGAAGACGGTGACGGAGCTGGCGATGGATGCGATAATTGCTTCTTTGTTCCAAATCCCGACCAGAAGGAATCTGACGGCGACGGCATTGGGAACGCATGCGATAACTGTCCGTTTATAAACAATGGCGGCCAAGCAGATAGCGACGGCGATGATGTCGGCGATGTCTGTGACTTCTGTCCCGCAACGCCTCCAGCTACTCCTGTTGACCAAAGAGGATGTCTGATGCCGTCCGTAAGCTACCCGATTTCGGGGAGGAATCTCACACTGAAGCAAAGACCGGAAAGGCCCGAGAGCAGTAAGCTATCGGCGTCTTCAAAAGACCCGAATATCGCGCTCCCAACCGAGGGCGACCCGACTGTTGAAGGCGCAATGATGTGGGTTGCCTCAACCGCGGGAGATAGCTTCGGGGCTATGTACATGCTGCCGGCGCAATACTGGAGCCGAATTGGAACATCGGTGCTCAAGGGTTATAAGTATAAAGACCGAAATCTGACAGCGGGGCCGATCAAGGACGCGATGCTGAAAGACGGAAGACTGATCAAAGTATCCGGAAAGGGTGAAAACCTGCTCCACTCGCTTGGGGCAGATCCTAATCCCGTGGATGTGGTACTTACGATCGGGGATACGAGATACTGCATGAGCTTTGGCGGCGAGATAAAGTTCAAACCAAACTGGTATTACCGCGCAAAAGATGCACTGGCGCCAGCAAGTTGTCCTCCATAAAAGGAAAAGCTCTTTACCAAGCAAAAAGCTGTGTGATACATGTATTGCACAGCTTTTTTTAATATCATTGCGTTCATTGTCACTGCAATCAATGCAACTTCCTCTTTAAGTATCATGTATCAAATCGCCGGTTGGGGAGTCGTGGACGCGGTTTCTGCGGAGATCGGCGATTCCTCCGGTAACGAGTTTTCCGCTGGCAGAGACAGCGCTTCTATGAAAGTTTCTTCTGTTGCTGCAGACGGCTCCCCCGCTGGCGGCTCTTCAGCTTCTATATTCTCCGCGCCGACGTTTTCGTTCGGCGTCCCGCTCCCCTCAAGCGTCGTCGGAGGAGTCGTTGTTCCGGTCTCCGATGCGTCAATGATATCGTTGGGACCCATTTCCTCCACCGGCGGGGGCGACAACTCATCCTGCAGCGGATCAGCTGTTACGGGTTCTGTAACCGGTGGTTCGTTTTGATTGCCGGAATTTTTGCTATTGGAATTTGTTTGATTATTGGTTACAGGTAATTGGTCATCAGTTATTTCAGTTCCGACAATCCACCAGTCAAACGCAAGATCATTTGGACTTGCCGAAGAGACCACTATCCTAAAATACCCGAAGGCCGTCCCTCCATCGGGCGTTACAAACTCCGAGCCGTTTATTTTTTCTTTTATATGCCATGACCTTCCCTCAAGATCGCTTGTGAAGCTGACAAACACTTTTGCATCGGGGGTAATCTTGTTTGAATAAATAATCGCTTCTTTTTCACCCCGAAGTATTCTTCCCTCGCCGATTGTATTCTCATACGCATGCGCTGTTTGTAAAATGCCGTACTCTTTTGCAACAACACTCTCCGCCTCAACGCGCTTTATATGCAGTGTCCCGTCTTCACTTAAGGACCAGTTGCCCAAAGCGGAAACAATTTCGCTTACATTATATATGCCTCCTCCTGCCAAGTTTAAAGAAGAACCGTTTGTAATACGCCCGCTTAACTGATCCACCGTCAATGAACCGTTAAATGTGTCTGACGCCGCACCCGCAAGTATACTGGCGCCAGCATCAAGATGGTTCCACCCGAGATCTACAAATATCATTATCTTATTTACAGTAATATTTTTAATCTCTGTGATGCCTGTCTGTTCGTTGTAAATCTCCTGCGTTGTTGTTGTGCCGGTCATCCCATCAAATGATGAAAGCGCAATGCCAACCGTCGGCCCTTCTCTTGTTGCGCGCATGCCAACGCCAGCCAAAGAAGAGCTGGTAATTTTATCCCCTGTCCTGATTGCGCCATTCTCATTGGACACGACAACCGGAACACGCCCTTTAAGCGTAACAGGCATAGGATTGTCTTCATCGGAAATGTTATAGCCAATAACATTAAAGTCGGTTGCCTTGGAAGGGTCAGACACGATACCAATAATACTGTCCTGATAGGGTACATCACTTTTTTTAAGGCGCGATATGTTGTCTCCTTCCGCTGTTTGTACGAGCGCGTCACCAAGTGCCACAATATCGCCGGGGGCAAGGTTCTTTTCCGTAGGATACATCTCGGCATAGTCAGCAGACGGCGTGGAAGTGCAATCAACAACTTCTTGATCACCAGTGCCAGCCGCATCGGTATGGCAAAGCGCATTACCAGTTCCCGTGCCCGGCAGGTCAATAGTCAAAGCGCCGGTGCCTAACACTTTCAACAATTGTGCGCCGTTTTCCTGAATTACAAACATACCGCAGCTCGTATTTCCACAATCCACATTTACCCCAAGCGCCGTCCCGTACACCGCGCCGCCGCTGATCGGCGCTCCGACGCGGAGTAACGTTACCGCGGCGTCGCCGCCGGCGGTGTTACTACCCATGGTGGTGGAAGCAACCACCAAAAGGGAATTCTGCGCATTGTCATACGATCCTGACTTTTCCTGAATCCATATGCCTCTATTGACTTCCATCCAGCCATCGGCGGTGGTTGCTTGCCCGACACCCAACGCTCCTGAAACATACAAATCTTTTGTGGTTCCGTTGCCGCCGATCCCGACATCAACCAACCCTCCCGCAGGCGAGGACGTTCCGATGCCGACTCTGCCGGTATTGCCATATACGACAAAATCGTAATCGGTGCCCACAACAAAATGGTTGTCAACGGTGGTTGCATTCCCCACTCCGAGGCCGCCGGAAACAAAGAGATCAGACGTGTCGCCTGACGTTTTTTGTCCAATAGATATATCTCCAACGCCCAAAAGTGCAGGCGAAGTGGTCCCCCCAAGACCCATCCATCCAGCTGCAATTCCTTCCATAACAATCTTGGGTTGGAATGCACTGAAGACATCCCTAAAGCCGATTTGAAATGTGTTATCACCTGTAAAATATACAATTTCACCTCCAATGGGTCCAGCGCTTTCTCTAAGAAATATATGAGGGCTCATTTCATTACTATTTAGCCCTCCTTCCATTATGATGTGCGGCCCTTCGGTACTGCCGCCTCCCATAAAAATATTTTTATTTGTCTGAATGCTGTCGCTGAAAGTGGAGGTGGCATTTCCTCTCACATGCAACAGCCCCCCGATATGCGCGATGCCGGAGGTTTCCAAGACGCCATCAGCAGTAGTCGCATTTCCTACTCCCAGACCTCCTGAAACAAAAAGATCAGCAGTAGCTCCATTCCTGCCTATGGCCACATCTCCTGGGTTTAAAAAGAGATTGGTGGGTGAAGAGGTGCCAAAACCAATAACTCCTTTCTGTGTGACAAAGAGGAACGGAGTGGAGGTGCCGTTGTCGCCGACGACGAAGAGGGGCTTTAGTCTTCCTTGATTAGCAATCTGATCCACTGAAAGTTGGCCCCAAGGGGTAGTGGAGCCCATACCGATATAACCTGTATCTACCAATACAAGATCGTTGCTAGTAGTGAGGGAGTTAGTGCCCAAAACTGTATAATCATTGGCAGTGTCTACCGGCGTAATAGAAAAATATGCGCCCGATCCAACAAGATCAGGCGCCCTAAATACATAGCCCGCTAAGATATCGCTTGTATTAAATTCAAGAAATGAAAGAGAGCCTCCGCTTATCGCGGTGCCAATAGCCATTTGACCAAGATCCCCTATAAATATGTCCCCATCAAATCCGGACCCTCCACCAAATCGCAATCTGCCCCTACCTGCATTCGAGCCCGGAGAAAATGACAACAAACTGCCAACTTGAAATCCGCCATCACTCGTCGTCGCATTTCCTACGCCAAGTCCACCGGAAACATACACATCCGCAGTGCCCGCATCGGTGGCGGGTCCAAAAGCGACAGCTGCAAGGGGTTGGCTCGTCGTGCCGCCGGCAAACAGATTCGCGCCCAGCCACGCGTTGCCGGAAACATGGAGGGTGCTCGTCGCATTGAGCGCGCCGGAGACAAAGAGCGGTCCGGCAATGCTGGACGAAGCTGATGCAACAAAGCCGTTGGCAAAGTGCCAAGCGAGGTTGTCCGTGGCCGAGGAGGAAGCAGTGTAGTATTTGGTAGCGGAGAGGGTGCGATAGATGAGGTTGGGGTTGGTGATACTGGTAATGTTTGAGCAAATCACGCCGCCGTCAGCGTTGGTGCTAAGCGCGCCCGATCCAGAACACGATGGGAGAGCAAAGTTAAGCCCCCCCGCGGCAATCGTGATGCCTCCACCAAAGGTAGAGGTGCCGGTGATGTCTCGGGCATTTATGACCCCGCCGGTCAGCGTGAGACCGTCACTGGAAGCAAGGCCTCCGGTTCCGACCGCAAGTCCCGAAGAAGCGAATGTGCTCGTTCCCGTCACTCCGGATTCCAACAGCAGAATGCCGTCGGAAAGCGTCAGTCCCGAGGAGGACTTGAGCCCCCCACCGCCTACCGCCAGTCCGGCATTGGTGATGGTGCTGGTGGCCGTATCTCCCTCCCAGACCAAGGTGGAGGTGGCCTGCCACGTAGGAAGCCCTCCCGTTCCAAACATGAGGACCTGTCCTTTGGTGCCTGCCGCCAGTTCGGAGAACGATCCGGCGGATCCTCCGTAGATCAGCTCTCCTGCTCCGATGGCTCCTCCCGCAAAGTTGTTGCCGTCGATGGTGCCGGTCCAGTCTCCGGTCGTATCCTGCGCGCCGCAGACGATAGCTCCAGAGGCATCCGTCTCCAGCTCGTTGGCGCAGCTTTGGAGGTTGATCTTCATGTCATTGGCAAACAGGCCCCCTGCGATGGTGGAGGTGCCTGCTCCTTTCACTTTGATGATGTTTCCGATGTAGGCGATACCCGAGGTTTCCAGCAGTCCGTCGGTGGAGGTGGCGCTCCCGATCCCCAGGCCTCCCGCGAAGTACACATCGGGGTGTTCGTTGTGTCCCGAAGAGTCGGTCGAGGATCCGACCACCAGACTTCCTTTGAGCAGATTGGCTCCGGGAGTGGTGGACCCCAGCGCGACGATGCCTTTCTGTGTGACAAACAGCAGCGGAGTGGAGGTGCCCTGCGAGTTGATGACGAACATGGGTTTGAGCTTGTTCAGCGTGGAGCCTGCAATCTGCTCCACCGACAGTGTCCCCCAGGGAGTGGACGTGGCGGCGCCCATCGTCGTGGTGGCCGTCAGCTGGCCAACATAGACGGTGTTATTGAGGTCCAACAGCACGTTGTCGGTCGCAAGCCCGGTGGTGGTGATATTCCTTCCTCCCACCAATGTCAGCGTGTCGGAACCGATGGTGATGGTTTGTCCCGTGCCCCCGTCTCCCGCCGCAGTAAATGTCCCTCCGGTGACCACATCCGTCCCGCAGACAATCGCTCCCGACGCATCTGTTTCCAGCGCAGACGAGCAGGATTCCAAATTGATAGCAATGCCCCCCGCGGCAATCGTGATGCCTCCACCAAAGGTAGAGGTGCCGGTGATGTCTCGGGCATTGATGACCCCGCCGGTCAGCGTGAGGCCGTCACTGGAAGCAAGGCCTCCGGTTCCGACCGCAAGTCCCGAAGAAGCGAATGTGCTCGTTCCCGTCACTCCGGATTCCAACAGCAGAATGCCGTCGGAAA
>Ga0209343_10000222_pt1 | contig 78542 bp, 73 predicted proteins | sample RifCSPlowO2_02_FD_184026 | JGI IMG/M metagenome (GOLD analysis project Ga0209343, IMG submission 184026) | Groundwater microbial communities from Rifle, Colorado - Rifle CSP2_plank lowO2_0.2 (SPAdes) (version 2) | ecosystem: Environmental > Aquatic > Deep subsurface > Groundwater | place...
GTTCCGCCTACAACTACAAGGTGGTGCGCCAGTTCGCCATCATGACGGTGGTGTGGGGCATAGTCGGGATGGCGGTCGGCGTACTGATCGCCTCGCAGCTAGCCTGGCCCGCGCTCAACTTCGACCTCCCTTGGACCAGCTTTGGGCGCCTGCGCCCGCTGCACACCAACGCGGTGATCTTCGCCTTCGGCGGTTGTGCATTGTTTGCCACCAGCTACTACGCAGTGCAACGCACCTCCCAGACCACCCTGTTCGCCCCCAAGCTGGCGGCCTTCACCTTCTGGGGTTGGCAGGCAGTGATTCTGCTGGCGGCCATCAGTCTGCCGCTCGGCTACACCAGCTCCAAGGAATACGCGGAACTGGAATGGCCGATCGATATCCTGATCACCGTGGTCTGGGTCAGCTACGCCATCGTGTTCTTCGGCACGATCATGAAGCGCAAGGTCAGCCATATCTATGTGGGTAACTGGTTCTTCGGTGGTTTTATCCTCACGGTAGCCATCCTTCATCTGGTCAACAACATGGCCATTCCGGTGAGCCTGACCAAGTCCTACTCGGCCTATGCCGGGGCGACTGACGCGATGATCCAGTGGTGGTACGGCCACAACGCCGTGGGCTTCTTCCTCACCGCCGGCTTCCTGGGGATGATGTATTACTTCGTGCCCAAGCAGGCCGAGCGTCCGGTGTATTCCTATCGCCTGTCGATCGTGCACTTCTGGGCGCTGATCGCCGTGTATATCTGGGCCGGCCCGCACCACCTGCACTACACCGCGTTGCCGGACTGGGCGCAGAGCCTGGGCATGGTGATGTCGCTGATCCTCCTGGCTCCAAGCTGGGGCGGCATGATCAACGGCATGATGACCCTCTCGGGGGCCTGGCATAAGCTGCGCACCGACCCGATCCTGCGCTTTCTGGTGGTATCGCTGGCGTTCTACGGCATGTCGACCTTCGAAGGTCCGATGATGGCGATCAAGACCGTCAACGCCCTGTCCCACTACACCGACTGGACCATCGGCCACGTCCACGCGGGTGCCCTCGGCTGGGTTGCCATGGTCTCCATCGGTTCGCTCTACCACCTGATTCCGCGGGTATTCGGCCGCGCCGAGATGCACAGCATCGGCCTGATCAACGTGCACTTCTGGCTGGCCACCATCGGCACCGTGCTCTATATCGCCTCGATGTGGGTCAACGGCATCGCCCAGGGCCTGATGTGGCGTGCAGTCAACGAAGACGGCACCCTCACCTACTCCTTCGTCGAAGCGCTGGAAGCCAGCCACCCCGGCTTTGTCGTACGCCTGCTGGGCGGCGCGATCTTCTTCAGCGGCATGCTGGTGATGGCCTGGAACGTCTGGCAGACCGTGCGTCATACCAAGGCGGCAGAGATGGAAGCCGCTGCGCAGTTTTCGGTTGAAGGAGCCCACTGATGAGACACGAATTACTCGAAAAGAATATCGGCTTGATGGCCCTGCTGATGGTGCTGGCCGTGAGTGTCGGCGGCCTGACGCAGATCGTCCCGCTGTTCTTCCAGGATGTGGTCAATGAGCCGGTGGCGGGCCTCAAGCCCTACACCGCACTGCAACTGGAGGGCCGCGACATCTATATCAAGGAAGGCTGCGTCGGCTGCCATTCGCAGATGATCCGCCCGTTCCGTGCCGAAACCGAACGCTACGGCCACTACTCAGTCGCCGGCGAAAGCGTCTACGACCACCCCTTCCTCTGGGGCTCCAAGCGTACCGGTCCGGACCTGGCCCGGGTTGGCGGCCGCTACTCGGACGAGTGGCACCGCGCGCACCTGTACAACCCGCGCAACGTGGTGCCCGAGTCGAAGATGCCGTCCTACCCCTGGCTGGTGGAAAACGCCCTGGATGGCAAGGACACCGCGGCCAAGATGAAGTCACTGCGCACCGTCGGCGTGCCCTACAGCGATGAGGACATCGCCACTGCCAGCGACGCAGTCAAAGGCAAAAGCGAGATGGATGCCATAGTCGCCTACCTGCAAGTGCTCGGCATTGCCGTGAAGAACAAGAGGTAGGGTCATGTCATTCGAATTTTTTGATATCGGCACCCTGCGCGGCATAGGTACGGCACTGGTTCTGCTGTCCTTTGTCTGCGTCACCCTGTGGGCCTACAGCGGCAAGCGCCGCCCGGCGTTCGATGAGGCCGCCTTACTGCCCTTTGCCGATGAACCCAAGCTGGCTGCACCGAGGAGCAAGACCCCATGAGCACTTTCTGGAGCTGGTACATCACAGCGCTGACCATCGGCACCCTGCTCGCCCTGTTCTGGCTGATTTTCGCCACCCGCAAAAGCGAAACCCACAAGACCGAAACCGAGCAGACCATGGGTCATGCCTTCGACGGCATTGAGGAGTACGACAACCCGCTGCCCAAGTGGTGGTTTATGTTGTTCCTTGGCACCCTGCTCTTCGCGATTGGCTACCTGGCGCTCTACCCGGGTCTAGGCAACTGGAAAGGCGTGCTACCGGGCTATGAAGACGGCTGGACCCAGGTCGGCCAGTGGCAGCGCGAAGTTGATCAGGCCGATGAGCTTTATGGACCTATCTTCGCCAAATATGCGGCCATGCCCCTGGAAGAAGTGGCCAAAGACCCACAAGCACTGAAAATGGGCGGTCGCATGTTCGCCACCTATTGCTCGGTTTGCCACGGCTCGGATGCCAAGGGCGCGGTGGGCTTCCCCAACCTGGCCGACAACCACTGGCGCTGGGGCGGCGAACCTGCCGCGATCAAGACCAGTATCCTCAATGGCCGCATGGGTTCCATGCCCGCCTGGGCCACAGTGATTGGCGAAGATGGCGTGCAACAGGTCGCCGCCTATGTACGCAAGGAGCTGGCCGGCCTGCCGCTGCCAGCCGACAAGAGCTTCGACCTGGAACAAGGCGCGGCCGTGTTTGCCGCCAACTGCCTGGCCTGCCACGGTGCCGAAGGTAAAGGCATGGCCTTGCTTGGCGCGCCAGACCTGACCAGCCCGGCGGGCTGGATCTACGGCAGCAGCCTGACCCAGTTGCAGCAGACCATCCGCCACGGCCGTAACGGCCAGATGCCGGCGCAGGAGCAATACCTGGGCAACGACAAGGTGCATCTGCTGGCCGCCTATGTACTGAGCCTGAGCCAGAACAAGGCGCAGTAACCGCTACCCTGCAGGTGCGGGCCAACCCCGCACCTGCAGATACCCGGCACCAGTCACCCGCTCCTCGCGCAATACCCCTTCCCTTCGCCCGGCCCAGCCGGCGCGCTCGTGCGACCCAAGGTCGCACCCCGGCAAGCATCTGCGTGCACACTGCACGACATGGGCTAATCTAGTCGACAGTCGCCAACCGTCATAACTCCAAGGCGATTCCCATCTTCAGCGCGTGGCCATTTAGGCCTTTTTTTGCTTGCGGCATTGCACTGCATAACGCCATTTGCACCCTTGCCAACAGCCCTTAAGGCCCTATCGCGCCGGCTTGTGTCGTTGCAATGAGAAACTGCTTTCTCCATACTTGCCGCCGATTTTTGCCCCCCAGAAACTCCATTAACCGTGGAACCCATAATGAGCACAGCAATCAGTCCGACTGCTTATAACTACAAGGTGGTTCGCCAGTTCGCCGTGATGACGGTGATTTGGGGAGTCATTGGCATGAGCCTGGGTGTTTTCATCGCCGCACAACTCGTGTGGCCTGAACTTAACCTGGGTCTGGAATGGACGAGCTTCGGCCGTCTGCGACCCCTGCACACCAACGCGGTGATCTTCGCTTTCGGCGGCTGCGCGCTGATGGCGACCTCGTTCTACGTGGTGCAACGCACCAGCCAGGCTCGCCTGATTTCCGATGGCCTGGCGGCATTCGTGTTCTGGGGTTGGCAAGCCGTAATCGTGCTGGCCGTGGTCACCCTGCCTATGGGTTTCACCGGCAGCAAGGAATACGCCGAACTCGAGTGGCCGATCGATGTGCTGATCACCATCGTCTGGGTCGCCTATGCGGTGGTGTTCTTCGGCACCATCACGAAGCGCCAGACCAAGCACATCTATGTCGGTAACTGGTTCTACGGTGCCTTTATCCTGGTTACCGCGATGCTGCACATCGTCAACAGCGCTGCCGTTCCGGTGAGCCTGTTCAAGTCCTACTCGGCATATGCCGGGGCGACTGACGCGATGATCCAGTGGTGGTACGGCCACAACGCCGTGGGCTTCTTCCTGACCACGGGCTTCCTGGGGATGATGTACTACTTCGTACCCAAACAGGCCGAGCGCCCGATCTACTCCTATCGCCTGTCCATCGTGCACTTCTGGGCGCTGATCACCCTGTATATCTGGGCCGGTCCGCACCACCTGCACTACACCGCACTGCCGGATTGGGCCCAGTCCCTCGGTATGGCGATGTCGATCATCCTTCTGGCACCAAGCTGGGGCGGCATGATCAACGGCATGATGAGCCTCTCGGGTGCCTGGCATAAGCTGCGCACCGACCCGATCCTGCGCTTCCTGGTGGTATCCCTGGCGTTCTACGGCATGTCGACCTTTGAAGGCCCGATGATGGCGATCAAGACCGTCAACGCCCTGTCCCACTACACCGACTGGACCATCGGCCACGTACACGCCGGTGCCCTCGGCTGGGTTGCGATGATTTCCATCGGCGCGCTGTACCACCTGATTCCGAAGGTCTTCGGTCGTCCGCAGATGCACAGCGTGGGCCTGATCAACGCGCATTTCTGGCTGGCTACCATCGGTACCGTGCTCTATATCGCCTCGATGTGGGTCAACGGCATCACCCAGGGTCTGATGTGGCGTGCAGTCAACGAAGACGGCACCCTCACCTACTCCTTCGTCGAAGCCCTGGAAGCCAGCCACCCCGGTTTCGTGGTGCGCATGATCGGCGGCATGTTCTTCGTCACCGGCATGCTGTTGATGGCTTACAACACTTACCGCACCGTGCGTGCCGCCAAAGCTTCCGAATATGAAGCAGCTGCACAGATGCCTGCCGGAGTAGCGCACTGATGAAACACGAAATCATCGAGAAGAATATCGGCCTGATGGCGCTGCTGATGGTTCTGGCCGTCAGCATCGGCGGCCTGACCCAGATCGTTCCGCTGTTTTTCCAGGACGTCACCAATGAGCCGGTGGAAGGCCTCAAGCCTTACACCGCGCTACAACTGGAAGGCCGCGACATCTATATCCGCGAAGGTTGCGTGGGCTGCCACTCGCAGATGATCCGCCCGTTCCGTGCCGAAACCGAGCGTTACGGCCACTATTCGGTTGCTGGCGAAAGCGTCTGGGATCACCCCTTCCTGTGGGGCTCCAAGCGCACCGGTCCGGACCTGGCCCGCGTTGGCGGCCGCTACTCGGATGAGTGGCACCGTGCGCACCTGTACAACCCGCGCAACGTGGTACCCGAGTCGAAGATGCCGTCCTACCCCTGGCTGGTTGAGCACAAACTCGACGGAAAGGACACCGCCAAGAAGCTGGAAGTCATGCGTGGCTTTGGCATCCCCTACAGCGATGAAGACATCGCCGGGGCCAAGGACGCGGTGAAGGGCAAGAGTGAAATGGACGCCCTGGTGGCGTACCTGCAAGTTCTCGGTACCTCCATCAAAAACAAACGGTAACGCACTATGGATATCGGGACTATTCGCGGCATAGGCACAGCCATCGTCTTCATCGCCTTTATTGGCGTGGTGCTCTGGGCCTACAGCAGCCGACGCAAAGATAGCTTCGACGAGGCTGCCAACCTGCCCTTCGCCGATGATCCCAAACCCCAAGAGCGTGACGCGCAATCTTCCAGGAGCAATGACCAATGACCACGTTCTGGAGTTGGTACGTAACAATTCTGTCCCTCGGCACCATCTTCGCCCTGACCTGGCTGATCTTCGGCACCCGCAAGGGCCAGCGCCAGGAAACCACCGAGGAAACCGTCGGCCACGAGTTTGACGGTATCGAGGAGTACGACAACCCGCTGCCTAAGTGGTGGTTTATGTTGTTCCTCGCCACCATCATCTTCGCCCTCGGCTATCTGGCCCTCTACCCGGGCCTGGGTAACTTCAAGGGCTTTCTGCCGGGCTACGACTACCTCGACACCGAGGCCAAGACGCCTTTCGCCACCGACATTCAAGTCAGTGACGGCGTGCGTAATGCAGGCTGGACCGGCGTGCACCAGTGGGAAAAGGAAATGGCCAAGGCCGACGCCCAATATGGGCCGATCTTCGCCAAATATGCGGCAATGCCTATCGAACAGGTCGCTCAGGACGAGCAAGCGCTGAAAATGGGCGGTCGCCTGTTTGCCTCCAACTGCTCGGTCTGCCACGGTTCCGATGCCAAGGGTGCCTACGGCTTCCCCAATCTGACCGACAACGACTGGCTGTATGGCGGCGAGCCGGAAACCATCAAGACCACCCTGCTCAAGGGTCGCCAGGGCGCAATGCCGGCACAACTGGCGGCGATTGGCGAAGAAGGCATCCGTAACGTTGCCGGCTACGTGCGCTCGCTGTCGGGCTTGAAAAACCCCGAAGGTATCGAGATTGACCTTGCCGCAGGTCAAAACATCTTCGCCACAACTTGTTCAGTCTGTCATGGTGCTGACGCCAAGGGCCAAAAGGCCATGGGCGCGCCGAACCTGACCGACAAGACCTGGCTTTACGGTTCCAGCTTCGCTCAGGTGCAACAAACTCTGCGCTATGGCCGCAACGGCAAGATGCCTGCTCAGGAAGACTTCCTCGGCAATGACAAGGTCCATCTGCTGGCGGCTTACGTGTACAGCCTGTCCCAGGAAAAGCTCGAGAAGTGATTCTCCGCATACCTGTCGGCTCCTGACGTCCCTAGGGACGCTTTCGAGTTCGCCAGGTGCCTGAGCCAGGCGCGACCCCCGGTCGCACCTGACCAGGCAATGTCAGGCGTACCATAGCGCAAGAGCCCGTATGACCCCGGTTGGCACGTATCGACCGGGGCAGCCAATCAACCGCCGTGGTACGAACTGATGAGCGCACAGATTCCAGTCAAAGATGTCACCCCCATCGCGGCCAAGGTCGAAACCGTCGATCTGTATGCCAACCGCGAAAAAATCTATACCCGCTCCTTCACCGGCATCTTCCGCAACCTGCGCATGCTCGGTGGTGCAGCCCTCTTCCTGCTGTACTTCGGCACCGTATGGTTGACCTGGAATGGCCGTCAGGCTGTCTGGTGGAACCTGCCGGAGCGCAAGTTCTATATCTTCGGTTCGACCTACTGGCCCCAGGACTTCGTCCTGCTCTCGGCGCTGCTGATCATCGCCGCCTTCGGCCTGTTCTTTATTACCGTATTCGCCGGCCGCGTGTGGTGCGGCTACACCTGCCCGCAGAGCGTATTCACCTGGGTGTTCATGTGGGCGGAAAAGGTCACCGAGGGTGATCGCAACCAGCGCATGAAGCTCGACAAGAGCCCGATGACAGCGCAGAAATTTCTGCGCAAGCTGGCCAAGCACGGCATCTGGGTCGGCGTGTCGCTGGTCACCGCGATCACTTTCGTCGGCTACTTCACACCGATTCGTGAGCTGATTCCCGAACTGTTCACCCTGCAAGCGGGTGGCTGGGCATTGTTCTGGGTCGGTTTCTTTACCCTCGCCACCTATGGCAACGCCGGCTATCTGCGCGAACAGGTATGCATCTATATGTGCCCCTACGCGCGCTTCCAGAGCGTGATGTTCGACCAGGACACCCTGATCGTTTCCTACGACCCGCGCCGTGGCGAACAGCGTGGCCCGCGCAAGCGTGATGCCGACTACAAGGCCGACGGTCTGGGCGACTGCATCGACTGCAAGATGTGCGTGCACGTCTGCCCCACCGGCATCGACATCCGCGACGGTCTGCAGATCGAGTGCATCGGCTGCGCCGCCTGTATCGACGCCTGCGACAGCATCATGGACAAGATGAACTACCCGAAAGGGCTGATCAGCTACACCACCGAACATAACCTGTCCGGACAGAAGACCCACCTGGTGCGGCCGCGCCTGATCGGCTACGCCGTGGCCCTGCTGGCGATGTTCTGCGTCTTTGCCTGGGCCATCTCCAGCCGCTCGCTGGTGGAACTGGACGTGCTCAAGGACCGCGTGCTCTACCGCGAAAACGAAGAGGGGCGGATCGAGAACGTCTACACCCTGAAGATCATGAACAAGGCCCAGCATGAGGTGACCTACCTGATCGCAGCCGATGGTCTCGACGGCCTGGTCTACGAAGGCAAGAGCGAGATCACCGCCTTGGCCGGCGAGGTATTGTCCCTGCCTATCGAGCTGTCCATCGACCCGGAAAAGCTGCCCTCGAGCACCAATGAAATTACCTTCCGCCTGCACTCGGCGGATGATCCGAGCATCAAAACCGACGCCGCCAGCCGCTTTATCGGCCCCAGCGTGCGCTGAACAGAGAAGACCATGACAGAGCAAAGCCCCGAGATCATCAAGCCCTGGTACAAGCAATTCTGGCCCTGGTTCCTGATTGGCCTGCTGGCCTACTCGGTGGTCCAGGGGCTGACCTTGCTGACCATCGCCACGAAGAACCCGCCGGGGCTGATTTCCGATGACTATTACGATGTCGGCAAGGGCATCAACCAGTCCCTGGAACGGGAAAACCATGCGGTTCGCCTGAAGCTCAGCGCCACCCTGGTGCTTGACGATGAAACCGGGGTTGCCAGCCTGCAGCTGCAGGGCAATAGCCGCCCGCAACAACTGGTGCTCAACCTGATCTCGCCGACTCAGCCGGAGCGCGACCGTCGGGTGGTCCTGCAACCCCAGGGCGATGGCAGTTACAGCGGGCAGATGATCGACGCCATTGAAGGCCGCCGTTTCGTCGAGCTGATCGGCCAGGAAGGCGGCAAGGACTGGCGCCTGTTCGAAGAGGAAAACGTCGCCAGTGGCAACAGCATCCGCCTCGGGGATGAGCAGTAAGCGCAGCGATGGCCAGTCCAACCCCCTGCTACCACTGTGGCCTGCCGGTGCCTGCCGGCAGCCGCTTCCAGGCCGAGATTCTCGGTGCGCGCCGCGAACTTTGCTGCCCCGGCTGCCAGGCGGTGGCCGAGGCCATAGTCGCCGGCGGCCTGGAGCACTACTACAAGCACCGCAGCGAAACCGCCGCCAACCCGCAGAGCCTGCCCCAGGCCCTGCCCGACGAGTTGGCCCTGTATGACCGCCGCGATGTGCAACAGCCCTTTGTCGAACATGACGGCGAACTCAGCGAAACCTGCCTGCTGATCGAAGGCATCAGCTGCGCGGCCTGTGGCTGGCTGATCGAGAAACACCTGCGCGACCTGCCCGGCGTCAGCGAGGCGCATCTCAACCTGTCCAACCACCGCCTGCAGGTGCGTTGGGCCGACAGCCAGCTGCCGTTGAGCCAACTGCTCAAGGCCCTGCGCAAGATCGGCTACGCCGCCCACCCCTGGCAGGCCGACGCCGCCGCCGAACAGTTACAGCGGGAAAACCGCCGCGCCATGCGCGAACTGGGCGTGGCCGGCATGCTGTGGATGCAGGTGATGATGGCGAGCATGGCCACCTGGCCGGAATTCAATATCGACCTCAGCCCCGAGCTGGACCAGATTCTGCGCTGGGTCAGCCTGTTTCTCACCACGCCCATCGTCTTCTACTGCTGCGGCCAGTTCTTCCGCGGCGCGTTGCGCGACCTGCGCACCCGCCACCTGACCATGGACGTATCGGTGTCCCTGGCCATCGGCGGGGCCTATGTGGCCGGTATCTGGTCGACCGTGACCGGCCAGGGCGAGCTGTATTTCGATGCCGTGGGCATGTTTGCCCTGTTCCTCCTGGCCGGCCGTTACCTGGAGCGCCGCGCCCGTGAACGCACGGCGGCAGCCACCGCGCAGCTGGTCAATCTGCTGCCGGCCTCCTGCCTGCGCCTGGAGGCCGACGGCCACAGCCAACGCATTCTGCTGAGCGAGCTGCGTACGGGCGACAGCGTGCTGGTCCCACCCGGTGCCCTGCTGCCGGCGGACGGACGCATCCTGCAAGGCACATCCAGTGTCGACGAGTCCCTGCTGACCGGCGAATACTTGCCGCAACCCCGCGCCGTTGGCGACAGCGTCACCGCCGGCACCCTCAACGTCGAAGGCCCGCTGACCGTGCAGGTGCAAGCCCTCGGTGACGCCACCCGACTGTCGGCCATCGTCCGCCTGCTGGAGCGTGCGCAAAGCGACAAGCCGCGCCTGGCGGTGCTGGCCGACCAGGTGGCGCAGTGGTTCCTGCTGATCGTCCTGGTCGCCGCCGCTGTGGTCGGCCTGGTCTGGTGGCAACTCGACCCCTCGCGCGCCTTCTGGGTGGTGCTGGCCTTGCTGGTCGCCACCTGTCCCTGCGCCCTGGCCCTGGCCACCCCTACCGCGCTGACCGCCGCCACCGGTTCCCTGCACAAGCTGGGCCTGCTGCTGACCCGCGGCCATGTGCTGGAGGGCCTGAAGCAGATCGATACCCTGGTGCTGGACAAGACCGGCACACTCACCGAGGGCCGCCTGACCCTGAGCGGCATTCACCCCTTGCGCGAGCTGGATGCCGACAGCTGCCTGGCCCTGGCCGCCGCCCTGGAAAACCGCTCCGAACACCCGATTGCCCGCGCCTTTGGCCAGGCCCCTGAAGCCGCAGAAGCGGTCGACAGCCATCCGGGGCTGGGCCTTCAGGGACGTGTTGGCGAGCATCTGCTGCGTATTGGTGAGGCGGGTTTCGTCTGCGCACTCAGCGCCCAGGCGGTACCTGTGATTACCGGCGAACACGGCCAGTGGCTGCTGCTGGGTGATGAACAAGGCCCACTGGCCTGGTTCGTACTGGATGACCGCCTGCGCGAAGATGCACCGCAACTGATCGCCGCGGCCAAGGCCCGGCATTGGCAGATCATGCTGCTGTCCGGCGACAGCTCGCCAATGGTCGGCGAAGTGGCACGCCAGCTGGGCATCAAGGATGCCCGCGGCGGCCTGACCCCGGATGCCAAACTGGAGGTGCTGAAACAGCTGCACAATCAGGGCCGCCGGGTGCTGATGCTCGGCGATGGGGTCAACGACGTGCCGGTACTGGCCGCCGCCGATATCAGCGTGGCCATGGGCAGCGCCACCGACCTGGCCAAGACCAGCGCCGATGCGGTGTTGCTGTCCAACCGCCTGAGCAGCCTGGTGCAGGCGCTACACATGGCGCAACGAACCCGGCGCATCATCATCGAGAACCTGACCTGGGCCAGTCTGTACAATGGCCTGGTGCTGCCCTTCGCCGCCATGGGCTGGATTACCCCGATCTGGGCCGCCCTGGGTATGTCGGTCAGCTCATTGCTGGTGGTGTTGAATGCCTTGCGGCTCACGCGCCCGTAGGCTGGATCAGGCGTCACCGCTCCACCAGCGCGCCGCCATGGTGGATGTAAAAAGCGACATCCACCCTACATATTGCCCGAAACCGGAGATTCCATGCCCGCGCTCTATATCCTGATTCCGGTCGCCATTGCTCTGGTCGGTTTCGCCATCTGGCTGTTCTTCTGGGCGGTGGACAGCGGCCAGTACGATGACCTCGACGGCCCGGCCCACAGCATCCTGTTCGACGACGAAGACCCCAAGCACCAGGCCGCGGTCAACCAGGCCCAGCAGGACAGCACCCCGCCAGGCCCCGAGGACAAGCCCGGTGCCTGAACTGCTACCCCTGCTGGTGTCGGCGCTGATCCTCGGCCTGCTCGGCGGCGGCCATTGCCTGGGCATGTGCGGCGGGCTGATGGGCGCGCTGACCCTGGCCATCCCTCCCGAACAACGTGCGCGCCGCTTGCAGCTGCTGCTGAGCTACAACCTGGGGCGCATCCTCAGCTACAGCCTGGCCGGCCTGCTGCTCGGCCTGGCCGGCTGGGCGGTGGCGGCCAGCCCACTGGTGATGGGCCTGCGCGTGGTTGCGGCGCTGCTGCTGATTGCCATGGGTCTGTACCTGGCCGGCTGGTGGAGCGGCCTGACCCGTATCGAGGGCCTGGGCCGCGGCCTGTGGCGGCATATCCAGCCGCTGACCCGGCGCTTTATGCCGGTCACCAGCCTGCCCCGCGCCCTGGTCCTGGGCAGCCTGTGGGGCTGGCTGCCCTGCGGCCTGGTCTACAGCACTCTGCTCTGGGCCGCCAGCCAGGGCAACGCCCTGGACAGCGCCGCCCTGATGCTGGCCTTCGGCCTCGGCACCCTGCCGGTGCTGCTGGCCACCGGCATGGCCGCCGAACGCCTGACCGCCCTGCTGCGTCAACGGGGCGTGCGCATGGCCGGCGGCATCCTGGTCATCCTGTTCGGCCTATGGACCCTGCCCGGCCCGCACCAGCACTGGCTGATGGGCCATTGAGACGGTCATACGCCGCAATAGCACAGCCTCAGCCCGCGGCCCCATGATCCAAGTCAAAACACGTCAGGCGAGGCACTCTTAGACTTCCCGGTACTGATAGCCAAACCGGGAATGCCCGCATGCTCGACGCCATCCAATGGGACACCAGCCTGATCCGTCGCTACGACCAGGCCGGCCCTCGCTATACCTCCTACCCCACCGCCGTGCAGTTCCATGAAGGCATCGGCCAGTTCGACATGCTCCACGCCCTGCGCGACAGCCGCAAGGCGCTGCGTCCGCTGTCGCTGTATGTGCATATCCCGTTCTGCGCGCACATCTGCTACTACTGCGCCTGCAACAAGGTCATTACCAAGGATCGCGGTCGTGCCCTGCCCTACCTGGAAAAACTGCAGCGGGAAATCGAGATCATCGGCCGCCATCTCGACCCACAGCAAAAGGTCGAACAGCTGCACTTCGGCGGCGGCACGCCGACCTTTCTTAGCCACGATGAGCTGCGCCACCTGATGGCCCATCTGCGCCAGCACTTCAACCTGCTGGATGACGACAGCGGTGATTACAGCATCGAGATCGACCCGCGCGAGGCCGACTGGTCGACCATGGGCCTGCTCCGCGAGCTGGGTTTCAACCGCGTCAGCCTCGGCGTGCAGGATCTCGACCCGGCGGTACAGCGGGCGGTCAACCGCCTGCAGACCCTGGAAGAAACCCGCGCCATCGTCGAAGCGGCGCGCACCCTGCAGTTCCGCTCGATCAATATCGACCTGATCTACGGCCTGCCGCTGCAGACCCCTGAGCGCTTTGCCCGCACCGTCGACGAAGTCATCGCCCTGCAACCCGATCGCCTGTCGCTGTTCAACTACGCCCATCTGCCCGAGCGCTTTATGCCGCAACGGCGGATCGACAGCGCCGACCTGCCCAGCGCCGGCGACAAGCTGGCCATGCTGCAGGCCAGCATCGAGCAGCTGAGCGCCGCCGGTTACCGTTATATCGGCATGGATCACTTCGCCCTGCCCGACGACGAACTGGCCAGCGCCCAGGAAGACGGCAGCCTGCAACGCAATTTCCAGGGTTATACCACCCATGGCCACTGCGACCTGATTGGCCTCGGAGTGTCATCGATCAGCCAGATTGGCGACCTCTACTGCCAGAACAATGCCGACCTGAGCAAGTATCAGGAAAGCCTGGCCCAGGGCGAGCTGGCGACGGTGCGCGGCCTGCACTGCAATGCCGACGACCGCCTGCGCCGCGCAGTGATCCAGCAGCTGATCTGCCATTTCCGCCTGAACTTCGGCGAGATCGAACAGGCTTACTCGATAGATTTTCGCAGCTACTTCGGTGAAATATGGCCGCAACTGCAGCAGATGGCCCAGGACGGCCTGATCCAGCTGGACCAGCAGGGCATAGAAGTGCGGCCAACCGGTCGCTTGCTGGTGCGCTCGCTGTGCATGCTGTTCGACCACTACCTCACTGAACACAATCGCCAGCGCTTTTCCCGGGTGATCTAGGGTCTGCCAAGTGTTCCACGCCCCCGTAGGGTGCGCCGTGTGCACCTGACCAGGCCGCGGTCTCTTGCTGGTACCGGGGTACAGGGAACAGGCGGTGGCATGGCACACCGTGCTTGGTCGCCTAGCTGATGCTCAACGTGGCCACTTCCTGCATTTGTTGGGCGCTCAACCCCTGCTCCCGCACCGTCTTGAGCAGCATCGCGCTGGCGCTGCTCAACGCCCCCGGCAACGAAGCCAGCTCGCCCTGCAGGGCCTCGATGCGCATACGCCGGGTATCTGCATCCAGGCCCTGATCGGCCATCAGCGCCGTAACTCGACCTTCTTCTGCACGATCTGCGCCTTGAGCGCACGGATCATCCTGAGGACCTGCTTGATCGTGTCCGGCAGGCTGCTCTCGTCGATATCGCGGTTTTTCTGCGCCGCAGCGGAATGCACCTTGCCCAACGCGGACAGGCTCACCCGCAAACCATCGCGCAGCGCCTGCCCATCCTCATGGCTGCTCTCGGCAGCAGCGTTCCTGCGCTGCAGTGCTATGCTCAGACGGTTGCTCAGCACAGTCGAATCCACTCGCAGATGGGTGCTCCTTGCAGCCTGGGGAAATCCTCTGGCGTGTCGGCTGCCAAGGGGGCAAACTTGAGCGCCCGGTCAGACTTCAGTCTGACTGGCTGCACGCCAAGTCCTGCTGTAACCTTGCTGGCATTGTCTGTTTAACCAAGGAAGCGCTGCCGATGTCCGAAAGCATCAAGTTGCACAGCACCCACCATGTTCATTGCAATGACTGCAGCCTGGCCAGCCTGTGTCTGCCGCTTTCGCTGAACATGGAAGACATGGACGCCCTGGACGATATCGTTAAACGCGGCCGCCCCCTGAAAAAGGGCGAGTTCCTGTTCCGCCAGGGCGACGCCTTCAACTCGGTATTCGCGGTGCGTTCCGGCGCACTGAAGACCTTCAGCCTGAGCGATAGCGGCGACGAGCAGATCACTGGCTTTCACCTGCCCAGCGAACTGGTGGGCCTGTCCGGCATGGACAGCGAAATCTACCCGGTCTCGGCCATGGCCCTGGAAACCACCTCGGTGTGCGAGATCCCGTTCGAGCGTCTGGACGAGTTGTCCGTGCAGCTGCCGCAACTGCGCCGCCAGCTGATGCGCATCATGAGCCGCGAGATCCGCGACGATCAGCAGATGATGCTCCTGCTTTCGAAGAAAACCGCCGACGAACGCATCGCCACCTTCCTGGTCAACCTGTCGGCGCGCTTCCGCGCCCGCGGCTTCTCCGCCAATCAGTTCCGCCTGGCCATGTCGCGTAACGAAATTGGTAACTATTTGGGCCTTGCGGTAGAGACCGTGTCTCGCGTATTTACTCGCTTCCAACAGAACAAGCTGCTCGAAGCCGAAGGCAAGGAAGTGCATATTCTCGACCCCATCGAGCTGTGCGCCTTGGCCGGCGGTAATCTCGAGGGCTGATTGACCTGCAACGGCCAGGATACCCACGATGATTTTCGACGAGTTCAGCATCAAGACCCTGATCCGCCCGGTTAAGGACTTCCCCAAACCCGGCGTGATCTTCCGTGACATCACCCCGCTGTTCCAGTCGCCGCGCGCCCTGCGCATGGTCGCCGACAGCTTTATCCAGCGTTATGTCGAAGCCGAGTTCAGCCATATCGGAGCCATGGACGCGCGCGGTTTTCTGGTCGGTTCGATCATCGCCTACGAGCTGAACAAGCCGCTGATCCTGTTCCGCAAGCAGGGCAAGCTGCCCGCCGATGTGCTCAGCGAACGCTATCAGACCGAGTACGGCGAAGCCCTGCTCGAAGTCCATGCCGACAGCCTCTGTGAAGGCGACAAGATCGTCATGTTCGATGACCTCATCGCCACCGGCGGCACCCTGCTGGCCGCCGCGCAGCTGGTCCGGCGCATGGGCGCGAGCATCTACGAGGCCGCGGCGATTATCGACCTGCCCGAACTGGGCGGCTCGCAGAAGCTCCAAGACATCGGTATCCCGACCTTCACCCTCACCGCCTTCGCCCTTAACGACCAATAAATCATGCCCGAATACAGTTTGACCCCGAGTACCACTGCTTGGCGCTCGCGCCTGGCTGCGCTAATGGAAAGCCAGACCATCACCCGCCTGGTCACCACGCTGATCATCCTCAACGCCGCAATCCTCGGCATGCAGACTTCTCCCGGCCTGATGGCGCAATGGGGCGAGCTGCTGCTAGGCCTGGATCAGCTGATCCTGGTGCTGTTTATCCTCGAACTGGGCCTGCGCTTCGTCGCCCGCGGCCTGGGCCTGCTGCGCGATCCCTGGGCGGTGTTCGACTGCCTGGTGGTGGGCATCGCCCTGGTGCCGGCCAGCGGTCCCTTTGCCGTGCTGCGTGCGCTGCGGGTCTTGCGCGTGCTGCGGCTGATCTCGATCAACCCGAATATGCGCCGGGTGGTACAGGCGCTGCTGTCCTCCCTGCCGGGGATGGGCAGCATCGCCATGCTGCTGGGTCTGGTGTTCTACGTGGCCGCGGTGATGGCCACCCAGCTGTTCGGCGAGGCCTTCCCCGAATGGTTCGGCAGCCTGGGTGCCAGTCTCTACACCCTGTTCCAGGTGATGACCCTGGAAAGCTGGTCGATGGGCATCGTGCGCCCGGTGATGGAAACCTTCCCGCTGGCGTGGATGTACTTCCTGCCGTTTATCCTGATCGCCACCTTTATGATGCTCAACCTGTTTATCGCCGTGGTGGTCAATGCCATGCAGACCACCCATGAACAGGAAGCCAAACTGGCCCCACCCTCGCCCACCGAGCAACTGCTCCTCGATGAACTGCGTGCCCTGCGCACGGAAGTGGCCGAGCTGCGCCAGCAGCGCTAAGCCTTACCCTGAGTGCCCGAAAGCGCCGCGCGCTGTGGCGTATTCGGGTTATGGGCTCAGGGGATTCATAGGCCTGACAGGCAAGCACAGGCCTCCATCCCGCACGGCAAACTGTCGGACAACTAACCATAAGTTGGCGTTAAAACGGCCGCCATGGCCAGAAATGACCTCGCAGCAAAACCGCCCTGGGCTAAAGATTCAGCACGGCCACAGACAGCCCTCGCGCTGTCGATCCCGCCTGATAACAAGAGCGGTCGCACAGCGCGACCAATATGCCCAGGAGTCGCCCCTATGACAGCCCAAAGCAGCACCCCAAGCGCCAGTTTCCCGGTTCGCCGCATGGATTTCAGCTTTAGCGATAGCCAGAAATTCTGGTTCGCCGGCGACCCCTTTATGAGCCATTTCATGAACAACCTGTCGTCGCTGTTTCCCTATGGCGAGAAGTTCTTCGTCGACAGCGTGCGCGCCGTTCGCAATGAGGTTACCGAGCCGCAACTGAAGAAGGACATCAGCGCCTTTATCGGCCAGGAGGCCATGCACTCCAAAGAACACGCGGCCTACAACGACTACGCCGCCAAGCACGGCATCGATCTTGAGCGCCTGGAATTGCGGATCAAGGTACTGCTCGAGTGGATCACCAAGATCAGCACCAAGAAACACCGCCTGGCCGCCACCTGCGCCCTGGAGCACTTCACCGCGACCATGGCCGAGCAGCTGCTGCAGCGCGAAGACCTGACCACCCAGATGAACGACCCCAAGCTGTATCAGCTGTGGATGTGGCACGCCATCGAGGAAAACGAGCACAAGGCGGTCTGCTACGACGTGTACCAGCAGGTCTATGGCGGCTACTTCACCCGCACCATCATGATGGCCATCACCACCCTGATCTTCGTCGGCGTGATCGGCTGGTTCCAGGTGCACCTGCTGCGCAAGGACGGCCAGCTGTTCAACTGGCGCAGCTGGGGCAAGGGCCTGAAGATGCTGTTCGGCCCACGCAACGGCTTCCTGACCAAGCTGCTCCTGCCCTATCTGGACTACTACCGTCCCGGCTTCCATCCGCTGGACCACGACAGCAAGGCGCTGGAACAACGCTGGCGTCATCACCTGGGCTTTAACTAACAACCAGGCCGGAGCCTGTCGTTTAATCGCGACGGTCTCGGCCACGCTGCTCGAGATCGCGGTACACATGTTCGGCGAGGCCGGCCCCGGCCTCGCTCATGGTCAGGTAGGTACGATCCGCCCCGGCCTGCTGGATACGCCGGGCGATGTCCTCATACATGGCATGGGATACCAGCAAACCGGCAAAGCCTCGGGCACGCAGCTTCTCGGTGGAAATGATCTTCGCCTCGGCATCGTTCAGGGCCAGAATCACCGCATCGACCTGCGGCATCTCCAGGTGCTGCCAGAACATCTGATCCTCACCGTCGGCGAACAGCACCTGACGCCCGGCCTTGGTGCTCTGCTCGATCACCACAGGGTCGGAGTCGAGCCCCACCACCCGATAGCCCTTCTCCTGCAGGTAATCGTATGCGGCGCGCCCGGTGCGGCCCATGCCCATCACCAGTACCTGGGCATCGCCAAGGGACACCGGCTGTTCATCGGGGTGGCGGATATTGCGTTCCAGGGGGATCAGGCGCTTGGCCAGCCGTTCATAGAGCGGGTGAGCGATACGGTTGAGCGGCGCGGAAATGACAAACGACAGCGCCACGGTGATGGCCAGCGGAATCATCCACTCCGGCAACACCACGCTGGCCATGATCAGGCCGAATTCGCTGTAGTTGGTCAGGCTCACGCCGGTGAGGAAAGCGCTACGCGCGCGCAGGCGGAACAACATAAACAGAAAGAAGAACAGCATCCCCTTAAGCGGCAGCAGCACAGCCATGACGATGGCAAACAGCAGGGCCTCGCCATCCGGCAGGCCGCCGATGCCGATCTGTAGAAAGAAGCCAACCAGAAACACTTCCTTGATGCCCCACAACGAGTTGGACAGCTCGGTGGCACGCTTGTGCTTGGCCAGCATCGCGCCAAAGGCCAGTGCCCCAAGCTCGGAGCTCAGGCCCAGTTGCTCGAAACCATGCCCGCCCACCACCAGGGCCAGCAACAGGCCGAGCAGCACCATCAACTCCTCGTGGCCACTGGCATCGAGCAGGCGAAACAACAAGGGCCGCAACAGCGGCAGGCCGAACAGCAGCAACGCCCAGGCCGAGGGAATCTTGCCGCTGGCCAGGCTCATCACCACCAGGGCGATCAGGTCCTGGATGATCAGCACACCAATCGCCACCCGGCCGTGGAAGGCGCGCAACTCGCGCTTGCCCTCCAGTACCTTGGCCGCCAGCACGGTACTGGAAAACGACAGGGCAATGGCCAGCAGCAGGCCCTGCTGCCAGGCCAGATCGAGAATCAGCATGATCGCCGGCAGGAAGATCAGGCTGGAGATGGTGAAGTGCAGCAGGCCACCACCGATCACCTCGCGCCGCGCCAGGTTGCCCAGTTTGAGTTTGAGGCCGACGGTAAACAGCAACAGCAGCACACCCAGGTGGGCGATATGTTCCAGCGCCACACTGTCGCGCGGGCCGACGCCGATATGGTCACCAAAGCCGGCCAGGGCAAAACCGGCGGCCAGGTAGCCCACCAGCGGCGGCAAGCCTATAGCGCGCGCGCCCAACCCCATGACAAAGGCAAAAGCGATCCAGGTTGCTTCAATCATGGGCGGTCCTTAGCGAAAACACTGAAAAACGGCCTGCAGACGGCCTGCGTAATGGCGCAGAACCAGGATAAGCCCAGACCTGTGACAGCAGCTTGATTGATATCAGTGTGCCAGAGCCCCCCGCCTACTCGACTGGCAATTTAAGCTGGCCCAGGCTCTGCAACACGCTGGCCCCGGTAAACAGCATAACGATCTGCTCCTCGGCCAGGGCGCAGATCGCCGTGCGCCGCTCAGGCTGGCCGATATAGTCGAGGGATAACTGAAACAGGTTACGGCTGATCAGGTTAGAGACCTGCAAGACCACGCTGGGGTCGAGCATATCCGGCATCAGCTTGAAGGACACGATGTCCTCGGCCATATCGGCCCCGAAGTCATCCATGATGTTCTGCAGCGCCGTGCGCAACACCGGCGAAGCGCCATGCAGCTCGCGCACGCCGATGATAAAGGCCTCGGGGTTCTGCGCGACGAAATCGAAGAACAGCTGCACGGTTTCATGGCAGACCCGCCGCCCGCGCTGCAAGTCGATGCCAAACAGCATCGGCGAGCCTGCCTGGGCCGACTGCACCGCCCGCTCGGCCGCTTCCCGGCGCAGATCGCGCAAGGGTTGGCGCAACTGGGTGGAGATCTGCCGAATCACCGTCAGGCCCAGATCGTCCACATCCTTGAAGTGCCGGTAGAAGGTGTTGGGATTGAGCCCGGCTTCGCGCGCCAGCTCGCGCAAGCCCAGGTTGCTCAAGCTGCGGCTGGTTGAGGTGAGACGTAACGCTGCGTCCAGCAGTAAACGCTTGCCCGGGGCTTCGCTGGACTTTTCCGCGTTCTGCTGACGCTCATCGGAATCGGCGTGCATGGCAAACCCTAGCTAAAAGTTGGTTGGTGATGGGGGCACTTGCTGGAGAGTATACAACTGTCTACCTTGGTGCACAGTTGTATACGCCAACAATAACCATAACAGGAGCTTGGCCATGAATGCCTCCGTCTCACCTCCCGGTTCTGCCCGTCACTGCAAGGTTGCCATTATCGGCAGCGGTTTTTCCGGCCTGGGTATGGCCATCCGCCTCAAGCAGGAGGGTGAACACGACTTCCTGATGTTCGAGAAAGAAGCCGGCGTCGGTGGCACCTGGCGGGTCAACAATTACCCGGGTTGCGGCTGCGATGTGCAATCGCACCTGTACTCCTTCTCCTTCGAACAGAACCCCAACTGGACGCGCATGTTCGCCAAGCAGCCGGAGATCCAGGGCTACCTCGAAGGTTGCTGGGAAAAGTACCGCCTGAGCAACCACACCCTGCTCAACACCGAAATCGCCCGCATGGCCTGGGACGAGCAGGAAGAACTCTGGCACATCAGCGACCGTGCAGGTAACAGCTACACCGCACAGTTCGTGGTATCCGGCATGGGCGCGCTGTCCACTCCGTCGATCCCGGCCCTCAACGGCCTGAGCACGTTCAAGGGCAAGGTGTTCCACTCCCAGCAGTGGGACCACGACTACGACCTGACGGGTAAAAAAGTGGCGGTGATCGGCACCGGTGCCTCGTCCATCCAGTTCGTGCCGCAGATCCAGAAGCAGGTCGCCCAACTCGACCTCTACCAGCGCACCGCTCCCTGGATCATGCCCAAGCCGGACCGCGCCATCAGCGATCGCGAGCGTGACCGCTTCAAGCAATTCCCGCTGCTGCAGAAGCTCTGGCGCGGGGTGATCTACGCCATGCTGGAAAGCCGGGTGATCGGCTTCTCCGTACTGCCCAAGGTGATGACCCTCGCCCAGAAAGTCGGCAAGTGGTACATCAACAAGCAGATCAAGGACCCGGTGCTGCGCGCCAAGGTCACCCCGGATTATCTGATGGGCTGCAAGCGCGTGCTGATCAGCAACGATTACTACCCGGCCCTGACTCAGCCCAATGTCGACCTGATCACCGACGGCATCGAGGAAATCCGCGCGGGCAGCATCCGCACAGTGGACGGCCAGGAACGCGAGATCGACGCCATCATCTTCGGCACCGGCTTTACCCCCAGCGACCCACTGCCGCGCGGCGTGCTGTTCGGCCGTGGCGGCGTTGATCTGCTCGACACCTGGCCGGATGGCCCGCAGGCTTACAAAGGCACCCTGACTGCCGGCTTCCCCAACCTGTTCTTCCTGATGGGCCCGAACACCGGCCTGGGGCATAACTCGATGGTCTACATGATCGAGTCGCAGATCCATTACGTGCTCGGCGCGCTCAAGCTGGTTGGCCAGCAGCAGCTGCAGAGTCTGGAAGTCAAACAGGCGGTACAGGACAAATTCAACGGCAAGCTGCAGAGCAGCCTGGGCAATACCGTATGGAACGCCGGCGGCTGCGTGAGCTGGTACCTGCACCCGGTCAGCGGGCGCAACTGCACGGTATGGCCCGGCTTCACCTGGCGCTTCCGCCTGCTGACACGCACCTTCGACCCGGCGGCCTATCATTTCAGCCGCAAGCAGGCGGCCCATCCGGCGCAAAGCAACGCCATCCCATTGACTGCCCAGGAGGTCAGCGCATGAAGTCGTTCGAAAACAAGGTAGCTGCCATCACTGGTGCCGGCTCGGGTATCGGCCGCGCCCTGGCCTACGGCCTGGCTCGTCAGGGCTGCCAGCTGGCGCTCTCCGATGTGAATGGCGAAGGGCTGGCGGAAACCGCTGCCCAGGCACGCAAACTTGGGGTGAAGGTCAGCGAAACCCTGGTCAACGTCGCCGACCGCGAGGCCGTACACGCCTGGGCGGAGCAGGTGGTGGCCGACTTCGGGCGGGTCAACGCCATCTTCAACAACGCAGGCGTCGCCCAGGGCGGCACCGTGGAAGGCAACGATTACGCCGACTACGAGTGGATCATGAACATCAACTTCTGGGGCGTGGTCCACGGCACCAAGGCCTTCCTGCCGCATATCAAGGCGTCGGGCAGTGGCCATATCGTCAATGTATCCAGCGTCTTCGGCCTGTTCTCCCAACCGGGCATGAGCGCCTACAACGCCACCAAGTTCGCCGTGCGCGGCTTTACCGAGTCGCTGCGCCAGGAGCTGGATATGGCCGATTGTGGGGTGTCGGCCAGCTGCGTGCACCCGGGCGGGATCAAGACCAATATCGCCAAGACCGCACGGATGAACGACAGCCTGAGCAAGGTCACCGGCCAGGATGCCGACAAGGCGCGCCAGCAGTTCAACGACCAGTTGCTGCGCACCACGCCGGAGAAAGCCGCCCAGGTGATCATCAATGGTGTGCTGGGCAACAAGCGGCGCATCCTGATCGGCCCGGACGCCTACGCCCTGGATGGCATGCAGCGCCTGCTGCCGGCCTTCTACCAACGCGTGGTGACCGCCTCCATGCGTCTGGCCGCGCGCTTTGCGCCCAAGGGCAAGGCCAGGGCAGCGCAAGCCGCCGAGTAACAGTCCGCAAGCAGACACAGGGCCGGCCATTGCCGGCCCTGTGCGTTTGTCGGTTCGGGCACCCCCATCTGCCAGCTGGGTTATGGTGTTAGTAGCCAGTCGCAACTGGCTTTGTCACCACCAGGCTGAGCCATCGCCTTGCACTATCCAGTACTCGTGCCGATGGTCACAGCCCGAACAAGAGGGCAAGCCCATGACCGTCATGCACTGCGTCCACCGCGACCATCGCATCAGCACCGATATCCTGGAACACCCCGGCATCCCCACACCCTGGGCCGGCGGCTGCCATATCACCGATCCGCAGGGCCACACCAGCAAACGCCTGACCCTGCCGGTGGACTATGCCTTCCTCGATGAACTGGACAAGGCTCAGCGTGCCTCCCTGGCCCACGGCAAATGGCTGGTGGACCAGAAACTGGATCACGGCCGCGCACTGTTCTAGCTGCCTGCTCCAGGCCGCAGCCAACAGCGCCTGGAGACGCCCCGGCTGCGTGTGGTACAACAGCCAGCGCCTCAAGCTGAACGTCGGCAACCAGCGGGTGACCCAGCCAGGATGCGGACACCCGCCTCGACGCACAGCTGGCGCAATAGCTGTTTGCGCGATAGCTTTATGCGCACCACCGACAATTACAGGCGAATGCCATGACCACTCAAGTGGAGCCCTGCGCCGAACTGCTGCTGGATAACCAGCTGTGTTTTGCCCTCTATTCCACCTCGCTGCTGATGACCAAGACCTACAAGCCGTTGCTGCAGGCCCTGGGCCTGACCTACCCGCAGTACCTGGCAATGCTGGTGCTCTGGGAAAATGACGGCATCACCGTCGGCGAAATCAGTGCGCGCCTGCTCACCGATCCCGGCTCACTCACCCCCCTGCTCAAGCGCCTGGAAGCCGAAGGCCTGCTGCATCGGGTACGCAGCAGCCAGGACGAACGCGTGGTGCACCTGCACCTGAGCGACAAGGGCCGCGCCCTGCATGCCCAGGCCAAAACCCTGCCCGCCTGTATTCTCAAGGCCAGCGGTCTGTCGCTGGAACAGATCGGTACACTCAAGCAGGAACTGGTCGCGCTGCGTGGTCAGCTGCAAGAGTCGCTCTAGCGGGCAACCCAGGCAAAAGGCTATGTACTCGTTAGGTGTCGCATAGTTCGCCGGGCTAACAGGTGCGGTGCGCCAGGGTAGGCAATGAGTTCTCGGTGCGCACAGCGCACCCTACGGAGGCAGGGTCCGTGCGCACTCAGCGGCTACACCTCGCCGTTATAGGGTATTAGCGCATAACCGACGCAAAAGGCCCCGACACTGAAATCAGGGTCGGGGCCTTTTCGGGTCAGGGCTGTCAGACGGCGTCGCGGCTAAAGCCCCTCCACTAATTGCCGCCGTGCAACTGCTCCAGAGTCAGGTCCAGGCACAGGCGCGCCTTTTCCACCAGCTCGTCGATCTCGGCTTTGCTGATCACCAGGGGCGGCGCAATGATCATGGTGTCGCCCACGGCGCGCATGATCAGGCCGTTGCTGAAGCAGTGCCCGCGGCAGATCATGCCCACGCCCACCTCGCTCGGATAGCGCTTGCGGCTGGCCTTGTCCTGCACCAGTTCGATCGCGCCGAGCATGCCGACACCACGTACCTCGCCCACCAGGGGGTGATCCGCCAGGGTCGCCAGGCGCTGTTGCAGGTAGGGGCCGGTGTCGTTCTTGACCCCCTCGATAATGCCCTCCTCCTTGAGGATGCGCAGGTTCTCCAGGCCCACTGCCGCCGCCACTGGATGCCCGGAGTAGGTAAAGCCGTGGTTGAAGTCGCCGCCTTCGTTGATCACCGCGAACACCTTGTCGCTGACGATTAAGCCGCCCATGGGCACGTAGCCGCTGGTCAGGCCCTTGGCGATGGTCATCATATCGGGCGCGAGGTCATAGTAATCGCTGCCGAACCACTCGCCGGTACGGCCGAAACCGCAGATCACCTCGTCGGCGACAAACAGAATGTCGTACTTGGCGAGGATTTCCTTGATCCGCGGCCAGTAGCTGGCCGGCGGAATGATCACCCCGCCTGCGCCCTGAATCGGCTCGGCGATAAAGGCGGCGACGTTCTCTTCACCCACTTCGAGAATCTTCGCTTCCAGCTGATCGGCGGCCCAGATACCGAACTCCTCCGGGCTCATTTCACCACCGTCGGCGAACCAGTAAGGCTGCGGGATATGCACGATGCCCGGGATCGGCAGGTCACCCTGTTCATGCATGAACTTCATCCCGCCCAGGCTCGCGCCGGCCACGGTGGAGCCGTGATAGCCGTTGATGCGGCCGATAATCACCTTCTTGGCAGGCATGCCCTTGCACGCCCAGTAGTGACGCACCAGACGCAGCATGGTGTCGTTGCCTTCCGAGCCGGAGCCGGTGAAAAACACATGGTTCATGCCGGCCGGGGCCACATCCGAGATGGCCTTGGCCAGCTCCAGCACTGGCGGGTGGGCGGTCATAAAGAAGGTGTTGTAGAAGGCCAGCTCGCGCATCTGCTTGCTGGCGGCCTGCACCAGTTCCTCACGGCCATAGCCCACGGCCATGCACCAGAGACCGGCCATGCCGTCGAGGATCTTGTGGCCTTCGCTGTCCCACAGGTACACGCCCTCACCCTTGGTGATGATGCGCGGGCCCTTCTCGGCCAGTTGCTTGAAATCGCTGAACGGTGCCAGGTGATGGTCGCGGCTCATGGCCTGCCATTGAGCAGTTTTTGGGTTATTCATAGCCCCTCCTTACAAGTACCAGCGGTATTAGAGATACCAGCGGTATTCGCGCTGATTGATTTCATTCAAAAAGGCCAGATGATCCTGGCGTTTGTTCTCGCAATAGACCATGACGAACTCCTCGCCCAGGCGGGCATTCACCGCCGGGCTGGCATGCATCTGGCGCACGGCTTCGAGCATGTCGGTGGGGAAGTCGATGCCGCTTGCGCGGTCGTCATTCAGCGGCGCGATGGGCTCGCGGCGCGCCTCCAGGCCCTGTTCGATGCTGCACAGCAGCGCGGCCAGCACCAGGTAGGGGTTGGCGTCGGCACCGGGCAGGCGGAATTCCAGGCGCAGGTTGCGCTCATCGGACTCGGGGATGCGCACGCAGGCGTCGCGGTCCTCATAGCCCCAACTGGCCTTGCTAGCCGAGTTGACCATGGCCCCGAAGCGGCGATAGCTGTTGTGGTTGGGCGCGTAAATCGGCATCAGCTGCGGCAGCAGATCCAGACAACCGGCCACGGCATGGCGCAGCGGTTGCTGCTGATCTTGCGCCAGCAGATTGTTGCCGGCCGCGTCGTAGAGGCTGACATGGATATGCATGCCGCTGCCCGGGTACTGCAGATAGGGCTTGGCCATAAAGCTGGCGCGATGGCCATGCTTGAGCGCCACGCCGCGGGTACTGCGGCAGAACAGCGCCGACCAGTCGGCGGCCTGCAGCGGATCTTCACAGTGGGCGAAGTTGATCTCGAACTGCCCTGGGCCCAGTTCGGCAGTAATCACCGTGGCCTCGACACCTTGCTCGCGGGCGGTCTCGGTCATATCGTCGAGCACTTCGCTAAAGCGCGACAGGCGCTCGATATGCATATTCGGCTGATCGTCGGCATCGCCGCTCAGGTCGTCGCGGGGGAACTGCGGCAGGCCCTCCTTGAGCGACTTGTCGAACAGATAGAACTCCAGCTCGAACGCCACTACCGGGCGGATGCCCTTGCGCACCAGACGCTCGACCACCCGCGCCAGTACTTCCCGCGGCTCGAACTCGATGGGTGCCTCGGTGCCGTCGGAGCTGATCAGCATCTGCCCCAGGGGTTGCTTCTCCCAGTTGACGTACTTGAGCGTGCCGGGGATCAGCCGCCGCGGCGCATCCGGGTCGCCATCGTGGAAGCAGTAGTCGCCGATCTCGTAGAGGCCGCCCTGGGCACCGAGCAGCACGCAGTTTTGCGGCAACTTTAGGGCGCTGCCGGCGGCGACCTTCTCCAGCATCTCGATGGGATAGCGCTTGCCATAGAAATGCCCGGGAATATCCAGACAGATCAGGTCGACGAAACGCACCTCGGGGTGGCGTTGGCGGAAGGCACGGACCTCATTGAGCAGGTCGGTACTGGGGGCTGTCATTGTTATAAGTCCTTGGTAAGGGGATATGGCAAATCAGTTGTAGACCCAGAGCACCCGCGCAGGCGCGTCACTCTGGTTGGCGTAGCGGAAGCGGGCGTAACTTGAAACCTGGAAGGCGTCGCCGGCCTGCAGGGTGGCGCACTCCTCCTCTTCGCCGAGCCACAGGGTCAACTCGCCTTCGAGCACATAGCCGCCCTGCTCCGAGCGGTCGCTCATCTGCCGCTCGCCGCTGCTGGCACCGGGCTCCAGCAGGCTTTCGAGCATGTTGAAAGCACCGTGCATATTCGGCGAGGTGAGGATGTCGGTGATGCCGTTGGCGAAGTACAGGGTGCGCCGCTCGCCCGGGCGGGTAACCCAACGCAGCGCCCGCGGCTTGGCCAGGCTGTAGAAATAGGTGGTGGGCACATCCAGTGCCTCGCTGATGGCGGTCAGGTCGGCCACGGTCGGGCGCGACAGGCCGCGCTCGACCTGGGAGACGAAGCCCACAGAACGGCCGATGCGCTCGGCCAGCTCATTGAGGGTCACCTTCTTGTGCTTGCGCAGGTCGTGGATAAGGATGGCCAACGCGGCCATTTCTTCTTGCTTGTCCATGACGGCTCCCGAATCAAATGGCGAATTAAACGAAGTCACGGAGGCGATACCAGGCCTTGCCCACGGCCTCCAATGGCGCGGCCAGCCGCTCGCCGCCGGGGAAGCGCGGATTGCGCAGGCCCTGGTAGAGCAACAGCTCGTCGCTGTTACCGAGAATGGCGTCAGCCACCGCCCGGGCACCCGCCAGTGTCGGCAACACGCCATGGCCGGAGTAGCCCTGCAGCCAGTAACGGTTGTCCGCGCCACCGATATCCGGGGTGCGGTGCATGCTGATATCCAGGTGGCCGCCCCAGGAAAATTCGATGGGCACACCGGCCAGCTGCGGGAACACCCGCTCGATAAAGGGCCGGGTAGCCGCGGCGATATCCCTGGGCAGGCCACCCAGGTAGGTGCAGCCGCCGCCGAACAGCAGGCGGTTGTCCGGGGTGCGGCGGAAATAGTCGAGCACGAACTGGTTGTCGGTGACGCAGCTGTTGCGCGGCAGCAGGGACTCGGCCAGGGCCGGGTCCAGCGGTGCGGTGGCCACCTGATAGTTGCCCACCGGCAGGATGCGCCCCGCCAGCTGTGGGTCGAGCCTGTCGATATAGGCGTTGCAGGCCAGCACCAGCACCTCGGCCTGCACGCTGCCGGCGGCGGTCGCGAGGTGATAGCCATCAGCCCCACGGTGGTAGCTCAGTACCCGGCTCTGCTCGTGGATCACCCCACCGGCGCGCTCGAAGACGGCGGCCAGGCCCAGGGCCAACTTGAGCGGATTGAGATGGCCGCCCAGAGGGTCGAACAGGCCGGCCTGATAACGCTCGCTGGCCACCCAGCTGCCGAGCTGGTCGCGGGGGATAAACTGCAGCTGGTCATGGCCCCACTTGTGCGCAGCGTGCTCCTGCCACTCATGCAGGATGGCCACCCGCCGCGGCATCACTGAGGTCCACAGATGGCCGGGGCGGTAGTCGCAGTCGAAGCCGTAGCGCTGCGGCAGCGCGCGGATTTCGTCGGCGGCCCAACGCATGCCATCCCACAGACGGCGTGCGCGCTCCAGGCCGAGGGCCCGCTCCAGCGGCGGCATATCGCAGGACCAGCCGAGAATCGCCTGACCGCCATTGCGTCCCGAGGCCGCCCAGGCCACCCGACTGGCTTCCAGCAGCACCACCCGTTTGCCGGCCTCGGCCAGGCGCAGCGCCGTATGCAGGCCACTGAAACCGGCACCAACCACCGCTACGTCATAGCGCTGCGCGCCGGCCAGTGGCGCGTATTCGCGCAGCTGTTCGCGGCAACTGTGGGCGTAGTAGGTGTCGAGATGCTGATCGGACTGCTTGAACATAAACAACTCATGAAATTATTTATTTATAATTTCATGAAAAGTTACACGCTAAATTTCACAAAGGCAAGCCAGTGCACGCAGCGCGCCGCCGCCTCGGTCGAGCTACAGCCCCATCTGCTTGCTGATGATCTCGTTCATGATCTCCCGCGAACCGCCGCCAATGGAGAGGATGCGATTGTCGCGATACAGGCGCTCCACCAGGGACTCGCGCATATAGCCCATGCCGCCCATGATCTGCACCGCGTCGTAGGTCAGGCGGTCGGCGATATCGGTGGCGAAGTTCTTGGCCATGGAGATCTCCTTGATCACGCTCTTGCCGGCGGCCATCTTCGCCGCCTGGCGGTAGGTGAACTCGCGGGACACTTCCAGCTGGGTGGCCATCTCGGCCAGGCGATGCTTGAGCACCTGGAACTTGCCGATTGGCTTGCCGAATGCCTGGCGCTCCCGAGCCCAGGTCAATGACTCTTCCAGCGCCAGTTGCGCGGTCATATTGGCCATGATCGCCAGACTCAGGCGCTCGCTCTGGAAGTTGGCCATGATGCAGGCAAAGCCCATGTTCTCCGCACCGATCAGGTTTTCCACCGGCACCAGGCAGTCATCGAAGAACAGCTCGGCGGTGTCCGAAGCCCACCAGCCCATCTTCTTCAACTTGCGCCCGACGCTGAAACCCGGCGTGCCCTTCTCGATCAACAGCAGGCTGACGCCACCGAAACCGTCGCCGCCGGTGCGCACCGCCACCGTGTAGTAGTCGGCGCGCACGCCACTGGTAATAAAGGTCTTACTGCCGCTGACGCGATAGAAGTCGCCGTCGCGCACGGCGCGGGTCTTGAGGTTGGCCACATCGGAGCCACCGGAAGGCTCGGTCACCGCCAAGGCCATGATCTTCTCGCCCGCCAGCACCTGCGGCACCACCCGGTCACGCACCTGGGGCCTGGCCCATTTGACGATGGGCGGCAGGCCGATATCCAGAGAACCCAGGCCCGCCACCAGACCGCCGGAGCCGCTGCGCATCAGCTCCTCGCTGGCCGCCACCTTGGCAAATACGTCGCCCTCATGGCTGCCACCAAACTGCTCCGGGTAGCCGATACCGAGGATGCCCGCCGCACCGGCCTTGAGGTACAGCTCGCGGGGAAACTCCTCGGCCTCCTCCCAGTCGTCGATATGCGGCAGGATCTCGCGCTCGACAAAACGCCGCACCGAGTCGCGGACCAGTTGATGGGAAGCGTCGAAGTATTCCTGGAAAGCAGACATAGGGGATTCCCGATGAGGTTTCAGGAAAAATACCAAGCGCTTGCTTGGCTTACAAGCCATGGATAGCGCCAGATGCCAGGGCATAAGCGACCGCACGGGATGGGCATCGTCTGCTAATAGGCCAAATGGATTGGCCTCTGCCGGCGCTCAAGCAGCGCCCGCTTGCCTTGCCCGGAGCGGCAACAGGCCCGCCAAATTGGCTTATTCCAGAACATATGATTCTTATCGCTAAAAATTTTAACCAATATCTTGTGCGCAAGATATTTGCGAGCTACATTTCGCCTCGACAACTTAGTTTGCGCACAAAAAATTATCCCAACACAAAACCTGCACATCACAACCTGGTCGAACCACCGGCAACACCCGCCGGACCTCCACCTTCTATAGAGAGCAATAGCCATGTCGATCGAAAACGTTGCATACCGTGCCTACGCAGAAGCCACCGGCGGCCGTGACGGCCGCGCCATCTCTTCCGACGGCGTCCTCGATGTCGCCCTGACCACCCCTAAAGAACTTGGCGGTGCCGGCGGTGCGGGCACTAACCCGGAGCAGCTGTTCGCCGCCGGTTACTCGGCCTGCTTTATTGGCGCGATGAAATTCGTCGCCGGCCGCGACAAGCTGGCGATGCCTGCAGACGCCTCGATTGAAGGTGTAGTGGGCATTGGCGCGATCCCCAACGGTTTCGGCATCGAAGTCGAATTGCGCATCAGCCTGCCAGGCATGGACCGCGAGCAAGCGCAAACCCTGATCGACCGCGCGCACATCGTCTGCCCCTACTCCAACGCCACCCGCGGCAATATCGACGTCACCCTGACGCTGCTCGACTAACGTGCCCCGGCCGACACGACGAAGCCCCGCGACTGGTCAAACAGCGACGGGGCTTCGTCGTTGTGCCGCCGGCCTCAGACCGATGAGGTCGGTTCGGCACAGCCACAATCGAGACTGCAGATCAGCCCGGCTCCCAGGGCGTCAGTAAAAACCTGCTGCGCCAGAGGCGCGGCAAAGAAGCGCTGCATCGCCCTCGCCGAATACCAGTCGCCGCAAAGCAACCACAGCTGTTCATCCTGCGCCGCGCGACGGACCTCCAGGCCCAGGCAATCGCTAGCCGTGTCGGCCAGGCTGGCGAGGCGTTGCAGACAGCGGCCCAACTCGGCCGCGCGGCCAGCTTGGGCGCGGATAAGTGTCGTATGGCTAATCGGCATAAGGCCCTCCTTATACATGGCGTATCGCCGCAAGCCCGTTGCTGCGTTTTGCCCGGCTTTGCCCGCTGGACTCAATAGGCACTGGCGGTCGGGCGCACGATCAACTCGCTGACATCGACATCCGCCGGCTGCTCGACCGCATAGGCAATGGCAAGGGCAATCGCGTCCGGGGCGATGGCGACCTTGCGGAACGCCTTCATCGCCTCACGACTCGACTCATCGGAAATGCTCTCGGCCAGTTCCGACTCGACCACCCCCGGCGATACCAGAGTCACCCGAATATCGCCGCCGACCTCCTGACGCAGGCCTTCGGAGATGGCGCGCACTGCGTACTTGGTCGCGCAATACACCGCGCCGGTCGGCACCACGCTGTAAGCCCCGATCGAGGCGATATTGACCAACTGGCCACTGCGCTGGGCCTGCATCAGTGGCAGCACGGCGGCGATGCCATGCAGAACGCCGCGGATATTCACGTCGATCATCCGGTCCCACTCATCCACCTTCAGCGCCTCAAGCGGCGAAAGCGGCATCACGCCGGCGTTGTTGATCAACACATCGACGCGACCGAAGCGCTCGACGGCGAAATCGACAAAAGCCTGAGTGTTCGCACGGCTGGTCACATCCAGTCGGAGGAACTCGGCCGTACCGCCAGCCTCGCGGATCTCGCCGACCAGGGCCTCGAGCCTGTCGCTGCGCCGGGCACCGAGCAGCACACGTGCCCCCTTGTGCGCCAGCAAACGAGCACAGGCCTCGCCTATGCCGCTGCTGGCACCGGTGATCAAAATGACTTTGCCTTGAACGTTCAGCATGGGGGCATTCTCCAGAAGCTGTTGAGTGGAACTACAGCAGCAGAGACTAGAGAGATGGCCCACCGAGGGTTATACGATTACTGGAGCATTCTTGCCTGATACTGCTTTATGTCTGGCAGCACCTGTTCGTAGCAGTTACTCGTCATTCAGACTTGCTTCGCCGTACACCCCAGCTATTTGCCTATTTGTGGCGAATATTTGCCTGATCCTGCATTGCCAATCTCGGCGGCAATACTTGCCTGAAAGACCAGGCTAAGCTTCGGCGATACCTTGAGGAGATGCCCCGATGCCCGCACCCGCCCCCTCGCCGCGCACATCCGGCAGCGACCTTGAGCAGCGCCAGGTCGAGCTGGCGGCGCTGATTCAGCGGCTGACCCCGGCCGAAGGCCTGCATGCCACCGCCATCGACGGCCTGCACCTGATTCGTACCGACCAGCCCACCCTGCCCATGCCGGCGCTGTACAACCCCTGCCTGTGCATCATCGCCCAGGGCAGCAAGGAAGTACGCCTGGCCGATCAGCCCTATCGCTACGACCCGCTGAATTATCTGGTCGCCTCGGTCACACTGCCGGTATCGGGCCAGGTGATAGCGGCCTCCCCCGAGCAGCCTTACCTGAGCCTGCGCCTGGATATCGACCCCACGCAGCTCAGCGGCCTGATCGCCGATGCCGGGCCGATCGGCTTGGCCGGGACGGCGGGCGATGGGCGCGGTCTGTTTCTGGACAGGATCGACGACGCCCTGCTCGACGCGGTGATCCGCCTGACCCTCCTGCTGGAAAGCCCGCGGGATATCGCCATGCTCGCACCCCTGGCGCTGCGCGAGATCTTCTATCGCCTGCTGCACAGCCCCCAGGGCCGTTATCTGCACGAGATCGCCATTGCCGACAGCCAGGGCCAGCGCATCGCCCGCGCCATCGACTGGCTCAACAAGCACTACGACCAGCCACTGCGCATCGAACACCTGGCCCGCGAGGTCAACCTCAGCCCATCGACCCTGCATCACCGCTTCAAGACGGTCACCGCCCTCAGCCCGCTGCAGTATCAGAAGCAACTGCGCTTGCAGGAAGCCCGCCGCCTGATGCTCTGCGAGGGCCTGGAAGCGGCCTCGGCCAGCTACCGGGTCGGCTATGAAAGCCCGTCGCAATTCAGCCGTGAATACAGCCGTTTATTCGGCGCGCCGCCCCTCAGAGACCTGGCCAGACTGCGAAATAACGGCTGAGCCACAACAAAAACAAAATGAATTAGCTTCAATACCAGCACGGAACGTAAAAACGGCCTAGAATGCACAAGCTGAACAGTAGTAATCAGCAAAACCGCATAGGTGCTATGAATATTCTGGCACCGCAATTCGTATCGATTTAAGAGAAACATCATGGCTAATCGCGAAACTGGCACCGTCAAATGGTTCAACGATGAGAAGGGCTTCGGCTTCATTACCCCGGCTAACGGCGGCGATGATCTGTTCGTGCACTTCAAAGCAATCCAGAGCGACGGTTTCAAAAGCCTGAAAGAAGGCCAAACCGTTACCTACGTGGCCGCTCGTGGTCAGAAAGGTATGCAAGCTGAAGAGGTTCAGGTGGCCTAAGCCTCTGACCTGTTCTAGATAAGCCCTGCAGATGCGGGGCTTGTTTTTTTCTGCGGCCTGAAAGCCAACACAAGATGGCAAAGGCAAGACCCGCAGGGTGCAACGCCCGCAGCGGTAACCTGATTTCCCTCACCCAGATATCGTCAGCACTGCATGCAGGGCTAATGCCGTTGCACGCCCCCTCTCCCGCAGTTATTCGCTGCCGCAACTATATGGCCAGGCACCTTCGCGCGCACACCTGTCGTTATGGGCAGCCCTGGAAGTGCTCTACAGCTGAATCGGACGACGCCCGGCAATCGAATGCGCCAGGGTGCCGCCATCGACCAGTTCCAGCTCACCGCCCAGAGGCATGCCGTGGGCGATACGCGAAGCAATCAAGCCCTTGCCCGCCAGCAGCTGGGCAATGTAATGGGCGGTCGCTTCACCTTCCACCGTGGGATTGGTGGCCAGTATCACCTCAGCGAAACTGCCGGCGGCGATACGCGCCAGCAACTCGGGAATGCCTATGGCTTCCGGCCCCAGGCCGTCGAGTGGCGACAGATGGCCCTTGAGCACAAAGTAGCGCCCACGAAAACCGGTGTGTTCCACCGCGTACACATCCATTGGCCCTTCCACCACGCAAAGCAGGCTGTCGTCGCGGCGTGGATCGAGGCACAACTGGCACACCTCATCCTCGCTCAGGCTGCGACACTGCCTGCAGTGCCCCACCCCTTCCATCGCCTGGGTCAACGCCTGGGCCAGACGCATGGCACCCGAACGATCACGCTCGAGCATCTGCAAAGCCATGCGCTGGGCAGTCTTCTGCCCCACACCGGGCAGGATGCGCAGAGAATCGATCAGTTGACGGATCAGTGGGCTAAAGCTCATGGCAAGGAATCACATGGGTTATGGGCGGATGGAAACGACGGCGGCCACTTCCATAGAAGGTTTCAGCCAATGATGGATAACGCTGCGCGGTTATCCACTCTACTCACTGCCTGCTCATCGCCCCGACTGCTATCGCTCGGGGCGACTAGACGGTATGCAGTACAAGGCGCGAACGGCCACGGGCACCGGAGTTTACGTCTGTAAATGAGGATGCACGGGGCCGCTCGCAACGCAGTAATGCGTGCCGGCTGGGCGTCACTTACTCAAAAAGGCATTTTGAAGCCGGGGGGGAGCTGCATTCCTGCCGTCATGCCGGACATCTTGTCCTGGCTGTTCTGCTCAACCTTGCGCACTGCATCGTTGACGGCCGCAGCGATCAGGTCCTCAAGGATTTCCTTGTCTTCCTGCATCAGGCTGTCGTCCAGGCTGACGCGTTTGACGTCATGACGACCGGTCATCACCACGCTGACCAGGCCGGCACCGGACTGACCGGTTACTTCGGCGTTCGCCAGCTCTTCCTGCATTTTCTGCATTTTTTCCTGCATCTGCTGGGCCTGCTTCATCAGGCCGGCCATGCCACCTTTCATCATGGTAGTTGTCCTCGGTAATTATCAGGCAGTCAGGGGTTTGACTGGGGTGTCCAGGGGTTCAATGCTGTCCGCGCGGATCACCGCGGCGAACTGCTGAATCATTTGCTGCACCAGCGGATCGTTATGGATCGAAGCCTCGGCATCGCGCTGACGGTTGGCACGCTGACGGGCAGCTGCCTGTGCCGGGGTTTCCTGTTCGGGCTTGCGCAGTTCGATCTGCAGGCTGAGTTCGCGCCCAAGGTGCTGGTTGAGGGCATCGTTGAGTCTGCGCTGCTGGGTCGGGTTGAACAAGGCGCTATGACCCGGATCCAGATGCAGCAGCCAGTTATCGCCGTCGACCGTGATCAGGGTGCAGTTGGCCCCGATGCTGCCAGTCATCCCCGACAGCCCAAGCTTGGGAAACAATTCCAGCCAATCGGCCGCCAGGCCGGTGGCGGGCTGCGCGGCTGGCAGCACTTGCGGCTCGACCGCCTGCTCGACCTCGACGGCGTCGAAATCATAATCGATCGACTCGGCGTCCATCTCCACATAGTCGTAGTCACCGGGTGGCGGCTCATCGTCATCCACATCCGCGTCCACTGGCGACGCAATCTCGACTGCTGGCAACGCTGCTGGCGCGGGCTGCGGCTGTACTGCTGTCGGCTCGGGGACAAGCGCCGGACTCGGCGCTGCTTCGGTAACGGCGGCCGGTGCGGGACTTGCGACCTGTTCTTCCCAGGGCGGCACCACGGCAGGTGCAGACTGCATGGCCGGCGCAGGTTCGGCGGGCACAGGCGTGGCGGCGAGCGTCGGCGCGGGCCCTACCTGCGGGCTCGAAGGCAGCTCGACGGCTGCCGCTACCGGCGAGGCGATCGGGTCTGGTGCGATCGGTGCAACAACCGCTGCAGCAGCCACAACGGCCGGCGCAGCCATAGCTGCGCCGGCCACTGGGTTGGGCGCGGGATCAGCAGTGGCCTGACTAATCCCCAGCGGCTTTAGCGCCACCCTGGGTACATCCTCGCTATCCGCAGGGCGGAACGCCAGCATGCGCAGCAGCACCATCTCGAAGCCACTGCGTGGGTCAGGTGCCAGAGGCAGATCGCGTCGACCGATCAAGCCCATCTGGTAATAGAACTGCACATCCTCGCCTGGCAGGACCTTGGCCAGGTCGAGCACGCGCTCGCGATCGCCCTGGCCGTTATCCACTGCCTCGGGCAGGGCCTGGGCAATGGCCACGCGATGCAGCACATTGAGCATTTCCGACAGCACACCATTCCAGTCCGGGCCTTGCTCGGCAAGATGGCGTACAGCCTCGATCAAACCGCGGGCATCGCCCTCGATCAGGGCATGCAGCACCCCGTAGACCTGACCGTGATCGAGGGTGCCGAGCATGGCACGCACGTCGGCGGCCAGCACCTTGCCTTCACCAAAGGCAATCGCCTGGTCGGTCAGGCTCATGGCATCGCGCATGGAGCCATCGGCGGCGCGGCCCAGCAGCCAGAGCGCATCATTCTCGAACGGGATATTTTCCGCCGCCAAGACATGGCTGAGGTGATCGACCACCCGCTCCGGCGGCATGTTTTTCAGGGAAAACTGCAGGCAGCGCGACAGCACGGTCACCGGCAGTTTCTGCGGATCGGTGGTGGCCAGCAGGAATTTGACGTGGGGTGGCGGCTCTTCCAGGGTTTTCAGCAGCGCATTGAACGAGCTGGTGGAGAGCATGTGCACTTCGTCGATCAGGTAGACCTTGAAGCGCCCACGACTAGGCGAGTACTGCACATTGTCCAGTAGCTCACGGGTGTCTTCCACCTTGGTGCGGCTGGCGGCGTCGACTTCAATCAGATCGACGAAGCGCCCTTCATCGATCTCCCGGCACACCGAGCACACGCCGCAGGGCGTGGAGCTGATGCCGGTTTCACAGTTCAGGCACTTGGCGATAATCCGCGCGATGGTGGTCTTGCCCACCCCGCGGGTGCCGGTAAACAGGTAGGCATGGTGCAGCCGCTGACTGTCGAGCGCGTTGATCAGCGCCCTGAGCACATGAGTCTGGCCAACCATTTCGCTGAACGAGCGCGGACGCCACTTGCGTGCAAGAACCTGATAACTCATCGAAACCCGTCACGAGAGGAAAGCAAAAGTGGGCTAATCCTAACGGAGCATGGGGCAAATTGCATCCGACCTGCCGCCTCTATATGGACAGACACGCGGCCCGTTGAAAAATTAGCTGGCTACAAAACGCACAAGGGCCTAGTATCCGCGGCGTTAGTACCACGCTGTAAGTCAATTAGGCCTTTTAGGCCCCCTCGATGGTATCCAGGTAAAGAGCGCATCCGCCCCATCAAGCGATGCCGTACAGCTCTTGACCATGACCCAACCTGCTGACTGATCTGGCCGTCCCGCGCAAGCGCGGACTCAGCCCGCCTCCGAAGTACCGACCCGCAACAAGCTTCCAATCCGGAACTTTTGCGCGCAGTCCCGCTCCGATCTGACACATGCATCGACACACCTGGTCGACAGCCTGGAGCTTTATTCAGCGCAATGATGCGCACGCAGTTTTAGGAACACCAAATAAATGAATACTCAACACCAAATTCAGGATGCCATTCGCACCCTCGCCAGCGCCTTTGCGCCACTTGATTGCCGAATCATGGCCGCCCGCAAAGGCAGCTTCAGCTTCACCATCGTCAATCATGCGGGCATTGCCCAGCACAGCCAGCGCCTCTATCCAGGCCAGTACAGCGGTGCACACCTGCAGCAAGTGATCGATCGCGCCCGTCAGTCCCTGACGGCCTGACCAGACGCACGACGAACTATCCACCCGGAGGGGGGTCTGAATTAGTCAACCTCAGGATGGAGCAAGGTCATGGATAACATCAACCAGCAACTCGTCGAACAATTGTTCGCCCCCTTGCGCGTCACCTTCAGCGCGCCGCGCCCGGACGGTGGCATCATCCTCTCCCTGGTGGATGCTGCCGATGTCACCGCCTACAGTCGAGTGTTGAGCGCAGCCCAGCGCACCGATGCCCAGGCATTCGCGCAGAGCCTTGAAGAAATCCGCCTGGAACTCGCCATGCGCTCCGGCAGCATTCCCGCGGATATGCGCAAGGCCCTGAAAGAACAGGACAGTGTTCTCAGCTACCACCTGGCCTGAGCCTGCTCCGCCAAGAGCCCCGCCCCCGCGGGGCTTTTTGTTGCGCGCAATAACGGGCTGCGCCCTGCTCAGCGGCTGCATAAACAGAGTTGATTTGCCCAGCGCACAGGAAACGCCACCCAGCAGGATGCGTCGTGCGCACCGAACTCCTGCCGCCAGATCGAGACCAAGCCGCGCGGCACAAGCCAAGGATATGACGCAATCAATGTCATCTGAGGTGGCGCAGCCCAACAGCGCCTGGCACCGGGCGCGCACAGACATGCCGCAACGAGGCAAGCATAAAGCTGAAGGATCAAATAATGGATGTAACGCACAGCCCGAACGGGCTTGAAGATGGAGGCAACCCTGCCAGCCACACCCCGGCACACAATGTCACCGCTGCGGCTGCTCCCTTCCAGGCCTGACCGGGTTCACGGCTGATCGTTGCGGGGGGACCGGCAGGGCCACCATAACGCTACCCGCCTTGCAGCGAGCCGCGCCATTGTACTGGCTTGATTCAAACTTACAACCGCTTCAAGCACTTATAAACGCTTTAGGGTTTGCCCGGTCGGTTGAGCAGCCCGCACCACTGGCTATTGCCTACTCAGCGGACTCATACCCGAAAACGCCCGACCAGAGCAGTCAGGCCATGGGAGAGTTCGGACAGGTGCTGGCTGGCCTTGGCACTCTGCTCGGAGGTTTGCGCCGCCTCATTGGAGAGATCGCGAATATCGCTGATATTGCGCGCGATTTCTTCGGTGACGCTGCTTTGTTCCTCGCAGGCGCTGGCAATCTGTGCAGTCATATCATTGATGCGCTGCACCGAGTCGCTGGTATCGGTCAGGGCTTGGTCCACGCCGGCGGCCTGGTCGACGCTTTCCCGCGCCCTGGCACTGCCCGAGTGGGTCGCCTTGACCGCATTCTGTACGCCGATCTGCAGGCGCTCGATCATCAGCTGAATGTCTTTGGTCGATTCCTGGGTGCGGGCGGCCAGGGCCCTTACCTCATCGGCCACCACCGCAAAGCCGCGGCCCTGCTCGCCGGCCCTGGCAGCCTCGATGGCCGCATTCAGGGCCAAGAGATTGGTCTGTTCGGCAATGCCCCGGATCACGGCCAGTACCGCGCCAATATTCGCGGCTTCCTGCTCGAGGGTCTGGATACTGAGCGAAGCGCTCTCCACTTCCTGGGCCAGTTGACGAATCGAGTCGATGGTCGCACCCACCACCAGGGCACCTTCGCGTGACTGTACCTGGGCGCTGCGGGCGGCATCGGCGGCGTTCTGCGCATTGCGCGCCACCTCATGCACCGCACTGCTCATCTCGGTTGCCGCCGTGCTGACCTGATCCACCGCCGCGTGTTCGCTGTTGATCAGGCGATCATTGGCGGCCGCCATGCCAGCCAGGCTCTGCGCCGAACTTTCGACCTCACCCGTGACCCGCCCAACTTCCTTGATCAAGGGCTGCAACTTGTCGAGAAAACGGTTGAAGGCATGGCTGAGCTTGCCCAGCTCATCGCGGGAAAGCACATCCAGACGCACGCGCAGATCGCCATCGCCGTCGGCAATCTGTTCGATGCGATTGAGCAGGCTGTGCAACGGCCGGGTAATCAGCAGCGGAAAGCCAACCACCAATACCAGACAGACCAGCAGGCCAAAGGCAATGATCAGGCCCTGCTGCCAGCTCAGGGTCTCACCCAGGCGAATAGCCGCCATGCCCTCACCATTGGCCGCCTGATCATCCATCTCGCCAAGCTTGTCGATGGCAGTGCGCATGGCCTCGAACTGTTCTTCGCTGGCAGCGAAACTCAGCGCACTGGCGGCTTGTTGATCGCTGCCCGCCAACTGCAGCACCTGCTGTGAGGTGGCCTTCCAGCGCGCAAAACCACTGTCGAACTGGGCCACCAACTGCATCGCCTCGGCACCTGGCTGCATGGCGGCGAACTTGTGCACGCGATCGTAAGCCTGCTGCATATTCTCCGCATGGGCCGCCGCCAGGGCACTGGCATGTACACTCGCACCCTCGCCGAGCATGCTGCGCTCGGCCACAAAGGCCTGGTAGAGATCACGGTCGGCGTTGAGCAGCAGACTGATGCCCGGCAGGAAGCGATTGGTCAGTCGGGTGCTGGAATCGGCGACCTGATCGATACCGCGCATACCGAGAAAGCCCATCGCGACCAGCAGCGTGGCCAGCAACAGAATGGGCAAGGCCATTTTCCAGCGAAACCCCAGATCGGCGAAGATGCGTAACATAGCGATACCCCCGAGCAATGGCCAAGTAGTATCAGCGTAGACCAAGCGCGGCACTCCCCCGAAAAAGCTCACGAGCTGCGGGCTAGGCGAACATGTGCCGGGGAATTATCGATGCATGGGCGGGTCCGAAGCAGACCGCGGCAGACTCAGGGCCGTGCCCCGCGTAGCAATTCGCAGTACCCTGTGTGCGTTTTGCCAACCCCTAGCCTTTACCAAGGAGCAACACCATGGCCATGACCAAAGACCAACTGATCAGCGATATTGCCGAGTCGACCGACACGCCGAAAAGCACCATTCGCGCGGTACTCGAGCAACTCAGCGAGATCGTCAGCGATGCCCTGGAGAATGGCGATGAAATCACCCTGCCAGGTATCGGCAAACTGAAGGTCAGCGAGCGTCCGGCCCGCACCGGACGCAACCCACAAACCGGCAAAGCCATCGAGATCGCCGCCAAGAAGGTGGTCAAGTATGTGCCGGCCAAGGCCCTGAGCGACGCAATCAACTAAGGCCGCACCAGCCGACAGGATGGGCGAGTTGCGCCACAGAGCACCGCCCCATCCCGCGCAGGTTGTCCTGACGGACATAGATGAGGCTTACTGCACGGCCTCCTCCAGCGGAGTCACGGCGACCGAGTCGGGACCGCCCATCTGGCGGATCCGCCTGACCTGCTGCACCCGATTGAGGTTGTCCCAGGCCATGTCGTAATGCGCGGGCGACTGCTCAATCGCGCTGCGGAAGAACTGCTCGGCGACATCCAGCTTGCCCTCTATCAGGCAGATATAGCCGACGTCATTGCTGGCCTGGGCACGCCCGCCGATCTGCTCGAAGGCGGAAAGCGCCTCCTCATAGCGCTCCATGCGCGCCAGCAGCAACCCATAGTTGCGCCACAACGGCTTGTAGCTACTGTCGTAACCGATGCCACGCTGATAGGTGCGCTCGGCCTGGGGCCACTGCCCTGCCAGGTAATAGGAATAGCCCAGACTGTTCTGCACCAGCACCGAGCGCGGTTCGATCAGCATGGCCAGGTTGTAATAAGCCTCGGATGAGGGGAAGTCGTTGCGCAGATCAGCCAGCACGCCAAGGCCGTTGTAGACCTTGAGGGGCGAATTGCTGTCCACCTTGAGCGCGGCCACCTCGGCCGAACTGTCGCCGCCCAGGCGCTGCTGGTCCAGCGCCACCGCCCTGGACAGCAGCTCCTGCGCGCCCTTGTGGTCATGCCTGGCCAGACGCAGCAGGCCCATTTCCGCCAGCGCCTCAAGGTTGTTCGGCTCGCTGGCCAGCACATCGCGGAAGGCCATCTCGGCTAGCTGACTATTGCCGCGCTCGCGGTGGATTCTGCCGACCCAGACCAGGGCCGAATAACGTTTGGGATCGAGTTCGATGGCACGCAGATACTGGTACAGCGCCTGATCCAGATCGTCGGCCCGGTAGGCCATCGCGGCCATCTGCATGGCCTGCTCGGGCGAATGGGTCTGCTGCCTCACCTTATACAGCAGGGAATTGTCGCCGCTATAGACGGAACGGCTATTGAGTGCCGACTCCGGCCCCATGGTCTGACACCCTGACAGTACGACCGCCAAGGCCAACAGCACGCTGAGCTTGTTCATTTCATATCTTCCCGAAGACGTTGAGCACCCCGATGATTGCCGGACCTATGGCCACCAGAAAGAAGCTCGGCCATAAACACAGGATCAGGGGGAATACCAACTTGGTGCCAATTTTTGCCGCCATTTCTTCGGCGGCCTGGGTGCGTCGATCACGGAATTCTTCGGCATAGATGCGCAAGGTATCGGCCACGCTGCTACCGAAACGGATGCTCTGCGCCAGCAGGCTGACCAGCCCGCGGATATCCTCCAGCCCGGTACGTTCGGCCAGATGCTTGAGCGCCTCGGTGCTGGGGATGCCGGCTCGAATTTCCGCATTGACCAGGGCCAGCTCCAGAGCCAGCTCCGGTTGGCTGACCGCCATTTCGTCGGCCACTCGCTCGATGGCCTGGGGCAAGGCCAGCCCCGACTCGACGCAGACCACCATCAGGTCCAGGGCATCGGGAAAGGCCACCAGCAGCCGGGTCATGCGCGCCTGCTTGCGCTTGTCGACATAGATGGCCGGCACCAGCCAGCCCAATGCGGCGGCGGCAACTACCAGGGCGATCCCCATGACCAGCGACAAATTGGGAATCAGCGGCAAGGCCAGCAGACTGAGGGCCAGCAACACCAGTGGTACCAGCAGACGAACGGCCCAGTACACCTGCACCGCCGCCGGCGAGCGATATCCGGCATGGGTGAGCAGCATACGGGTCGCGGACTGCCGGTCCTCCTCTCCGGAGTTGAACCGCTGGCCCACCTGTTCCAGCATCAGTTGCAGATTGCTCGGTGCCTGCTGGCCGACGGCAAGGCCGCCATAGCCGCGCTTGATCAGCGTCAGGCGCCGCTGTACCGGGTCGCGCAGGCCCGACGCCAGCATGGCCAGGGTCGCCACGGCGAGCACCGCGCTCAGACCGATGGCACCAACGAACAACAACCGCGCCAGCTCTTCATTGCCGACCACGCGGTTGAGCAAACCCAGCAGATAGTCCATGACATCTACCTCCTCTGACTGCGTTTACACCTGGATGCGGATGATTTTGCGAATCCAGAGAATCCCCAGCAGCATGGCGACGAAAGCCGCCACCACCAGCTTCTGGCCCATGGGTTCCTTGATCAGCAACGGCAAATAGGTCGGGCTCGACAACACAATCGCCGCTGCCAGAACGAAGGGCACCGCCACCAGAATCCAGCCTGACATGCGCCCCTCCGCCGACAAGGTCTTGACCTTGCGCTGAAAACGAAAGCGCCCGCGAATCAGGCTACTCAGGCGGGTCAACACCTCAGTCAGGTTGCCGCCGGTGTCACGGTGGATCAGCACCGAGGTCACCAGCATCATCACCGTCATGCTCGGCATGCGTTCGAGCAGCCCGAGCATGGCCCGGCGCACATCGTTGCCGTAGTTGATATCGGCGAAGGTCAGGCCAAATTCATGGGCCACCGGCCCCTTGTGTTCCTCGGCCACCAGCTGCAGGGTCTCGTTGAACGGGTGGCCGGCACGCAATGCCCGACACATGGCATCCAGAGCATCCGGCAGGCCCTCCTCGAACGCGGCGAATCGCTTGCCGCGATCGCTGGCAATCTTCATGACCGGCAGCCAGAACACCAGCAGTGCCAGCGCCAGAGCCAGCCACCAGACCTGGCTATACAGCCACAGCGCAATGCCCGCAACCGCCCCCAGGATCAGCCCCAGCAACAGCACCCGGTAGGCGCGGTAATCATGCCCGGACTGCTCGATCATCTGCGCCAGGGCTTCCATGGCGGGTAGCTGCTCCAGACGGGCCTCCAGCGGCGACAAACGCTTGAGGTATTTCTGCCGCAGCACCGTCTGCATATTGGGCAGGTCACTGGCCCGTTCCAGCACATGCAGGCGGCTGCGAATACGCTTGCGCACCCTGCCCGCCTCGCCAAATACCGGGATCACCAGGCTCTGGCTGAGCAGGAACACTGCGGCGAACACCATGCCGAGGAACGCCAGGATAAACTCGCTGGGAATCTGGTTCATGACTGCCCCTCCATCCATTCCGGCCGAAACATGCTCAGCGGCAACTCGATACCGCGTTTCGCCATCACATCGCGGAAGGCCGGCACCATGCCCGTTGGGCGGTAATCGCCGAGGACCTCGCCATGCTCGCCCATGCCGCGCCGAACGAAGGCGAATATCTCGGTCATGGTGATCATTTCACCCTCCATGCCGTTGATTTCCTGCACGCTGATCAGACGCCGCTTGCCATCTTCCTGACGCTCCAGCTGGATCACCACATCGATGGCCGAGGCGATCTGCTGGCGCATGGCCTTGATCGGGAAAGTGGCCCCGGTCATCGACACCATGTTCTCGATCCGGCCCAGGGCATCGCGCGCGGTATTGGCGTGGATGGTGGTCAGCGAACCGTCGTGGCCGGTGTTCATCGCCGTCAGCATGTCCAGTGCTTCAGCACCACGCACCTCGCCGATCACGATGCGGTCAGGGCGCATGCGTAGGCTGTTGCGCACCAGCTCGCGCTGGTTGACCTCGCCACGGCCCTCGATATTGGATGGGCGGGTTTCCAGGCGCACCACATGGGGTTGCTGCAGCTGCAGTTCGGCCGAGTCCTCGATGGTGACGATGCGTTCGTTATGCGGAATAAAGCTCGACAGCACATTGAGCATGGTGGTCTTGCCGCTGCCGGTACCACCGGAGATCAAGACATTCAGCCGCCCACGGACGATGGCCTTGAGCATCAGGGCAATGGCCGGAGTCAGGGTGCCCATCTGCACCAGGCTCTCGGCATTGAGCAGGTCCACGGCGAAGCGCCGGATCGACACGCTCGGCCCGTCGATGGCCAATGGCGGGATGATCGCATTGACCCGCGAGCCGTCTTTCAGGCGTGCATCCACCAGCGGCGACGACTCGTCGATGCGCCGGCCCAGGCTGGAAACGATGCGATCGATGATATTCAGCAGGTGCTGGTCGTCGCGAAAACGCACATCGGTCTGCTGCAGCTTGCCATGCCGCTCGACATACACCGAGGCGTATCCATTGACCAGGATGTCCGACACACTGTGGTCGGCCAGCAGCGGCTCCAGCGGCCCCAGGCCGAGCACCTCATCGGTGATCTGCTTGATGATCAGTTGCCGGCTGCTCGCGCTGACTGGCGCGTTATGCTCGTCCAGCAAGCGCAGGCAGATCTCGCGTATCTGCCGCACGGCATCGGCGTGCTCCAGGGAGTCGAGCAGCGACAGGTCCATGACCTTGAGCAGTTGCTGATAGATCTTCTCCCGCCACTCGCTTTCCACTGAGCTGAGATGACTCTTGGTGGCATACAGCTCGGCAGGTGTGGTGTGTTCCCAGGCCATCATCTCCTGGGTCGAGGCACCCTGCTCGGGAGCCTCGACGGCAGTCGAGGCCTCGGCCTTGAGCGGTTGTTGACGCAGTCGATTTCGTAATTCGCTGAGCATGATTCACTCCCCGAAGAAACGGCTGAAGGCGCGCTTTAACACACCCGGTTCGGCACCGGCTTGCTGGCCGAGCAAATCCTTGCTCAACGCCTGCATGGCCAACGTGATCGGCGCGCGTGGCGCGTGCAGATCCAGGGGCACACCGGTGTTCTGGCTCTGGCTGACCACGGCAAAGTCGTTGGGCACCTGTTGCAGCTCGTTGCAGCGCAGCGCCGTCGCGATATCGCGCAGGGTCACCGGGGCGGCCTTGTTGTAGCGGTTGACCACCACCTGCAGGTTCTCGCCGCGCACCCCCAGCTCATCACGCAGGATGCGCGCCAGACGGCTGGCATCCTTCAGATGGCTGAGACTCTGCTGCACCACGATATAGACCCGATCGGCCTGCTCCAGGGTGATGCCGGTGAGGTGGTCGATCTGCCGCGGCAAGTCCACCACCACCCAGTCATAGGTGCTGCGTGCCAGCTGCAACAGGGCCTCGAGGTTCTCGATATGCACGTCCTGGGGCAGACACAACTCGTTCTCGCGCCCACCCAGCACATGCAGGCTCGGGCTGAAATGACTGCAGAAGCCACGCAGCGCCACGCTGTCCATCTCCTCGATCTGCTGCAGCACCTCGACATGGCTGTGGCTAGGCTGCACGTCGAGGTAATGGGCCACACTGCCGAACTGCAGATCGAGATCCAGCAGCAACGTTCTACCGCCCTTGGCACTGAGCTGATGGGCCAGGTTGCAGGCCAGCAGGGTGGCACCGGAACCGCCCTTGGCGTTCATCACTGCCACCAGTTTGCCCGTAGCGCCGCTACTGGATCGGGTTTCCATGAGCATGCGACCAAGGGCCGCCAGCAACTCTTCGGCAGCCACCGGTTCCGGCAGAAAATCGCGGGCACCGGCCTGCATCGCCAGACGTATGCCTTCACGCTCGTCCAGCGGCCCGCAGACCAACAGCGGCGGGCGGTCCTGGATCGGATGCTGCAAAAGCGCCGCCAATTCCTCACGCCACAAGTGGCTGACCCGTAGCAGCAGGAAATCCGGTTTGTGGTCCAGCCCGTACAACGGGTCGGTATGTCCATTGCTGACCAGCCGCGTGTTCACATGCATGCCGGGAGCGCGTCGGCAGATGCCATGCAGATGCTGCAGCGCTTCCGTATCGCGGCTGCTGATCAACAGGTGCAGCCCCTGCTCGGCTGGCGCACTGGGCAGTGCTGAGACTTCTCTAAGCTTCAACATGGTGTGATCTCCGGAGCTACATCCTCGGCATGTCGACCAAGGCTTTCGCGGGGAATGGTTGACCTGAAGGCCGGCAGGGTGAATACCCCACCAAACCCTGGAATCAACAACTCATGGGGGAAATTTTCCACACGCAACTGCACATAGCGGATAGCGCTGAACCCACCGGCACCGACAAGATCGCCCGGGCTGGGCACACCCACGCCGTTCTCGTCCAGGTAAACCAGGGTCAGATTGGCGGTCTCCAGGCTGCCGATCAGCGAACTGGCACCGGCATCATCGGCCGCATTGAAGATCGCCCGACGCAATATCACCGGATCGCTGATATTGCATACCGCTGCCAGGCGCGCACCGCGGCGCACCACCTCGTCCAGAGCATTGACGGTAAATAGCAGGCGACCCATTTCCAGCACACCGAACAGCAAGGTGAAAAGCAGCAGTCCGATAATCGCGAACTCAACCACGTACACCCCGCCCATGCGCCGTCTGTTTATCGACTTCATCACAACCCCCTCATCACAGTGGTGGCCACTAGCGGGATATTCAGCGGGATAGCATCGCCAATCAGCGCCGGCAGGCTGTTGCCAATCACCGGGCGGAACACATAGCTGACGCGCACCTGAACATGGTCACTGCCCACGGGCCCGACTGTTACGTCTGCGGTGGTCAGCCCAGGTGCCACCTCGTTGCCGGGCTGGGGTACGGGTACGCCATAGACCGCTAGATTCTTGGTCCTGGCCTCTAACACCGGATCGATCACGACCTGGCCGAGATTGCCATTCCAGGCCTCGCCCGCCAGGTAGCGCACGGCATCGCGGTTAGCCTGCAGCAGGTTGTTGTAGTGGTAGAACATGCGTCCGAACTCACCGATGGCCAACAGCAACAACAGCAGAAGCGGCAGGGTGATGGCGAACTCGACCATGGCCACGCCACGCTGAGCCTGCCTGGGCTTGAATGACTGAGTGTGCATAAACACCTCCCCATGCCTGCCCGGTTTGCCCCGGGCTACACCGACCAACAATCAGGCGAAACGACCGTCAGGAGTCGGGGCTTGGCGTCGCAACGCCGCCGATATAGGTTTTGAATAACTGAATGATGTTCGGCCCGACATCGTCAGCCGGTGTCGCTCCGGCATAACCATCGCCCTCGCACTCGCTGATGAACTGGCCGAATACCTGCGCCTCGGTGCCTTGCTGCTTGACCGTCTGCAGCAGGTAGAAACAGCCGAAGCCCAACACCGGCACCGATGTCTGGCCACCGGATGCGCCGTCGCAGTTACCGATGACGAGCGTGAGGATGCGCCGTTCGTAGGCACCCTGGCAGTTACCGGAAGCGGCGCAGGCGGCGCTGGCCGCCAACCAGTCGTTGTAGTCGAACAAATCGGTGCTACTGGTGGACAGATCGCCATCACTGGAAGCGACCATCTCGCCCTCGTGCTCCACGTCCTGGGTGCTGTCGTTATAGGTCGTGCGCGGGTTGGTGAAGTCGGTGACCCAGTCTGGCGGATAGTCATTGGCGGTCATGCTTCCGGTGTAAACCCCCAGCCGGGTATTCAGCCCCTGGGCCACTGGACCGGTCTGATTACCAGGCTCTGTCTCCGCCTCATCACCCACCGCATTGCACTTGTCTATACCTCCGGCCAGCGCATTGCGCAGGTCGTTGGCCCCGGTGGCACCATCCAGACGCAGCAACTGGAAGTTACCGGGCCCGATTGCCGGATCGCTGCCGGCTGCGCTCTTCAGCACCTCCAGATCGCCGAAACCATAACCCCAGAAATTTCCGTTCTCGGGGTCGTACTGAGCGGGATCGCCGCAGACCATGATGGGTTCGATCCTGCACGGGTTGGCCGAGGGACTCGGCCCGGCTGTGGCGATGGCGGCCACCGCCTTCTCGCCGAGGTTGCCCGCGGAAAGGGACCGGGCGAAGTTCCAGAGGAACCCGGCCAGTGGGTAGTCCGGTACCGATACCCGCACATAGGCGGCATCGGCCGGACCTGGGTAGGAGAATGGCCCATAGACGCTGCTGGATAGTTCCACTATGGCGAAAGCCCCTACGCCGCCATCACCAATGCCACTGTCCAGTTCGCCATTGCCGTCGGCATCGGCATTCAGACGCAGGGTGTTGAGCGCCGCATCGCGCGTCAGGCTGGAGGCATTGCCGCTGTCCTTCACCTGCTGCAAGGTCTTGGCCCCACTCAGGGCGGCGGCATCCACGGCATTCTGCAAGCGGGTCTTGTTCAACAACATATGTCCGCCGTCCAGGGCCAGAGCCCCCATCAACAGCATGGCGGCCAGGGCAATCACGATCAGCACCATCACCGCCCCCCGCTGACGCGCCAGCGTTGCGGTAAACGGCCGTTGCAACCGGGGTTTCATGGATAGAGTCCTCAATTACCGATATTGATCTGGATCGGTTTTGCGACCTGACGCGCATCACCGGTCACGCCGCGGTAGCCTTCCATTACTTTTTCGCTAATCGCTCCGTCGCTGCCTTCGGCCGGCAGTTCAGTGCCCGGGTTGGCCGCCCGTTCCTTGTCGGCGATCTGCTGGTAGTGGGTCTGATAGACGCTGTAGCCTTGGGTACCGACCCGCGCCTCGTCATAGGTCATGCAGGCGGTTGGCCCAAGCAACAGCAGCGTCAGAACGATCATGCGTTTCATGGTGGTTGCCTCCAGTGGTTGATCCCGTGCGGCCCGCCTGGGCGGTTCGCCCTTGCACATATGCCCGAGCGGCCTTTGCAAGACCGCTGCACAGCTACTGCAGATCGTGGCCAAAGCTGCCTTCGCTGACCCCAAGGCTGACCGGTACCGGACGGCCCATGTCGCGGCCCTTGGTCCGGCCCAGCAGGTAGAAATCCATATCCCCAGGGGCGACGACTTTCTCGGTGGGCAGGCGCACGCTTCTTGCATCGAGTGGCTTGGCCAGATGCGGGGTGACCAGGATCACCAGTTCGGTTTCGCCATTGATAAATTCCTGGCTACGGAACAGGTGCCCAAGCACGGCGATATCGCCCAGCCCGGGGAAGCGGCTGACAAAGTCGCGGGTGTTCTCGCTGATCAACCCTGCGATGGCGATGGTCTGGCCATTGCCCAGCTCGACGGTGGACTGGGCACTGCGCTTGGTCAGCGCCGGCACCAGCAAGGAGGCCCCCACGGCGTCCTCGGTATTGACCACCAGGCTATTGGCGGCCACCAGTTCGCTGACCGATACATTCAGGTTGAGGTTGATCCGTCCGCTATCGAGCACCACCGGGAGAAATTTGACCCCGACGCCGAACTCCTTGTATTCGATAGTGATGCCATCATCGTCGGAGACCGGAACTGGAAACTCGCCGCCGGAAATAAACTCCGCCTGTTGCCCGGTCAGGGTGGTCAGGGTCGGTTCTGCCAGTACCTTGGCCGAGCCATTCTCCTTGGCCGCCTCCAGCACTGCGTCGAACAGGAAGCTGCCGGAGGTGAATTGGGCGAGGAAGCCCTTGTCGGAACTGAGCAGGGTTTCGGCCAGCGAAGCACTGTCGTTGAAACCGCCCAGGCTCCAGTTACCGGCAGAGCCAATGCCGAGGAAACGAACACCGAGGCGCTTGACCAGGCTGCGCTGCATCTCCGCCACCTTGACCTCCAGCATCACCTGCTGGCTACCGCCGACGCTCAGCAGGTTGATCACTTCCAGTGACTGGCTCGGGGCCGCCACTGCGGCTTCGCCCTCGCCCTGCACCACACTGGCGGTTTGTGCCGTATAGGTTTTCGCCAGCTTGACCGCGGTATCCACCGCCGCCGCACTGCTTACCTGACCACGCAGCACCAGCGCACCCTGGGCGCTATAGACCTCGATCCGCTCATTGGGCAGCAACTCGTGCAGCTTGCTCTTGAGGCCGCTGAGATCGTGGATAACCTCCAGATCCAGGCTATCGATCAGCCGGTTGCGACCATCCCACAACAGCACGTTGGTACTGCCCAGGGAGCGCCCCAGCAGGTAAAGCTGAGTCGGGCTGGTCACCAGAATATCGGCGATTTCCGGATTGCCGACCGAGACCTTCTTCACCGCCGCGCGAGTGGTAAGCACCCGCGACTTGTAGATCGGCACCTGAATAGTGCTGATATTGGCTGCCGGCATGGCACTGACCGCAGGCACCGGCTCGGCGGCCTGCAGTGCCAAACTGCAAAGCAACCCAGCACCTAGTAAGGACAGCGCGCATGCGCCCAGTTTACGGATGATATCCATGCCCTACTCCTTGCGTGGTTATGCGTTTTTACCTGCTTACAGGAGCACCGGACCCGCCGATGCCGTTAGTCTGAACGTCGCGCCGCGACGTCTTCCTATGCTCTGCTCCCTGCTCTTTCTCCTATCCACCCAGGAGTGAGGGCTGGGGGCGAATGCCTAAAGCTGCGCCTTAGCCGCCTGCACATCGATACCGCGAATAATGGTGACGCCACTGCCACCACCGCTGCTGCGGCGCACCACCGGCTTGGCCACGGGAGCCGGGACTGGCACCTCCACCACGGCCACGGCTTTCTCGACCGGAGGCAGTGGCTTCTTCTGGTTATCCAGCGGGTTGCGCAAGGCCAGTTGCAGCTTGCCCTCGGTCTGCGCCTTGACCAGGATCTCGGTTTCTTCGGGGGTCATCTCCAGGGTTACCGCGCGCACCACCACCGGCTGGGTCTTGTCGGTGCTGGCGGTCTGATCCACGGCGAGCACGCGCAGGTCCTCGAGAATGGTTTCCGACTTGGCATTGTTACCGCCACCTTCAGCCTTCTTGGCCACCAGCACATCAACCCTGTTACCCGGCAACAGGAAGCCGCCAACCCCTACCACATCGTCCACCCGCACCGAGATGGCACGTTTTTCCGGCTCGATCAGCGAGGCCAGAGTGCTGCCACCCAGGTGCTCGGCCAGGCGCGCTGCGCGCACGATATCCCCGCGCAACATGGCGAAGGTGGCGATCTTGCCCACTACCTTGTCGGCGCTATCGAAGGCGTCGTCCGGCACCGTGCCCTTGGGCATGCGCACCAGGGTCACCTGCTGGGCCTCGACCATCTGGCCGAAGGGGATCTCCTGCGTGGCCACCACCACGTTTTGCAGGTTGTCGTCCGGGCCGGCATTGAGCCGCGCACTCAACCAGTTATTGGCCAGAAAGGCCGCACCCAGGCCGAGCAGCAGTGAAAGACCGATCAATACAAGCGTGCGTGAGTTCATGACGGTGCCTCCTTGATTCAACTGGGTTCAAGGCTGACGAAGTAGTTGCGCCAGGCCCAGATCAGTGTCTTCGGTGAAAGGATTTGCCAATCATCCGCGCCCTGGTAGCGCTGGCAGTCCAGCGCCATACCCAGCAGATCGCGCGGGTGACAGGGCAATAGCGGCATGTTCTCCGGCCGGTGCAGGCGCTCGATGGCGTAGGCCGCCAGCTCGGGGTCGTAAGGGATGCCCAGTTTTTCGCACTCCTGCTGCCAGATGCGTTCGTACTCATCGGGCTGCAGGTAACCGAAATGCAGCTTGTAGCCGATCCGCCGGAGGAATGCCTCGTCGGCCAGTTGCAGCGGATTGAGGTTGGTGGAAAACACCAGCACCAGGTCGAAGGGAATCTCGCAATGCCGACCGCCACCCAGGTTGAGGTAGTCCGTCTTTTCCTCCATCGGCACGATCCAGCGGTTGAACAGGTCCACCGGGGCTACCCGCTGGCGACCGAGGTCGTCGATGATAAAGATGCCGTTGCTCGCCTTGAGCTGCAGCGGTGCCTGGTACAGGCGGGTGTAGGGATCGAAGCGGATATCCAGCATATCCAGGGTCAGTTCGCCGCCGGTGATGATGATCGGCCGCCGGCAGCGCAGCAGGCGCCGGTCGACGCCCTGATCCATACGCAGGCTGCGCGCTCCCGCCTCGACGGGCAGCGGCTTGTGTACCTGAGGATCGAATATTTCCACCACCGCCTCGTTGATGGCGATGGCATGGGGCACCCAGATCGCGCCGTGAAACAGCCTGATCAGGCGCTGGCTGATATAGGTCTTGCCGGTACCAGCCGGCCCGTAAATCATGATCGCCCGGCCCGAGTTCATCGCCGGGCCGAACTGGTCGAGCAACTCCTCGCGCAGCACCACGCCGGCGAACGCCTCGCGCATGGCTCGGGCATCGACCCGGCAGCCATGCACCGTCTGCGCCTTCAGCAGTTGCCGGTAACGCTCCACCGGATAGGGCGCGGCGCCGATATAGCCGCTGCGCGCCAGGGCATCCTTGGCGGCGCTGCGGCCGCGCTCGGTCAGGCCATAACGCAGGCCCTGCCCGCTGCTCTGGCCAAGCACCTCGATACGGCCATCCTTGCGCAGATAACCGAGCACCTCCTCCAGCACCGAGCCGGTAAGCGCCAGGCGCTCCACCAGTTGCGTCAGATCGAGTACGCCAGCGTCATGCAAGTGCTTGCATAGCAGGTCGCCAATAAAACTGTCGGCCAGACCGGTTTCCGCGACTGTGCGTGGTTGCGGGGCCAGTTGTTGAATCGGGTCGAAGTCCCGCTGATTACTGCCGGTAGGGCTTAGCGCATGCATGGCTAGACTCCCGCACGGATAAACATGAGATAACCGCTGGCCAGGCTGCCCAGCAGAATCGCAATCGAATAGGGAAAAGGTTTACCGGCCACCTCATCGGCTGCCGGGGCCAGATAAGCCCGCGCCCGCAGCATCAGTAGATAACGCCCCAGGGTCTGCTGCAGCTGCCCCTTGGCCAGCATCAGCAGCGCCCCACACAGGCCACCGGCAATCAGACTGAACAGCGCCGCCCAGAGCGCATATTGCGGCGTCATAAAACTGCCAACCATGGCCATCAGTTTGACGTCGCCGGCGGCCATGCCGCCCAAGGCATACAGGGGTAGAAAAACCCCGAAACCGATCAGCGCACCCAGCCCGCTATCGGCCAGGCCACCGAGTCCGCCGTGATAAGCCTGGCCGGCCAGACCTAAAGCCAGGCCCAGCACAACCAGGAAGTTGGGGATACGGTGGCGACGCAGATCGCTCGCCACCGCAACGCCCAGCAGCCCTAGTAGCAAAATGACGGGGAACATCTGCTCCATGGACATCGCTGCATCTCCCGCAGGGAGTTATCGTTATCAGCACGCATTGCCCTGAACAGCCTGATCCAGGCAGTTAATTGCAGTTGACACACTGCCTCCCAGAGCCACGAAAGCAGCCACAGCACCGAGCGTTACCAGCCCACCCGCCACCGCATATTCCACGATGGTCAGGCCATCCTCGTCTTTGACGAACTTCATCACCGAAGTCTTGATTGCTTGAAAGATCATCTCGCTCACCTCACTTGAATGTTCTAACCAAGAAAGACGGCGCTTCCTGCATGCACTCCCTGCGTGGTGCGTACTCCCTTGCTCCTGGCGCGTAGCCACCGTCCTGCTTCAACACTAGGCACCTGGCAAAACATCGGTTAGGAGATTTCTTGCATATCGCCGGTACTTTTTTGCAGGCCTGTTTTGCAGGCGCAGACAAGCCACCGGAACAGCACTAGGCAGAACCGGCAATTGGTGGCGGCGGCACAACGGGCGATGAATGCTGGCCAGAACCCAGCTTCGGAATGGCGCAAATAGAACGCCTGGTTCTAACCCTTATAAATAGTGGGTCTTTGCGCTGATGTCATATTGCTTCTAAGTGTTAATGAGGAAGTACATTGCGTAACTGCATGTAACACAACCAGAACAACTGCCAAACACTTTACAAGACGGCCACAGCACAATGACCGCTATGAACACACACGCACTGGCTGCTCCGCAGCTGCTGTGGTTCGACCTTACCCACGACCAGTCAGCCGCCGACTGCTCGGCCGCCTTCGCGGACAGCTGCAGGATTATTCTGGTCCGCGAGCTGAACCTGAGCCGGCTAAGCGCCCGCCAGCGTCCAGACATGATCTGCATGCACTATGATCGCCCGGATACCCTGAGCCTCGGCCTGATTCTCGAGGTCAAGCGTTCGGTACCGTCTATCCCGATCACCATGCTGACGCTGCAGCACTCGGAGGAGCTCGCCGTCTGGGCCTTCCGCTCCGGCGTCTGGGACTACCTCGCCTTGCCGTTGCAGCCATCCGAACGCCAGCGCTACCTCAAGGCCCTGCGTGCCCTGTGCCAGCTGCGCAGCGCCCATGAACTAGCCAACCCCAAACAGCAGCTGACGCGCATCAGCGAGCTGCCGGAAAGCGTACGCCTGACCAGCGAGCATCAGAAACAGCGCCCCCTGCAGGACGCCATTCACTATATAGAGCTGCACTTCAAGGAACATATTGAACAGCAGGCCCTGGCCAAACGTTGCGGCATGACGCCATTTCGCTTCAGCCGCCTGTTCAAACAGACCTACGGGGTGGGATTTGTCGAATTCATCCAGCGCAAACGCATGGAGAAGGCCGAAGAACTGCTGAGCAACAGCGAAATGCCCATTACCAGCATCGCCTATGCCGTGGGCTTTCAGGACCCGTCCTATTTCGCCCGCAGCTTCAAACAGTATTTTGGCTGTTGCCCCAGCGATTATCGCCAAAGTATCGCGGCGCAACCTCAATCCAGCGACCGCGAGACCGGACGCGAGCCCCTCTTGTCGCAACACTGTCGCGAAAGCCTGTCCCTGGGCTGGAAATCGGCCGGCTAAGGTGTACCCCGTACAGCCGTATCGCACCGCGCGAGCCCGCAGCTGGCGGCCCCGCCTTAGGCCACCGCAGCGCATATCCAGCGGCCGGCAACCCAAGCGGAGCCACTACTGGCCCAGGCGAGCCAGCTCCGCGAGAAAGGTTTCCTCGTCGATCACCCGCACCCCCAGCTCACTGGCCTTGGCCAGCTTGGAACCCGCCCCAGGGCCGGCCACCACGCAGCTGGTTTTCGCCGATACGGAGCCAGCCACCTTGGCCCCCAGGCTTTCCAGGCGCTCCTTGGCCACATCGCGGCTCATCACCTCCAGGCTGCCGGTCAGCACCCAGGTCTGCCCGGCCAGGGGCAAGCCGGCGATAACTTTCTTCTCACTCAACCAGTGCATGCCAAAGGCCTTCAGCTGGGCTTCGATGGCACGCGCGCGCTCGGCATTGGCAGCCACCGCAAAAAACTCGCGCACCGCATTGGCCTGCTTTTCCGGCAAGGTCTGGCGCATATCCAGCCAGTCCGCGGCCAGCACTGCATCCAGGCTGACAAACCTGTCCGCCAGCTTCTGCGCACCACCAGGCCCCACGGAGGGGATATTCAGCTTGTCGAGCATGCCTGCCAGGGTGGCGCTGGCGCTGAACTCGGCACTCAGTTCACCCTGCTCCTGCAACTGCAGCCCGCACTGGTCGCTGGCCAGCAAGGCCGCGATCACCTGCTGGTTATGGCTATCGGCGAAAAAGCTATGGATCTCGTGCGCCACTTCCAGGCCGATATCAGGCAGGTAGGTCAGCACTTCCGGCAGGGCCTGCTGCACCCGCTCCAGGGAGGCCAGCGAACGGGCCAGCACCTTGGCGGTTTCCTCGCCCACGTCGGGTATGCCCAGGGCGTAGATAAACCGCGCCAGGCTGGGTTGCTTGCTGTCGGCAATGGCCTGCAGCAGCTTGTTGCTGGAAACCTCGGCAAAGCCTTCCAGGTTGATGATCTGCTCATAGGTCAGCCGGTACAGATCGGCCGGCGAGGCGATCAGCTGCTCATCGACCAGCTGCTCGATGGTCTTGTCGCCCAGCCCTTCGATATCCATGGCGCGCCGCGAAACGAAGTGGATGATCGCCTGCTTGAGCTGCGCCGCACAGGCCAGACGGCCGACACAGCGGTACACCGAACCCTCACTGAAGGTTTCCTTGCCCTTGCTGCGCTTGACCAGCTGGGTGCGCTCGACGTGGGAACCGCACACCGGGCAGCTCTCTGGAATCTGTATGGGTCTGGCATCCAGTGGGCGACGCTCCGGCACCACCTGCACCACCTGCGGAATCACATCGCCGGCGCGGCGGATAATCACCGTATCGCCAATCATCACCCCCAGACGCGCCACTTCATCCATATTGTGCAGCGTGGCATTGGACACCGTAACGCCCGCTACCTTGACTGGTTTCAAGCGGGCCACCGGGGTAACCGCACCGGTGCGGCCAACCTGAAACTCCACATCCAGTAACTCGGTCAGCTCTTCCAACGCCGGAAATTTGTGGGCAATCGCCCAGCGCGGCTCGCGGGCGCGGAAGCCCAGTTCGCGCTGATAGGCCAGGCTGTTGACCTTGAACACCACGCCGTCGATTTCATACCCCAGGGACTCACGGCGCTCACCAATGCTGCGGTAGTAGGCCAGGCACTCATCTGCTCCCCTGGCCAGCTTCAGCTCGCGACTGATTGGTATCCCCCAGTGCTTCAGGGCCTCAAGAATGCCGATATGGGTTTGCGGCAGCTCGCCCTGTACCTGGCCGATGCCGTAGCAGCAGAACTCCAGCGGGCGGCTTGCGGTAATTTTCGAATCCAGCTGGCGCAGGCTGCCTGCAGCGGCATTACGCGGATTGGCGAAGGTCTTGCCGCCCTGCTCCAGCTGCCGCGCATTCAGTGCCTCGAAACCGGCCTTGGAGATAAAGACTTCGCCACGCACTTCCAGCACGGACGGCCAGCCCTCGCCCTGCAGCTTCAATGGCACATTGCGGATGGTGCGCACATTGACGCTGATGTCCTCACCGGTGCTGCCGTCGCCCCGGGTGGCCCCGCGCACCAGCACGCCATCGCGGTACAATAGGCTGACGGCCAGGCCATCGAGTTTGGGTTCGCAGCTGTACTCAACCTCGGCCCCGCCCCCAAACAGATCGCCCGCCGGCAGGTCCAGGCCATCGCGCACCCGGCGATCGAAATCCAGCAGGTCGGCTTCTTCGAAGGCATTGCCCAGGCTGAGCATCGGCACTTCATGCTTGACCTCACCAAAGGCCGAGAGCGCCAGGCTGCCGACACGTTGGGTCGGCGAATCGGCCGTTACCAGCTCTGGGTGTTCAGCTTCCAGTGCTTTGAGCTCATGAAACAGGCGGTCGTACTCGACGTCCGGAATACTCGGTTCGTCGAGTACGTGATAACGGTAGTTGTGCTCATCCAGTTCGGCACGCAGTTGCACAATACGCTGGGCAGCAGTCGAGGCGTCGGTCATTGCGGTGTTCTCTCAAACGAAAAGAGCAGCCTTGGCTGCTCTTTCTACTTCATGGGTTAAATCAGCGCTTATTGGTCAGTTGCTTGCGCTCATATTCCACGATGCGCTGGCGATAATGCTCGATAGTTTGCGCAGTCAGTACGCTGCGCTGGTCATCTTTCAGCTCACCATTGAGTTCGTGGGCCAGCTTGCGCGCGGCGGCGACCATCACATCGAAGGCCTGCTTGGGATGGCGCGGGCCCGGCAGACCGAGAAAGAAACTCACGGCGCGGGTGCTGAAACCTTCGATATCGTCCAGATCGAAAGTGCCAGGCTTGAGCGCGTTGGCCATGGAGAACAGCACTTCGCCATTGCCGGCCATGCTTTCGTGGCGATGGAAGATATCCATCTCGCCGAAGCGCAGACCGCTTTCAAGAATGTTCTGCAGTAACGCCGGGCCCTGAAAACCGGCGTTGTCGCGGGCGATCACGTTGATCACCAGCACTTCTTCAACCGGTGGCAGTTCCTTGCTGCTGGGGGCAGCCTTGACGACCGGATCTTCAGCAGCCTTACCGACAGGGTTGAGCAGGGTTGGCACCGGCTCGTCCAGACCAAGGTTCAGGTCACCCTGCTGCGGCTCACCGCTGCGGCGACGGTTCAGTTCGCGGGCGCTCATAGCCGGCAGGTCATCTTCGTCCAGGGAGGGTTCGTGGTTGCGATCGATTACCCGCGGTGGGCTGAGCAGGTTGGGGTCGCTGTCATCATCCGGGATATTGGCAAAACTGCGATCAAGCTTGAACTTGAGCTTGCCCTTGCCACCGCGCATACGCCGCCACCCATCGAAGAGGATGCCAGCGATAACAATAATGCCGATGACGATCAGCCACTCGCGCAGACCGAATTCCATGAAATAACCTAACCCCTAATAAATTTGATAAACCGAGGAGCATCCCGCCCCGTTTCGCTAATTCTGTAACCTGACGCCAACTCCATGTTCTGGCAGGTCTTTCTCTGGGCCACGGGCCACTCTTGATAACAATGCGCGTTAAGCTAGCACGACGAAAGGCAACTTTACACAGGCAGAAGCATCACGCTTCAACCATTGCCAGCGCCTCCTCCACATCAACTGCAACCAAACGCGAACAGCCCGGCTCATGCATGGTCACGCCCATCAACTGATCGGCCATTTCCATGGCGATTTTATTGTGGGTGATATAAATAAATTGCACCGTTTCTGACATCTCTTTTACCAGCCGTGCGTAACGCCCGACGTTGGCGTCATCCAGCGGCGCATCCACCTCATCAAGCATGCAGAAAGGTGCCGGATTGAGCTTGAAGATGGCGAAGACCAGAGCCAATGCTGTCAGCGCCTTCTCGCCGCCCGAGAGCAGATGGATGGTGCTGTTCTTCTTGCCCGGTGGCCGCGCCATGATGGTTACCCCGGTATCGAGTAGATCTTCGCCGGTGAGTTCCAAATAAGCGTTACCGCCGCCAAAAACCTTGGGGAAAAGGGCCTGCAGGCCGCCATTGATCTGGTCGAAGGTTTCCTTGAAGCGGTTGCGGGTTTCCTTGTCGATCTTGCGAATCACGTTTTCCAGGGTATCCAGGGCTTCCACCAGGTCGGCGTTCTGCGCGTCCAGGTAGCGCTTGCGCTCGGATTGCTGCTGATATTCGTCGATCGCCGCCAGGTTGATCGGACCGAGGCGCTGAATACGCCCGGCCAGGCGCTCCAGTTCGTCCTCCCAGGCCGTTTCGCTGGCATCGCCTGGCAGGGTCGCCAGTACGCCGTGCAGGTCGTAGTTGTCCTCGACCAGTTGATCGGCCAGGGCATTGCGCCGCACGGTCAGGGATTGCCACTCCATGCGCTGCTGTTCAAGCTGGCCGCGCAGTAGCTGGGATTGCTGTTCGGCCTGGGTGCGGCGCTTTTCCGCCTCGCGCAGCTCGCGGTCGGCGTCTTCCAGGGCCAGACGCGCCAGTTTGAGCTCGTCTTCCACCGCCATGCGCTTGTCGAGCAGCTCTTCGAGCTTCATGCGCAGCTCTTCCAGCGGCGCTTCGCCTTCCTCCAGATTGAGGTTGAGCTGCTCGCGCTTCTCGTGCAGGCGCTCGGCCTGCAACTCTAGGCGCTCCAGAGCCTGACGGGTGGAATCGTGCTGCGCCTTGAGCGAACCCAGGCGCACGGCCAGCTGGTGAGCGTGGTCCTTGTGTTGGCGAGCTTCCTGGCGCACTCGGTCGAGGCGTTCACGCAAGCTGTCGCGGCTGGCCAGCAGGCTTTCACGCTGTTCGTTATCGGTCGCCATGGTGTCCAGGGCTTCCTGCAGCTGTAGGCGCGACTCGCCCAGCTGCTCATGCTCAATGGCGCGCTGTTCACCCAGTTCCAGCAACTCGCTGTCCAGACGGGTGCGGCGCAGTATCAGCTGCTCGACCTTGGCCTGTCCGGCAGACAACTGCGCCTTCAGCTCGCCCAGGCGGCGGGCCTGGTCCTGCAACTGGCGGCGCTGCTGCTCGCGCTGTTCTTCCTGCTGGCCCTGGCTTTCGCGCAGCTGTAGCAAGCGCTCCTCGAGCAGAGCCAGGGCCGCTTCGCGCTCTTCGCGCTCAAGCCCCAGCTGCTCGATTTCCTGGCCGCGGGCCAGCAGGCCACTTTCCGCTTCGCTGGCGCGGCGCACTCGCAGGAAATGCCGACCGACCCAGTAGCCGTCGCGGCTGATCAGGCTTTCGCCTTCGCCCAGGCTGGCGCGGGCGACCAGGGCATCGTCCAGCGAGTCCACCGGTTTGACCCTGGCCAGCCAGGGAGCCAGGTCGACAGCCGCCTCGACCTTTTCCAGCAGGCTACCAGCAAAGCGCGCGCCGCCCTTGGCCGGGCTGACCAGGCGCAAATCGCCCTGGGCCAGGCCGGAAAAATCCAGGCCCTGAAAGTCGTCCAGCAGCACAGCCTGCAGATCGGCCCCCAGCACGGTTTCCACCGCCAGTTCCCAGCCGGCCTCGACCCGCAGGCCTTCGGCCAGGCGCGGGCGCTCGTTCAAGTTGTGCTCGCGCAACCAGTCACCCGGGCCCTTACCGGGGTCGAGAGCGGCTTGCTGCAGGGCCTCCAGCGAAGCAAGGCGACCGTTCAAACGTTGCAGCTCACCCTGGGCCTGCTGCTGGGCCTGGCCGGCCTGCTGCAACTCGTGGCGCAACTGCTGCAGACGTTCAGCTTGCTGCTCTTCGGCCAGCTGCAGGTCTTCCAGGTTGAGTTCACTGGCGGCGATCTGCTCGCCCAGTTCGATAATGGCGGCGTCTTCCGGGTCGGCGGCCAGCTGCTGCAGCTCATCGGCAAGGCGGCGCTGGCGCTCAGCCAGGCGTTCCAGGCTCTGCTCCAGCTGGGCGATACGGGATTGCTGCACCTCGGCCTGACGCCGTGGCTCGGCGCTGCGCTGGTTAAAGCCGTCCCACTGCTCCTGCCAGCCGTGCATGGCGCTTTCGGATTCTTCCAGCGCGGCAGCGGACTCTTCGGCCGCGGCGGCAGTCAACTCCTGCTCGGGTTCGAGCATGGCCAGCTCTTCGCCCAGAGTCGCCAGCAGCGTGCGGTCGTGGCCCAGATGCGATTCGGTTTCCAGACGCGCGCGTTCGGCTTCATTAAGGTCGTCCTGCAACTGGCGCAGACGCTGCTGACCGTGCTGGATGCTCTGCTCGACCCGGGCGATATCGCCGCCTACTGAATAGAAACGGCCCTGCACCAGGTTGAAGCGCTCGCTCAGCTCATGGTGACCGTCGCGCAGGCGCTCGATGCTGGCATCGGCGTTGCGCTGCTCGGCCACCAGGGCTTCGAAGCTGATTTCCTGATTGCCTATCACCGCCTCGCGGCTGCCCACCTGCTCATTCAACGCCTGCCAGCGCAGGGCGGTGAGCTGGGCCTTGAGCTGGCGCTCCTCGGCCTTGTATTCCTGGTATTTCTCCGCCGACTGGGCCTGGCGATGCAGGCGATCGAGCTGGCGCTCCAGCTCTTCACGCAGGTCGGTCAGGCGCGCCAGGTTCTCGTGGGTGCGGCGGATGCGATTTTCGGTTTCGCGGCGGCGCTCCTTGTACTTGGAGATGCCGGCGGCTTCTTCAATAAAATTGCGCAGGTCCTCCGGCTTGGCTTCGATCAGCTTGCTGATCATGCCCTGCTCGATGATCGAGTAGCTGCGCGGGCCCAGGCCGGTGCCGAGGAAGATATCGGTAATGTCGCGGCGACGGCACTTGGTGCCGTTGAGGAAATAGGTGTTCTGACTGTCGCGGGTCACCCGGCGACGAATGGAAATCTCGTTGTAGCCTGCGTATTCGCCGGTCAGGGTGCCGTCGGAGTTGTCGAAAATCAGCTCGATGGAGGCCTGAGTCACCGGTTTGCGGGTATTGGAGCCGTTGAAGATGACGTCGGTCATCGACTCGCCACGGAGGTTCTTCGCCGAACTCTCGCCCATCACCCAGCGTACAGCGTCGATAATGTTCGACTTGCCGCAACCGTTGGGCCCGACCACCGCCGCCATATTACTGGGGAAAGTCACCGTGGTGGGGTCGACGAAGGACTTGAAACCCGCCAGCTTGATGCACTTGAGGCGCATGGGCAGTCTTCCTCAGGATTCGGCCAAGGCAGCCAGCACCAGCTGACAGTTGTGCTCGCCGTAGCCCAGCAGCACCTGGCGGATAGCCTGATGATCGCGGGCGATGATCACCTGCAGCAACACGGCAAAGGTATTGAGAAACTGACCCATTTCGCTTTTTCGCCGTTCCAGCGCCAGATGATAGGTGCGGCTGATCGCCGGCAGCAGGTTCTCCACGGTTTCCTGCAGGTAAGGGTTGTCGGCGAAGGGGAAGGCAGCACGCATGATGTCGAAGCTGCCTTCGACAAAGGCGTTGATGTCCTCACGCTGCAGGCTGTCCTGCAAGCGCTGCTGGATAGCCAGGAAAGGGGCCAGATCGCTCTGAATCTGCCAGCCATCAGCCACCGCCTTGCCCAGCAGGATGTACAACTCTATCACCAGGGCATACAGACTCTTGACCTTGTGCGGGGTCAGCTCGGCCACCTGGGCACCGCGCCGCGGCGGAATCACCACCAGGTGACGACGTTCGAGAATCAGCAGCGCTTCGCGCACCGAACCCCGGCTGACATTCAGCGCCTGGGTAACCTTCTGTTCCTGAATCCGCTCACGGGCCTGCAACTCACCACGAATGATGCGTTCGGCCAGATGGTGGGCGATCTGCTCGGCGAGGCTGTCCGGTGCCTTGAACGTCATGATGATCCTTAGGCTCTACTGACCTATTGGGGCAAGCGATAGAGATACTGAAACCCCCGCCAGGCTTGGCGTGGGTAGGTATGCGCAGGGCGCGAGTGTAACACAGGGTGTTACCGGGCCAAGGGCACAGGCGGGGCACTTTCAGGCCAAAAGGTGGGCTCCTTGTGGCTGTTGGTGAAAACTCATTGTCCTACAATCCTACCGGCACTATCCCCAAGAATAAAAAATATGGAGCCCCCTATGTTCGAACGCCTTCCCTCCAACTGGATGCTTGCCATCAAGAGCATCGGTTACTGGTTCTGGTTGATCCCGGTACTGGGCATCCCCCTCAGCTATTACTGGTCGCAAGACAGCGACTATGCCAACGCCTGGGCCTGGATGGTGATACTGGTGGTGTTCGGCGTGATCCCGCTGCTGGACTTTATCGTCGGCCGTGACCCGGCAAACCCGGACGAAGCGGTGCAGGTGCCGCAGATGGAGCAGCAGACCTACTATCGCTTGCTCAGCCTGGCCACTGTGCCCTTCCTGCTGGGTATGCTCAGCTGGGCCGGCTGGGTCTTCGTCAACTATCAGGCCTGGAACTGGCTCGGCCAGCTGGGCTGGGTGCTGTCGGTGGGCACGGTCACGGGTGCCATCGGCATTACCGTGGCCCATGAGCTCATTCACAAGGACCCGCAGCTGGAACAGAACGCCGGCGGCCTGCTGCTGGCAGCCGTGTGCTACAGCGGCTTCAAGATCGAACATGTGCGCGGCCACCATGTGCATGTATCGACCCCGGAAGACGCCAGTTCGTCGCGTTATGGCCAGAGCCTGTATGCCTTTCTGCCACACGCTTATGTGCACAACTTCCTCAATGCCTGGAAGCTCGAAGCCGAACGGCTGAAGCGCAAGGGTTTGCCCGCCCTGCACTGGCGCAACGAGCTGATCGGCTGGTACACCATCAGCGCCCTGTTTCTGCTCGGTTTCGCCCTGACCTTAGGCTGGCTCGGCGCACTGTTCTTTATTGGCCAGTCGATCGTCGCCTTTACCCTGCTGGAGATCGTCAACTACGTGGAGCATTACGGCCTGCACCGCCGCAAGCTGGACAACGGCCGCTATGAGCGCACCAATCCGACCCACTCATGGAACAGCAACTTCCTGTTGACCAATCTGTTTCTCTTTCACCTGCAGCGCCACTCCGACCACCACGCCTATGCCAAACGCCGCTATCAGGTGCTGCGCCACTTCGACGACAGCCCACAACTGCCCAACGGCTATGCCGGAATGGTCGTCCTGGCGCTGTTTCCACCGCTTTGGCGGGCGGTGATGGACCCGCGCGTACGCGCCTATTACGCCGGCGAAGAACACCAGCTGACCAACTCACAACTCGCCAGTCACTAAGCCTCGCTTTTCAAGAGCCCCAACGGCATGCGCCCTTGGGGCTTTTTGTTGTCCGTTCGACCGATGACAGCGCTCTGCCAGCGGTGCGCACAGCGCACCCTGCGTCCAACTCACATTAGTCGCCCACCCCGCCCCAGAGGCTTTGTTGGCATAAAACCGGCTAGCCTTCAGCCATCCCCTTGCATCACGGCAGCCTCATAACCGAATCGCATGACAATAGCCTGACCACAGAGTCAAATATTTGTTGACCCTAAAGTCAGAAAACTCTAGATTCGCCTCATGCCAGCCGTGTGGAAACGTTGCGCTGTTGTGCTCAGCGTTTCAGCAGAGCCTGATACGAGAACAATAAAGTGCCTGGAGGTCGTCCTTGATCCAGTTTTTACTCAACCGGGAGCTGCGTACTGAGCATGCCCTCGACCCAAACATCACCGTGCTCAATTACCTGCGTGAGCATCTCGGCAAATCCGGAACCAAAGAAGGCTGCGCTTCTGGCGATTGCGGTGCCTGCACCGTGGTAGTCGGTGAGCTGAACGGCGAGCGCGTGCGCTATCGCACCCTCAACTCCTGCCTGACCTTCGTTTCCTCCCTGCACGGCAAACAGCTGATCACCGTTGAAGACCTCAAGCACCAGGGCCAACTGCACAGCGTGCAACAGGCCATGGTCGACTGCCACGGCTCGCAGTGCGGCTTCTGCACCCCAGGTTTTGTCATGTCGCTGTTTGCTTTGCAGAAAAACTCCCAGGGTTTCGACAAGACCGACACCATGGAAGCCCTGGCCGGAAACCTCTGCCGTTGCACCGGCTACCGCCCGATTATCGACGCCGCCGAGCAAGCCTGCTGCCAGAAGCAGCCGGACCAGTTCGACGCCGCCGAAGCGCAGACCGTCGCACAACTGAAAGCCATCTCCCCGCAAGACACCGCCGAGCTCAACAGCGGTGACAAACGCTGCCTGTTGCCGCTGACCGTGGCTGACCTGGCCGATATCTACGCTGCCAACCCGGAAGCACGCCTGCTCGCTGGCGGTACCGACCTGGCGCTGGAAGTCACCCAGTTCCACCGCGAGCTGCCGGTGATGATCTACGTTGGCCATATCGAAGCCATGAAACGCGTCGACGTGACCGAGGACAGCATCGAGATCGGCGCTGCCACCGCGCTGTCCGACTGTTACGCGGCCCTGGCCCAGGACTACCCGGACCTCGGCGAGCTGCTGCACCGCTTCGCCTCCCTGCAGATCCGCAACCAGGGCACCCTGGGCGGCAATATCGGCAACGCCTCGCCGATTGGTGACGCCCCGCCGCTGCTGATCGCCCTCGGCGCACAGATCGTGCTGCGCAAAGGCAACAGCAGCCGCACCCTGCCGATCGAAGACTACTTCCTCGACTACAAGGTAACGGCGCGCCAGGAAGCCGAATTTATCGAGAAGATCATCGTGCCGCGCCATCAGGCCAGCCAGGCGTTCCGCGCCTACAAGGTGTCCAAACGCCTGGACGATGACATCTCCGCTGTGTGCGCCGCCTTCAACCTGGTGGTCGAAGATGGCGTGGTGCAGGACGCGCGCATCGCCTTCGGCGGTATGGCCGCCATCCCCAAGCGTGCCAGTGCCTGCGAAGCCGCACTCAAAGGCGCGGTGTTCAACCAGGCGCAGATCGAGCGCGCCTGCGTCGCCCTAGCCGAGGACTTCACCCCGCTCAGCGATTTCCGCGCCAGCAAGGAATACCGCCTGCTCACCGCGCAGAACCTGCTGCGCAAATTCTTCCTCGAGCTCAACGCTCCCGAAGTTGAAACCCGGGTGACCGCCTATGTCTAACCATCACGTATTGAAAACCCAGGAAGAATTGGCCGCCCTGTTCCGCGCCGATATCACTACCGGCGTCGGCCGCAGCGTCAAGCACGAGAGTGCGGACAAGCATGTCTCCGGCGAAGCAGTGTACGTCGACGACCGCCTGGAATTCCCCAACCAGCTCCACGTCTATGCCCGCATGAGCGACCGCGCCCACGCGCGCATCGTCCGCATCGACACCGCCCCCTGCTACGCCATCCCTGGCGTAGCCATCGCCATCACCAGCAAGGATGTACCCGGCCAACTGGATATCGGCCCGGTGGTCGCCGGTGACCCGCTGCTGGCGGACGGCAAGGTCGAGTACGTCGGCCAGGTGGTTATCGCCGTCGGTGCCGACAACCTGGAAACCGCACGCAAGGCGGCCATGGCGGCGATCATCGAATACGAAGACCTTGAGCCGGTACTGGACGTGGTCGATGCCCTGCGCAAGAAGCACTTCGTCCTCGACAGCCACCAGCACAAGATCGGCAATTCCAGCGCCGAACTCGCTTCTGCACCGCGCCGCCTGCAAGGCAGCCTGCATATCGGTGGCCAGGAACACTTCTACCTGGAAACCCAGATTTCCTCGGTGATGCCGACCGAAGACGGCGGCATGATCGTCTACACCTCGACGCAGAACGCCACCGAAGTGCAGAAGCTGGTGGCCGAAGTGCTTGGCGTACCGATGCACAAGATCGTCATCGACATGCGCCGTATGGGCGGCGGTTTCGGCGGCAAGGAAACCCAGGCCGCGGGCCCGGCGTGCCTCTGCGCGGTGATCGCGCACCTCACCGGCCGGCCAACCAAAATGCGCCTGCCGCGCGTCGAGGACATGCAGATGACCGGCAAGCGTCATCCGTTCTATGTCGAATACGACGTCGGCTTCGACGACAACGGCCTGCTGCATGGCATCGAAATTGAGCTGGCTGGCAACTGCGGCTACTCGCCAGACCTGTCCGGCTCGATCGTCGACCGCGCGATGTTCCACTCGGACAACGCCTACTTCCTTGGCAACGCCACCATCAATGGTCACCGCTGCAAGACCAACACTGCGTCGAATACCGCCTACCGCGGTTTCGGCGGTCCACAGGGCATGGTCGCCATTGAAGAGATCATGGACTCGGTCGCCCGCAGCCTGGGCAAGGACCCGCTGGAAGTGCGCAAGCTCAACTACTACGGCAAGACCGAGCGCAACGTCACCCACTACCACCAGACCGTCGAGCACAACGTTATCCACGAGATGACCGCCGAACTGGAAGCCAGCAGCGACTACGCCAAGCGCCGCGAAGAAATCCGCGCATTCAATGCCAAGAGCCCGGTATTAAAGAAAGGCCTGGCGCTGACCCCGGTAAAATTCGGCATCAGTTTTACCGCCACCTTCCTCAACCAGGCCGGCGCGCTGATCCATATCTACACCGACGGTTCGATCCACCTGAACCACGGCGGCACCGAGATGGGCCAGGGCCTCAACACCAAGGTCGCGCAAATCGTCGCCGAAGTGCTGCAGGTGGATATCTCGCGTATCCAGATCACCGCCACCAACACCGACAAGGTGCCAAACACCTCGCCGACTGCAGCCTCCAGCGGTGCCGACCTCAACGGCAAAGCTGCACAGAATGCTGCCGAAACCCTCAAGCAGCGCCTGGTTGATTTTCTTGTGCGCGAATACAAGGTCACCCCGGAAGACGTCGAATTCCGCAACAGCCAGGTGCGCGTGCGTGATCTGTTCCTGAGCTTCGAGGAAGTGATCCAGAAGGCCTATTTCGGCCAGGTATCGCTGTCTTCAACCGGTTTCTACCGCACGCCGAAGATTTTCTATGACCGTGACAAGGCCGCCGGCCGTCCTTTCTACTACTTCGCCTACGGCGCGGCCTGTTCGGAAGTGATAGTCGACACCCTGACCGGCGAGTACAAGATGCTGCGCACCGACATCCTGCATGACGTCGGTGCCTCGCTGAACCCGGCCATCGACATCGGTCAGGTCGAAGGCGCATTCGTGCAGGGCATGGGTTGGCTGACCATGGAAGAGCTGGTGTGGAACGGCAAAGGCAAACTGATGACCAACGGCCCGGCCAGCTACAAGATCCCGGCCATCGCCGATATGCCGCTGGACCTGCGGGTCAAGCTGGTGGAAAACCGCAAGAACCCGGAAGACACCGTGTTCCACTCCAAGGCCGTCGGTGAGCCGCCGTTTATGCTCGGCATCGCCGTGTGGTGTGCGATCAAGGACGCCGTAGCGAGCCTGGCTGACTACAAGGTGCAGCCAAACATCGACGCCCCCGCCACGCCGGAACGCGTGCTCTGGGGTGTAGAGCAAATGAAGAAATTGCAGCAGTCGGCCAAAACCGTGACTGCAGAAGTCGAACCGGCCTAAACCCGTAGGAGCCCGCTTGCTGGCTCCTACATAAGGCCGAAGGTGAACAACAATGACAAACCACACCGAAGCGAAACCACAAACACCGCGACCGATTCCGGTACCGATACTGGACCCGTCGCCGAGCAACTGGCGCTTGCCGCGCCCGGGACAATTGCCACCCACCTGGAGGCTGAGCAAATGAGCTGGATCAGCGCCCTCGCCGACCTGCAGCAGCAAGGCCAGCCTTGCGTGCTGGTGACCATTATCGAAGAGCGCGGCTCAACCCCGCGCAATGCCGGCTCGAAGATGGTGGTCACCGCTGACCGCATCTTCGAGACCATCGGTGGCGGTCACCTGGAGTTCAAGGCTATGGAGCTGGCCCGAGAGATGCTTGAACAGCGCAGCCAGGACACCCGCCTGGAGCGCTTCAGCCTGGGTGCCAGTCTCGGCCAGTGCTGCGGCGGTGCCACCGTGCTGCTGTTTGAACCCATGGGCCAGCCCCAGGCGCAGATCGCCGTTTTCGGTGCAGGCCATGTCGGCCGCGCCCTGGTGCCGCTGCTCGCCAGCCTGCCGTGCAAGGTGCGCTGGATCGACTCGCGGGAGAACGAGTTCCCCGAGCAGATTCCGGCCGGGGCGGACAAGGTGGTCAACGATGAAGTGGTCGACGAGGTCGATGCTATGCCCGCCGGTAGTTACTACATCGTCATGACCCATAACCACCAGCTCGACCTGGAGCTGACCGCGGCGATCCTCAAGCGCAACGATTTCGCCTACTACGGCCTGATCGGCTCGAAGACCAAGCGCGTCAAGTTCGAGCATCGCCTACGCGAGCGCGGCTTCGACGAGGCGCTGATGGCGCGCATGCGCTGCCCCATGGGCCTGGCGGAAGTCAAAGGCAAGCTGCCAATTGAAATAGCCGTGTCCATCGCCGGCGAGGTGATCGCTACCTACAACGCCTCCTTTGGCCAGGACGTGAAAAAAGGCGAAAGCAGCGTGGCCAAACTGCTGCCCGCGTCCCGCCGCGCCAGTCCTTAGGCTGCGTGCATCACTACCCATAGAATCCGGTGCGCACCGCCTAGGCGGCCCCGCGCACCCTACGCATGATCGAGATGTAATTGATGAACACCAACGTAAAAGCCTACCGCGCCGCCATCCTGCACAGCATTGCCGACCCTGCCGTGGTGGGCGTTGAGCAATCCTATGAGTATTTCGAAGACGGCCTGCTGGTCATCGATGACGGCCAGGTGGCCAAAGTCGGCCACGCCGTAGACCTGCTGCCAACGCTCAAGGACGTTGAAATCACCGAGTATCGCGACGCGCTGATCACCCCCGGTTTTATCGACACCCATATCCACTACCCGCAAACCGGGATGATCGCCTCCTACGGCGAGCAGTTGCTGGATTGGCTGAACACCTACACCTTCCCCACCGAAAAGCAGTTCGAAGACAAAGCCCATGCCGCCGACGTGGCCGGCATCTTCCTTAAAGAACTGCTGCGCAACGGCACCACCACTGCCCTGGTGTTCGGCAGCGTGCACAAGCAATCGGTGGACGCCTTCTTCGAGGCCGCCGAGGCACTCAACCTGCGCATGATCGCCGGCAAGGTGCTGATGGACCGCAACGCCCCGGAATACCTGACCGACACCCCCGAGTCCGGCTACGCCGACAGCAAGGAGCTGATCGAGCGCTGGCACGGCAAGGGCCGCCTGCACTACGCAGTCACCCCACGTTTCGCCCCCACCAGCACCCCGGAGCAGCTGAGTCTGGCCGGCAAGCTGCTCGGCGAGTACCCGGACCTGTATATGCACACCCACCTGTCGGAGAACCGTCAGGAGATCGAATGGGTCAAGCAGTTGTTCCCCGAGCGTAGTGGCTACCTGGATGTCTACGACCACTTCAAGCTGATCGGCCCGCGTGCGGTCTTCGCCCACGGCGTGCACCTGTGCGATGCGGAATGCCAGCGCCTGGCCGAAACCGGCTCGGCAGTGGCCTTCTGCCCGACCTCCAACCTTTTTCTCGGCAGTGGCCTGTTCGACCTGAACAAACTGGAAGCCCATGGCGTGCGCGTCGGCCTTGGCACCGATGTCGGCGCGGGTACCAGCTTCAGCCAGCTGCAGTCGCTGAACGAGGCGTACAAGATCATGCAATTGCAGGGTAAGAAGCTCGACCCGTTCAAGTCGCTGTACCTGGCAACCCTGGGCGGTGCCGAAGCGCTGTACCTGGACGACAGGATCGGCAACTTCGCCCCCGGCAAGGATGCAGATTTCGTGGTGCTCGACTACAACGCCACGCCGCTGATCAGCTACCGCATGCAACAGGCCAGAAGCCTGGACGAGAAGCTGTTCGCCCTGACCATGCTCGGCGACGACCGTGCGATCAAAGAAACCTTTGCTGCTGGCGTGTCAGTCCACGCACGCGATTGAGACAAACCCTGGGAGGCGCTTGAGCGGCGACTGTCGCGGCTAAAGCACACTCCACAGCGACGGGATAGCCTGCAATAAAAAGCCCCGATGCTCACGCATCGGGGCTTCTCTTGTTCGAGCCGGAAATCAACGATTGGCGCTGCTGCGTCCCGGCTTTTTCTTGTTGCTGGGCAATAGATGGGAAAACACCGCATGCAGGTCATCGGAGGCGGTTTCGCCATCCAGGTTGAGCTTGGCATCGACACTGTCCATATGGCGCATCATCAGGTCGACGGCCACTTCGACATTGCCGGCCTCGATGGCATCGATCACCTGATCGTGCTCAGCATCCGAGCAGTGGGTCCGGCTGTTGCTCTCGTACAGCGCGATGATCAGCGAAGTCTGCGAGATCAGGCTGCGTAGAAAACCAAACAGGGTCTGATTACCCGCGGCCTCGGCCAGCTTTAGGTGGAACTCGCCGGACAGGCGAATCCCCATGCCACGATCACCGCGAGCAAAGCACTCGCGCTCGTCGATCACCATCTGCCGCAAGCCGGCGATCTGCTCGGGCGTGGCGTTCTTGCAGGCCAGTTCGGTGATGGCGCGCTCGATCATGCGCCGCACATAGAAAATCTGCTTGGCCTCTTCCGCCCCAGGGCTGGCGACCACCGCGCCGCGGTTAGGCCGCAGCAGCACCACGCCCTCGTGGGCCAGGCGCGACAAGGCACGGCGGATAATGGTGCGGCTGACACCGAAAATCTCGCCCAGGGCTTCTTCGCTGAGCTTGGTGCCAGGAGCCAGACGCTGCTCGAGAATGGCATCGAAAATATGCGCGTACACGACATCGTCCTGAGTCCCGCTGCGAATGCTTTTGCCTTCGCGCGACTGCTTCTTTAGGGGCTGCAATTGTTCGTTCATTCTGGCTCGCGTGAAAAAGTCCGGCGGTTTCTACTCGGGCAACCCTTCTGCCGTGCACCTGCTGGTCGGGCCAAGCAACGGATAGCGGAAAAGTTACAGATAAAACTCCCCTGCATTGTACACAATATGAACAGTTCGTACACCGTCAGCGCAACAACACGAGCCCCGTCCGGGCCTGTGCCAGCCTCGCTTTCGCCATCCCGCCTTTGCGACGAAGCAGAATCGGTAAATTTATTTCTTCTAAGCAGCCTCACACGGTAGCTAGTAATCGCCTTAGCGACCGAGCAAAAACACCTCAAGACATCTTCGCGGGACCTGAAGAAGTGCCTGAAGAGCCCCGATAAAAAAGCCAAGCCATTGTTTTTAATAGCTTAAATTGACAGCTGACAGATGGCCAAGCGCGCAAGTCCTGTATCAACTCTGCACGACAATACATAGCGCAATACAAAACCAAGACAAAAACATTATTTGCTTTTTTTGTATACAAACGCATAATCGCGACAGTGTGATTTCCTGACTGCCAGGTCAACAACCAGGCTGGCATGCACACCGCAACGCACCATCTGCCTCAGAGAGTCGAAACCGTGCGCAGCACAGGCTCTGGGTGGTACACAACAAGAGAGATGAGGAGTACCCACTGTGGAAAGCGCTAAACAAGAACAACATGCGACTCACGTCCAAGGGCTGATAAAGTCGGGTCTACTGGACCGTTTCTTCAAGCTGACCGAACACCGCACCAGCATCAAGACCGAACTCCTGGCTGGCCTGACGACCTTTGTCACCATGGCCTACATCATCTTCGTCAACCCCAACATCATGGCCGGTGCCGGTATCGACCATGGCGCGGCCTTCGTCGCCACCTGCATCGGCGCGGCCATTGGCTGCTTTTTGATGGGGCTGTATGCCAACTGGCCGGTGGGCCTGGCACCAGGTATGGGCCTCAATGCCTTCTTCACCTACACGGTGGTCGGCGAGATGGGCTACAGCTGGCAGATCGCCCTGGGCGCGGTGTTTATCTCCGGCATCCTGTTTATGATCATGAGCCTGTCACGCATCCGCGAGTGGCTGCTCAACAGCATTCCCATGAGTCTGCGTTTCGCCATGGGTGCGGGGGTCGGCTTGTTCCTCGGCCTGATCGGCCTGAAGACCGCTGGCATCGTCGTCGACAGCCCGGCGACTCTGCTGACCATGGGCTCGTTCGGCGAACCCAACGCGCTCCTCGCGGCCGTGTGCTTTCTGATGATCGCCGTACTCAGCCATCGCAATGTGTTCGGGGCCATCCTCTTCAGCATGCTGGCGGTCACCGCCGGCGGCTGGGCCCTGGGTCTGGTCGAGTACAACGGTCTGGTGTCGATGCCGCCAAGCCTGGCTCCGACCCTCCTGGCCATGGATATCGCCGGGGCCTTCAACGTGGCGATGATCAGCGTGATTCTGGCCTTCCTCTTCGTCAATATGTTCGATACCGCCGGCACCCTGATGGGTGTGGCCCATCGCGCCAACCTGGTGGATGAAGACGGCAAGATCCAGAACCTGTCCAAGGCCCTCAAGGCCGACAGTACCTCCAGCGTGATTGGTGCCATGGTCGGTTGCCCGCCGGTAACCAGCTACGTGGAAAGCGCTTCGGGTGTCGCCGCCGGCGGCCGCACCGGGCTGACCGCGGTCACGGTGGGTCTGCTGTTTCTCGCCGCGATGTTCTTCGCCCCACTGGCCGGCATGATCCCCGCCTACGCCACCGCCGGCGCGCTGATCTATGTGGCAATGCTGATGATGAGCGGCATGGCGCATATCGACTGGAAGGATCACACCGACACCATCCCGGCGATCGTCACCGTGGTGATGATGCCGCTGACCTTCTCCATCGCCAACGGCATCGCCCTGGGCTTCCTGACCTACGCCACGCTGAAACTGCTGACCGGTCAACGCGACAAGGTTTCCGTCAGCCTGTATGTGTTGTGCATTATCTTTATCGCCAAGTTCGCCTTCCTCTAAGGAAAGCCTGGCAGTAACCAGCCCCGGCGCGCGCGTCGGGGCTTTTCCACATCTGGAGAATAGGAATGAGCCTGGAAACCTGGCTGTTGTTCGCAAGCGCTGCACTGGTGGTGATTCTGATCCCCGGACCGCTGTCACTGTTGATGGTCAGTAACAGCCTGAACTATGGCCTGCGCCGCTCGCTGCCGGCCTTTATCGGTGGGGTGTCGGCCTCGATCTGTCTGCTTAGCGCCTCGGCCCTGGGTCTCGGAGCCCTGCTGCTGGCCTCCGAGCAGCTGTTCAGCCTGCTGAAGATTGTCGGCGCGCTGTACCTGTTCTACCTCGCCTGGCAAAGCTGGCAGGCCTCACGCCAGGCCGCCAGGCCGGTGACAGCCGAAGAACAACCGGTCAATCCGAGCTTTCGCAGCATGTTCTGGAAGGCCTTCGGCCTGGGCGCGAGCAATCCCAAGGACATCCTGTTCTTCGCCGCTTTCCTGCCGCAATTTATCAGCGCCGAGCGGCCGATGCTCGGCCAGCTGCTGCTGATGATCGCCACCTGGGCGGTGCTGGATCTGGCCTGCAAGCTGTTCTACGGCCTCAGCGCCCAGGGCGCAGCACGCTACCTGCGCTCCGGCAAGGGCCAGGTATGGTTCAACCGCATCAGTGCGGGTTTGTTCGGTGGCGCGGGCGCGGCTTCGTTGCTGAGCCGCTAAGAAATGCAATAAAAGTCGGTGCGCACGGCGCACCCTACTCGAGACAGACGCGCCACCCCGTAGAGTGCGGCGCGCCTACCAATCCATTAACCGCCGCCAAATCACAGACAAAAAAAGGCCCGCAGTGTGGGCGGGCCAGGGACTCTTGAATGAGTCAGAGGGTGACAAGCATTGGTGTCAGCTACCGCGATAGGTGGAGTAGCTGTAGGGGGAAATCAGCAGCGGCACGTGGTAGTGCTCCTGGCCGGCATCGATGCCGAAACGCAGCACGACCACATCGAGAAAGGCCGGCTCAGGCAGGGCAACGCCGCGGGCGCGGTAGTAGTCGCCGGCATGGAAATGCAGCTGGTAGACGCCCGTGCGGTAGTCATCGCCCTGCAGCACCGGGGCATCGCAGCGGCCATCGCTGTTGGTCTGCACGCTGTTAAGCAACTCCAGCTGGGACCCTTCGACGCGGTACAGCTCGATCTTCAGGGCGCTGCCGGGGCAGCCATGCGCGGCATCTAGAACATGTGTAGTCAATCGTCCCATCGGTTAGGGGCGTCTACGCTGAGCAAAGACCCAGGCAGGCACCACACCTCCTCTACTTGTAGTGAATTCGACAGATTACTCAGGCTTTGGCGGCCTTGACCTGGCTGCAGCATAGCATGTCGAAAACATAATATAAGACACTTTTTAAAATAATTGTACACAATAACCAAGACCCAACTCCCCCTTAGCTGCCACCTGCTTGCCAGGGCATGAAGCCGATCAGCGTTGCACGGGCCGACCCGCTGAGGGTCGGGGTTAAAGCCTGGGGCGGTTTTGCTGAAACGGCGTTTTTTACAAAAAAGGCAAATTTTCGATTTACAAAATGCAATGCACTTTGTATACAATTGGGCCATCGCGGTTACCTACCCTACCCCGGGCCAACCCAGTGACCGCAACAACACCAAGAAGGAAGACTGCAGTGAGCGCTGACTACCCACGCGACCTGATCGGTTACGCCAACAACCCGCCCCACCCGCACTGGCCCGGCGACGCCCGCATCGCCCTGTCCTTTGTACTCAATTACGAGGAAGGCGGCGAACGCAATGTGCTGCACGGTGACAAGGAATCCGAGGCCTTTCTTTCCGAGATGGTCTCCGCCCAGCCGCTGCAGGGCGCGCGCAATATGAGCATGGAATCGCTCTATGAATACGGCAGCCGCGCCGGCGTCTGGCGCCTGCTCAAGCTGTTCCAGCTGCACGATATTCCGCTGACTATCTTCGCCGTGGCCATGGCCGCCCAGCGCCACCCGGATGCGATCAAGGCCATGGCTGCCGCCGGTCACGAGATCTGCAGCCACGGCTACCGCTGGATCGACTACCAGTACATGAGCGAAGCCGAAGAGCGCGAGCATATGCTCGAAGCCATCCGCATCCTCGAAGGCATCACCGGCGAACGCCCCCTGGGCTGGTACACCGGCCGCACCGGGCCGAATACCCGGCGTATCGTCATGGAGGAAGGCGGCTTTCTCTACGACTCCGACACCTACGACGACGACCTGCCCTACTGGGACCCGGCCAGCACCGCAGCCAAGCCGCACCTGGTGATCCCCTACACCCTGGACACCAACGACATGCGCTTTACCCAGGTGCAGGGTTTCAACACCGGCGACGACTTCTACCAGTACCTCAAGGACGCCTTCGACGTGCTCTACGCCGAGGGTGTTGCCGGCGCGCCGAAGATGCTCTCGATCGGCATGCACTGCCGTCTGCTCGGCCGCCCGGCGCGTATCGCCGCCCTGGCGCGCTTTATCGAATACGTCAAAGGTCACGACAAAGTCTGGTGCGCCCGCCGCGTCGATATCGCCCGTCACTGGCACGCCACTCACCCCTTTAGCGAGAACAGCAAATGAGCCGCTTTCAGACCCTGACGCCTTCGAGCCTGAGCCGCGAGGATTTCGTCACCGTCTTCGCCGACATCTACGAGCACTCGCCCTGGGTCGCCGAGAAGGCCTTCGACCTGGGCCAGGACGACAGCATCAATGATATCGACGGCCTGCATCAGCGCATGGCCGACCTGTTGCTCAGTGCCAGCCATGCGACGCAGCTGGCATTGATCAATGCTCACCCGGACCTTGCCGGCAAGGCAGCCGTACGCGGTGAGTTGACCGCCTCCTCCACCTCGGAGCAGGCAGGTGCGGGCATTCACGCCTGTACTGCAGACGAGTTCGCCCGCTTTACCGAACTGAACGATGCCTACAAGGCCAAGTTCGGCTTCCCCTTCATCATGGCGGTGAAAGGCAGCAATCGGCACCAGATCCTGGCGGCCTTCGAGGAGCGGATTCATAACTCCCCGGAGCAGGAATTCGCCTGCGCCCTGGCCGAGATCAACAAGATCGCGCTGTTCCGCTTGCAGCAGCTGTAAGCCGCAAGCCCTCCGCCCTCCCCAACGCCATCATCTAAGGCAGACATTTCATGAAAGCTTACGCCGTACCCTTTGAGAAATACGTCAACCTGGCCGACGCACGCCTGGGCACCAAGGCCATCTCGGTGACCGACGACTGGTTCGCCGACGTTAACCGTCTGTTCCAGCCGACCCCGGCCGTATGGAAGGAGGGCGTGTTCGATGACAACGGCAAGTGGATGGATGGCTGGGAATCGCGCCGCAAGCGCTTCGAAGGCTACGACAGCGCGGTGATCCGCCTGGGCGTACCGGGCTCGATCAAGGGTGTGGACATCGACACCAGCTTCTTCACCGGTAACTTCCCGCCGTCGGCGTCCCTGGAAGGCTGCTTTGTCGCTGAAGGCGACCCAACCGATGCCACCGAGTGGACTGAAGTGCTGGGCGCAGTTGAACTGCAAGGCAACAACCATCACTACCATGAAATCGCTAATGCCCAGGCCTTCACTCACCTGCGCTTCAACATCTACCCGGACGGTGGTGTCGCCCGTCTGCGTGTGTACGGCGTGCCGTTCCGCGACTGGAGCAACGTCGGTGATAACGAGCAGATCGACCTGGCTGCCGCACTCAATGGCGGTCGCGCCCTGGCCTGCTCGGACGAACACTTCGGCCGCATGAGCAACATCCTCAACCCGGGCCGGGGCATCAACATGGGCGACGGTTGGGAAACCGCCCGCCGTCGTACGCCGGGTAACGACTGGGTGATCGTCGCCCTGGGTCATCCGGGCGAAATCGAGCGCATCGTCGTCGACACCCTGCACTTCAAGGGCAACTACCCGGACAGCTGTTCGATCCAGGGTGCATTCGTCAAAGGCGGCACCGACAGCCAGATCGAAACCCAGAGCCTGTTCTGGCGTGAACTGCTGCCAAGCCAGAAACTGCAGATGCACGCCGAGCACGAGTTCAGCGAGCAGATCAAGGCCCTGGGCCCGATCACCCATGTACGGGTGAACGTGTTCCCGGACGGTGGTATCAGCCGCCTGCGCCTGTTCGGCAAAGTCGCCAAGTAAATGCACGACCTTTAGGAGCGGGCTTGCCCGCGATGCCCTTAACCATTTACAGCATCGCGGCCAAGGCGGAGTGCCGCCCAGCCGCTCCTACAAAAGCAAAGCATCGACAACGAACTTAAAAACAGAAGACCAACATGCGCACATTGATCATCGAGCCGCTGAGCAAAGAAGCCTTCGCCCCCTTTGGTGACGTTATCGAAACCGAAGGCAGCGAGTTCTTCATGATCAACAATGGCTCCACTCGCCGTTATCACAAACTGGCCACGATCGAGACCGCGCAACCAGAGGATAAGGCGATCATCAGCATCTTCAGTGCCGAGGCGCTGGATATGCCGCTGACCATTCGCATGCTGGAGCGCCATCCGCAGGGCAGTCAGGCCTTTATCCCACTGCTCGGCAACCCCTTTCTGATCGTGGTCGCGCCAGTTGGCGATGCGCCTGAATCAGAGTTGGTCCGCGCCTTCCGCAGCAACGGCAGGCAGGGCATTAATTACCATCGCGGCGTTTGGCACCATCCGGTGCTGACGATCGAAAAGCGGGATGAC
>Ga0209343_10000225_pt1 | contig 78256 bp, 67 predicted proteins | sample RifCSPlowO2_02_FD_184026 | JGI IMG/M metagenome (GOLD analysis project Ga0209343, IMG submission 184026) | Groundwater microbial communities from Rifle, Colorado - Rifle CSP2_plank lowO2_0.2 (SPAdes) (version 2) | ecosystem: Environmental > Aquatic > Deep subsurface > Groundwater | place...
TAACTACATTAACATAGTTGGTGCCCAGGAAGGGACTCGAACCCCCACGAAGTTACTCGCTAGTACCTGAAACTAGTGCGTCTACCAATTCCGCCACCTGGGCATCTCAGGAAAGAGAGAAGTATATCAAAAATTTAAGTCAAACCAGCGGCTTGCTGGACGAAGTTGAAGGAATTGTTCAAGGACACCGCGATGGACACGGATTTGTGTCGCGTGATGACGGTGGTCCAGACATTTATTTGCCTCCTAACGAGATGCGCGCCGTGCTGCACAAGGACCGGGTCAAGGCCCGCATCGTGCGCAGTGACCGCAAAGGCCGACCCGAGGGGCGCGTTGTCGAGATCATTGAGCGATCACAGCAGCCCATCATTGGCCGTTTGTTGCAGGAAAGTGGTGTTTGGCTGGTTGCGCCTGAGGACAAACGGTACGGGCAAGACGTGTTGATTCCCAAAGGGGCCACCAGCGTTGCCAAGGCGGGCCAGGTGGTCGTGGTAGAACTGGTTGAGCCGCCGGTTTTGTTTGGACAACCGGTGGGACGCATCAAGGAGGTGCTGGGGGAGGTAGATGACCCCGGGATGGAGATTGAAATCGCCGTTCGCAAATACAGCGTTCCCCATGAGTTTTCCCAAAGCTGTGTGGCGCTGGCACGCACCCTGCCGGATGCCGTGCGTCCGCAGGACCGCCAGAGCCGCATTGACCTGACGGACATCCCTCTGGTGACGATTGATGGCGAGGATGCGCGTGACTTTGATGACGCGGTGTATTGCGAGCCTGCCAGCAAGGGCCGAGGCAAGTCAGCGGTCAGGGGGTGGCGTTTACTGGTTGCGATTGCCGATGTAAGCCACTATGTGGAAACCGGCTCTGCGATTGACATCGACGCCTATGACCGCGCGACCAGCGTGTACTTTCCGCGCCGTGTGATTCCCATGTTGCCGGAAAAACTTTCCAACGGATTGTGTTCCCTGAACCCCGAGGTGGAAAGACTGTGCATGGTGTGTGACATGTTCGTCACCGAAGACGGCGAGGTGGATGCATATCAGTTCTACCCCGCTCTGATGTGGAGTCATGCGCGGTTTACCTACACCGAAGTGGCCGCCATTTTGAGCAATACACGCGGCCCTGAAGCCCTTAAGCGCAAGGAGCTGGTGCAAGATCTGCTGAATTTGCATGGCGTCTACCAGGCGCTTTCCAAATCCAGGCTTAAACGGGGTGCGGTGGATTTTGAGACCACCGAGACGCAAATTGTTTGTGATGAAAACGGGCGTATTGAAAAGATCGTGCCGCGCACCCGCAACGTGGCGCACCGAGTCATCGAAGAGGCGATGCTGGCCGCCAATGTGTGCAGCGCCGACTACATTGCCCAAAGCAAGCATGCGGGATTGTTCCGCGTGCACGAAGGCCCCACGCCGGAAAAGAAAGAAATTTTGCGGGCTTACCTCAAGGCCATGGGGGTTGGCTTGACGATCAGTGATGACCCGTCGCCGGGAGAGTTCCAGACCATTGCCAATGCGACCAAAGACAGGCCCGATGCGCAGCAGATTCACTCCATGCTGCTGCGCTCCATGCAGCAGGCGATTTATACGCCTGAAAATAGTGGCCATTTTGGCTTGGCATACGGAGCCTATACACATTTCACCAGCCCCATACGTCGCTATCCAGACTTGTTGGTACACCGGGTAATCAAGGCCATTTTGGCTAAGACAAAGTACCAGTTACCGGTTTTGCCAACACCGGGCGAGGCCCATGCCAAACTGGCTCGCCGACTTGAAAAAGGACTGGCTGCCAAAGTGGGGCAACCCGGTGTCAAACCGAAAAAGACCAATGCTGAAGTCTTGGCCTGGCTGGCCGCCGGTTTGCATTGCAGCGCCAATGAACGCCGGGCTGATGAAGCCAGCCGGGATGTGGAGGCATGGCTGAAGTGCAAATACATGCGTGAGCATTTGGGTGAGGAATATGGCGGAGTGGTCAGCTCCGCGACCAGCTTTGGCCTGTTCGTCACACTGGATGCGATGTATGTGGAAGGCCTGGTGCACATCACCGAATTGGGCGGGGAGTACTTTCGTTTCGATGAAGCACGCCAAGAGTTGCGGGGCGAGCGAACCGGTATCCGTTATGCCATCGGTACACGTGTGCGGGTTCAGGTCAGTCGGGTGGACCTGGATGGCCGGCGTATCGATTTCCGCCTGGTGCAAGAAGGCGAAGGGTTGGTGGGACGCGCCATGGGCGACAAGGGTTTGCCGCGGGACGAAAAGACGCGTGGAGAGTCGGGTAACCGTACAGACCTGGAAGGCAGCAGAAGGTCAAAGTTTGCTGCGACAGAAAAACGCAAGGGCGTGGAAGGCAGAGCGACCAAACGTGCTGCCAAGCCCGCCGCGACACAGAAAAAAGCCGCTAGAAAGCGCCGCTAATCGTTAGCTCCAACTTTGAGCGCATGCCCGACCGTGGCAAGCACTCAAAGTTTGGCAAAAATTTTGGCTTCTTCAAACAGCGGGTTCAAATCACCCATGGACGCCACGACCTCGTCCAGTGTTCCGTCAAGCCGCTTTTGAATCGCTGCTGGAAATTCGTCGATACAGGAATTTCCACCGAAGCCAAAATTCAATTTTTTGCTGATCTGGTTGGCCCCAAATACGCAGGCAATCATGTCCGTGTCTTTTAAATCCGCAAGGTGTTGGTGACGAATGGTCTCTACCAGGTGGGGGGCAAACCGCCATTTTTCGACCAGCATGCCACCAACAAACGCATGGTCCGTGCCGATTTCCTTTTGCAAAGCAGCGTGCAAGGAACTGCTGTTGTCCTGGCTGGCCTGCAATGCCTTTTTGAATTCTTGGGGCATGAATTGTGCAAATACCACTTTGCCAAAATCGTGCAGCAGACCCGCAATAAAACAGTCCATGGGGTCGGCATCGTCCACACGGCTGGCCAATTGTTTGGCGATGGCTGCCGTCGCCAGAGAATGCAGCAAATACTGCTGCACATCAAATCCCGCAGCATTGTCTTTGGGAAGCATCCCGATGGCGGCGATGCTCAGCGCGAGGTTCTTGATGGTGTTGAATCCCAGGTAAACCACGGAATGCCCAATAGAGGTGATTTGCTTGGGCAGGCTGTAGTACGCAGAATTCACCACTTTCAGAATTTTGACGGTGACCACGGGATCCTTGTCAATTACTTCGACCAGGTCCTTGGGGGTGCTGTTGACATCCCGGGTCAGTTCCAAAATTCTTTGCACGCTCTTGGGGAAAGCGGGCATGCCATCCACGGCGGTGGCGAGTTTTTGCGATAGTTCTGGAGTCATAGCGTTGGGGTCGAGGGGGGCCAGATTGTGTCAGCACATCGTGCGTGGGAACAGCGATTGTCAGGTCAAACGGCTGTTTGCCACACGTCGCAGGAGAACGATGAGTCCCATGGCTGCCACCGTCAGGCCAACCACCAGCGCAATCCAGAATCCTTGCGCTGCCATGGGCAGACTCGGCCGCCACAGCAGCCACACCGGTGCCAAACCCAGGGCATAGCCCAAGGGCAATGAGAATACCCAAAACGCGGTGAGATGAACGACCATGGGCGAGCGGGTCACTTTGTAGCCCCGAATGGCACAACTGGTGACCACCTGGGTGGCGTCTGAGAGTTGAAATATAGCGGCCCAAAATAGCAGTTGTGCCGCTACCGTCGCTACCGCTATATCGCTGGTGTAGGTGGATGCAATCTGCCGATTGAACAAAGCGATACCGGTGGCGGACACTACCGCAAATCCCAGTGCAGTACCCACCCCCACCCAGGCACGAAAACGTGCAGTAACCGGATCACCGGCCCCCAGACTCTGGCCCACCCGCGTCAGCAGGGCTACACCCAAGCTCAATGGCACCATAAAGACCAGGGAGGTGAAATTGAGTGCAATCTGGTGGGCTGCCACCTCGGTGCTGCCGAATTCGGCCACCAGGAGGGCTATCAAACCAAATGCGCTGGTTTCCGCAAAGTAGGTGACCCCGATGGGTAAGCCCAGCTTCAGCAGGCGGTTGAGCTTGGGCCAATGGGGCGCCTCGTATTGGCTAAAGGGCCAGGTGCTGCGAAAGGCCGGGCTGCGCCGCATCCACCATAAAAGACCGACCAGGTTGAACCATACACACAGCAACGTAGACCAGGCGCAACCCAGTCCGCCCAATTTGGGTGCTCCCCAATGGCCAAACACCAGCAGCCAATTGATCAGCACGTTGAGTAACAAGGCACCAATGGCAATGCCCATCAGGGGTTTGGTCTGGTTCAGGCTGGCACTGTAGTTGTACAACACCCGGTAACAGGCAAAAGCCGGCAGGGCAAAGCTGGTGATGTGCACAAAGTTTTGGGCCAGATTGCGCACCTGTGGAGCAAGATCCAGGTGGTTAAAAATTTCCGTGGCCAGATTGGCAATGCAAAAGGCAACGAGTCCGACCCCCAGCGCCTTCCACAGGGCCTGGCGCACCACATGGGGTACGCGCTTGAATTCTTTGGCACCCACATATTGGGCGACCAGGGGGCTGACCGACATCATGATGCCCATCAGTGTGATGATGACCATGTTCCAGATCGACACGCCGAGCGATACGCCTGCCAAGTCATCTGCCGATGCATGGCCGGCCATGGCCACGTCCACCACCGCCATTCCTACATTGGCCAGTTGCCCAATCAGGATGGGCCAAGCCAGTTGCCATAAGGCGTGGACTTCAACGCGCACTTGGGTGCGCAGGCATGCTGGAGATGTGACGGTCATTGTTAAATGATTTTACGGTTGCGCTGACAGCGCTATAGTGCCAATCTCTATTTCAAGGAAAACGCATGGGCCCACAGGTGCGCCAGTCCAGTTTGGTTGTCTGCAATCGAATGCGCATGCTCGCGCGTGCGCGCAACAAGCACTAGAGGTCGGGCATGGACGACTTTCTGAAACAGACCGTTTTACCTGCATCCGTACCGACGGACGAGGGTGCAAGGCTGTTTCGGGCCGTCGTACTGACAACGAGCGTGGTTGTCACCTTGTTTTCTCTGGCTGATATTTGGGTCGGCGGAGATCCCCGCAATTCCATCATGAACGCCATCATTTTGGTCGCCGCCTTGATTGCCCTCTTTGTGATGCGGTCGGGGCGGCTGGGCTGGGCGTTTGTGGTTTTTGGCTGGGGTGCCTGGGGCTCTGTGGCCGTGGATGCCGTGCTGACGGGAACCGTGAACAACACGGCGCTGTACACCTACCCGGTGGTGATTTTGCTCAGTGGATGGCTGCTTGGATTGCGGCACAGCTATGCCATGTGTGTGGCATCGGTTGTCGCCATTTTTGGCGTGGCGTGGATGGAGACGCTGGGTATCAGCTTCGTTACGATGCAGCGTGGGCCATGGGGGCGGGCGGCCGATCTCTCGGTGATATTGTCAGTCAGCATGGTGGTGCTGCACCGCATCTTGGTACACCAGCAAGCTCAGGCGGCCAGGATGCGCGAGCTTAACGTGCAGTTGAGCGATACCGTTGCCAACCTCACGTCACGAGAACACCAGTTGAACCAGGCGGAGTCGCGTTTTTCCAAGGTCGGAGATATTGTCCCGGCTCCCCTGTCACTGACGGATGCCGTGACCGGTCAAATCATCTATGTCAACAAAGCGTGGGAAAGCGTGCTGGGCTGGACACAACAGGACGTGATCGGGAAGTCACCGTTGGAGCTTGGGGTCTGGTTCGAGATGTCGGCACGCGAAGCGTTCGGGGCCGAATTCAGAAGCAACGGCTGTGTGCGCAATCTGGAGATGAATGTCCAGGCCCATGACGGCTCCATCCTGCCCGTGTCGGTATCTGCCGATTCTGTCGAGCAGGATGGGCGCCATGTGACCATGAGTTTGCTGTTCGATTTGAGAGACCGAAAGCTGATTGAAGCGAGCGTCATCAAAATGAACGCCGAGTTGGAGGCGCGTGTGGAGCAGCGCACACAGGAGCTTCAGACCGCGAATGGTGAACTGTCCCACGCCTTGTCCACGCTGCAGTGTGCCCAAAAGGATCTGGTGCAGTCTGAAAAAATGGCTGCCTTGGGCGGTTTGGTGGCCGGCGTATCCCACGAACTCAATACACCGATCGGCAACGCCATGACGGTGGCCAGCTCCATGGTCGACCGTGCGCTGGAGTTTCAGGGTTTGGTCACCCGCAATGAACTCAAACGGTCCGCCTTGGAGCGGTTCATGGCGGACAGCTTAGAGGGTTCCGAGCTGGTGCAGCGCTCCTTGCAGCGGGCCTCTGATCTGGTGCACAGCTTCAAGCAGGTGGCGGTGGACCAAGCATCCGAGCGCCAGCGGGTATTCAGGTTGGCCGAGGTGGTTCGTGAGATAGTGATCACACTTTCACCCAATTTGCGAAAAATGCCATGGAAGCTGGAGATTGATATCCCCGATGATCTGGTGATGGACAGTTTTCCAGGCGCCTTGGGGCAGGTGACGATCAACCTCGTGATGAATGCTGCGATCCATGCATTTGGTGAGCGTGCAGAAGGTCGCATTGTGGTCCGTGGGCGCCAGATCGACCAGGACACGGTTGAACTGGTGTTTGCCGACAATGGCATTGGTATGTCTTCCGAGACGGCAAGCCGAATATTCGATCCCTTCTTTACCACCAGGCTGGGGCAGGGCGGATCGGGGCTGGGTCTGGCGATCGTGCACCAAATGGTGACCCAGGTGCTGCAGGGCAAAGTCAGCGTGGAGTCCCGCTTGGGTGAAGGCAGCCGGTTTGTGCTGCAACTGTGCCGAACCATTGCACACCCTGGCGATCTGGTGGGGTCATAAAGTAGCCGGGCTATTGCCGTTCAGGCAAAAAAAAGGGGTGCTCTTGCGAGCACCCCGAAAGTTCGACCTTGGATGAAAAAAATCGGCGCGAGGCGCTTAGAAGGTGTAGTTCAGGCGCACGCGGAAGGCGGTTTCGTCCACGCTGGTGTTGGCCACGCTGTTTTGTGCCCTGGAACTGGAGAAGGCGGGCGTGACCGATGCGCCATCGATGCCAAACAAAGGCATTTTGTAGGACACGTAGGTGGTGTTGACACGAATGTCACCACCGGTCAGGTCGTTGATGCCTGAGGCATATCCCAGACCCAATCCACCCACCACAGCGGCGCTCAGAGCGTAGGATTTAGTGGTTTCGTTGGCGGCCGCGTCTTGTTTGCCCTGGGCGACGTTGCCGGTGAGCTTGAAGCTGCCGAAGTCATAGCTGGCGGTCAGGCCAAAACCGCTGACTTTGTTGCCGGAGTTGTATTCGCCAGACTCCATGCCCAGCTTCACTGCCAAGGGGCCGGAAGCGTAGGAAACCACCGGACGCCATCCGCGTGCGCCAGACGTGACCAAGGTGGTGGTGTTGGTCTGGACGGCGCCCAGTTCGAAGGCAAAGCCGCTGCCCAGCTGCAAGGTGCCGGCGGCATGGAATACGTCAGCACCCTTGCGGCCACGCAGTGAGTTTGCGCCATAGACTGTGCCAGCATGGTTGACCAGCGTGTCACCGGCCAAGGGGAACAGGTCGGCGGCTTCAAAGCGGCCCAGTTTCACGTCACCGCCAGCGGAACCCAGTTGGATCCACATGTCGTCGGTGGCCACGGTGCCATCTTTCTTGGACAAGAAGGAGGCACGGCCGGCGACAAACATGTCTGCGCCAGCCTTGTTGGAAATATTCAGCTCCACGCGGCCCGATTGGGTCAGTCCGCGATCGGCGGCGGCAACCGCCGTGCCTTCGCGGCTGGTGTTGTCCAACTCGATGTTGGCGTCCACTGCGGGAGCCGCGAATGCGGTGCCTGCGATCATGAGGGCAGCGGCTACGGTGGTAGCGCGAGCGACGAATTTAACAGTGTGGTTCATAAAAATAATTCAGTTAGTGGTGCGTGAAATGCGGGGGCCGGATGCTCTACCGCAGCTGTTGTGTGCTCTTGCAAGAACGTCTCTATTGTTAAGACGGCGCCGTTAATTTGGTCGGCATGTAGGGAAAGCACTAGGCTGGGTTACGTTCCGTATACAACCCTGTGGAGTGAAGCTGCTTGCCTTTGGAGAAGGCTGGTATTTTGTTGTTGAATTTACAAAACCGGTTTTGTAAATTTCACGTAAATGGCTTCAAAAGGAGTTGGAGTTACACCACAAAACAAGTGCCATACAACGATGGCGGGCTGGCAAAAGGCGTAATTTGGGGAAAAGTGCAGTCGTTTTGATCGACTTTATGGCCGTTGAGGATTCTCAAACTACCCGACATGTTCAACAGTAGATTGGAGTTTTTCAAGCGCACGCACGAAAGGTCAACATGGCAACGCTCATTGGAATGGCAGGAAGTCTGCGCGTCGGGTCATTCAACGCCGCACTGCTGCGTGCGGCCGCCACGTTGATGCCACAGGGCAGCCGCCTCGATACGGCGGACATCCGGGGTATCCCTCTGTACGACGGTGATGTTGAAACCACGCAAGGCATCCCGCCAGCCGTGGCAGCGTTGAAAGACAGAATTGCCGCCGCAGACGGTTTGATACTGGCCACGCCAGAGTACAACAATGCGCTGCCAGGCGTGTTCAAAAATGCGATCGACTGGCTGTCGCGGCCGCCCGGTGATATTTCCCGGGTATTTGGCAACCGACCGGTGGCTGTTATCGGCGCATCACCCAGCAACTTTGGCACCATCCTGGCGCAAAATAGCTGGCTACCTGTATTGCGCGTACTGGGCACGCAACCCTGGTTCACCGGGCGCCTCATGGTGCCTCGCGCTGGCAGCATGTTCAACGAACAGGGTGAACTGCTTGACGAGAAAGTCAGAACCCAATTGCAGCAGTTCATGCATGGTTTTGTTGATTTTGTGCAATTGCAATGCACAGCAGGCAATACGAGACAGCGCTAGCGCGCACCCGCTCTGCGCGTCCCCCCTTGCACACGCGCCTTATTTTTTGACCTGACTTCCTACCACTCCGCCAACCACCGCGCCACCCACCGTAGCGCCCGTTTGCCCACCACTGAGAACCGACCCCGCGACTGCACCCGCGCCAGCGCCGATGGCCGCGTTGCGTTCTTGGGTGGTCATGCCAGCGCACCCACCCAAGACAACCAAACTTAGCAGGGCCATTGCTGATTTTGTCCAAGCGTTCATGATCTACCTCCTTCAGGTTGCACACCAAGCGCATCCTTAGACGAATTGTTGCCGTTGAAAGTTCCCGTCTAACCGACATTTGTCAATGCAGCGGTCAAAACGGTATGGCACATGCTGGATTCGTGTCAAGTCCATTTCCGGCTATCCGCAGTACGATACCGGACTTTCCTGTATTTTTTGAAAATTGACTGACATTGAAGGCCCCGGCGTCACGCCTGCACAACGGGGCGGAGCACGACCTTGAAAACACCAGAACTTCTCGCCCCAGCGGGCTCCCTGACCATGCTGGAAACGGCCTTTGCCTTTGGTGCAACGGCAGTGTACGCAGGCCAGCCGCGTTATTCGCTGCGGGTACGCAACAACGACTTTGGCAACCTGGAGGTGCTCAAGCAGGGCATTGACCAGGCGCATGCGCTGGGACACCGGTTCTTTCTGGTGTCCAACATCTTCCCGCACGACAACAAGATCAAGAGTTATGTGCAGAACATGACGCCAGTGATCGACTTGAAGCCCGACGCCATGATCATGTCCGACCCCGGCCTGATCATGATGGTGCGCGAAACCTGGCCCGAGATGGAAATCCACCTCTCGGTGCAGGCCAACACCGTGAATTCCGCCGCCGTGAAATTCTGGAAAAGCGTGGGCGTGCGCCGCGTGATTCTGTCGCGCGAACTCTCTCTGGACCAGGTGGCGCAGATCCGCCAGGAGTGCCCGGACACCGAGCTGGAGGTGTTTGTGCACGGCGCGCTGTGCATCGCCTACTCGGGGCGCTGCCTGCTGTCGGGTTACTTCAACCACCGCGATGCCAACCAGGGCAGTTGCACCAATTCCTGCCGCTGGGACTACAAGACCCAGCCCGGCGTGGTCGATGCCTCGGGGGACATCCTGGCGCCCCAGGCCGCCGCCGAGCGCGAGCGCGCCGAGGTCTATGTGATCGAAGAAAGCCAGCGCCCCGGCAGCTACATGCCCATCGAAGAAGACGAGCACGGCACCTACGTGATGAACTCCAAGGACCTGCGCGCCATCGAGCATGTGCAGCGCCTGGTGGAAATTGGCGTGGACTCGCTCAAGATCGAAGGCCGCACCAAGAGCCCCTACTACGTGGCGCGCACGGCGCAGGTCTACCGCCAGGCCATTGACGACGCGGTGGCCGGGCGCGCGCTCGACCCGGCCCTGCTGGGGCAGTTGGAGGGGCTGGCCAACCGGGGCTACACCTCGGGATTCTTCCAGCGCCACACACCGGAGGCCACGCAAAACTACCTGCGCGGCTATTCCGAGTCCGGCCGCAGCCTCTATGTGGGCGATGTGCGCGCGTTTGACGCGGCACGTGGCTTGGCCGAGGTCAATGTCCGCAACAAATTTGCCGTGGGCGACTGGCTGGAGATCATCCACCCCAAGGGCAACCACGATGTGCAACTCACCCGCATGGAAAACGCCGAGGCGCAGGCCATGGACGTGGCACCGGGCAGCGGCCACACCGTGTGGCTGCCGCTGCCCGAAAGCGCAGTGGGCGCCTTCGTGGCGCGTTATGTAGCCGACCAGGGGACGCAAGCCGATGCTGGAAATTAGAGAAGACGAAGTCGAGATCACGGCCATCCGCGCGCAGGGGGCCGGGGGGCAAAACGTCAACAAAGTCTCCAGCGCCATTCACCTGCGTTTTGACATCGGCGCATCGTCCTTGCCCGAGAAGGTCAAAGAGCGTCTGCTGGCGCTGCCCGACAGCCGCATCACCAAGGCCGGTGTGCTGGTGCTCAAGGCGCAGCAACACCGCACGCAAGAGATGAACCGGGTGGACGCCTTGTTGCGCCTGCATGAAATTGTCAACAGCGTAGCGGTGCTTCCCAAAACACGGCGAGCCACCAAACCGAGCTATGCCTCCAAACAAAAGTTGCGTGTGGCCAAAAGCCAGCGTTCCGAAACCAAGGCTTTGCGCGCGCGCGTTGACGCGTAGATTGTCGGGTTCGGCCCTCTGGTCGTATCGGCGCCGAAAGCGTAAGATTTGCGCCAATGTCAGATTCCCACACCTTCACCGTCGCGCCAGATGACAACGCCAGGTACCGGCGTTTGTTGCATGGGGTGCTGCTGACGGTGCTGCTGCTCAGTGTGCTGTCGTTCATGGGATTGGTGGCCAGCGACACCTATTCCATGTCACGCGCAGTCTTTTTCCCCCTATTCCTGGGGGTGATTGGGCTGAGCTATGTCCAGTTGAAGCATTCTGTTCAGCGCGGGGTCAGCGTGCTGATCGTCGGTTTGTGGGGCGCCACCTCGGCGATCACCATTCTGTTTGCGGGCGTGCACAGCGCCAATATGCTGATTTACCCCTTCTTGATCGTGTTGACTGGCTGGCTGCTGGGAACCCGATGGTTGGTGGGAATTGCTGGCTCCACCATTGCAATAGTGATGGTCTTGGGGGTATTGGAGTTTCAGGGCTTCTACCATCCCTCCCCGCGGGCAGGGGTGGTGTTTGTCACGCTCACCTTGGTCAGTACGCTGGTGGCCATCAGTTTTCTCACGGCGGTGGCCTACCGCAGTCTGTCCCAAAAGCGGGACCAGGCCTACACCCTGGCGCAACAAATGGCGCAGCAAAACATGACGCTGGCACAGCGCGAGCGCGATTTGCAAATGATCATGAGCCATGTGTCCGCCGGACTGGCTTCGTTTGATTCCAGCTCACGCCTGCGTTTTGGCAACCAGCGCTACGCCGCCCTGTTTGGTGCACACGCCGAACAACTGGTGGGACGGCACATCACGGAATACACGCCCCAGGCGACCCTGGATCTCATCATGCCGTATTGGAACCAATGCCTGGCCGGTGCGCGGGCCGAATACCGCCGTATCAACCACGACCCCTTGACGGGGGAGGCGCGTATCTTCGACGTTGCGCTGGAGCCGGAATACCACGAGGCACGGGTGACAGGGCTGTTTGCACTCCTGATTGACGTGACCGAAAAGGTCGCCGCTGAAGCGCACATCAAAGAACTCAACGCCACATTGGAGAAACGGGTGGAACTGCGTACGCAGGAACTCCATGCCGCCATGGACACCTTGCAACGTTCCCAAGATGAATTGGCCCGCAGCGAAACGCGGGCCGCGCTCAACACCATGATTGCCAGTGTGACCCACGAACTCAGCACGCCCTTGGGCAACAGCCTGATGGTGGCCAGCACCCTGGTGTGTGAAAGTGAGGATTTCCAGAAGGCGGTCGACAGCAACCAACTCAAACGCTCGGACCTCAACGCCTTTGCGGATGCCGTGCGCTCCGGCAATGATTTGCTGCTGCGCAACCTGCAACGGGCCACAGACCTGCTGAATAAATTCAGACAGGTGGCCAATGACCAAGCGAGTGAGCAGCGCCGTGCCTTTGATCTGGCGATAGTGGTCAAGGAAATCGTCGATACCCTGGCGCCCAGCCTGAAGCGGCATCCGCACCGTATTGTTCTGGACATTCCGGAAGGCATCACCATGGACAGCCTGCCTGGGCCACTGGGGCAGGTCATCATCAACCTGACCAACAACGCCTATATGCATGCCTTTGAGGGGCGCAGCGATGGCGTGTTCACCGTCCGTGCAAGCACGCAGGGTGAATCGGGTGAATCCGTGCTGCTGTGCTGTGAGGACAATGGTGCAGGCATCTCGGACGACAATCTCCAACACCTGTTTGAGCCCTTTTTCAGCACCAAGAAGGGGCGGGGTGGCACGGGACTGGGCATGGGTATCGTGGAAAACCTGGTTCGCAAAACCCTGGGGGGCTCGCTCAAAATGCACTCCGAGTTGGGGGTAGGCACCCGGATTGAAGTGCACTTGCCACGGGTTGCCCCCTTGGTGCCGCGCAATTAATTCGGGTCGACATATCGGCGTTAGCGCCCCCGTAAAAACAGCGCATCCAGTTCGCTGAGCTTGAGCTGGCGCCAGGTGGGGCGCCCGTGGTTGCACTGGTCGGAGCGTTCGGTTTCCTCCATTTGGCGCAGCAGGGCGTTCATTTCCTCGATGGTCAGACGCCGGTTGGCGCGCACCGCACCGTGGCAGGCCATGGTGCCCAGCAGTTCGTTATGGGCGCGCTGGACCACGGTGCTGGCCTCATGCTGGCCCAGTTCGGCCAGCACGCTGCGGGCCAACTCCACCGGGTCACCCTGGGCCAGGGTCGTGGGCACGGCGCGCACCGCCAGCGTTTTCGGAGAAAACGGTGAAATTTCCAGCCCCAGCGTGGCGAGCGTCTCGGCGTGGGCCTCGGCGGTGGCCACCTCGGCGGGCGTGGCCGCAAAGGTGGCGGGAATCAGGAGCGGCTGACTGGCCAAGCCGGGCAGCACGGCACCCGGGCCGCCGCCGTCGGCGTTGGCCTGCACCGCCATTTGCTTCTTGAGCCGCTCGTAGACGATGCGCTCGTGTGCGGCATGCATGTCCACAATCACCAGGCCCTGGGTGTTTTCCGCCAGGATGTAGACGCCTTGCAACTGCGCCAGAGCCCGTCCCAGCGGCCAGTCGCCCTGGTGGGGTAGCGGGGCGGTGTCAACAATGGGGGGCAGCATGCTGGGGGGGGATATCCCCGCAAGGGGCGCGGAAGGTGCCGGTGTTTTTTGCCACAGCGCACCCAGATCGCTCACCCGGTGGCCGTAGGCATCTTCATTTGCTCTGAAATTAATAGCTGGTTGCGCACTGTACATGGGGGCTGCAGGCATATTTGATGCATAAATGGAGGCGGAGACGCCCCGCGCTGCATCCTGTAAAGCGCTCTCCGCCAGGCCCGGTAGCAACTGCGCGGCGGCGGCTGTGGCGGCGGACCGGGGTGCCGCCAGGGCGTCTTCCACCCCGTGGCGCACGGCCTGGTGCACCTCGCGGCTGTCGCGAAAGCGCACTTCGATCTTGGTGGGGTGCACATTGACATCCACCCGCGCCGGGTCGATCTCGATGTACAGCGCATACACCGGCTGGCGGTGGCCGTGCAGCACGTCTTCGTAGGCACTGCGCCCGGCGTGGGTGAGCACCTTGTCGCGCACAAAGCGGCCGTTCACATAACAAAACTGCTGGTCGGCACGCGAGCGTGCGGCGTCGGGAATACCGGCGCGGCCCCAGACGCGCACGGTGGGGGCGTTTTCCAGGTGGCTTTGGCTTTTGCTGCGGTAGTCCACCCACACCGAGCGCTCGACAAAGTCGCCGCCCAAGACATCGGCCAGACGCTGGTCCAGGGCGGCCATGGGGTCGCTGGGGTGGTCGCAGCGGCGCCATTGCTCCACCAGTTTGCCGTCGGACCAGATGGCAAAACCCACATCTGGCCGGGCCAGGGCGTGGCGGCGCACGGCTTCCACGCAGTGGGCCAGTTCGGTGGCGTCGGTTTTGAGGAATTTGCGCCGGGCCGGGGTGCTGTAAAACAGCTCCTTCACTTCCACTGTGGTGCCGGCACTGCGCGCCACGGGGCGCAGTTCGCCCGTGCGTCCGTCCAATAAAAATGCATCAGAATGGCCGCTGGCCCGCGACAGTATTGCGCAGTCAGCTATGGAGTTGATAGCGGCCAGGGCTTCGCCCCGAAACCCCATGGTGGCGACCGATTCCAGGTCAGAGAGGTTGCCGATCTTGCTGGTGGCGTGGCGCTTGAAGGCAATGGGCAGTTCCTCGCGCAAGATGCCCATGCCATCGTCTTCCACCGATATCAACCGCACACCACCGGCCAGCAAACGCACCGTGATTTGCGTGGCCCCGGCGTCCAGGGCGTTGTCCACCAGTTCACGCACCACGGAGGCGGGGCGCTCCACCACCTCGCCAGCCGCAATCTGGCTGATCAGCTCGTCGGGTAGTTCACGGATGGGGCGGCGGGGGGGGGGGGAAAGAAGGGCGTTCACCGGGGTATTTTAGGGATTTGTGGGTGGAATCGAAAGCCTCCCAGCAATGGCTACATTTTTCCGAACTGCTGCTTTGTTGCCCTGAAATTCATGCAGTGTGTGCAGCTGATTTTGGATGGCTGGATTCGGAGTGCCCGCCTGTTTGAGGCCGGGCATCACTCTACTCTGGTGTCAAGCGGCTTCGCGTTTTCACAGGATTCTGTCGGCTGTCCAATACTGCCATGACAGTAGCGGTGTCGTCAGCAAGGCGGTAATAAATGCTGAAGGGAAAGCGTTTACTGGTCGTCCAGTACAAATCGCCAAACCGCTTGGGGTGAATTCCCGCAAACAGTTCCAGGGAGTCGATGTCAGAGTACAGGCTGTCCAGAAAATACCAGCCCAAATTTGCTTGCTGAACTTCGTAAAACTCAAATCCGTCGAGCAAGTCTTGTTCAGCGCTTGCGCTGATGAAGACTTTCATTGGGGTTGGCGTGCAAGGACCTGTGCCTTTGCTCGGATGCGGGCCTTGGCTTCGTCCCATGGCACAGCGGTTTCCTTACCAGTATCCAAGGCGGTGATGCGTGCGTGCAGTACATCGGCGTGCCAATCAGGCGTGGGGTACTTGGCGTCTGGCTCTCGGCATAAGGAATCCCAAAGTGCTTCCATCGCCAGCAGACGGTCCGCCAGGGGTAAGGCAACAAGTTCAGCAGCCAACATGGGAATTCCAGTTCGTAAAAGTAATCTGAGGTGATATTAGCAAAATCCCCCAAAAGCAGGTGGCGACGATAATCCCTCCCCATGGAAATCATCAGCTACCTCATTGACTTTATCCTCCACGTTGACAAACACCTGGAGACCTTTGTCCAAACCTACGGCCTGTGGGTCTACGCTCTGCTGTTTTTGGTCATCTTTGTGGAGACCGGCGTGGTGGTCATGCCCTTCTTGCCCGGCGATTCGCTTTTGTTTGTGGTCGGTGCCATGTGCGGCGTAGGGTTGATGAGCTACCCGCTGTCGGTGGGCCTGCTGCTGGCGGCGGCGGTGCTGGGCAACCAAAGCAACTACGCCATCGGGCGCTTTTTCGGCCCCAAGGTCTTCCAGTGGGAAGACTCGCGCTTTTTCAATAAAAAGGCCTTCGACCAGGCCCATGCGTTCTACGAGAAGTACGGCGGCATCACCATTGTGGCGGCACGTTTCATGCCGTTTTTGCGCACTTTTGCCCCCTTTGTGGCCGGTGTGGCGCAGATGACGCGGGCCAAGTTCACCTTTTTTGATGTCACGGGCGGCATGCTGTGGGTGGTGGGCATCGTCACCATCGGGTATTTCTTTGGCAATTTCCCGTTTGTGAAAGCGCACCTGGACAAAATCATCTGGGCCATGATTTTGATTCCGGGGCTGGTGATTCTGTTCGGTGCCTGGAGGGCACGGCGCAAGGCATCCGTGTGAGTGCATCGGTATTCTTTTCATTTTTTCAAGGAGTGAATGATGGCAATGGACGTGGTGGATTACGAAATTTTTGGCTCGGAAATGCAGTACATCGAGGTCGAGCTGGACCCAGGCGAGGCCGCTGTGGGCGAAGCCGGCGTGATGATGTACATGCAGGACGGCATCCAGATGGACACCGTTTTTGGTGATGGTTCCTCCCAGCAAGGCGGCTTTTTCGGCAAGCTGATGGGCGCCGGCAAGCGCCTGATCACCGGCGAAGGCCTGTTCACCACCGTCTTCCACAACGAAGCCAATGGCAAACGGCGGGTGGCGTTTGCCGCACCGTACCCCGGCAAGATTGTTCCCATGGACCTGGCCCAGCTTGGCGGCACGCTGATCTGCCAGAAAGACTCCTTTTTGTGTGCAGCCAAAGGCGTGGCCCTGGGCATTGCCTTCCAGAAAAAGCTGGGTGTGGGCCTGTTTGGCGGCGAGGGCTTCATCATGCAAAAGCTCGACGGCGATGGCATGGCCTTTGTGCATGCTGGCGGCACGCTGATGGAGCGCACCTTGGCGCCGGGGGAAACCCTGCGGGTGGACACCGGCTGTGTGGTGGCCTTCCAGCCCTCGGTGGACTTTGACATCCAGTTTGTGGGCAAGATCAAATCGGCCATTTTTGGCGGTGAAGGCCTGTTTTTTGCCACCCTGCGCGGCCCCGGCAAAATTTGGCTGCAGTCTTTGCCGCTGTCGCGCCTGGCCAACCGCATCATCCTGTCCGCCCCGGCGGCCGGTGGCCGCTCGGCCGACCAGGGCTCCTTGCTGGGTGCGGGGGTGCTGGGGGGCTTGCTGGGTGGCGATAGCGACGACTGATGGCGTCCTTCACCGGCCGTGTGTTCGGCCCCGGTCTGGCGGGCACGGGCGAGGTGGCCCAGGCGCAGTGGCAGCACGGCCAGTTGCGCTTGCAGACCCCCAGCCTGAGCCTGGACATGGGGGTCAACCCCCACATCACCGGCGGCGGCTTCAATGCCGAACAACTGCGGGTGAGCTGGCAAGCGCCCGAGGGCGAATTTGTGTTTTTTGTGGACGCAGGCGCGGCCCAGGCCGCGTTTGTGGCAGACCTGCCGCCGCAGTGGCGGGCGCAGCTTGCTGGCGCGCAGCGCAGCCAAAGCCGTGTCCGGGCGCGTTGGCGCTGGGGTATCGCAGCGCTGGTGTTGTGCCTGTCCGTGCCCCTGGCCGCTTTGGTTGCATTGGTCGTTCGCAGCGATGCGGTGGCGGCCTGGGTGGTGCAATGGGTGCCGCCCGCCTATGAGGCCAAGCTGGGCGACCTGGTGCTGGTGCAAACCCAGGCACAGATGCGGCTGATCGACAGCGGCCCGGCGGTGGAGGCCCTTCGGCAGATGGGGGAAAAGCTGGTGCCCCACTCGCCCTACCGTTACCGGTGGTTGCTGGCGGACCACCCCGATGTCAACGCCTTTGCCGCACCGGGCGGTGTGGTCGTGGTGTTCTCGGGTCTGCTGATGGCCGCCGACACCCCCGAAGAGGTGGCCGCCGTCCTGGCGCATGAGGTGGCCCACGCCGAATTGCGCCATGGCCTGCAAGGCGTGGTCAAAAGCCTGGGCCTGCAAGCCGGTGCCGTGCTGTTGGGTGACGCCACCGGCGTGGCGGTTCCGGGCCTGCTGTCCCATTTGCTGGAGCGCCAGTTTTCGCGGGAGGCCGAAACGGCGGCGGATGCCGAGGGGCTGCGCCGTTTAGTGGCGGCCCGCATTGACCCGGCCAACATGGTGGTGTTCATGAAAAAACTGGCCGCCAAGGAAAAGGGCGTGGAGCTGCCCCAGTGGTTGTCCACCCACCCGGCGCCTGAAGACCGGGCGGCGCGGTTGCAGGCGCAGGTTTCGACCCTGCCAGGCCCGTGGCAGCCGCTGGCCATCGACTGGGCGGCGGTGCAGCGTAGCCTGCCGCGCCAGCCCTGAGCAACGCTGGTTTTAAGCCCCCACTTTCAGAAACAAATCCTGGTCGGGGGCGAAATTGGCGTGCAGGGGTAAGAGCGCGCCGCCCAGCGCGCGCGCGTCGGGCCCCACGCTGCCCGCCATCACGCGGGTGGGCCACAGCCCTTCCCAGTTGTAGCGGGTCAGGGCTTCGTTGGTGCGCTCTATCAGGCGCTGCAGCAGCGCGCGGCAAAACGAGCCGTCCATCACCACGGCCTCAATGTCCAAAAACGCCGTGCCACTCACCACGCAGTGCGCCAGCGCGTTGGCAGCACGGGTCAGCCAGGCTTGGGTTTCCGCTTCAAACGGTGCGGCCAGCGCGCGTTCGTCGTAGGCGGCGCTGGGGTCCAGGGCTCGGGCCTTGAAGCGTTGCTCCAGTTCCCACAAGGAGGCCTGGCCGACCAACTGCTCTGGCGGCAGCGTGCCCGCCGCCAGGCAGGAGGGCAAGGACGCCACGGCACCGGCATTGCCATGGATGCCGCCATGCAGATGGGAGTTGATCACCAGCCCGCCGCCTACAAAGGTATCGACAAACAGGTACAAAAAACTTTTCAGGTCGCGCCCGCGCCCATTGACCAGCTCGGCCACACAGGCTGCCGAGGTGTCTTTGAGAAAGCTGACCGGGGCGTCCGTCATGGCCTGCACCTGGGCACGCAGGTCAATCTGGTTCCACTCGGTGGACTGCGCATCGGACAGGCCCAGCATGCGGTGCCAGCCGCCCAATTGGAAAGGCGCGGCCACCCCCACCCCCACCAGGCGCGGGCTCAAGGGGCCCAGCCCATCGCGCATGGCATTCAGGCGTTCGCCGAGGGCGGGCAGCAGGGAGCTGGCGTCCGGGAAGGCGTATTCCAGGGTTTGGCGCTGGCGCACCTGGCCGGTGAAGTCCACCAGCAGCCAGTCGGCACTGCGCCTGCCAATCTTGATGCCGATGGAAAATGCGCCGTCCGGGTTCAGGGCCAGGGGGATGGAGGGTTGGCCGATGCGCCCGCGCACCGGCTCATGCCGGACCAAAAGGCCGTCTTCGTCCAGCCGGGTGGTGATCAGGCCGATGGTTTGTGCGGTGAGCCCGGTCAGGCGGGCCAGGTCCGCTTTGGGCAGGCTGCCGTTCAGTCGGATGGCCTGCAGCACCACCCGTTCGTTGAACGCCCGCATGCCCACATGGTTGGAGCCGCGTGGGCGCAGGAGTTGGGGGAGTTCGGGGGCGGCGCGGGTGCTGTCAGCGTTCATGGGCGCAGATTTTCGCCGATCACACCTTTGCGCAGAATAAAGTTGCCAAAAGGTTGGCGTTCGCCGGTCAGCACCACGGCGTAGGCGGCGCGGGCGCGGTCGTAAAACGCATAACGCTCCAGCGCTTGGGCACTTTGGCCGGCTTGCAGTTCGCCCACCACAAGCTCCAGCACCTCGCGTTGCAGTTCCGACAGGTAAGGGCATTGTGTGCCACCCACCTGCATATAGGCCACCGGGTGGTCCACATCCGCCGCCAGCGGTAGCAAGGAGGTGACGGCCTGCACGGCCTGCACCATGGTGCTGCCGGGCAGGCGCAGCACCGGCTTGCCGGCGGCAATGCTCATGGCGGTGAAGTTGGCGTCGCCCAGCACCAGGGCGTCGTCGTGGCCCATCTCCATCAAGAGCTTGAGCAGCTCGGGGGTGAGCAGGGGGTGGATTCCTTTGAGCATGGTGTGCGCTATCTCAGGTTTTAAGCATGGGCGTCGGCGGGCAATTCGTCCACCGTCTTGGCGCCCGTCATCACGGCGACGGTGTCGCTCATGCTGATGGTTTTGGGGTTGACCACGGCGGCGCGTTTGCCCAGGCGCTGGATGTGGATGCGGTCGGCAATCTCGAATACATGGGGCATGTTGTGGCTGATCAGAATCACCGGCAAGCCCTTGTCGCGCACCCGGCGTATCAGTTCCAGCACCATATTGCCTTCCTTCACGCCCAGCGCGGCGGTGGGCTCGTCCATGATGACCACATGCCGGGCAAATGCGGCGGCGCGGGCCACGGCCACGCACTGGCGCTGGCCGCCCGACAAGGTTTCCACCGCCTGCGTCATGGAGCGGATGCCGACCTTGAGCTCTTGCATGCGGGCCACGGCCTGGGCCAGCATTTCCTTTTTGTCCAGCAGGCGCAGCCACTGGCCCAGTGGGCCAGGGCGGACCAACTCGCGGCCCAGAAACAGGTTCTCGGCAATGCTCATGGCTGGCGCCACCGCCAGGTCCTGGTACACCGTTTCGATGCCGGCGCGCCGGGCGTCGATGGGCGATTTGAAGCGCATGCTTTTGCCGTCGAGCAGGAGCTCCCCCTCGTCGGGCACCGTGGCGCCCGACAAGGCTTTGATAAGGGACGATTTGCCCGCCCCGTTGTCGCCAATGACCGCCAGGATTTCTCCGGCGCGCAGCTCAAAGTCGGTGCCGTCCAGCGCCGTGACCTGGCCATAACGCTTGACGATGCCTTTGGCTTGCAGGACCAGCGGGGTGGAATTTTTAACCGAAGTGCGGGTGTTCATTAACGTGCTCCCTTGCGCGACATCTGGTCGGCAGCCACCGCCAGAATGACCAAAATGCCGGTGATCAATGTTTGGTAAACCGAGGCCACCCCCATCAGGGTCAGGCCATTGCGGAACACACCCACAATCACCGCGCCCACCAGCGAGCCCAGAATCACGCCGCGCCCGCCAAACAGGCTGGTGCCGCCCAGCACCACGGCGGTGATGGCGTCCAGGTTTTCGGTCTGGCCCGCGTTGGGGTCGCCCACGCCGGTGCGCGCCACCGACAACAAAGCGGCGATACCGTAGAACAAACCCGCCAGCGCATAGACCGACACCAGCACCCGGTCCACGCGGATACCGGTCAGGCGTGCGGCCTCCGGCGCATTGCCCACGGCGTACAGGTGGCGCCCGGGCGCCGTGTCGCGCAAGACAAACCAGGCCAGCACATACAGGCCAATCATGGTCACGGTGCCCGAACTCACCTCGGTGGAGCCGATGTTGAAGGTGTCCCCCAGTGCGGTGAGCACGCTGGGCAGGTTGGTGGTGGTTTGGGATGCGGAATAGATCTGGGTAATGGCAAAGGCAATGTTCAAGGTGCCCAAGGTGACGATAAAAGGCGGCAGCTTGATGCGCGTGACCAGCAGGCCGTTCACCAGGCCAAAACCGGTGGTGACTGCCAGGCCACAGACGATGGCCATGTAGGGGTTGATGCCGTAATCGACCGCAAATTTGGTCATCACCACACCGCCCAGTGCCATCACCATGCCGCAGGAAAGGTCGATACCGGCGGTCAAAATGATCAGCGTCTGCCCGATCGCCAGCACGCCGACCACCATGACCTGCTGCAAAACCAGGGACAGGTTTTCCCCGCTCAGGAAACGGTCCGATTGGGTCGCGAAAAATAGACAGGTGGCTAGCAGTGCCAGCCAGGGGCCCAAGGCTCCCCAGGGAATAGGGCGTGATGGCGTCGCGGACATATCAGTCTCCGTGCGAAATACAAAAAATGAAGTTCAGGCCCGCCAAGGCCTGAAACGATCGAATAGATTCCGTTTCTAATTCAATGCGAGATTAGGCGCACCGCCGTAGACAGTGCTTTGGCACGGCAAGGCGGGGCAACGACATATCGCTTTGAAGTAGGAACGGAATTACTTGTTGCCCCAGCACAGGTCCATTCCGACCTTGGTGTCTTTGCTGTCCACACCCGCAATCGCCTTGGAGGCAACCAGGGTCACGCCAGTGTCCACATAACCCGAGGCTTTTTTACCGCCCTTGGCGTATTCCACACCCGCAGCCACGCCCATGGCCGCCATCTTCAGCGGGTACTGTTGCGAGGTGGCGGTGATCACACCCGCCGCCGTGTCCTTGATGCCCTGGCAGCCACCGTCCACCGACACAATCAGCACGCCTTTTTCCTTGCCGGCCTTCTTGAGTGCGTTGTAGGCGCCAGCGGCGGCGGGTTCATTGATGGTGTAGACCACATTGATGTCGGGGTTCTTTTGCAGGCAGTTTTCCATGGCGGTCTGGCCCTTGGCCTGGTTGCCGTCGGTGTCGCCCGCGCACACGGTCTCAGCGGTGCTGGAGAGTTCGTTGGACTTGGCGTCATGGGCTTTCAGGCCAAAACCGGTCATGAAACCGTTGTGGCGCTGGGCACCCACGGGGTGGCCGGGGAACAGGTCCAGCATGGCGATCTTGGCGGGCTTGCCAGCCATGGCGGCCTTGGCGTACTGGCCAATCAAAATGCCGGCCTTGTAGTTGTCGGTGGCGAACAGGGCGTCGGCGCCGTCAAACGGGCTGTCCAGGGCGATCACTTGCACGCCTTTGGCCTGGATTTTCTTCACGGTCGGGATGATGGCGTCGCCCGTGGAGGTGATCAAAATGGTTTTGGCGCCCGCAGCGGCCATGTTCTCCAGCGCGGTGATCTGGCTGGCGGTGTCGCCGTCTTTCTTGCCGGATGCGGTCATCAGCTTGGCGCCCATCTTCTTGGCTTCGGCCTGGGCGCCTTCTTTCATTTTGACGAAGAAGGGGTTGGTCTCGGTTTTGGTGATCAGGCCGATGATGGGTTCACCGGCTGCGAACGCGCTGGAGGTGGCGAGGGCCAGAGCAGATAGCATCAGTGTGGTGGTGGCTTGGTTCATGGGAATCTCCTGGGTTTTCAAAGGGTTCGTGGTGGATCAGCAAGGGTGTGGCCCCCGACCAATTTGCGCTTTACCTTGCGGCGCAGCTGAACTATAGTCGCTGGGTACTTACTAAATCAAGTTAATTTAGTTAAGGAAAACCCTAATACGGAGCAAATACATGACCCATTTACAAGTGGCAACGGCTGGCGAAGCCCTGATCGACCTGATTCACAACGCGGACGGCCGCCTGCAACCCTGCCTGGGGGGCGCGGTGTACAACCTGACCCGCGCCCTGGCCCGCCAAGGGGTGCAGACGCTGTACCTCAACCCTTTGTCGCGTGACCGCTTTGGCCGCCAATTGGCCGCCGGCCTGCTGGCGGACGGTGTGCATCTGGCGGTGCCCGACGCCGTGCAGCAGGTCACCTCGCTGGCAGTGGTGGGGGTCGATGCTGTCGGCCATCCTGACTATTCTTTTTACCGTGAGGGGGTTGCGGACCGCGCTACCACGGCCCAGGCCATGACCAGCGCCTGTGCCCAATCCGATACTTTGTCCGTGGTCTGCACCGGTGCCCTGGCGCTGTCGCCCGACGATGCCGACACCTATTTGCCCTGGCTGGCCAGCCAGCGCCAAGCCGGACGCACCGTGGTGGTCGACGCCAATCTGCGCCCCTCGGTCATGCCCGATCTGGCGCTGTACCGGGCCCATGTCCTTGCGGCCCTGCAGTTTGCCGATGTCATCAAGGCCAGCGACGAAGACCTGGAATGCCTGAGCCTGCCGGGCGCCGATGCCACCGCGCAGGCCCGGCACCTCCTGCAGCACAGCCGCGCGCATTTCCTGGCCCTGACCCGCGGTGGCGAAGGCGCGACCCTGCTCACCCGCAGCGGCCAAACCTTTCACGCCCGGGAAACGGCGGCGATTGCGGTGGCCGACACCGTGGGCGCCGGGGACTGTTTTCTGGCCGGACTGGTGGCGGCCCTGCTGGAGCAGGGTCTGGCGGCCGACTGGGGCTCGTCTGAGGTGCCAGCGGCGCAGGCCCACGCGCTGTTGGGCAACGCCATCGCCAGCGCCAGCATTTGTGTCATGCGCCAGGGCTGCGTGCCGCCGCTGCGTGCAGAAGTGAAAGACCGCCTGGCACTGGCCACAGTGGAGTTCGCATGACGGGCCTGCCCCCCGAATGCCTGGAGCGTGCGGCCCGGTGGCTGGCGGCCGGTGAACGCAAAGTCTTGGGCATTGTTGCGCCGCCTGGCGCGGGCAAGTCCAGCTTTGCCCAGGCTTTGGCCACGGCGTTCGCATCCGCCGCGCAGGTGCTGCCCATGGATGGGTTTCATCTGGCCAACACCGAGCTGGCGCGCTTGGGCCGGGCCGGGCGCAAAGGGGCACCCGACACCTTTGACGCGGCGGGTTATGTGCACCTGCTGCAGCGTGTCCGGGCGCAGGCCGATGGCGCAACCATTTACGCCCCGGACTACCGCCGCGAGTTGGAGGAAGCCGTCGCCGGAGCTATTGCCATTGAGGCCCACACGCCGCTCATCCTCACCGAAGGCAATTACCTGCTGCTGGAGGACGGCGGCTGGGCCGGGGTGCGTGGTGTGCTCGATGAAGTCTGGTACCTGGACGTGGACGATACCGTGCGCCGCGAGCGCCTGCTGGCGCGCCACATGCGCTTTGGCCGCAGCCGGGAGCAGGCCCTGGCCTGGATGGCGCACACCGACGAGCCCAATGCGCTGCGCATCGCAGAAAGCCGACACCTTGCGGATGTGTTTGTGGCGTGGGATGAAGACCAGTCCCTCACGGGGCTGTCGGCTGCCAGTTGATTTCCCGGGCGGTTTGTTCGCCGATCAGCACCCGGTTCAGGCTGGCCGGTATCTCGGCCTCGGTGTGTGTCAGGGGGGGGCGGCCTGCCATGATCTCGGCATAGGCCTGTGGCAAGAGCGGTACACGTTGGGGCTCGGCGTAGCCGTCCGGGAAAACGGGCTGGTTGTTCGCAAAATCGTACTTGTCGGTGGCGCCCAGGGTGTGCAGAAATTCGTGGGCGATGACGATGTTGTTTTGCCTGGCCATGGCCGCCGATGCGAACACGTTGACCCGACCCACCAGGCCTTTTTGCAAGGCGGTGGAGTGGTCGAGCCGCTGGGTTTGGGCCGGGTCGAAATACAGCAAATACATTTTGACTTGCGGGCCAGGTCCGACCGTCGTGCCGTGGCGGTAGGCCCACCAGCGCATCTTCAGGCTCCAGAGCGCCACGTCCAACACACCACCCTGCACGGGGGGCGGAGGTGGCGACGCACTGATCGGCTGGCCCAGCCGAACTTCGATGGAGGCCTTGGCGTCGCGGCCGTAGCGGCTGGCCTGCGCCTGCATAAAGGCCTCTATCGGCTTGAAATCATCCACCGACAAAGTGCGCAGATAAGCCTGCGCGGCGGCGCTGCCATCGCCGTTGATGGGGTACACGTTGACGGGCAGGGTGTACTTCCACTGCACCGAGTTCGTCTGCGTGCGCCAGGTGCCAGCGGCCACGGCCGCCAGGATCGACAGCAGAATGAATATGCGAAGGGCTTTGAACATGGTGGGTGTGAATCATACGTTTGCTATCCAATTGATAGCTGTCTGCGCAATACCCGTGGGGGCTACAGCCCCAGTTGGGCATGGCGTTAGATCATAGACGGGTACTTGCCCCCACGCTCCACCGCTTTGCGGGTCGCTGCCCCCCGAGGGGGCCGTTTCATCTTGGGGCGGCCCGGCGGTGAAACCTTGCCCCCACGCTCCACCGCTTTGCGGGTCGCTGCCCCCCGAGGGGGCCGTTTCACCTTGGGGCGGCCCGGCGGTGAAACCTTAGCCGCCGGGGGCGTCCGCTTCCGCCTCCGGCCAAAGGCGTGGGAACAGAAACCGCAAGGCATGCTGCGGCAAGCCGAAGCGCACAGTACCCTTTGGCGAGTCGGACTTGAGCAGCCCGCGCTTCACCAACGCGCCCAGCGCGTCGGTAGCGCCCCGGTCGCTCATGCCCAGCATGGCCTTGAAGTCGCCCCGCGCCATCTCCTCACCACTCAAGAAGAGGTAGTGCAAGCCCCGCAATGACGCCTGCCGCACGCCAGACTGCTGTACCGTGGCTTCATACACCAGACAGGCCTCCAGCCGGGCTGCCAGTGTTTCAAAGTCCAGCATGCAGGCCATAAAGTCGACCTGGTCCTGGCACACATCCAACACATAGTCGGCCCAGGCAATCAGCGCCTGTTCGCTCAGGTTGCCGCAGCCGTCCAGATCGCCCCGGCGCAGGCTGTCGGCATCGGCCAACAGTGCGTAGTAGCGCTCGGTGTTGCGGGCAAAGCCCCGCAAGGGTGACCACAGCCCGCCCGTGTAACCCAGTGCGCTCAGCAAGGTGTGGGTATGCAACCGCATGACACGCCCATTGCCATCCACAAACGGGTGCACCCACCCCAGCCGCTGGTGCGCGCAGGCCATGGCCACCAGCGCCGCCTCGCCCCGGCGCACAGTGCCGTAGTAACTGCCCCAGCGCTGCAAAAACTCTGGCACGTTGGCAAAGGCGGGGGCCACATGCGCGCCCACCTGCACCTCACGCTGGCGCAGTTGCCCGGGCGCTATGGGCTCGCCTTCGTCGGTCAGCAGGTCTTGCACCGGTAAGCGGCTGAACAACTCCCGGTGCAACACCTGCACGGCGTCAGCCGAGTAAAGCCCACGCGCACCTTCTGCCCCTGCATAGTGCTGCTCCAGCGCAGCCTCTGCCTCAATGTGTGCGACTGCGAGGCGTTGTTTGGCGGCCAACTTGGCGTCTTTGGAGAAGTCTTTGCGCAGCGCCTGGTCAATCTCATGCGGGCGGGTGTGCTGGCCTTCAATGCGGTTGGTGTAGTAGGAATTCATGCTGCGCAGCAGGCTGCGCAATTCCGTCGGCACACGGCGGCCCGCCAACAGCGTGGCGGAGCGGGACAGGTCATGCGCCTTGGTCAGCAGCGGCTCCATGCGCGCATCGGCAGGCATGAGGGGCTCAAACTGGTGGGGCTGCGCGTACATGCCTCTATTTTGCCAATTTATAGAGGTTTGTAAATATTTGATTTCAATAGACTTTTAATAACTTTAGCCAAAGTTTTTGCCAATCTATTTGCCAATTGACGGGGCTGTCGCTGTTTCTCCATGCCAAAACAGGGCATCGGGAATGACCGGATGTTGGAAGGACTGGAATGTTAACTTTTGAGTTAACCATCGGCTACTGGCGAGCGAAAATATACGCAATCAACGTACAATTTGCCCATGAAAGCCACCTTTGTTGAGCTACCCGCGTTTGAGCGCCACCGCAAAGACTACATGGACGACGACGCCTACCGCCAGTTTCAACACGAGTTGATGGATAACCCGGCGGCAGGCGATGTCATGGAAGGCACGGGCGGGCTGCGCAAACTGCGTCAACCCGACCCACGCCGTGGCAAGGGAAAACGCGGTGGCTTGCGAGTGATTTATTACTGGTGGTCAGGTGGTGACCAGTTCTGGTTGTTTACCGTGTACGACAAAGACCAGATGGACGACCTGACACCCGCCCAGCGCAAGCTACTCAAGCAGTTACTGAAAAACGAGTTGGAACACCGGCAAACCGGGAATGGAGATCAACATGGCCACTAAACGCGATATTTTTGCCGAGCTCACCGAAGGCTTCGGCGCACTGCAAGCCCAGCGCGAAGGCAAGCGCACGCTGCGCACTGTCCGGGTGGAAAGCAAACCCGTGCCGGTGTTAACGCCGCAAGAGCTGGTGAACGTGCGCGAGCAGCTGCACCTGTCGCGCCCGGTGTTTGCACATTACTTGCGCACCAACCCGCGCACCCTGGAAAACTGGGAACAAGGCCGTGCCAAACCCAATGCACAAGCAGCCCTGCTGATCCGCATGGTGGCGCAGTTTCCGGACATGGTGCAGCGGCTGGCTGCGCTGTAACCCGCGCCTCGCCCAGGCAAGAACGCACGAACGTCCCAGTAACGGGGCGAGCGGTTTCTCCACGGACTTATTTGATGACGCTATTCAGTTTGCTGATGGTCTCGTCCGGCACATTCTTGCTGCACAAAATGTAGCGATTCTCGCCATTGGGTGCGTTGGAGAAGCTGGCTTTACGAATTTCCGCCGAACTTACGTCGCTTGCCGCGATCAGGCCGTCCACTTCCTCGGGGGCGATCAGCATGTAGTCCGCCCGTTCGGCCAGGATTATCTTCAGCATCTGCACATTTTCCACGGCAACCGCGTGCTGCACCGGCTGGAGCCTGGTGATCAGGGCGTCCAGCGTTTTGCCGTAGGAGTAGCCTTGCTTGACCAGCAAGGTCAGGCCTTTGTTTCCCAGTACGGATTCAACGGTTGCGCCATCTTTCACCTTGGAATTCCGGGCGGCGGCCAGGGCGATTTGTGGCCGGTCCTGGTAGATTGGTTTGGTGAACCTGGCAAACACTTCCCGCTCCTCATTTTTGAACCAGCCTATGCCGCAATCCATGCCCACGTTGTCCTTGATCATTGCCAGCTGCCGGGCTGTGGGCGTGAAATGGAGCGTGAACCCAATGCCTGCAGCCTTGAAGGCCGCCACTGCGGGCGAACCGGTCAGGCCCGTCAGTTGGCCGTCTTTGAGCACCAAGTAAGGCGGGCGCTCGTTGTAGTGCAGGGCAATCTGGGCGAAGGCAAGTGCCGGGGAAAGCAGCCCCGAAATCAGCAGCGTCCACCGCAGCATGGGATTTTTGCTTGATTTCAATGTCATCATTTTTCACCTCAGAGTTTTCATGAAGAAAAAAGTAGTTCTGGCATGCCAGTATTGCGCGAACAGCTACAAAATGTATAGCAAATGCTACACACTGCGGTTCCTTGCCAGCGGCGGGTTTTTGGAGAAATAGCTTTCAATCCCCCGCATCAAGGCATCGGCCAGCGTGTTCTGGTATTCCTCGCTGTTGAGTTTGATTTCTTCCGCCGGATTGCTGATGAAGGCCGCTTCCACCAGCACGCTGGGAATGTCGGGCGCCTTGAGCACGGCAAAGGCCGCTTGCTCAACTTTCGCTTTGTGCAACTTGCCCACGCGGCCAATTTCGCCCAGCAGGTTTTTGCCCAATTTGAGGCTGTCGTTGATCTGCGCGGTGGTGCTCATGTCCAGCAGGGCGCGCTGCACCGTGGCGTCTTTGGCCTTTACATTGAGGCCACCGATCAAGTCGGCCTTGTTCTCCTTGGCCGCCATCCAGCGCGCCGCACTGCTGGAGGCGCCGCCCTGGCTCAGGGCAAACACGCTGGCACCCTGGGGCTCGGGGGTGAAAAACGCATCGGCATGGATGCTGACAAACAGGTCGGCCTGCACCCGGCGGGCTTTTTGGACCCGCACCCCCAGCGGCACAAAGAAGTCGGCGTCGCGGGTGAGGTAGGCGCGCATGGGGTTGCCGTTCACGCTGGTGGCGTTGATGCGGTCGCGCAGCCGGTGGGCCAGGCGCAGCACCACATCTTTCTCGCGGGTACCGCCGGGCCCCACGGCACCGGGGTCTTCACCGCCGTGGCCGGGGTCCAGCGCGATGATGATGAGGCGCTCGGTGGTGGCCGCGGGTGATGGCGTTGTTTTTGCATCATTTATGCCTCTGGCCCGCGTAGAACCTGCGCTACCAGCTATCGTTTGTGTAGCAAAAGTGCCGGGTGCGGGGCCCTGTGCAGCGGGCTTGGAGGGGCTTTGGGTTTGCTGGGCGATCAGCTCCCCCAGCGGGTCGGCCGGGTTGACCTGCGCGGGCGGTGGCGAATTGGCCGCAATCGGGTCTTTCACAATCGGGTCTTTCAGCCGCTCGGCGATCAAGGCTTCCAGCGGGTCCAGTTCCTGCACCGGGTACAAATCGAACACCAGCCGATGCTGGTAGGCGGCCACCGGGGTCAGGCTGAACACCTGGGGTTTGATGGGGTGCTTCAGGTCCACCACCAGGCGCACCACGTCGGGGGCAAACTGCCCCACGCGGATGCCCGCAATATTGGGGTCGTCGGCCTTGACCTTGGCCACCAGTTCTTTCAGGGCGGGGTTGAGTGTGATGCCTGCAATGTCCACCGCCAGGCGCGGCGGGCTGGGCACAAACTGCTGTTTGGCTACCAGCGCGCCGTCCGATTCGATGGTGACCCGCGAGTATTCAGGGGCCGGCCACACCCGCACCGTCAAAATCGTGGCGCCGCGTGCCAGGTGCGGCAGGCCCAGGCTCAGCACCAGGCTGCCGGTTTTCAGCAGCGTGCGGCGCTTCAAGCCAGGGCTCCGTGGGTGCTGGTGCCCGCCAAGAGTGCGATGCCGGTCGCGGTGTGCGCGGTGAGGGTGACTTGGCGGGTGGCGTCCAGGGCGGTGGCGATGTGGATGTCCAGGTCCGCCGTGGGCAGCACGCTGGCGGCCTTTTCCGGCCACTCGGCAATTTTGAGGCCGGGGCTGGCAAAGATGTCCCGAAAGCCCGCGTCTTCCCACTCGCGCGGGTCGCTGAAACGGTAGAAGTCGAAATGCCAGATGTCAAGGGCCGGGCGACCCAGCGCAGGCAACTCGTAGGCCTCCACCACCGCGTAGGTGGGGCTTTTGATGCGGCCCTGCACCCCCAGCGCATGCAGCAGGTGGCGCACCAAGGTGGTCTTGCCCGCGCCCAGGTCGCCGTGCAGGGCGATGAAGGCGTGGCCAAGCTGGGGCTGCGCCGCCAGTTGGGCGGCAAACAGCTGCGTGGCCAGTTCATCGGGCCATTGCAGGCTCTTGATGGCACTGTGCACGGTGCTGGGCGCGGCAGTTTTTACAATAGGCGCGTGACGATCAAAAGTACTCAATTCGATGGCAACCAGTTGGTTTCTCAGATACAGGCCTGGGCCCGGGAACTGGGATTCTCCCAAATTGGCGTGGCGGGTGTAAACCTCTCTTCCGCCGAACCTGGATTATTGGCCTGGCTGGACCAGGGTTTCCATGGCGACATGGCCTATATGGCAAGCCACGGGCTCAAGCGGGCACGCCCGGCCGAGCTGGTGCCGGGCACCCTCAGCGTGCTCACGGCGCGTATGGACTACCTGCCGCGCAGCACCCCGGACGACTGGCAGGCACAGGAGCTGGCGCGCCTGCGGCGCCCCGGCGAGGGCATTGTGTCGGTCTATGCCCGGGGGCGGGACTACCACAAGGTGCTGCGCAGCCGCCTGCAAAAACTCACCGACCGCATTGCCGAACACCTGGGGCCGCTGGGGCACCGCGTGTTCACCGATTCGGCCCCGGTGCTGGAGGCCGAACTGGCCGCCCGCAGCGGCCAGGGCTGGCGCGGCAAACACACCTTGCTGCTGAACCGCGAGGCCGGTTCCACCTTCTTTTTGGGCGAAATCTACCTCGACGTGGCCCTGCCCGAGAGCCGCCCGGTGCAGGACCATTGCGGTTCCTGCAGCGCCTGCATCACGGTGTGCCCGACCCAGGCCATTCTGGGTCCGGGACGGCTGGACGCGCGGCGCTGCATTTCCTACCTGACCATCGAGCATGCGGGGGCCATTCCGTTGGAGCTGCGCCCGCTGCTGGGCAACCGCATTTACGGCTGTGACGATTGCCAACTCGTGTGCCCCTGGAACAAGTTCGCCAAGCGCAGCGCCTTGCCCGACTTTGATGCCCGCGAAGGTTTGAGTGGCCAGGCATTGGCGGACTTGCTGGACTGGACGGAGCAAGAGTTTTTGCAGCGCACCGAAGGCGGCCCCATCCGCCGCATCGGCCACGAGCGCTGGCTGCGCAACATTGCAGTGGCCCTGGGCAATGCCTTGCATGCCAGCGGTGCGGCTGCCGCGTCGCCCGAAGACGCCGAACGCATGCGGGCCGCCTTGCTGCGCCGCGCCGAGCACCCCAGCGCGCTGGTGCGCGAGCATGTGGTTTGGGCGCTTTTCGAGAAAAATAAATGATGAAATATGCCTCTGGCCCCCGTGGAATAAGCGCAAGCAGCTACTGAAATGAGAGCAATTGCTTGCACTGAATATTTAAAAATATGACAAATTCGAAACAATTCCTGATCTACAAGGCACCCAGTGGCGCTGTTCGTGTGGATGTTCTTGTTCAGGGTGAAAGTGTCTGGCTCACCCAGGAACAATTGGCTCAGTTATTTGGACGCGAACGCTCGGTCATTTCAAAGCACTTGAGGAACATTTTTAAGGAGTCTGAATTGGTGGAAGAAAGCAATGTGCAAATTTTGCACATTGCTGGTTCGGACAAGCCGGTCAAGTTCTACAGCCTTGACGCCATCATCTCTCTTGGCTACCGCGTCAACAGCTATCAGGCCACCCAATTCCGCATTTGGGCCACCACCACCCTGCGCGAGTTCATGGCCAAAGGGTTCGTCCTGGATGATGAACGTCTCAAAAAAAACAAAGGTGTGTTTGGCAAAGATTACTTTGACGAACTCCTTGAGCGGATTCGGGAGATTCGCGCCAGTGAGCGTCGGTTTTACCAAAAGATCACGGATATTTATGCGCTGTCAGTGGACTACGCCGCAAAATCGCCAGAGACGGCAGGCTTCTTTGCCCAGGTTCAAAACAAGCTGCACTGGGCGATCACAGGGCAAACAGCGGCTGAACTCATTTATTCATCGGCTGACGCCACCAAAATCACCATGGGCCTTTCCACCTGGAAGCAAGCACCCCATGGAAAGATCCTCAAATCCGATGTCACGGTAGCCAAGAACTACCTGAATGAGGCGCACATTGATGAGCTAAACCGCATCGTGTCCGCCTATCTCGACCTTGCTGAAAATCGGGCCAAACGCGGCATTTTGATGACGATGGCCGACTGGTCAGCATTTTTGAATAGCTTTCTTGAGTTGTCCAACTATCCAATTTTGCAGGACAAAGGCACTGTCAGCGCCTTGGAGGCCAGACTGAAGGCAGAGGGAGAGTACGAGATTTTCAGGCAGCGGCAGGATTTGAATTTTGTCTCAGACTTCGATCTTGTTATTGCGCAACTGGAGGACAAGAAGAGGTAAGGCGGCGAGGGCTTTCTCTGCGACGCCGCTTGGGACAGCGTATGGCGATCAGGGGACGCCGTGCCTTCGCTCTGCCTACGGCGGTATGCACACGATCCACAGCGTCAAAACTGCCGCAACACCCCCAGCGCAAAAGGCAGGCTGGCCAGGCCCAAAAGGGTGGACAAGGTCACCAGCCCGGCCACATAGGCGCCGTCGTAGCCCATGCGGGCGGCCAGCACATAACAGCTCGACGCCGTCGGCAGGGCCGAGAAGGCCAGCAGCACCGTGGTCTGCACCTCCGACAGGCCAAACAGGTGTGAAATTCCCAATGCCGCCAGGGGCAGGAAAAAGTGGCGGATGGACAGCACCGCCACCATCAGGGTTTTGGCCTGGGCCAGCGCACCCAACTGCATGCCGGCACCTGCGGCCATCAGCCCCATGGCCAGCGAGGCCGCCCCCAGGCGCGAGACCGTGGGTTCCAGCCAGACGGGCAGCACAAAACCCATGAGGTTGGCTACCAGGCCCGAGGCGGTGCCGATGATCAGCGGATTGCGCACCAGCTCCCGCACCAAGCCGCGCTGTGCATGGCGTGCCATGGGCCACACCGCGCCCACATTGCACAGCGGCACACACACGCCAATCAGCACCGCGATCAAGAGCAGGCCTTGCGGCCCGGCCAGCCGGTCGGCCAGTGCCAGCCCGATAAAGGAGTTGAACCGAAATGCCACCTGCGCGCTGGCCGCATGGTGGCGGGGGTCCATATGCCGGCGCAAGCAGGGCAAATGGGGCAGGGAGTAGGCCAGTGCGATGCCGGCCAGCGCCAGCGCCCAGCCCGCGCCCATCAGGCTGGAGGTGGCGCGCAGGTCCAGCGGGCTTTTCACAATGGAGTGGAACAGCAGCACCGGAAACAGCAGAAAGTACACCAGCGATTCCACCTGCGCCCACACCGTACGGTTGAGGGCGGTGTAGCGGCACACCAGGTAGCCGCACAAAATCAGGGAAAAGTCGGGGAAAAGAAGCTGGGCGTAGTTCACCGGACAAGGATACCAGCCAGGGATTGCATGGAACTTTGCGCCCACCGTGCCTAAAATGCACGGATGGTCCCCACCCCATCTCCCGCCACCCCGCTTGCCCGGCGCAAGCTGCCCATCGGCATCCAAACCTTTAGCGAAATTCGCGAAGAGGGTTATTACTATGTGGACAAATCCGGGATGGCCGTGGACCTGGCGCACACCGGCAAGTACTATTTTTTAAGCCGCCCCCGACGCTTTGGCAAAAGCCTGCTGCTGGACACCTTCAAAGACCTGTTTGAAGGCCGCCAGGAATTGTTCACCGGACTGGCCGCTGAAACCCGCTGGGACTGGACCCAAAAGCACCCCGTGATCCGGGTGAGCTTGTCCGATGGGGTACTGCGCAACCGGGCGGAACTGGACCAGCGCTTAGCAGAGATTTTGCTGGACAACCAAAAAAACTTGGGCGTCACCTGCACCCATCAAAGCCTGGGTGGCCAATTTGGCGAACTCATTGCCCTGGCCCACCAGAAAACCGGCCAGCGCGCCGTGGTGTTGATCGACGAATACGACAAGCCCATTCTGGACAACATCACCAACAGTCCCGTGGCGCTGGAGATGCGCGAGGGCCTGAAGAATCTGTATTCCGTGCTCAAGGGCTCAGACGCGCATTTGAAATTTGTATTTCTGACCGGTGTTTCCAAATTCAGCAAGGTCAGCCTGTTCTCGGGGCTGAACAACCTGACCGACATCACCTTGGACGCACACTACAGCGCCCTGTGCGGCTATACCGATGCCGATGTGGAAACCGTGTTTGCGCCCGAGCTCGAAGGATTGGACCGCGAAGAAATACGCCAGTGGTACAACGGCTACAACTGGCTGGGCACCAGCGTCTACAACCCCTTTGATTTGCTTTTGCTGTTTCGCAGCCGGGTGTTCAGACCCTACTGGTTTGAAACCGGCACGCCGACCTTCCTGGTCAAGCTCCTGAGCGAACGGCAGTTTTTTACGCCCGACCTGGCCCGCTTGCACAGCAGCATGGCACTTTTATCCACCTTTGACGTGGACCAGATCGAACCCGAAGCTTTGCTGTTCCAGGCCGGCTACCTGACCGTGCACCAAAGCAGCGAGCCTTTGCCGGGGCAGTGGGTGTATACCCTGGGCTATCCGAATCGTGAAGTGGAGTCGAGCCTCAATGCCGCGTTGCTGGGTGGGCTTGGCGCACCGGAACGCAGCTCATTTGAAACCCGCCTCCAGCTCATAGACTTGCTGAAGACCGTGAATCTGGGGGGGCTGAAAGATTTGTTCCACGCGTTTTACGCCAGCATTTCCCACGACTGGTACCGCAAAAACGAGCTGGCCCACTTTGAAGGCTACTACGCCAGCATTTTCTACAGCTACTTTGCCGCCTTGGGGCTGGACATTCGGCTGGAAGATACCACCAACAAAGGCCGCATCGACATGGCGGTGCTGTTCAATGGCCAGGTGTTCCTGTTTGAGTTCAAAGTGGTGGAGCTCACGCCCGAAGGCCGGGCCCTGCAGCAACTCCAGGACAAGGGCTACGCCGACAAATACCAATCCAGAGGCGAGCCCATCCACCTGATCGGGGTGGAGTTCAGCAAGGCCAGCCGCAATATTGTGGGTTTTGAGGTGCAAACGCTATCAAAATACTAGCTGTCTGCGCATACCCTGTAAGCGATAAAGGCCCATCTTTACGTCAGCCGGCTTTTTCAGGAGCACCCCCACCATGCATCGCCGTACCCTTGTTGCCCTCGGTCTTTGGGCCGCATCCAGCGCCGCCCTGGCGCAGACCTACCCCAGCCGGATCATCAAATTGCAGGCGCCGTTTGCCCCCGGCGGCACCACCGACATCATTGCCCGCACGATTGCCGATCCCCTGGGCAAGATCCTGGGCCAAAGCCGCACCCGACGGCTATTCGCTGGGTATGGCCACCGTGTCCACCGTGGCGGCCAATCCGGCCATCAACCCCAAAAATCCCTACAAGCCGCTGACCGATTTCACCCCCATCATCAACATCGCCGCCACCCCCAATGTGATTGCGGTGCACCCCAGCTTTGCGGCCACAGACTACAAAGGTTTTTTGGCCGAGGTGAAGAGCCGCCCAGGCAAGATCGGCTGATTCCCATCGTCGTGGCCGCGCCACAACGGCTCGCGCAGTTGCCCAATGTGCCGACATTTAGAGAGCTGGGGCTGGAGTCGGCCAATCGCATGGCCTTCTACGGCATCTATGGCCCCAAGGGCATGCCCAAAGACGTGGTGAACAAGCTCAATGCCGCGGTGCGCAAGGTGCTGGAAGACCCGGTGGTGAAAAACGGATTGAAGATACCGGCTCGTTCCTCATCGGCAATACGCCCGAGCAGTTTGCGGCGCAAATCCAGGCCGAATACGCGGTGTACAAAAAGGTGGTGGACTCCGCCAAGCTGCGCCTGGAATGATGCGGGTGGGTGACGCTAGCCAGGCCGGTATCGATGCCTTTATCGACGCCTTGTGGCTGGAAGATGGCCTGTCCAAGAACACGCTGGAGGCCTACCGGCGCGACCTGACCCTGTACGCGGTGTGGCTGCAAGCGCGTGGGGTAAGCGCGGGTGGACTGAATGGCACGGCCGAGCTGGATCTGCAGGCGTATTTTTCACAATGCCATGCGGCCACCAAAGCGACCACGGCCAACCGGCGCCTCACCGTATTCAAGCGCTACTTCCGCTGGGCCCTGCGCGAGGGATTGATGTCCTCCGACCCCACGCTCAAGCTCCAATCCGCCAAGCAGGCGTTGCGGGTGCCCAAAGCCCTGACCGAAGCCCAGGTGGAAGCGCTACTGGCCGCGCCCGACACCAGCAACGCGCTGGGAGTGCGTGACCGCACCATGCTGGAGCTGATGTATGCCAGCGGCCTGCGGGTGAGCGAGCTGGTGACCCTCAAAACGCTGAACCTGGGTCTGAACGACAACGTGTTACGCGTGCTGGGCAAGGGTGCCAAGGAACGCCTGGTGCCGTTTGGCGAGGTCGCCAGCCAATGGTTGCGCCGTTACCTGGGGCAAGCCCGTGCTGAGCTGCTGGCGGGAAAACAGACCGAGGATTTGTTTGTCACCGTGCGCGGTGCCACGGCGGGTACCGCCATGTCGCGGGTGATGTTCTGGATGGTGGTGAAAAAATACGCGGCGGACGCAGGCATTCGCTCGCACCTGTCACCCCATACGCTGCGCCATGCCTTTGCCACGCATTTGCTGAACCACGGTGCCGACCTGCGGGCGGTGCAATTGCTGCTGGGGCATGCCGATATTTCCACCACCACCATTTACACCCATGTGGCGCGTGAGCGTTTGGCGCAGTTGCACGCGCAGCACCATCCGCGAGGGTAAAGGCGGGAAGAACGCGGGTTTACTCGCCCAACGTTTCCGCCCAGGACAGGGCCTGCAAATGGGCCATGTTGATTTGACCGCTGTTCAGGCCCAGGGTGTGGGCGGCTTGGGCAAAGGCGGCGTCATCCCCCGCTTCACACGCCAGGGTGAGTGCCAAAAACGGCGCCAGGGGGCCGCTGCCGTGCAGCAAGGCGTCGGTCACGCTGGCGGGCAAGGTCAGGGTGGCCAAGGCCGCGTCCATCGTCATGCCCAGCATGGTGTCCAGCAGGGAGAACACGCCCACCACAAAAGCGTTGTCGCATTCTTCGGCGGCAAGCACCTCGGCGGCCAGCAGTTCCATCAGCCGCCCCCGCACCACGGCGGTGGAGCCTACAGCGGGCGGCGTGCCGCCCGTATGTGAGGTGGTTAACAGCAAGGCGGCCCATTTGAACAGGCGTTTGAGGCCCAGCAACATCACGGCATGTTTGAACGAGGTGACCTCGGTGCGCATGCCAAACCCGGCGGAGTTGATGAAGCGCAGCAGGTTGAAGGACAGGGTTGGGTCGCGTTTGAAGAGGTCTTCAATGTCGTTGGTGCTGGCCTGTTTGCGCACCAGATTGATCAGTTGCAGGATGGTGGCCTGCGCGGGCCGCACCGAGTGGCCTTGCACGATCACGGGCTTGGCAAACCAATAGCCTTGAAACAGGCTGATGCCCAGGCCAGACACCAGCTGGTACTGCGACATGGTCTCGACTTTTTCCGCAATCAACAGGGCGTTGGTCTTGCTGCGCGCCAGTTTGACGAAGGAGTCCAAGGACGCGGGCTTGAGCACCGAAATATCAAACTTGATGAACGACGCCAGTGATAGCCAAGGTTCATAGGAGCGCGTCAGAATCGAATAATCAAAGGCCAGGCGGAATCCGCGTTTGTGGATTTCCGTCAAGGTGCATAAACGGTCTTGAATCTGCTCGACCTGTGAAACCGGCAAGGGAGGAATTTCCAGCACCACGCGTTCAGGGGCCACCAGGTCCAAGTGACCTCCCGCCAGGCTGTCATGCGTGCAGTTGATAAAAAAAGTCTTGTGGCCTGCCAGCGTTTCCCCGTCCGTTCCAGACAGCACGTTGAACAGCAGTTGCGCATCACTGGCTGCGGAGTGTTGGTGCATCTCCATGGAGCGGTCAAACAGTTCGTAGCCAAACACGTCTCGGTCGGCATCCAGAATGGCTTGGCGGGCAACGGCGACCGGCAGTGGCGCTTGGTCCCGTGGGGAAGATGCGGGGGGCTTGGATACAGGCATGGTGCAGTCGTTGTGGGTTCAGTACATTCTAGGCCGCCCCTGTCAATCCTGTTGCACGGTCACGACCACACTGCCCCGCTTGCGACCGGTTTCCACATAGGCATGCGCTTGCGGCAATTGCGCGAAGGTGTATGTCCTGTCGATGACCGGTTTTAAAACTCCCATCGCAGCCAAGCGGATCAGTTCCCGCAAATCGTCTGGTTTTTCGGGGGCCGGGCCACCCATGGATTTTTTGCTGCCCCGTGGGCGCGCCAGCAGATCAGACAGGCCACCAGCCACCGACAGGTAGCGGCCATGCTCTTTGAGCACCGGACAGCATGCGCTGAAGGATCTGGCACCCACCGTATCGGCAATGATGTCGTAGCTTTCAGGTGCTTTGGTGAAGTCTTGCACGGTGTAGTCGATCACGGCGCTCGCACCGAGCGAACGTACCAGACCGGCATTGCCGCCGCTGGTCACCGCCGTGACTATGGCCCCCATATGGGTGGCCAATTGCACCATGGCACTGCCGACCGCACCGGACGCGCCGATGACTAACACTTGGTCCCCCACCTTGAGCTGCGCTTTGCGAAGAAAGTGCAGCGCCGTCATGCCACCAAACGGCAGGCTTACAGCTTCCTCGAAACTGAGATGGGGTGGTTTCAAGATCACTGGCCTATGGATCGACAAGACTTGGTATTGGGCATGGCCACCCATGGCCGCCCCCGGAAAGCCGATCACCGCGTCTCCTGTTTTGAAAGTGGTGACCTTCTTGCCCACAGCCTTCACCGTGCCTGCCAGTTCGGTCCCCAGGATTGGCTGGCGGGGGCCGGTGAGTCCGATGGCCAGGCGTCCGATCAGCCCGAAGCCCCGTGGCAGATGGAGGGTACGCACGCGCACATCCCCCGACGTGACGGTGGTGGCGCGGACCTGGACCAGAATTTCGTTGTCGCCGGGCACGGGTAGGGGCCGTTCCTCCAGCTCCAGCACGTTCGGTCCACCATAGCCATGGCAGACCCAAGCTTTCATGCAATGCTGTGTCGGGTGGGGGATTGTCATGGTTGGCCCTTATTACTATAAACTTACGTTGTAAGTATTATGGTACTTACAACGTAAGCACGTCAAGAGAGAGAAGCCCCTGCAGATGACCACCTCACCCCATTCTGAGCCACCCACCCGCGTACCGCTGACGCGAGAACGGGTACTGCATGCGGCCATCCGGCTTGCCGATGCGGGCGGCATCGCGGCGTTGTCCATGCGCAGGCTGGCCCAAACCCTGGAGGTGGAAGCGATGTCGCTGTACAACCACGTCGCCAACAAGGAAGACCTGCTCGATGGCATGGTCGATCTCGTTGTCGCCGAGATCGCGGTGCCCGAGGTCGGTGCCCACTGGAAGGTGCAGATGCATCAACGGGCGACTTCCGCGTATGCCGTGCTGTTGAGCCACGCTTGGGCACCCCTGTTGTTTGTCTCTCGGATGAATGTTGGGGCGGCGATGCTGCGTTACATTGATGCAACACATGGATGCCTTCGCGAGGCCGGCTTTTCACATGCGATGGCGGACCATGCGCGCAACGTGGTCGATAGCCATATCTACGGGTTCACACTGCAGGAGTTGCTTTTTCCGATTGCCGCCGGAACCTATGCGGATGCCGCACGACAATTCTTGCCGATGTTGCCGCCAGAGCGTTACCCCTATATGCGGGCGCTGGCCGAGCAGGTCATCGAAGGAAGCTACAACGGTCGGCACCCGTTTGAGTTCGGGCTGGGTCTGATTCTCGACGGTTTGGAAGGATTGCAGGCCAAGGCCGCAGGTCAGCCCTGAATCTGCAAAATGGGTTTGTTTTACGGGCGCGGCGGCAATCCCTACAATTCCCGATCATTTGAATCTGAGGAAAAGCCGTGGCAATTTACGAACTGGACAACATCTCTCCCCGCATGGCCGAGTCTGTATGGGTGGCTGACAGTGCGCAAGTGATGGGCAATGTGGAGCTGGGCGAGGATGCCAGTGTGTGGTTTGGCGTGGTCATTCGCGGCGACACCGAGTGCATTCGCATCGGCCGAGGCTCCAACATCCAGGATGCCAGCGTGTTGCACGCCGATATCGGCAAACCCCTGACCGTGGGCGACAACGTCACGGTCGGCCACAAGGTCATGCTGCACGGCTGCACCATTGGCGACGGTTCGCTGATTGGCATCGGTGCCGTGGTGCTCAATGGCGCCAAAATTGGCAAAGGCTGCATTGTGGGGGCAGGGGCACTGGTGACCGAGGGCAAAGAGTTTCCCGATGGTTCCATGATCATCGGCAGTCCTGCCAAAGTGGTGCGCGAACTGACTCCCGAGCAACAAGCCGGCTTGCAGATGAGTGCCCTGCATTACATGGAGAACGCACGCCGCTTCAAGACCGGTCTGCACAAAATTGGATAAATACGTATGAGTGAATTGCACAAATTTTTGTTCGATGGTTTGCCGGTGCGTGGCATCGTGGTGCGCTTGACGGACACATGGACCGAAATCTTGCGCCGTCGCGCCTCCAACAGCAATGACGGTGCCTACGCCGTACCGGTGCGCGAGATGCTGGGTGAAATGGTGGCCGCGGCGACGCTGATGCAGTCCAACATCAAGTTCGATGGTTCGCTGACCCTGCAAATTGCCGGTGACGGGCCGGTCAAACTGGCGGTGGTGGAGGTACAGCCCGATCTGGCGCTGCGTGCCACGGCCTCGGTCACGGCGGTGGTCGCACCTACGGCGACCCTGAGCGAAATGGTCAATGCCTCCAACCAGGGGCGCTGTGCCATCACCCTGGACCCCAAAACCAAGTTCCCCGGCCAGCAGCCCTACCAGGGCGTCGTGCCTTTGTTTGATGACCAGGGCCAGCCCATCGAACGTTTAAGTGCGGTGCTGGAGCACTACATGCTGCAAAGCGAGCAGCTCGATACCACGCTGGTGCTGGCTGCAAACGACAGTGTGGCTGCAGGGGTCTTGATTCAGCGCCTGCCCATGCAGGGGGAGAACAATCTGGCGGGCAGCATGGTGGCCAAGGAAAACGAAGACCAGATCGGTGTGAACGAGGACTACAACCGCATCGCGATTTTGGCCAGCAGCCTCAAGCGTGAAGAGTTGCTGACGCTGGATGTGGACACCATTTTGCATCGCCTGTTTTGGGAAGAGCAAATCACCCGCTTCGAGCCTTTGCAGGGTGACTCGGCCCCCCGTTTTTCCTGCGCATGCAGCCGGGAGCGGGTGGGCAAGATGATTGTGGCACTGGGGCAGGACGAAGCGGCCAGCATTTTGGCAGAGCGCCCCGATATTGAAGTGGCCTGCGAATTTTGCGGGGTGCAATACCGGTTTGATCCGGTGGACGCCGCACAGTTGTTCACCGCGCCGGTTCAAATGGTGCCGGGTGGCACCGAGCCGCATTAACTGGTGGCAGCTGGCTGGCCTTGCACCAGGCGGCTGAACAAGCGGTGTTCACAGACTGCGTCTGAGCATTTTTCACAATTCCATTGCCATGCAGATTCGGTTGGGGAGCCCTGCCGTGGCATTTGCAAATGTTGATCAATCGCCTGCAGCGCACATTGGGTGCGCTCGGACCCTGTTCCATAGACCACGGCATAGGGAATGGCGTGGGCGTCGAGCACCTGGCGTAAGCGTGCATCGACGGGTGCTTGGGAATGCGGCCCGTCACGTTGTACACCATCGGGCTCCCAAGCCAGGTCCAATCCGGTGAGCAAGGTCAGGTCAAAGCACCGGTGTTGCTCCAGTGCAAAGGAATACAGTGAGGCATCATGGAATAACAAATCGCTGTAAACAGCCGTCATCAGTGCAGAGGTGTCTGCAATCAAAAAATCAACGGGTGCAGCCGATTGAATGTGAACCGCCTGTGCCTGCGCAATGGCCCGTTGTTCATGGGCCTGGGGTGTTCGCGCATGCTGCGCGCACCATTCGCGTAACACTTCGGGCACCATGGATGCGCTGCCCTGTGTACTCAATGCCTGGACCAGGGTGTGTGCCAACTGGGTTTTACCCGTGCACTCGGCTCCCAGAATGGCGATTTTCATCGGTGACTCGGCGCCAAGCCCTTACCGCGCGATCTGAACGTAGATTTCGTTGGACTTGAGCATGCCCAGTTCGGAGCGGGCTTTTTCTTCCACAATTTCAAGGCCTTCTTGCAGGTCGCGAATTTCTGCACTCAGGCGGTCATTGGCCAGTCCCGCTTGGGCATTGTTGCGTTTTTGCGTGTCGAGCTGCCCCTGCAGCTTCGACACATTGGGGACGCTGCCCCGGCCAAACCACAATTGCCCATGCAAGACCGCCAACAAAGCGATCAGAACGATGGGAACAAAACGGTTGGCCACGGCGCTGGTTTTACTTCAGGTTGTAGAACGCAGCACGGCCAGGGTACACGGCGATATCACCCAAGTCTTCTTCGATGCGCAGCAGCTGGTTGTACTTGGCCATGCGGTCAGAGCGGCTCAAGGAACCGGTCTTGATTTGGCCTGCGTTGGTACCCACTGCGATATCCGAAATGGTGGAGTCTTCGGTTTCGCCCGAGCGGTGGCTGATCACGGCGGTGTAACCGGCACGCTTGGCCATCTCAATCGCGGCGAAGGTTTCGGTCAAAGTGCCAATCTGGTTGATCTTGACCAGGATGGAATTGGCAATGCCCTTGTCGATGCCTTCCTTCAAAATCTTGGTGTTGGTCACGAACAGGTCGTCACCCACGATTTGCACCTTCTTGCCCAGACGGTCGGTCAGCAGTTTCCAGCCGTCCCAGTCGCCTTCGGCCATGCCGTCTTCGATGCTGATGATGGGGTATTTGTCGACCCAGGTGGCGAGGATGTTGGTCCACTCCTGGGCGTCCAGGATGAGGCCTTCGCCTTCCAGGTGGTATTTGCCATCTTTGTAGAACTCGGAAGCGGCGCAGTCCAGGCCCAGGGCGATCTGCTCACCTGCCACATAACCGGCCTTGTCAATGGCCTCCAGAATCATCTGGATAGCGGCTTCGTGGTTGGCCACGTTGGGGGCAAATCCGCCTTCATCACCCACTGCAGTGCTGATGCCCTTGTCGTGCAGGATTTTCTTCAGCGCGTGGAAGACCTCGGCGCCGTAGCGCACGGCTTCGCGGAAGCTGGGTGCGCCCACGGGGATGATCATCAACTCTTGCAAATCCAGGTTGTTGTTGGCGTGTTCGCCACCGTTGATGACGTTCATCATCGGCACGGGCATTTGCACGGCGGCCATGCCACCAAAGTAGCGGTACAAAGGCAGGCCAGATTCTTCCGCTGCAGCGCGGGCCACGGCCATGGACACCGCCAGCATGGCGTTGGCGCCCAGGCGGGATTTGTTTTCGGTGCCGTCCAGGTCGATCAACGTCTTGTCCAGGAAAGCCTGCTCGGAAGCGTCCAGACCCAGAACCGCTTCGGAAATTTCGGTGTTGATGTATTCAACGGCCTTGAGCACGCCCTTGCCGAGGTAGCGCTTCTTGTCGCCATCACGCAATTCAATCGCTTCGCGGGAACCCGTGGATGCACCACTGGGTACTGCGGCGCGGCCCATGGTGCCGGATTCCAGCAAGACGTCGCATTCGACGGTGGGGTTGCCGCGTGAATCCAGGATTTCGCGGCCAACAATATCAACAATTGCGCTCATTGCTTATCTTTCAAAAATTACAAAATTAAAACAGTAGGCTCCGCCCTATGGGCGGAGCCTACGCTTGCGACAATGTATCCGTTCAGGAGAAGTTATTTTCCAGGAACGGGGTTTTTTTGGTTACGTAATCCAGCGCAACCAGGGTTTCCAGCAGCGCCTTCATGTGCTTGAGTGGCACCGCATTGGGGCCATCGCTCATGGCTTTGGACGGATCGGGATGGGTTTCCATGAACAGGCCGGCGACACCGACTGCGACGGCGGCACGGGCCAGCACAGGCACCATTTCGCGCTGGCCACCGCTGCTGGTGCCTTGGCCACCCGGCAGTTGGACCGAATGGGTGGCGTCAAACACCACCGGTGCGCCGGTGTCCCGCATGATGGCCAGCGAGCGCATGTCGCTCACCAGATTGTTGTAGCCAAAACTGGCACCGCGTTCGCAGGCCATGAAGCTGTCTTCTGGCAAACCGGCGTCCCGGGCGGCTGCGCGGGCTTTGTCAATCACGTTCTTCATATCGCCAGGGGCCAGAAACTGGCCCTTTTTGATATTGACGGGTTTGCCCGATTGGGCGACCGCGCGGATGAAGTCTGTCTGGCGGCACAAAAAGGCGGGTGTCTGCAAGACGTCCACCACCGAGGCCACCTGGGCGATTTGCTCCTCGGAGTGGATGTCGGTCAGGACAGGAACGCCCAGTTCTTTTTTAACCTTGGCCAGGATTTCCAGCCCTTTGTCGATGCCAGGGCCGCGAAAGGTGCTGCCGCTGGAGCGGTTGGCCTTGTCAAAACTGCTCTTGAAGATAAACGGAATCCCCAGGCTGTCGGTGATTTCCTTGAGCGTGCCCGCCGTGTCCATCTGCAACTGCTCCGATTCGATCACGCAGGGCCCTGCGATCAAGAAGATCCGATGCTCCAGACCGATGTCAAATCCGCACAGTTTCATCAGCTTGCTACCTTCAGGCTTTTACCTTCGGATTGGTGGTTCAAAGCGGCCTTGACGAAGGCGTTGAACAGCGGGTGCCCATTCCATGGGGTTGATTTGAATTCGGGGTGGAACTGCACGCCCACATACCAGGGGTGCACGTTTTGTGGCAGCTCGACCATCTCGGTCAGCTTTTCACGCTGGGTCAGCGCGGAAATCACCAGGCCAGCTTCGCGCAGCTGGTCCAGATAGTTGACATTGGCCTCGTAGCGGTGGCGATGGCGTTCGGTCACCACGTCACCATAAATGGCATGCGCCAGTGTGCTCTGGCTGACATCGGAGCTTTGCGCACCCAGGCGCATGGTGCCACCCAGGTCGGAATTTTTGTTCCGGGTCTTGATGGTGCCGTCGGCATCTTTCCACTCGGTGATCAGCGCAATGACCGGGTTGGGGCAATCGGCCTCAAACTCGGTGCTGTTGGCATCTTTCAAACCCGCCACATGCCTTGCAAACTCAATGGTGGCGACTTGCATCCCCAGGCAGATGCCCAGGTAGGGCACTTTGTTCTCGCGTGCATAGCGGGCGGCGCTAATTTTGCCTTCGACCCCGCGTTTGCCAAAGCCGCCGGGCACCAATACCGCATCGTATTGGGCGAGTTGGCTGACGTTGTCCGCCGTAATAGTTTCGGAGTCGATGTAGCCAATGCGGACCTTGGCATGGTTTTTCATGCCCGCATGGCGCAGCGCCTCGTTGAGGGATTTGTAGCTGTCTGACAGGTCCACGTATTTGCCCACCATGGCAATGCTGACCTCGCCTTGCGGATGTTCGGTTTCATACACCAGGTCATCCCAACGTTTGAGGTTGGCCGGGGGGGTGTTCAAACGCAGCTTGTCGCAAATCAGGCCGTCCAGGCCCTGTTCGTGCAGCATGCGTGGCACCTTGTAAATGGTGTCCACGTCCCACATGGAAATCACGCCCCATTCGGGCACATTGGAGAACAGTGAGATTTTTTGCCGCTCTTCATCGGGAATGCGCCGGTCCGCACGGCACAGCAGGGCATCGGCCTGGATACCGATTTCGCGCAACTGCTTGGCGGTGTGCTGGGTGGGTTTGGTCTTGAGTTCACCCGCCGCTGCGATCCAGGGCACGTAGCTCAAATGCACGAAGGCACTGTTGTTGGGGCCGAGCTTGAGGCTCATCTGGCGCACAGCTTCCAGGAAGGGCAGGGACTCGATGTCACCTACCGTGCCGCCAATTTCCACGATGGCAACGTCCACGGCATCGGGCTCGCCAAAGCGGGCACCGCGTTTGACGAACTCCTGGATTTCGTTGGTGACGTGGGGGATGACCTGCACGGTCTTGCCCAAGTAGTCACCGCGGCGCTCCTTGTCGAGCACGCTTTTGTAGATCTGGCCGGTGGTGAAATTGTTGGCTTTGCGCATGCGTGTTTCCACGAAGCGCTCGTAGTGGCCCAAGTCGAGATCGGTCTCAGCCCCATCGTCGGTAACGAAAACCTCGCCGTGCTGCAGCGGTGACATGGTCCCCGGATCCACGTTGAGGTAGGGGTCGAGCTTGATTAAAGTGACTGTGAGGCCTCGCGATTCCAGGATCGCAGCTAAGGAGGCAGAGGCGATTCCCTTGCCAAGGGAGGACACTACACCGCCAGTGACGAAGACAAATTTGGTCATGTCAGGGGCGAACCTGTGGGTTCGATGAGGTGGTAAAGCGAGATTATAGGCGTCTGCTACATTGCGGCCATTCGCAATCACGCGATTTCGGGCAATCATCTCAGTGGAGTGGGCGACGCATGGACTTAAGTGGCAAGCATATTGTTTTGGGGCTGACCGGTGGCATTGCCTGCTACAAGGCGGCCGAATTGTGCCGTGCGCTGGTGAAGGAAGGCGCCACGGTGCAGGTGGTCATGACCGAGGCCGCAAGCCAATTCATCACGCCGGTCACCATGCAGGCCTTGAGCAACCGGCCGGTCTATGCCTCGCAGTGGGACGCCCGCGAAGGGAACAACATGGCACACATCAACCTGAGCCGCGAGGCCGATGCCATTTTGATTGCGCCCTGCAGCGCCGACTTCATGGCCAAGCTGGCGCAGGGCCGAGCCGATGAGCTGCTCAGCCTCATGTGCCTGGCGCGCCCCATGGGGGCGGTGCCTTTGCTGATTGCACCGGCGATGAACCGTGAAATGTGGGCACACCCCGCCACCCAGCGCAATGTGGCGCAACTGCAGGCGGATGGTGGCGTGGTGCTGGGGGTGGGCTCTGGAGACCAGGCCTGTGGTGAAACAGGAGACGGGCGCATGCTGGAGCCTCAGGAACTGCTGCAGGATGTGATCGCGTTTTTCCAGCCCAAGGTGCTGGTGGGTCAGCAGGTTCTGGTGACTGCGGGTCCCACCTTTGAGGCGATTGACCCGGTGCGAGGGATTACCAATTTATCGAGCGGAAAAATGGGCTTTGCCATTGCCCGTGCAGCACAGGAAGCCGGGGCCCAGGTCACGCTGGTGGCGGGACCGGTCAGCTTGCCAACCCCCAGGGGTGTGCACCGTGTGGACGTGAAATCAGCATCCAATATGCTTCTAGCCAGCATGGAGTATGCGCAAGCAGCTAGCATATTTATAGCAACTGCGGCCGTGGCCGATTGGCGGCCCGCGCAGGCGTCTGACCAGAAAATCAAAAAAGACGGGTCGGGTGAAACCCCGCAGTTGGCTTTTGTGGAGAACCAGGATATTTTGGCCACCGTGGCGCAGCTGGCAAGGGCGCGCTCGGGCGAATTGTTCTGTGTGGGCTTTGCCGCTGAAAGCCATGATTTGCTGGCCCATGCCACCGCCAAACGCATCAAGAAGGGCGTGCCCTTGTTGGTGGGCAATATTGGCCCGGCCACTTTTGGGCAGGATGACAATGCCCTGTTGCTGGTGGATGCATCAGGCGCCAAGGAAATGCCGCGCAACTCCAAACTGGCTCTGGCGCGCGCTCTGGTGTCTGAAATTGCTTCCCGTCTTCCCGTGGTCTCACCTTGAAATAAAAAATGAAAATTGACGTCAAAATCATCGATAACCGTTTGTTGGAACAGTTTCCCGCCTATGCCACACCAGGCAGTGCCGGACTGGATTTGCGCGCATGCCTGGACACGCCACTGACATTGGCGCCCAATGCCTGGCAACTGGTGCCCACCGGCATGGCCATCTACCTGGAAGACCCGGCTTATGCGGCCTTGATCCTGCCGCGTTCCGGGCTGGGACACAAGCACGGCATCGTGCTGGGCAATCTGGTGGGGCTGATTGACAGCGACTACCAGGGCCAACTCATGGTCAGCGCCTGGAACCGCAGTGATACGGAATTCACCATCCAGCCCATGGAGCGCATTGCGCAACTGGTGATCGTGCCGGTGGTGCAGGCCCAGTTCAATGTGGTAACCGAATTCCCGGTTTCGCAGCGCGGCGAAGGTGGCTATGGCTCCACCGGAAAGGCCTGACCGCCAACGGGTCTAGTGCAGGGATTCGTCGCCGGGCTGTGCAGCATGCACCGGTTGCAGCCGGAAAAAACCGTTGCCGGAGGATCCACGCCCAATTTCGTCTTCGGTCGCTTCGCGTACAGACTCCACCTTCAGGCTGATGCGGATGGCAATGCCTGCCAAAGGGTGGTTGCCGTCCAGCACCACATGCTCAGGGTAGATATCGGTGACATGGTACAGCGCGTCTTTGGGCGCATCGGGGTTGCAGCCCACTGGCAAAGAAGAGCCTTCCAGCAGTTGCCCTTCCTCCAGTTCCAGGGGAAACAGGTGGCGCGGCTCCAAGAAAATAAGCTGGTCATTGAAGTCGCCAAAGGCCTGTTCGGGCTCAATTTGCAAATGCAGTTCGGCTCCTGCGGTGTGGCCTTGCAATGCTTCTTCGATAGGGGGTAACAGGTCGTTGCCGCCCACCAAAAATTCAATCGGCTCGTCCAGCAAGTCCAGCTCTTCGCCCAAAGTGTCTTTCAGCGTCCAGGTCAGGGCAACGACGCATTGTTGAGTGATTTCCATACGAGAATTGTCGCAGTTTGAATTGGCTTTTGCCCGGAAGTGATTGGAAAATACCCGCATGAACATCAACGACCCCTTGCAACTGTTGGGTGGGCTGTCCCCCAAAACCTTTATGCAACGCCATTGGCAGAAAAAGCCCTTGGTGATCCGGCAAGCGATTCCGGGCTTTGTGCCGCCCGTGGACCGCGCTGAGCTGATGGATCTGGCAGCACAGTCCGAGGTTCAATCGCGGCTGGTGGTGCAGGCGCACCCCGCAACGGCTGGAGATTGGAAATTCAAGCATGGGCCTTTTGTGCGCCGGGCTATTCCGCCATTCAAGCAACCGGGCTGGACTCTGCTGGTGCAAGGCGTGGACTTGTACGACGAACGCGTGCACGCCTTGCGAAACCAGTTTCGTTTTGTACCTGATGTCAGGCTGGACGATGTGATGATCAGTTACGCCACGGATGGCGGCGGCGTGGGGCCGCATTTTGACAGCTACGACGTGTTTTTGCTGCAGGCTGTGGGCCAACGCCGCTGGCGCATCGGGCGCCAAAAAGACCTGAGTCTTCAGCCCGATATGCCGCTCAAAATTCTGGCAAATTTTGAACCCGAAGAAGAGTTCGTGCTGGAGCCGGGCGACCTGTTGTATCTGCCTCCGCGTTATGCCCATGACGGTATTGCGCAGGGTGAGTGCATGACCTACTCCATCGGATTTCGCTCTCCCAGCGCGGGCGAGTTGGCGCGCGAGGTGCTGCAAGGCCTGGCCGAGCAGGCGATGGACGAGGTGGGAGACAAGTTGTACCGCGACCCCAAGCAGCCGGCCGTGGAGCGCTGTGCGGAGATTCCCGATGGCTTGGTTGAATTTGCCCGCAATGCGCTGGATGATGCACTGCGTGACCCCCTGTCGCTGCGAAGGGCCTTGGGTGAGTACCTCAGTGCGCCCAAAGCCGATGTCTGGTTTGACGGTGGCAACGCTTCGGTTCTGAAGGGGGCGGTGCAATTGGACCGGCGCACCCGCATGGTGTACGACCCGCACCATGTGTTTATCAATGGCGAAAGTTTTTTGGCTTCCGGGCGAGACGCTGAATTGATGCGTTTTTTGGCGGATCAAGGGTTTCTGGACGCAGCGGATGTCAAACGTTTGAGCGCAGCCGCGCGCCATCTGCTGTCGGACTGGTGTGAATCCGGGTGGGTCCATGCCAACGACTGAATCGCCTGCAGCCGCTGCCAGCCAGCTGTTGGAAGGTGCCTTTTCCGGATCCACGGAATTTGCCCAGGTGGTACGCGATGCCCTGGCTTGCGCCGCGCAGGAGGGGTGGTCCGAGATGGTGTGGATTGATGCCACATTTGAAGATTGGCCGCTGCGGGAAAGGGCGGTGGTGGAGTCCCTTCAGGCATGGGCCCGCAGTGGGCGAAAGCTGGTCATTTTGGCCAAAAATTATGATTCCATTGTGCGCTACCACGCGCGTTTTGTGCGCTGGCGGATGACCTGGAGCCACCTTGTCGAATGCCGTGTGTGCAGAGGCGTCGATGCCAGCGAATTCCCCAGCGCCTTGTGGAGTCCGCATTGGGTGATGCGGCGTCTTGATGTGGTGCGAAGTACAGGCACAGCGGGGCGGGAGGCGCAGCGCCGGGTGTTTCTTCAGGAAGAACTCGCAGAGTGCAAGCGGCAGAGTATTCCCGGCTTTCCAGCCACTACTTTAGGCCTATAAGCAACGGTTAGACGGTTAGAGGGTTTACCCCAGTCGGATCCGCTTGTCCTTGTATACTTAAGGGCTCTGACAGAAAGAATTCGAATGTTTTTTGTCAGGGTCTGGGCGGCTTGCTGCTTCGATAATTTCCGGAAATTGTTTCGTTAACTCACTTTAGTCTTTTAAAAATGAACAAATCTCTCGTTTTGGCAGCTGTTATCGCTGCTGCTGCTTTGGCTGCTTGCGGTAAAAAAGAAGAAGCACCAGCTCCCGTGGCTGCACCCGCTGCAGAAGCACCAGCTCCCGCTCCTGCAGCTTCTGAGCCAGCTCCCGCTGCTGAACCTGCAGCTCCTGCAGCTGAACCTGCAGCTGCTGCTTCCGAGCCAGCTAAGCAATAATTCTTTGCTTGCAAAAAAAAGCCACCGCGAGGTGGTTTTTTTTCGTCTGAAAAGTCAGAAATGATCGGGGCAAGGCCCCGATGCGTTACTTGATATCGTCGGCCAGAACCTTCACGATGCGTTGCGCACTGTCCGAAGTTTCAGGGGCGCCGGTGGCATCCAATACAGACACTGTGCTTGCGTTTGCGTCACTTTTCACTGCAATCTGGAACTTGGCCGCTTCGACGGATTTAGAAGAACTGCTGAATAATTTGCTGAAAAAACCGGGTTCGGAGTTCTCGGATGTCGGGGCGACATACCGGACAAAATAAATGCCTTGTTTGCGATCACGGTCTTCAACGGTAAAGCCGGTCCGGTCCAGCGCCAGTCCCACGCGGCGCCATGCTCGGTCAAACCCTTCGTCCAGCACCAGTACCGGTTGGCCATTGGCGGTAGATGTGGTGGCCACAGGCTTGGTTGTTACGCTGCTGGCCACGAGCGTTTTGGCTTGTTCGGTGCTTACCCCCAGCTTCACCATCAGCCGACGCAAGAACTCCGCTTCCAGTTCCGGATCTGCGGGACGGGGTTGCCATATCGTCTGGTCCTTTTTTTCCGAGGTGTAAACCTCAATCATCCCGCGGTGGCTGATGAAAATTTCGGTGTTTCCGTTGGTATCACGTTCCAAGCGGGTGCGGAACTTGTCGCGCTCGGGAGTGGAGTACAGGGAATCGAACAGTTTGCCCAGCGCACTTCGGATCATGTCCTGTGGAATCTTTGCACGGTTTTCGGCCCAATCGGTTTCCATGATGCCCAGGTTGTTTTGGTCCATAGCCAGCAAGAATCCGTTTTCCTGCCAAAAATCCTTGACAGGATCCCACAGCTTTTCAGCGGGGCGGTTGACCACCAGCCAGCGTTGGTTGCCTGCACGTTCAATACGCACATCACCCACCGACACCGCTGCAACAGGAGTCTTGGTAGCCGCAATCTGGCCTGTTTTGTACCCCGATGCGGATACTGCACCGTCGACCATGGTGTAGCGCGTGTCTTTGGACAGCTGCGTCAGGTCGGGTGGAATGTCCAAAGCGGGCGCCTTGCCGGTGCTGCGGTAGTCCACTTTGTCAGTTTCCAAAGCCGTGCAAGCGCTCAGCGCAACAGCCAGGCCCAGTACCGCCATTTTTGATAGTTGATTCACAGAAGTCCTCGAAATTGAAAGGTGCTCAAATCAGTCCGGTGGACTGCATGACGCGCTCAAGCCCTTGCTGACTGGCATCAGTCAACTGCGTCAACGGAAGGCGAAGATTGGGCTGGCAGCGCCCCATGCGGGCAACAGCCCACTTGACGGGAATGGGGTTGGACTCGACGAACAAGGCCTTGTGCAGCGGCAGCAAGCGGAACTGAATCTCCATGGCGCGCTTCACATCACCGGCCATGGCCGCAACACACAATTCATGCATCAGGCGCGGTGCCACATTGGCGCTTACGCTGACATTGCCATGGCCTCCGCACAGCATCAGGGCAACGGCGGTGGGATCGTCGCCCGAATAAATCGCAAAACCTTGGGGGGCTTCCTTGATCAGCCACTGGGCGCGTTCGATATTGCCGGTGGCTTCCTTGATGCCGACAATGCCGGGCACCTGTGCCAGGCGCAGCACGGTGTCGTGGGCCATATCGGCCACGGAACGGCCGGGCACGTTGTACAAAACCAGGGGCAGGTCAACGGCCTCGGCAATCGCTTTGAAGTGCTGGTACTGGCCTTCCTGGGTGGGTTTGTTGTAGTAGGGGACCACCTGGAGTTGGCAATCCGCGCCGACCTTCTTGGCAAAACGGGCCAATTCAATCGCTTCCTTGGTGGAATTGGCGCCGCAGCCCGCCATGATGGGGGTGCGCCCGGCCGCCTGCTCCACCGACACGCGGATGATTTCGCAGTGTTCTTCCACGCTGACGGTGGGAGACTCACCGGTGGTGCCCACCACCCCAATGCAATCGGTTCCTTCTGCAATATGCCAGTCAATCAGCTTTCGCAGTGCGGGGTAGTCCACAGAGCCATCGCCCTGCATGGGGGTGACGAGGGCAACGATGCTGCCCCTGATTTGACCGGGTAAGGAGTTCATGTCAGGCATTAGTTCGGAAAACGCGCATTTTACCCAAGCCGTGTGTAGCGCTCTGACCAGTTCTTGCTGTAGCCGGGCGCGCCAGGGCGAATGGCCGCTATGCGCTGTACAAATCGTGCGGGTCCGTCCAGAAAACCATTCTCATAAGCGATGACCTGTAAGTCCTTGCATACGTTCAGAAGTTCCCCGGGCTGCAGAAGAAATTCGGGCCTGGCTGGGCGGCCCACAGTTTCATTGCCAGCGGCAAAGGTTTCGTACAGAAACACACCGCCTGGGGCTACGCTTTGCAGCATGGTCTGCCAGAGGGGGCGCCACAGGTAGTTGGTGACAACCAAGGCTCCAAAAACCTGGGGCTGGCCGCCTGCCATCAAAGGCCAGGGTTGGGCTTCAATATCCGCACAGACCAAAGTGCCTGGGGCGCAGGCCTTTTGCGCTGGGGCCAGATCACGGTCGATACCGGTGACCGCATGTCCGCGTTGCGCAAACCACGCCAGATGGCGTCCGCTGCCGCAGGCGATATCGAGCACGGTGGCTTCCGGGGGCACGAGGTGTGACCAGCGCACGATCCACGGGGACGGGCTTGCTGTGCTTCTGTGGAGGGAGGGGGCGTCAGTCAAAAGCAGCCCCACACCTGGTTGACCATCTGGACCATGAAGTCGGGGCGGAGGTACAGAGAGAACACACCGGCCAGTGTCGCCGCCAGCAACGTACCCATCAGCCATGGAAGGGATGTTTTCATGGCTTCAGATCGCTACCGCTGGCACAGCGCGTTGAATGGCCACTTCCTTGACGGGGAGGTTCACCAGGGCCGCCAATACGCCCAAGGCAATGGCGATGTACCAGACCACGTCATAGCTTCCGGTGCGGTCATACAGAAAACCACCGAGCCACACGCCCAGGAAGGAGCCGATCTGGTGGCTGAAAAACACAAATCCGCTGAGCATGGAGAGGTGCGCCACGCCAAAAATCTGCGCCACGGTGGCGTTGGTGACAGGCACGGTGGACAACCACAGCAGCCCCATGACGCTGGCGAACACATACACACTGGCGGCAGACAGGGGCACTAGCAGGAAAACGCTGATGGCAGCGGCGCGGGCCAGGTAAATGAAAGCCAGAATGTTCCGTTTGGGAAGCCGTTGCCCCAGCACACCCGCTGCATAAGTGCCAAACACATTGAACAGCCCGATCAAGGCCAGCGCGTAGCTGGCGACCTGGGGCTCCAGGCCCTTGTCCTTGAGGTAGCTTGGCATGTGGACACCAATGAAAACCACCTGAAAGCCGCAGACAAAATAGCCCGCCATCAGGAGCTGAAAGCTGGGGTATTTGAAGGCTTCCTTCAAAGCCTGGACTATGGTTTGCTCGCGTTTGAGTTGCATGTTGCCGCCCAAGCCGGGTTCACGCAGCCCCCAGGCGAGTGGAGCCATCAGCAATGCGGCCAATCCCAGCAGCGTCAAGGCCTGTTGCCAGCCCAGGGTGCTGATCAGCTGGCCCTCAACAGGCACCATCAAAAACTGGCCAAACGACCCGGCTGCAGCGGTAATGCCCATGGCCCAGGACCGCTTTTCGGCGGACACATTGCGCCCGATCACGCCGTAGACCACGGCATAGGTTGTGCCCGCCTGGGCCATCCCGATCAGGAGGCCCGTGGACAGCGTGAACAGCAGCGGTGTCGTGGCGTGGGCCATGCCGACCAAGCCCAGGGCATACAACACGGCGCCGACAAAAATAACCTTGAACGCCCCAAAGCGGTCAGCGGCCATGCCCGCAAAAATGCCCGACACGCCCCAGGCCAGGTTCTGTACGGCAATGGCGAAGGCAAAGGTCTCGCGGCTCCAATCCTTGGCTTGCGTGATAGGTTGCAGCCAGAGGCCAAAACCGTGGCGTATGCCCATGGACAGGGTCACAATGGCAGCACCGCAGAGCAGCAGCTGGGGCAGTGAAAGGGTGGGGGTGGAGGTGCGCATGGGTTTAATGTAACGAGCTTGTGCAAACCTTGCTGCCCAATGGCTGTTTATATGTACAGCTAATTATCGCTTGAGCGACTACAATCCCGCCCTATGTCTGCCAAACCCCTCTCCGAATATTCCGAAGGCTCGATCCGGGTCCTCAAGGGCCTTGAGCCCGTCAAACAGCGTCCGGGCATGTACACCCGCACCGACAACCCCCTGCACGTCATCCAGGAAGTGCTGGACAACGCCGCCGACGAAGCACTGGCGGGGCATGGCAAAAAGATCAAGGTGGTCTTGCATGTGGACGGTTCCGTGTCCATTGAAGACGACGGCCGTGGCATACCGTTTGGCATGCACCCGGAAGAAAAAGCACCGGTGATTGAACTGGTGTTCACCCGCTTGCATGCCGGCGGCAAGTTCGACAAGGGCAAGGGCGGTGCCTACAGCTTTTCGGGCGGATTGCATGGCGTGGGTGTCAGCGTGACCAATGCGCTGGCACTGAAGCTGGAAGCCACCTCGTACCGTGAAGGCTCGGTCGCCACTCTGGTGTTTGAGCATGGTGATGTGACGCAGGCGCTGCAGGTTCGCAAAGCGGGCGAGGGCGACCGCAAGTCCGGCACCACGGTGCGGGTGTGGCCCGATGCCAAATACTTCGAATCTTCCTCCTTGCCCATGGCCGAGTTGACCCACTTGCTGCGCAGCAAGGCCGTGTTGATGCCGGGGGTGAGCGTCTCTTTGGTGGTGGAAAAAACACGGGAAACCCAAACCTGGATCTTCAAGGGCGGCCTGCGCGATTACCTGACGCAGTCGCTCCATGGTGAGCCCATCATTCCCTTGTTTGAGGGTGACGGCTTTGCCGACAGCCAGAACGACAGCTTTGCCGAAGGCGAGGGCGCGTCCTGGTGTGTCGCTTTCACGGAAGACGGCCAGGCCGTGCGCGAGAGTTATGTGAATCTGATTCCTACCAGCGCGGGCGGCACCCACGAGAGCGGGCTGCGCGATGGCCTGTTCACGGCGGTGCGGGGTTTCATTGAACTGCATTCGCTCTTGCCCAAAGGCGTGAAGCTTATGCCCGAAGACGTGTTTGCACGCGCCAGTTATGTGCTCTCCGCCAAGGTGCTGGACCCCCAGTTCCAGGGCCAGATCAAGGAGCGGCTGAACTCGCGTGATGCGGTGCGCCTGGTGTCGAGCTTTGTCCGTCCGGCGCTCGAACTCTGGTTGAACCAGCATGTGGAATACGGCAAGAAATTGGCCGAATTGGCCATCAAGGCCGCGCAGACCCGCCAGCGTGCGGGGCAGAAGGTGGAAAAACGCAAGAGTTCGGGCGTGGCCGTGCTGCCCGGCAAACTCACCGATTGCGAAAGCCGTGACCTGGCTTACAACGAGGTGTTTCTGGTGGAGGGCGATTCGGCCGGCGGCAGCGCCAAGATGGGCCGCGACAAGGAAAACCAGGCCATCCTGCCCTTGCGTGGCAAGGTCTTGAACACCTGGGAGGTGGACCGCGACCGCCTGTTTGCCAATACCGAAATCCACGATATATCCGTCGCCATTGGCGTCGACCCGCATGGTCCCAACGACACGCCGGACTTGAGTGGCCTGCGCTACGGCAAGGTCTGTATCCTGAGCGATGCGGATGTGGACGGCTCACACATCCAGGTTCTGTTATTAACCCTGTTTTTCCGCCATTTCCCCAAATTGATCGAAACCGGCCATGTGTTTGTGGCCCGGCCACCGCTGTTCCGGGTGGACGCGCCAGCGCGTGGTAAAAAGCCCGCCAGCAAGGCCTATGCGCTGGACGATGGCGAACTCACCGCCATTTTGGACAAGCTGCGCAAGGAGGGCGTGCGCGAAGCGGCATGGACCATCAGCCGCTTCAAAGGCCTGGGCGAGATGAATGCCGAGCAGCTGTGGGACACCACGCTCAACCCCGACACCCGTCGCCTGCTGCCGGTGGCCCTGGGTGCCATCGACTTCGGGCAAACCGAAACCCTGATCACCAAGTTGATGGGCAAGGGCGAGGCCGCCGCCCGGCGCGAACTGATGGAACTCCACGGCGACTCCGTGGAGGTCGATGTGTGAAGTCTGCGGTGCGTTGGCTCATCATCCTGTGCTGTCTGGCTGGGGCAGCGGTGCATGCCGATGTGTGGATCCATGTCGATGACCAGGGGCGCACCCATTTGGCCCCCACGCAGGTGGATGCCGCATACACCCTGTTTTACAAAGGGGCTACCCGTGTAGACATCCCGGCTGTGGAAGCGGTCCCGGTACCGCCCGTGCCGGTGGAGGTGTCCGCCGATACCGCCAAATTGCTTGCCCGCATGGAATCGGCCCCAGGATTCAAGAAGCAAGAACACCACGTGCGTGCCGCAGCCGATGCCCACCAGGTGGACTACGCCTTGTTGCGGGCCCTGATCACCACCGAGTCGCGCTTTGATGCCTCTGCAGTGTCGCCCAGGGGCGCCATTGGACTGATGCAGGTGATGCCCGCCACAGGGGCGCGCTACGGCATTACTGCAGACCGCAAGGGGTCCATCGAACAAAAGCTGAAAGATCCCAAGACCAATATTTCGGCGGGCACCCGCTACCTGCGTGACTTGATCCAGATGTTTCCTGGCCAACTCGAATTGGCCCTGGCGGCCTACAACGCCGGGGAGGGCGCAGTGCAAAAGGCGGGGAACCGGATTCCCCGGTTCAAAGAAACCCAAAACTACGTAAAAACCGTGATGCAGCTTTACGCCAGCCTCAAGCCGCCTGTGGCCTTGGCCCATACCACGGCACCCACACGCGCCGGGCGCGTGCGTATCGAATTCAAAGCTCCCGGCGGGCGGGCCAATATGGTGGAGCCCCTGACCCGCCTTTCCAGCCAGTCCATGGCCGTACTTGATTAATTGATGTGACGCATGACAGACCAACCCATTCTTGACCTGGCTCCCCTACCTTCTGGCGGCGGTGGCGACGACGATCTGAACCTGGCCAATTACGCCCAACGTGCCTACCTGGAATACGCCCTGAGCGTGGTCAAGGGCCGGGCGCTGCCCGATGTGTGCGATGGCTTGAAGCCCGTGCAGCGGCGTATTTTGTACTCCATGTCGCGCATGGGCTTAGGGTTCGGTGGCGCCAATGGCAATACCGGCGCCAAGCCCGTCAAAAGCGCCCGCGTGGTGGGGGATGTGCTGGGCCGTTTTCACCCGCACGGCGACCAGTCGGCCTACGACGCCCTGGTACGTATGGCGCAGGACTTTTCACAGCGCTACCCGCTGGTCGATGGGCAGGGCAACTTTGGCTCGCGTGACGGCGATGGCGCTGCGGCCATGCGTTACACCGAGGCACGGCTGGCCAAAATCACCAGCCTGCTGCTGGACGAGATCGACCAGGGCACGGTGGACTTCCAGCCCAACTACGATGGTTCCACCGAAGAACCCCGCCAGTTGCCGGCCCGCCTGCCGTTCAGCCTGCTCAACGGCGCCAGCGGCATTGCCGTGGGCCTTGCCACCGAGATTCCCAGCCACAACTTGCGGGAAATTGCCGACGCTTGCGTGGCCCTGATCAAGAATCCGGAGCTGCCCGACACCGAGTTGTGGACGCTGGTGCCGGGCCCCGACTACCCCGGCGGCGGGCAGATCATCAGCGCGGCCAATGATATTGCCGATGCCTACCGCACAGGGCGCGGCTCGCTCAAGGTGCGGGCACGCTGGAAGATTGAAGACCTGGCGCGTGGGCAGTGGCAACTGGTGGTGACCGAGCTGCCGCCCGGTGTCAGCAGCCAGCGGGTGCTGGAAGAAATTGAAGAGCTGACCAATCCCAAGGTCAAGGCGGGCAAGAAAGCCCTGTCGCAAGAACAGACCCAACTCAAGGCCAGCGTCCTGAACGTGCTGGACGTGGTGCGCGACGAGTCCAGCCGGGACGCCCCGGTGCGCCTGGTGTTCGAGCCCAAAACCAGCCGTATCCAGCAGCAGGAGCTGGTCACCGCACTCCTGGCGCATACCAGCCTGGAAAGCTCTTCGCCCATCAACCTCACCATGATTGGCCTGGATGGTCGGCCTACCCAGAAGTCGCTGCGGCAAATGCTGGTGGAGTGGATTGCGTTTCGCCACAGCACCATCGAGCGGCGCACCCGTCACCGCCTGGGCAAGGTGCTGGACCGCATCCATATTCTGGAAGGCCGCCAACTCGTCTTGCTCAACATCGACGAGGTGATCGCCATCATCCGCCAGGCCGACGAGCCCAAGGCGGCGCTCATGGCGCGCTTCAACCTGTCGGACCGGCAGGCCGAAGATATTCTGGAAATCCGCCTGCGCCAGTTGGCCCGGCTGGAAGCCATCAAGATCGAGCAGGAGCTCTCCGAGTTGTGCGGTGAGCAAGCCAAGCTGGAAGAGATTTTGGGCAGCCCGGCGGCCTTGCGCCGTCTGATGGTCAAGGAGATCGAGGCCGATGCCAAGGTGTTTGCCGACCCGCGCCGTACCCTGATCCAGGCCGAAAAGAAGGTCGTGCTGGAGATCAAGGTGGTGGATGAACCGGTGACCGTGGTGGTCAGTGAGAAAGGCTGGGTGCGGGCCCGCACCGGCCACGGCCATGAGGCTGGCAGTTTTGCCTTCAAGGCCGGGGATGCGCTGTATGGCACCTTCGAGTGCCGCAGTGTGGACACGCTGCTGGTGTTTGGCTCCAATGGCCGCATTTACTCGGTCGCGGTGTCGCTGTTACCCGGGGGGCGTGGTGATGGCCAGCCGGTGACCACGCTGATCGAGCTGGAAAGCGGCACCCAGTTGCTGTACTACTTTGCAGGGCCAGCGACGGCCACCCTGCTGCTGAGTGGCTCGGGGGGCTACGGCTTTCTGGCCACGGTGGAGAACATGACTTCGCGCCAGAAAGCGGGCAAGGCTTTTGTCAGCTGCAACGAAGGTGAAACCCTGTGCCGTCCCTCGCTGGTGTCGGGCGCCCAGGGCAAGGTCGTCACTCCAGGCACGCCCGCCACGCTGGTGGCAGCGGCCACCCATGTGGCCTGCGCCTCCACCGGCGGGCGCATCCTGACCTTTGAGATCAGCGAACTCAAATCCATGGCCAATGGCGGCCGGGGCCTGATGCTGATCGACCTGGAAGCCAAGGACACCCTGGCCGGCGTCGCGGCCTATACCCGTAGCGTGCGCATCGAAGGCATAGGGCGCGGCGGCAAGGAGCGCGAAGAGACGCTGGAAATCCGCAGCCTCAACAACGCCCGTGCGGCACGGGCGCGCAAGGGCAAGGCGGCGGACCTGGGCTTCAAGCCGACACGCATTACCCGCGTGGAGTGAGTGTTTTTGCTACCAATTTAAACCGAGAAAGTCCATGAGGGCTTGGGATGGCCGCAAATGCTCCGCTGACACCCCAGCAGCACCGAAGGTGCGCCTCATGGACTTTCTCTGTTAATAGCTGCTTAAGCACATTCCAAAAAGGCTGGAGGCCGATTCGAGCAAAATTTCTGGTTGCGCCGACGTCTGCTTGGACGGTGAGTCCTCGGTACATCCGACGGTGCGGGAATCGGCATTCATTTTGCCACCTAGGGAAAGCACGTATTCTTAACAAAAACGTTTTCGAAATAATCAAAAACGTTTTTGTTTCCATTTTTATTGTGTTTTACAAGGAGTTTTGGATATGGTGCTAAAGACTCGATGGACCCTGCAAGCCGGCTTGCAGGGTTTAGGCCTGGGGTTGGGATTGCTGCTGTTCGGTGCGCCTGCACCGGCCGCCACCATCACCATTGCCTGTGGCTCCAACGGACAGGACCATGCTTCTTGCAAGCGGCACACGGACGACTGGGCGCGCAAGACCGGCCACACCGTCAAGCTGTACGTTACGCCATCGTCCACCACCGACCTGCTGGGGGTGTTTCGCAAAATGTTCGCGGCCGCTTCGCCGGAAATCGACGTGGTGATGGTGGACGTGGTGTGGCCGGGCCTGATCAAGGAACACCTGGTGGACCTGAAGAAGTACAGCAAGGGGGCGGAGTACTTTCACTTCCAGGCCATTGTTCGCAACAACACCCAAGAGGGCAAGCTCCTGGCCATGCCATGGTTCACCGACGCCGGCTTGCTGTTTTACCGCAAAGACCTGATCGCCAAGTACGGGCTGCGGCCCCCCAAGACCTGGGATGAGCTGGCCCTGGTGGCCCAAAAAATCCAAAAGGGCGAGCGCACCGCGGGGGCCGCGGACTTTCAGGGTTTTGTTTTTCAGGCCAAGGCCTACGAAGGCCTGAGCTGCGACGCGCTGGAGTGGCTGAATGCGTTTGACGGCGGCTCCGTGGTGGATGCCAAGGGCGCGATCACCGTCAACAATCCCCATGCCGTGAAAGCGCTCCAAACAGCCGCTTCCTGGGTGGGAACGATCGCCCCTGCCCAGGTGTTGAACTACGGCGAAGAGGATGCCCGTGGCGTTTTTCAAAGCGGCAAGGCCGCCTTCATGCGCAACTGGCCTTATGCATGGTCCATGGGCAACAGCGCGGACAGCCCCATCAAAGGCAAAATCGGCGTCTCACCGCTGCCCTCCGCCGTGGCGGGCGGCCCCCGGGGCGCCACTCTGGGCGGCTGGCAACTGGCGGTATCCAAGTACTCCAAAAACGTGGACGCCGCCGCCGATCTGGTGATGTACCTGACCAGCGCCGCGGTCCAAAAAGAGCGCTCCATCCAGGGGTCGTACAACCCGACCCTGCGTTCGCTCTATTCGGACCGTGAGGTGCTGCAGGCCAACCCGTTTCTGGACGAGTTGTACAAGGTGTTCCAGGCGGCATCACCACGCCCCTCCACCGTGACGGGCCTGAAGTACCCCGAGGTGAGTGAAAGTTTTTGGAACGCCACCCATGAAGTGCTGTCCGGCAAGGCCACGGCCCAGGACAGCCTGCGCCGCCTGGAGGCGCGCCTCCAGCAGATCAAACGCGGCGCCTGGTAAAGCCGCCGGGTGTCAGGGTGGTGGGCAAATCTGAGGCCCACATTTCATGTAGAAAACTCGGTTGACAGTCATATTGTTGATACATATCATGAGATATACCTGTTGATCAAAGAGAGTTGAAAATGCACCAAACTGCCAAAATATTTGCCACCGGCCGTAGCCAGGCGGTGCGCTTGCCCTTGGAGTTTCGTTTTGACGCAGCAGAAGTCTTCATTCGCCGCGACCCCGCCACGGGCGATGTGGTGCTGTCGCGTAAGCCGACCGATTGGCAAGGTTTGCTTGACGTGGTGGCTCAAAACAAGGAAGACGACTTGCTTGTAGAGCGCCGCCAGACCCACTCGCGGCGTGATCCCTTCGCGGACCACCAAGAATGAGCCAGCGCTACATGCTCGACACCAATGTGGTCAGCCACATCATGCAAGGGCGGGACTCAGGCCTGCTTGCGCGGCTGACCCAAGTGCCGGTAGGCCAAGTGGTGATCTCCAGCATCACTTTGGCGGAGCTGGAATACGGTTTGCACCGCAGGGGGCAGCCAGCGCGATTGAGAAATGCCCTGATCCAAGTGCTGCTGCGCATGGACGTACTGCCCTGGGATGAGCGGGTCGCCACCTGCTACGGCGAGTTTTGTGCGGCTCTCGAAACCCAAGGCATCAACCTCAGCGACTTTGACATGATGATCGCCGCCCATGCGGTGGCCGAGAATGTAACCTTGGTCAGCTGTGACAAGGCCTTTGCGCAAGTGCCTGCGCGTTTGAGGCTGGAGGTGTGGTAGCCACAGCAATCTGATGGAGTGGGTTGTTTACGAGGTTTCGCTACATTATTCGTAGCTGCTTACGCAATATCTACGCGGGCTATCGGCTGATTTGATGCAGAAATAGCACCAAGCCAGCCCCGCCAGCATGTCACACCACGGCGTGCATGGTGATGGCTATTCCGCCCAGCACCGCGTTGCCCGAGAGCGGATGCGCTGTTAAACGGGGGGGCAGTTGGGTGGCGTTGTAAAGTCGGCTGATTGAGTTGGTTAAGATGCTTTTGGGGGCAGGGCTAACACAACTCAAAGTATGAAATTAGTCGACAACATCAATGATCTATTGGGTGATGACCTCAAAAAGTCCATCAAACCCGGAGCGCGGCTCAAAATCGCAGCCTCCTGCTTTTCCATCTATGCTTTCGAAGCCCTGAAACGCGAGTTGGAGTCGGTGGAATCGTTCGAATTCATATTCACCTCCCCGTTATTCATGCCCGACCAGGTGACCGATGCCGCCAAGAAAGAGCGGCGCGAGTTCCACATCCCCAAGTCCCCATCCGAGACGCGAAACGAGCGCAGCTTCTACGGCACCGAGTTTGAAGTCCAGCTCAAAAACAAGCTCACCCAGCGCGCCATTGCCCGCGAGTGCGCCGACTGGATGCGCCGCAAGGCTAAGTTCCGATCCAACAGTGGCGGGGCGCCCATGCAGCAGTTTGCAGCGGTACAGGCCGACGAAAGTACCTCGGAGCTCAACACAGTTTATATGCCGCTGCATGGCTTTACCGCTGTGGATTTGGGCTACCAGCGTGGCAATGCGGTGTCCAACATCGTCAACAGGATGGATGAACCTGCCAACACTGGCATGTTCCTGAGTTTGTTTAATCAGATTTGGTCCGATCCCGACAAGCTCCAAGACGTCACCAACCTGGTGTGCGAGCATATAGCGTCGGTATACCAAGAGAATTCGCCCGAGCGCATCTACTTCCTGATGCTCTACAACATCTTCAACGAATTTCTGGAAGACCTCACCGAAGACGTGCTGCCCAACGACCGCACGGGCTACCTGGATACATTGGTGTGGCAAAAGCTGTTCAACTTCCAGCGCGATGCCGCCACCGGCATCATCAACAAGCTGGAAACCTACAACGGCTGCATCCTGGCCGACAGCGTGGGCCTGGGCAAAACCTTCACGGCGCTGGCCGTTATTAAGTATTACGAGCTACGCAACCGCTCTGTGTTGGTGCTCTGCCCCAAGAAGCTGGCCGACAACTGGCTCACTTACAACCGCAACCTCAAAACCAACATCTTTGCCAAAGATCGCTTCAACTATGACGTGCTGTGCCATACCGATTTGCAGCGCATCAGCGGTGAGTCTTTTGGTACACCGCTCAACCGCGTCAACTGGGGCAACTACGACCTGGTGGTGATTGACGAGTCGCACAATTTTCGTAACAACGATGCCTTCAAAGACAAGGAAACCCGCTACCAAAAGCTGATGAACTCTGTCATCAAGCAGGGCGTGAAGACCAAGGTGCTGATGTTGTCCGCCACCCCAGTCAACAACCGGTTCAACGACCTGCGCAACCAATTGGCCCTGGCCTACGAAGGCAATGCCGGGTTGCTGGGTGACAAGCTGCGCACTGAAAAAGACATCGACGGGATATTCCGCCGTGCGCAAGCCGCGTTCAACAACTGGACCAAGTTGCCCCCAGACGACCGCACCGCCAGCGCCATATTGAGTGCCTTGGACTTCGACTTTTTCGAGCTGCTGGACAGCGTCACCATTGCCCGCTCCCGCAAGCATATCGAGACGTTTTACGACACCAAGGACATTGGCAACTTCCCCGAACGCCTCAAACCACGGTCGTTCCACTGCCCGTTAGTCGTCAATGCCAGCCAGCGCACCGATGTCATTGGCTTCAACGACATCTTCAACCAGCTATCCCTGTTGAAACTGGCCGTGTATGCGCCCGTGGGCTACATCTTGCCCAGCCGCATCAAGAAGTACGAAGACATGTACGACACCGAGGTGGCCAGCGGCGGCGGCAAGCTCAAACAAGCCGACCGCGAAAAGAGCTTGCAGGCGCTGATGACCGTCAATCTGCTCAAGCGCCTGGAAAGCTCGGTCGCGTCCTTCCGGCTTACCTTGCAGGGCCTGCAAAGCAAGCACCAGAAAGCGCTGGGCAAGATCATCGCGTTCAAGAAATCGGGCAAGCCCGTGACGTTCACCGACCTAGCATCCGATTTTGAGGACGTTGATTTTGATGAGGGCGATTTTGACGAAAAAGCGTTGCCGGACTTCGACGACACGAGCGACAGCAGCACCGGCGGCAAGGTGAAAATTGACCTAGGCGACATGGACTTGCCATCGTGGGAACACGACCTGAGTGCCGACCTGGATGTCATTGAAACCCTGTTGGCCGAGATGGCCAAAATCCCCCCGGCTGACGATGCCAAGCTCCAACACCTGAAAGGCGAGATTGAGAAAAAGCTGGCCAACCCCATCAATCCCGGCAACCGAAAGCTGCTGATATTCACGGCCTTTGCCGACACCGCCCACTACCTGTATGACAACCTGGCTTCTAGCCTGTTGCAGCAACACGGCATCCACACCGGCAAGGTAACCGGCTCGACGGACCCCAAAACCACGCTCAAACTCGCCGCGAATCCGCGCCAAGGCATCGATTTTCAAACCCTCCTGACGCTGTTTTCGCCGCAATCCAAGGACAAAGCAGCCTCATTGCCCCTTGAGCCCGGCGAGATCGACCTGCTGATCGGAACCGACTGCATCTCCGAAGGCCAGAACCTGCAGGACTGCGACACCGTCATCAACTACGACATCCACTGGAACCCCGTGCGCATCATCCAGCGCTTTGGCCGGGTGGACCGCATTGGCTCACCCAACGCGCGCATCCAGTTGGTCAACTACTGGCCCGACATCAGCCTGGACGAGTACATCCGCCTCAAAGAGCGGGTCGAAAGCCGCATGATGATTGCCGACGTGACCGCCACGGGCGATGACAACGTGCTGTCCGCCCAAGCCAATGACGTGGCCTACCGCAAGGAGCAATTGCGCCGCCTGCAAGAAGAAGTCATTGAAATGGAAGACCTCAAGACCGGGGTGTCCATCACCGATCTGGGTCTGAACGATTTCCGCATGGACCTGCTGAACTACGTCAAGGCCAATGGCGACCTCACCCGCCTGCCCCATGGCCTGCATGCCGTGGTGCCCGCCGATGCAGAAATGGGCTTGCTCCCCGGTGTGATCTTTACCCTGCGCAACCGCCTGCTGGGCGGCTCCGCGGGCGCTGTCGTCAAGCAGAAAAACCGGCTACATCCCTATTACTTGGTCTACATCGGGCTGGACGGCACCACCATTGCCGACCACACCGAGGTCAAGCAGCTGCTGGACCTGGCCCGCAACGCCTGCAAAGGCAAGGCCGAGCCCATTCCCGCCGCGTTCGAGCCATTCAACCTAGCCACTGGCGATGGCCGCAACATGCAGGCCTATTCCGCACTGCTGGACCAAGCCATTCACTCCATGATCGAGCGCCAGCAAGAGCAAGACGTGGACAGCCTCTTCACGCCCGGAAAGACCACCGCCCTGGTGCATGAGGTGGCCGGGCTGGACGACTTTGAGTTGGTCAGCTTCCTGGTGATTCAGGCGACATGAGCGATACCGCGCCGTTCGCCCTGTTTGCCTGGCCGCCCCAGGCGGCAGTCGCGCGCCCGGTAGCCAAAACCAAAATCTATGCACACGCCAAGCCCACCGCCGCAGTGCGCGCGCTCTTTGTGCAGCAGGTCGAAAGCATCACCTGGGCCTACAAACTGGCCCCCGAGACCATCAACCTGCCCGCCAAACCGGGCGTGCCCGAGATCGAAGTGTTCGAAATCGCCTTGAAGCAGCCGGATGTCGGTCATGCCGTGCTCAAGTGCATCGACAAAGCCATCCCATTCCCCATTCTGTTTGTACTTCGGTATGAAGGCCACAGCCAACCTGTTGCTGCCTACAAACGCCCTAGGGATGGCGCCACCGGCCAGTGGGTGGCAGGGGATTACCACGCTGCGCCGTGGCAAAAAGATGGTGTTGCCCAGCCCGGCCTGCCGGTGGCGCTGGATTTGCAAGGCTTGTACGAACAGCTTTTGCGCCAACACCTGGCAGTTCCAGCACGCTCTGGCGAGTCACTGCGCGACCAACTGGATCGGTTGTCGCTTTTGTCCGCCAAGCAAATGGCAGCAGCCAAGCTGGAATCCCGCCTTGCCCAAGAAAAACAGTTCAACCGCAAGGTCGAAATCAACGCCCAGTTGCGTACCATTCGCACCGAACTTCACGCGTTGGCCTCATGAACCAACCCCACACTACAAACGCTACATATTTGATAGCTGCTTGCGCATATTCTGCGAGGGCTACAAGCCAATTTGACCATGAATAAACTCAAACTACACAGCCCCGACCTGACCCAGGCGAATATCGACAAGCTGGCAGCGCTTTTCCCGAATTGCGTGGCTGAGGCCCGTAGTGCCAATGGCGTGGTGAAACGTAGCATCGACTTTGACCAGTTGCGCCAGGAGCTGTCGGGCAGCATCGTCGAAGGCCCGCAAGAGCGTTACCAGCTCAACTGGCCCGGCAAGCGCGAAGCACTGCTGATGGCCAATGCGCCCATTGCCAAGACGCTGCTCCCCTGCCGCGCAGAGAGCGTGGACTTTGACACCACGCAAAACCTGTTCATTGAGGGCGACAACCTGGATGCGCTGAAGCTGCTGCAAGAGACCTACCTCAACAAGGTCAAGCTGATTTACATAGACCCGCCTTACAACACCGGCAGTGATTTGGTTTATGACGACGAGTTCAAGACAGATGCATCCGAATACTTCGCAATGTCTAATCAGCGTGACGAAGTCGGTAATCGTCTGGTTGCGAATACTGAATCCAACGGTCGTTTTCATTCCGATTGGTTGTCAATGGTGTATCCGCGTTTGAAACTAGCGCGGAACCTGCTGAATGACGAGGGTGTCATTCTGATCTCGATTGACGATAACGAGTTGGAAAATCTGAAGAAGCTATGCACAGAAGTATTTGGGGAAGCCAATTTCATCGCATGCATGGTCTGGGAAAAAGGAAGAAAGAACGACGCAAAACTGCTCTCTGTTGGGCATGAGTACGTACTTATTTTTGCCAAATCCTTGGACGTACTTCGTGCACGAAAAACTGTATGGCGTGAGGAAAAACCGGGTGCGCGCGAAATTTGGGAAAAGTACCTTGATTTGCGGGCTCAAGATGGATTAACCGACGATTTTGTTGAGTCTGGGTTGCAGACCTGGTTTTCTTCGCTGCCCAAGAGTCACCCTTCGAAAAAATGGAGTCGTTACAAGCGAGTCGATAAACATGGTCCCTGGCGAGATGACAATATTTCGTGGCCAGGCGGTGGTGGTCCAACTTATAACGTGTTGCATCCTGTCACCGGCCTGCCTTGCAAGGTGCCGGAGCGGGGTTGGATTTACGCCAACCACGAGACGATGATGGCAAGAGTGAAGGCAGGTATTGTTGAATTCCGGGCTGACCATACAGAACCGCCATTTCGCAAGTCGCATCTCCGTCCAATCTCGTTCGATGAGACCCCGGACGTAGAGTTCGAAGACGCAGATGATTCTGATGCCGAAGACGATGATCTCGCAACGCAAGTGCGTGGGAGCTACTTTTACAAACAGTCGCAGGTCGCCGTAAAGTTTTTACGAAATTTGTTAGGTGCAAAGGCCTTCAACAATCCGAAAGACCATATCGAACTGTCCCGCCTGATTACTTACGTTACTGCCAACGATCCTGGCGCAATCGTCATGGATTTTTTTGCAGGAAGTGCGAGTACCGCGCATGCAGTGTTTGAGTCGAATCAAACCGATGGTGGTAAGCGACGGTATATCTTGGTGCAAGTGCCTGAGGTGCTTGACGTTGATGTGAAAGAACAGAAGGTTGCAGCGAAATTTTGCGACTCACTTGGAAAACCTCGAAATATTGCGGAGATTAGCAAAGAGCGAATTCGTCGCGCAGGCCTGAAAATTAAGCAGGACAACGAAGGTAAGGAGGACATTGACAAGCTCGACATTGGCTTCCGTGTTCTCAAAATCGACAGCTCCAATATGAAGGAGGTGTTCTATACCCCCGACGCCGTCTCGCAAGACCTGCTGTCCGACCAGGTCAACAACATCCGCGAAGACCGCACGCCCGAAGACCTGCTGTTCCAGGTGCTGCTGGACTGGGGCGTTGACCTGGCCTTGCCCATCACGACGGAAACCATTGCAGACAAAACCGTGTACTTTGTCGATGGCAACGCGCTGGCCGCGTGCTTTGAAGAGGGCATCAGCGAGGATTTCGTCAAGCTGCTGGCCAAGCGGGCGCCGCTGCGCGCCGTGTTCCGCGATGCGGGCTTTGCCAGCGATAGCGTCAAAATTAACGTCGAACAAATCTTCAAACTGATGTCGCCCGGCACCGAGGTGAAATGTCTATGAAACCCGCTGCACAATCAACAAAGGTAGATGCCGGTTTATCTGCGCTGGTTCATGCCTTGAGTGCCACGCACCAGCAGATGCAGGCCCAGGCTGTGCGCTCGGTGGACACGGCTTTGATGGTGCGAAACTGGTTGTTTGGCTGGCATATCGTGGAGTTTGAGCAGGGGGCAGCAGCTCGGGCACAGGTGTATGGCAAGCAGTTGTTGGTGCGCTTGTCAGATGCGCTTGTCCGCCGTGGGCTAAAAGGCGTGTCGGTCACCAATCTGAAGCAATGCCGCTCGTTTTACCAGACGTATCTAGAGATTGGTCAGACACCGTCTGACCAATCTCCCATGCCGCCAAATACGCAGAAATTGGTGGGGCGCTTGTCTCTGGGCTGGTCGCATTACGTGGTGTTGCTGTCGGTTGCCAACGCACAGGCCCGCAGTTTTTATGAAATTGAGGCCCAGCAAGGCAGTTGGGGCGTGCGTGAGCTGAAGCGCCAAATTGCCAGCGGCCTGTTTGAGCGTCTGGCTTTGAGCCGCAATAAGGACGAAGTCAAAGCCTTGGCGCAGGTGGGGCAGGTGCTTTCCAAGCCTGCCGATGTGATCAAGAACCCCTACGTGCTTGAGTTTCTGGATTTGCCAGAGCACCCCGCCTATTCAGAGCACCAGCTTGAAATGGCCATCATCGACAAGCTGGAGCATTTTTTGCTTGAGTTGGGCAAGGGCTTTTTGTTTGAGGCCCGGCAAAAGCGGTTCACGTTTGACGACAACCATTTTTACGTTGACCTGGTGTTTTACAACCGCTTGCTGCGCTGCTATGTGGTGATCGATTTGAAAATTGGCAGCTTGACTCACCAAGACCTGGGCCAGATGCAGATGTACGTGAATTATTTTGACCGCTACGTCAAAACCGCTGAGGAGGCACCCACCGTTGGCATTTTGCTGTGCTACGACAAAAACGATGCCCTGGTTGAACTCACCTTGCCGGAAAACAGCAATATCTACGCAGCGCAATACCAACTGTATTTGCCGTCCAAGGAAGAATTGCGACAAAAAATTCAAGAAGCAGAGCAGGCGTGGGAAGCGGGAATTACTCTGCAAGACACGATGAATGCAGCGCAAAAATAGTAAATGCAGAGTAACGCATGAAACTGAAATTCAAAAAACAGGCCTACCAGACCAATGCTGTTGAAGCCGTGGCAGATTGCTTTGCCGGTCAACCCAAGCGCGAGGGCTTGAACTACCGCATGGACCCGGGCCGTGCGGTGGATGCTGGCGGACAGGCCGTGGCCGCGTTGGAATCTGCCGGTTTCAAAAATGCTGATCTGGCCCTGACCCCCGGCCAGGTGCTGGAAAACATCCATGCCGTGCAACGCAGGCAAAACCTGCCCCTGTCCGCAGCACTGGTCAAAACCAAGGTGTGCGACATCAATCTGGATGTGGAAATGGAGACCGGCACGGGCAAAACCTATTGCTACGTCAAAAGCATGTTCGAGCTGAACGCCCGGTATGGGTGGAGCAAGTTCATCGTGGTGGTGCCCAGCATTGCCATCCGTGAAGGCGTGCATAAGTCGCTGGAAATCACGGCGGAGCACTTTCTGGACGACTACAAGAAGCGCGCCCGGTTTTTCATCTACAACTCCAAGCAGTTGCACAACCTGGAGAGCTTTTCCAGCGACGCGGGCATCAATGTGATGGTGATCAACGTGCAGGCCTTCAACGCCACGGGCAAGGATGCACGCCGCATTTATGCAGAGCTGGACGACTTTCAATCTCGCAGGCCGATTGATGTGATCAGTGCCAACCGGCCCATTCTGTTTCTGGATGAGCCGCAAAAGATTGGGGACGGTAAGGCGCTGGACTCTTTGGTTAATTTCAAACCGCTGGCGGTGCTGCGGTATTCGGCCACGCACAAGACGACACACAACAAAATTCACCGGCTGGACGCGCTGGATGCGTACAACCAGAAGCTGGTGAAGAAAATCGCGGTGCGCGGCATTTCGGTCAAGGGCCTGACCGGCACCAATGCCTACCTGTACCTGGAGTCGATAGAGGTGTCCACCAGCGCCCCGGTGGCGCGGGTGGAGCTGGAGATCAAGCAGAACAACGGCATCAAGCGGGTGCTGCGAAAGCTGCCCCTCAATGGCAACCTGTTCGACCTGTCTGGCGACTTGGAGCAATACCGTGGCTTTGTGGTGGCCGACATCAATGCGCTGACCAATACCGTGAGTTTTACCAACGGCCATGAGTTGGTGGCGGGTGAGGCCACGGGTGATGTCAGCGAATCCACCTTGCGCCGCATCCAGATTCGCGAGGCCGTCAAAGCCCACTTTGAGAAAGAGCAGGCACTGTTCGGGCAGGGCATCAAGGTGCTGTCATTGTTTTTCATTGACGCGGTCAGCAAATACCGCAGCTATGACGACGCAGGCGAGCAGCCCGGCGAGTATGCCCAGATGTTTGAGGAAGAGTACAACCAGCAACTGACCGAAGTGCTGACGCTGGAAGACACACCCTACAACCGCTATCTCCAAGGCATTGCGACCGCCAAAACGCACAACGGTTACTTCTCCATCGACAAGAAAACCAAGCGCATGGTGGACCCGCAGACGGGGAAGAAATCCACCGAGGCGGACGATGTGGATGCCTACGACCTGATTTTGAAAGACAAGGAACGCTTGCTGTCCTTTGCCGAGCCGGTGCGTTTTATCTTTTCGCATTCGGCGCTGCGCGAGGGCTGGGACAACCCCAATGTGTTTGTAATCTGCACTCTGAAGCACAGCGACAACACCGTGAGCCGCCGCCAGGAGGTGGGGCGCGGCCTGCGCTTGAGCGTGAACCAGTTGGGCGACCGCATGGACAACGCCGCCACGGTGCACCAGATCAATGTGCTGACCGTGGTGGCCAGTGAGAGTTACAAGGACTTTGTGACAGGGTTGCAGCGCGATATCAGCGAGGGATTGTCGGAGCGCCCACGGGTGGCGGACGAGTCCTATTTCACCGGCAAGGTGCTCAAAACGGCAGCGGGGGACATCACCGTGACCGCGCAAATGGCCAAGCAGATTTACCGTTATCTGGCTAAAAATGACTACACCGACGACACCGACAAGATCACTGCGGCGTACCACGCCGCCAAGAAGGACGGGCTTTTGGCGGTGTTGCCACCGGAGTTGGCGGCCTATGCCGAGCAGGTGTTCGGTCTGATCGACAGCGTTTTCAGCGATGGGCAGATGCCCGACATTGGCGATGACCGCAAAGCCAAGGTCAATCCGCTCAACGCCAACTTTGACAAGCTGGAGTTCAAGGCGCTGTGGAGCCGTATCAACCGCAAAGCGGCATATACCGTGGACTTTGAGACCCCAGAACTGATCGGCAAGTGCGTGACTGTATTGGAAAAAGACTTGAAGGTCAGCCCCATGCAGTACACCGTGGTTACCGGTGAGCAGGTGGACGAGGCAAGCTATGACGCGGTGAAGCAGGGCGAGTCGTTCAAAGTGACTGAGTCAGCCACGGACTTGCACCGTGCATCAGTCCATTCCGCAGTGAAGTACGACCTCATTGGGAGGATGGCAAACGAAACACAGCTCACCCGACGCACCGTAGCCCGTGTGCTGCAGGGCATTAACCGGGCGGTGTTTGGTCAATACAGGACCAATCCAGAGGACTTTATGCAAAAGGCGGCGCGACTCATCAATGAGCAAAAAGCCACAGTGATCGTGGAGCACATTGCCTACGATCCAACCGGCGAGGAATATACGCTGGACATCTTCACGCAAGACAAGGCCAAAGAGGATTTCAGCAAGGCCGTCAAGACCAAGAACCATGTGTACGACTATGTGTTCACCGATTCGGGCAATGAGCGCAGCTTTGTGCGTGAACTGGACGCTAGCGCCGAAGTGGTGGTGTACGCCAAGCTGCCGCGAGGCTTCTTTATCCCCACCCCGGTGGGTAACTACAACCCCGACTGGGCCATAGCTTTCCATGAGGGCAAGGTGAAACACGTTTACTTTGTGGCGGAAACCAAGGGCTCCATGTCCAGCATGGACCTGCGAGAAATCGAGAAAAGTAAGATCGAATGCGCTCGCAAGTTCTTCACCAAGATCACGTCAGACCAGGTGAAATACGACGTAGTAGATAGCTACAGCAAGCTGATGGATTTGATTATTTAAAAACTTTCGCTTCTGTTTTTATAGCTGCCTACGCACGTTTTTAAAGGGCTGGAGGGCGATTTGATGCAGAAGTTGCGTCAAATCAGCCCTTCGGTGCGCATCACGCCACGGCGTGCATCGTGACCGGTATTCCGCCCAGTACCGCGTTGCCCGAGAGCGGATCGCGCCACTGGTCGTCCAGCAGGGCGTTCAGGTTGGCGCCGGGGCGCTCGGCGGCCACGTTCAGCTGGGTGCCGGGCAGGTTGTGGCCCCAGCCGTGGGGCAGGCTGACCACGCCGGGCATCATCTCCTCGCTGATGTGCACCTGGGCCTGCACACTGCGGGGGCCTTGCGCGGTGCTGCTTTCGATGTGGGCCAAGCCACCGTCTTTCAGGTTCAGCCGCGTGGCATCCAGGGGGTGAACCAGCGCGGTGCAGCGAAACGGCCCTTTGGCCAGCACGGGCAGGTTGTGCATCCAGCTGTTGTTGGTGCGCACGTCACGTCGGCCAATGATCACCAGATCCGGGGCGGGGCGCGCCAGGTCGGCGGCAGGGCGCTGCATATCGGCGAGCAGGCTGGGGGGCGCCAGTTCGATCTTGCCGCTGGGGGTGCGCAGCATCTCGGGAATGCGGGGCTGCAGTTCCCCCAGGTCGATGCCGCCCGTGGGGTTGGCGGCCATGACCTTGGCCAGCGTCAGGCCGCCGGATGGCAACCGCAGCGCAGGGCCGCCCCCAGCAAGCTTAGCCCCCTCGGGGGGCTGCGCAGTACGCGAAGCGACAAGCGTGGGGGCCAGCACTCCTCCAAATTGGTCGCCGTAGGGGCCGGTGCGCAGGGCTACTTCCAAACTGCGTTTCGGGCCTTGGAGGCCACGGGTGGCGGCAATGACCGCATCGGCATGGGCGCCAAACAAGCGTCGGGCGTCTTCGGCAAACTGGGCGTCGTCCAGCACATGGGCGTCAGCACCCAGGCCTTTGCCTTGGGCAATGGCGGCCAGCTTGAGCAGGGTTTGCCACTCTTCGGGCGCACCTTCTGGGCGCGCCAGCACCGGCGGGCTGTAGCGGGCGTGGTTGCGCCAGGAGAGTTGGGGAAAAGCCACGTCGTAGTGAAAGTCCTCCAGCGGGGACAAGCCCGGCAGGATCACATCCGCATGGCAGGTGGTTTCGTTCAGGTAGATGTCCATGCTGACCATGAGGTCCAGCGAGTCCAGCGCGGCGGCCAGGCGCGGGCCGTTGGGTGAGGAGAGTACCGGGTTGGTGGCCACGGTAAAGAGCGCGCGCACCTGGCCCACGCCTGGGGTTTCAATTTCTTCGGCCAGGCAGGTGATGGGCAGCTCGCCATACACCTCGGGCGCACCGCTGACGCGGGCGTGGTGGCGGCCTGTGGTGACCCCTTTGCCGGTGCCGGGCTTGCCTGCGGTGTTGGCGGCAAACGCCGCCGACTTGGCAAACATGGCGCCGCCCGGCGCATCCAGGTGGCCGGTGAGCACATTGAGTACATCCACCAGCCAGCTGGCCAGCGTGCCGTATTCCTGGGTGCAGGTGCCGATGCGGGCGTACACAGCCGCACGCGGTGTGCTGGCCAGCGCACGCGCCAGGGCGCGGATGGTGTCGGCCGACATGCCGCAGCGCGCAGCGACGGCGTCGGCGGTGAAGGGCGCAACCGCCGCCCGCACGTCGTCCACGCCATTCACCCATTCGGCCACTGTCCCCAAAAGCACCCGGTTTTCCGCAAACAGGGTGTGCACCATGGCGGCCAGCAAAAACACGTCGGCGCCGGGGCGGATGAAATGGTGCTCGTCGGCCACGGCGGCGGTCTCGGTGCGCCGGGGGTCGATCACCACCAGCTTGCCGCCGCGCGCCTGCAGGGCCTTGGCCTTGCCCTTGAAGTCGGGCACGGTCCACATGCTGCCGTTGCTGGCCAGCGGGTTGGCGCCTATCACCAGCAGCCAGTCGGTGCGGGCAATGTCGGGCAGGGCCACGGACAGCCAGTGGCCATACATCAAGGCGCTGGAGAGTTGCTTGGGCATCTGGTCCAGCGTGGACGCGGAAAACACGTTTTGCGTGCCCAGGGCGCGCGCCAGTTTGCCAAAGTAGGTGAGCAGCCCAATTTTGTGGGCCGAGGGGTTGCCCACCACCACGGCGGTGGCGTTGCGGCCATGCGCAGCCATCAAGGGCGGCAGGCGGCGCTCGATTTCGGCAAAGGCTTCGTCCCAGGTGGCGCTCACATGCACGCCATTGCGTTTGATCAGGGGGGTGCGCAGGCGGTCCGGGTCTTCGTGCAGGTCTTTCAGGGCCACGGCCTTGGGGCAGATGTAGCCCGCGCTGAACACGTCCTGGGCGTGGCCGCGGATGCTGGTCACTTTGCCACTGTTTACTTTGATTTCCAGCCCGCAGCAGGCTTCACACAGGGGGCAAATGCGGTGGTGGGTGGTCTCGGTCACGGGCGCTTCTTTCTGGGAATGGGGGGAGGGAATGGGGATTTACGCATGGCATGCGTCGTTGTGTCGAGAACGCAGGTGACAGCCGATTTTTAGACTATTCGCAAGAAAGAGTGGCTTCATTCATGCGATTTCTCAATACATGATGGTGGAAATAGAACGACTATCCGGTCGCGCAAGTGTCTTCAACACGCGTTATTCAGGGCTCTATTAGGGTCAACACTATGGTTTTTCCAAGAATCTTCCGCGAATATGGCGGATCAAACAACTTATAAGGTGCAGATGATTAATCCGATTAAAGTCAATAAGGACGATTTGGCATTGGCTTGTTTCTACCGCTGGGAGCGTGAGCGGCCAGACACGGTTTTCATGACACAACCGATGGGTGGCGGTGCGGTGCGCGACATCACCTGGGGCCAGGCTGGCAAAGAAGCCCGCAGCATGGCCAGTTGGATCCAGGCGCAGGGCTGGCCTGCGGGCAGCAAGATTGCCATTCTGGGCAAGAACAGCGCGCATTGGATGCTGGCGGATCTGGCCATCTGGATGGCAGGCCATGTGTCGGTGCCCATTTATCCCACGTTCAATGGCGATGCCCTGCGCTACATTCTGGAGCACAGCGAGTCCAAGGCCTGTTTTGTCGGCAAGTTGGACGAAGTCGGGGCCTTGAAAGACGGTGTACCAGCCGGTGTGCCTTTGATTGCCCTGCCGCTGGCGCCCACCATCCAGGGCGCGGCGTCCTGGGACAAATTGATTGCCAGCAACAAGCCCATGGCAGGCAGCACGCAGCGCGCAGGTGAAGAACTGGCCACCATCATCTACACCTCCGGCACCACGGGCAACCCCAAAGGGGTCATGCAAAATTTCACGGCCATGGCATGGGCGCTGTCCAGCGGCGCGAAACGGGTGGTGTTCAACAACGAAGAACGCATGTTGTCCTACCTGCCGCTGGCCCATGTGGCCGAGCGCATTTTGGTGGAGCAGGGTGCCTTGCGCTTCGGCGCGCACGTTTTCTTTGCCGAGTCGCTGGACACCTTTGTGGCGGACATCAACCGTGCGCGTCCCACCATCTTTTTCTCGGTGCCACGCCTGTGGGTGAAATTCCAGCAAGGGGTGTTCCACAAAATGCCGCCAGCCAAGCTCAAACTGCTGATGAGCATTCCCCTGGTTGGCCGTCTGGTGCGCCGCAAGCTGCTCAAAGGCCTGGGTCTGGACCAGTGCCGTCTTGCCGTCGGTGGCGCGGCCCCCATGCCAGCCGATTTGTTGCGCTGGTATCGCGACCTGGGTCTGGACATGATCGAAGGCTATGGAATGACCGAAAACTGCGCCATTTCGCACGCCACCATGCCTGGCACTTTCCGTCCTGGCACGGTTGGCCAGCCCTACCCTGGGGTTGAAAGCCGCATCGACGCGGTGACCGGGGAAATCCAGATGCGTTGCCCGGCCGTGATGATGGGGTATTTCAAAGACCCCGAACAAACTGCCGCCACCATCACGCCGGATGGCTGGTTGCGCACGGGTGACAAGGGTGTGGTTGAGAAAGACGGCTGCCTGCGCATCACCGGTCGCGTCAAGGACATCTTCAAGACCAGCAAGGGCAAGTACGTGGCCCCTGCGCCGATTGAAGATTTGCTGGTGACCCACCCCGATATCGAGGCCTGTGCGGTCACCGGTGCCAACTTTGCCCAGCCCCTGGGCATCGTGATGCTCTCGCCCGATGCGGTCACACGGGTTGCAGCCCCAGAGGCGCGCGCCGAGATGATGACCTCGCTGGCGCAACACCTGAAATCGGTCAACGAGCGTTTGGAGGCGCATGAGCAACTGGATTGCCTGGCGGTGATCGCCACCAACTGGACGCCGGAAAATGGCCTGGTGACGCCCACCTTCAAGGTCAAGCGCCCCAAAATTGAAGACGCCTATGCCAGCCAGTATGAAGGTTGGCTCAAACAGCGCAAACCCGTGGTCTGGGCGGGCGTCTAATACCCGGCGCTTGCGTCCGGCACACCTGCCTGATGGCCCCATCCGGGTGACCAGCAGGCAGGTTTTTTTATGGAAGGCGGTTATCGGTCCTGCTTTCCGGCGGATCAGGTCGCGGCTGATGATGCTGTTGGAATGCCCTATGCAGGATGGGCATGGCGAGTTGGGTCTTGTGCCCGGTAAAATCCCGGATTGACGCGCAGCACCCCGTGTTGCGCTGTGTTTCTCGCCTTCTCCCAGACCTCACTTTCACAGGACCCTTTTCATGTCTCTCTTTTCCGCCGTCGAAATGGCCCCCCGCGACCCGATTTTGGGCTTGAACGAGCAGTTCAACGCCG